>Ga0255347_1000231_pt1 | contig 107131 bp, 104 predicted proteins | sample wastewater_treat_2_FD_192479 | JGI IMG/M metagenome (GOLD analysis project Ga0255347, IMG submission 192479) | Wastewater microbial communities from Lulu Island WWTP, Vancouver, Canada - plant24 | ecosystem: Engineered > WWTP > Wastewater > Unclassified | place: Canada: Vancouver, British... | reverse complement strand
TATTACAACAAATATTGTTAATAATCTATTGGATAGATTACAAAATAATAGCGAAGAGTAATAGTAATAAAGGCTTGTAACACAAGGGAGGTGAAAGCCTCCCTTTTTCTTTCTATTCTGGTTCTACTAAACCATATCCTCCCTGTTTCCTTCTATACACCATTGATATCTTACCTGTCCCTTTATTCTTAAATAGATACTGATCATATCCTGATAGTTCCATTCTCTCTATAGCCTCGGCTTCTTCTAAAACTTCCATATTCTTAATTACCTTTCTAGTAGCAATACTTGGTACATAATCAGAATAATCATCCAAATTATCCTCTACTTCTTCTGTAAGAGCTTCTAATGCAGCCTCTGCCTCTAATACCTTCCATGGCTTATTTCCTTCCCAATACATCTTCCTATCACTATACCTACTCAATCTCCTATTCAATGTATCTACAGCCATATCTATATTTGCATACATATCCTCTCCACTCTGCTCCACCCTTACAGGAGAGTTAGGTAGATTAACATTAATATCTACCCTAAAATCCTCACTAACACCTCTTGTATACTTATTCTCCTTAAAGAACACCTCTATACTTGTAGCATCTCCCAACAAAGATTCTTTTCTTTCTAACTTCTCAATTATGTAATCTTTAAGAGAATCCGATGCCTCCATACCAATGAATGTTACCTTTATTTTTTCTTCTATCATTCTTCTACCTAATTCAAATTATATATATTAAATGATATATTGAATTAGATAGATATATCAAATAATTTTAGGACTATATAATATGAAAGAGGGAAGTGAAAAACCTTTAGAGTTTAAATTAGGTATTGCTAATACAGAACAATTGTTAGAGGAATTTGGAGATCTATTTGAAAGAAAATATATACAAAATGCTCCAATATTTGTAGAGAGGAAAGGAAAGAATACTGAAAAAGAAGAGAGATTTTTTGTTACAAGTATGACATTAGCAACAATTAGAATGGATGAAGGTAGTGTATGGGATTTAGATATGAATGATGAAGATCTATTAGATGAAATTAGGAAGGCTTTGGTGACTACAAAGATAAAGGTGGAGAATAATGAGGAGAATTATGATTTTGATAAAGATATAGAGTATATGGGTAAGAGTATTAATGTAACATATGAACCTTATACAGAAGATACATCAGAGTACATTATTAGAGAGTTAGAAGAGAGAAGATAGTATTGCAGAAAAGGTATTAGATATATATAATTGTCTGTTGATCCGCGATAGCTCAATGGTAGAGCAGGCGACTGTTAATCGTCCGGTTCCAGGTTCGAGTCCTGGTCGCGGAGTTTCTTTTTCCCCCATGTTATAATTTATATATACATATATTTATAAATAATATATACGAATACAAAAACTATAACAGGACAAATATATACCAAAGCTATAGAATTACTTAATAAATATCCCGAAGGTCTACACTGGTCAGAACTAATATCACAAATTAGAAAAGAATATCCTACATTCCATCCTAAAACAGTAAACGGTTGTGTATGGAAATTAGTAGAGAAATATCCAAATGAAGTATATAAACCAGAGAAGGGGTTATTTAGATTAGTAAAGTATGAGGTAAAGTGATAGTCAAATTGACATATCAACATATTAAGATTAGTATATGGTATGACAAAAAATCCATTCTATAATGCAATATCAGCATTCATATACATAGTATTAGTGGTCCTACTTATGAATTTTGTAAGTAAGGGAGAAGATCCATCAGGAGCTATAGTGGCCCCCATCATGATGATATCTCTCTTTACTCTTTCTGCAGCTGTAATGGCATATATCTTCCTATACCAACCCATAATGCTATATTTAGATAACAAAAAGGAAAAAGCTGTTAAACTATTTGTACAAACAGTAGGAATATTTGCATCTTTAACCTTGATTCCATTTATCCTCTATATTGCAGGTATCTTCTCTTAAATATATCTTCTCCTCATTTCAAATGTATAGTAATATACTTAGATATATATATCTGCTATCATAATTATCAATGAAGAAGATTAAGATTTCGAACAAATATCTAACCATATTTCTTGCATCCATACTACTTTTTTCTTTAATCACATATTTCTTCTTTTCAAACATCCACAAATCAAAACTACTCAATGAAAAACCAACTGATATTGTAGTTGCAAACATAACTACAGTAACTGCAGATATATATTGGAAAGCTGATATGGATACTGTACATAGAATCTTCTACAAAGAATCTTCTGATACAGGAGTATTTAAAAAGATGGAAGATTTTTATATATTTAGAGATGAAACAACGAAAGAAAGATTATTTTTAACTAATCTAACTGGATTAGAACCTAATACTGAGTATCAATTTAGGATTGAGTCAGAGAACAAGGTTTGGGATATTCAATCATTCAAAACAAAAAACATAGCTGAAGAATTAGACCTACCAACAATAGCTACTGGGAATAATTCAGAACAAACATTTCTTTTAATAGATATAGATGGTGATAAATATATGTTAGATACACAATACCATGGGACATGGGCATTAGATTCAAAGAATAAAGAATATACAGTTTCAAAATATGCGACATATATTCCTAAAAATGATTTAGCATCAAAGCTAAATAATCTTCTTGCCTCCCCCATATATGCACAAAGTGGGGCAAATTGTAAACTGGGAGTAAAGATAAAGAATAATTCGCCCAAACCATTAAAAGCAGATGTTATACGAATTATAGACGGGTGGGTAGGAAATTGTAAATTAGCTGGATATCCAGAATGCTACGAAGATTTATACTGCAGATCTCTTTCCTCAGGAGTTAATCCTGCATTTGCATTTAGTGTATGGACACAAGAATCAGGAGGAAGTAACTATGCAAACAATTCTAAGGTAGAGGACTTTGGCATACATGGTCTTTCCACAGTCCCTGTTGCAAACTTTGATAAACAGGCAAATCATTTCCTCAACAATATAGCTGGCAATGCTGATTCATACATAAGTGGCTGTACAGGAAACAAACTGTATGCATGGGGAGCAAAATTTTGGACGGGAAAGTGTAGTAATTTAGATAAGGGACAAGAATATATATCATATATATCACGAAACTATTCTTGGTATACAAATGAAACTTTAACTTGGCCTTTCACTGTATCTAAAAATAGCTCAGCTTGTGACTATTCTTCTGCATACACAAATACCACCTACAATAGTTGTGGTTCAAAAGGAACCCCTACCACTCCACCCAGCGACCCTACCACACCACCACCTCCAGGAGGAGATGGTGCTAAGGATTACATGATAGTTACAGGAACAGGAGTAACTCCAAAGGATAGGGATTGTAAAGATCCAGATGGATGTATATGTTTGTATGGATATACCAACAGTAAGGCAAGTTCAACATTAACAATAAAAAATGGATATACCTGTACTGTAGACAAAAAAGTAATTGAAACTCCTGAAAGAACCAAGGTCTGTTGTTATGCAAATAATACAGTTTCGTATGTTTCTTCTAGTAAATGTGAAGGTACAACTTTAGAAGGTATTACAGAGAAAAACTGTAAAATAGAAAATAGAACCGTAAGTGTTAAAAAAGGTGTTAATTTCATAGAAGTCCCATACTATGTTAATAGAGATCAAATCCCGATAGTAACTGCAAGAGCCTTGATAACATATAGTGGAAATAAAATAATAGCGGTGGGTCTATTTAGAAATGATAGATGGGAGAAAATAGTAAAGAATGAAAATGGGAGTATAAATGGTCAAGATTTTAATTTAGATCCAGGAGAATCATATCTTGTAATAGCAACTGAGGATATAGATATTCCCCTAATGGTAGTTGGGTACAATAATCCTCTTAAATTAGATTCACTTAAGGGATGGAATTTAGTACCTACATCACTGTTTGGAAATGTTTCTTCTGATTCTAAGGGTATTCTTCAAAATACTTCATATACATTCATAAACCAAGTAGCTGTTTGGAATAATTCCTTAAGTATTTTTGATTATACCTTGAGAGATACCTCAGGTCAGATATACGGAGATTCTTTACAAATGCCTACACACGGAGGTTTCTTCATCAAAATTCCACGATAAAATATATAACCCTTGACAAGGTTTAGCACTTAATGTTACCATCTGCTATATCTAAGTTTTAAGGAGTAATATTATGAAAATTGTTAAAAGAGATGATACTAAAAGGATGTATCCATCAAATTACTTCCCTTTTAGATCCATATTTGATGATTTCTTTCCTCCAACAACATGGGATGATTTCTTTACAACACAACCATCATACTCTTCACTCTCTGCAGATGTATGGGAAGAGAAAGATAATGTGTATGTAAAGATGGCTCTTCCAGGTATTAAGAAAGAAGATATTAAAATAACCATAAATGCAGATAATATGTCCATATCAGGACATAGTAAGGTGGAAGATGAGAGTAAAGAAAAAGAAAAGAAATACTACTTCAGAAGTATGGAAAGTTCCTTTGAACAATCATTTAATCTTCCAACAAAGGTAGATCCTGATAAGGTGGAAGCTGAATTAAAAGATGGTGTTTTGAAGGTTACACTACCCAAAGCAGAAGAAGTAAAGCCTAAAGAAATTGAAATTTCTTAAGGGATAATAACTCATAGAGTAATAAAAGGGGCTTGTCATAAAGCCCCTTTTTTGTATAATGACATATGTTAGATCAGGAATTAAAATAGAATACACTAGAATTTAATTACAATATCACAGAAAGTGCCTACAATATACTCCAATATAGACTTCAAACAACTCCCGAATATGAATGTTTTGATGAATATAAAAATAACCTAAAACATTCAATATCAGAGATAGAGAGAAATCCACAATATCATATTTCAGGAATAACCTATGAAGCTCTCTTCTACGAATCATGTAAAGATATTCTTTCTGTAGATTTAAGAATCTCTGACGGAATAGAGGATGCTAGAGGTATAGATTTTTTTCTTACAACCTCATCAAAAAGCTTCGCTGTAGATGTGACTTCTGATATAAGGAAATATCCTCAAAAGGTAAAAGATACAGATAAATGCACACTTATGTTACCTTCTAAAATGGAATATCATCTTAAAATATCCAGAGGAGAGTATATAGATCCATATGAATACATAAATGATGTGTATAAACTAAATATGATGATATTAGCAAATAGAAATCCTGATTTTCAGATAATCCTGAAAAGTGGAAATCATAAAGATGGACATAGGCCTCCGAAATTTTTAAAATGTCCTAGTTTAGGTAAATATACATATATGAAGAAACCTAAAAGAAAGAATAACTGTAGTCAGGAGGTTATTATGGCAAAAAGTATATATGAAAAAACACTTGCGATATTATCTATACTAAATAATACTAATCCCTAGCTTCTTTCAACAGTTCAAGTAATAAATCCCCTTCCTTTTCTGTAGCTAATCTAGGGATTAAATCACCTTCCATATATGTAGGGGTTATTTCTGTTTGTAAATGCTTTCCGTTATAAAAATAATGCGAAAGAATTATTCCCTGCCTTGTTCCTATCCACATACTCTGATCAAAATATAAATTACCTAGACCATAAAATATTATCCCATCCTTATACAATTCATATGTCTGAGGTTGATGAGCCTGAGTACCAACAACAATATCTGCACCAAAATCAATAGCTTCTTTAAATACCCCTCTCTGGTCAGGCATAGATAAAGGTTTGTAGCATATTGGGAAAATAACATCACCATCAGGATAACAGTAACACTCTTGAAATTGGAATGTAATAATTACAATATCAGCCTTTTCTTTAGCTGTCTTTATATCACTCTCTAACTTCTTAGAAGAATATGAATTAGCACCTGCTCTAGAATCTCCTGCTAAAGCCAATGACCTATATATGGTGTCATAATAATTGTATCCTACAAAAGCTATTGTATTACCATTTACTTCCTCATACAGTATCTTACTCGCATCCTCAGTATTTAATCCTCCTCCAAAATATCTCATTCCTAATTCTTTGTACTTCTCTATTGTATTTGCATTGTGTTGAGCACCGTAATCATTATTGTGATTTCCTGTTAACTCTACAATATCCACTCCAGATGCTATTAATGTGTCAATATATGCTGGTTTAGAACAGAAACTCATACCAGAATATCCAGTACATCCAGGAACAAATGAAGCCTCATTAGAAACATGTGTTAAATCAGCATCCGAGAGAAATCCTCCCAAATGCCTAGCAGGATATGCATTATCTCCTGACCTATCAATCTTACTTGCCAAAGCTCTTGACATTGCAACTACTCCAGACATATTTACTTTTGTAAGTAATTCTCTATTAAACACCTCCCCTGCACCATCCATATTCTTCTCCAAAACAGAAAGTATAAAATCATCTACCTTAGATTTTGTAGATGCATACATCTTAATCTGAATACTACCATTAGGATCTTTCAAATATGACACCTCATTAAGTGTTAATACTTTAACCTGATAATCCAAATCTGCGAAGGATACTAAACCAATATTCCTATCATTTTCACCAAGCCTCTTAACCAAATCCTCATATGAATCTAATACTGTAGATTCAAAATTATATTGATCCTTTAAAAATTCTTTATAATTTGAATCAAGAATATATACTGAATACTCAGAGATACTCTCTAACTTTATCCCTTTTAATAATGAATAAACATGTCCAACAGGAATTAATTCATTCATTAAAATCTCTTTTGAATTATCCTCTTTCTCCATTGTTAGATTAATATCTGCTTTAGAATCCTTTATTTCAAATCTCTTCTTTCCATTTAATTCCATTACCTCAAGATTATCGGAAATTTTCTTTACAAAACTCTCAGGAATAGAATTATCAAAATTAACAGAAAAGGTATTGTATACAACAATATCCTTCTTACCAAACAGGAACTTTAATGCAGAAGTGAAGTCTGAGCCTTCAAGAACATATAATGCAATAGGTAAACAAACTAAGAATAGTAGTAGTGATAACCTAAAAGGAGAGGATGTTTTTTCACTTTTTTTTCTATTAACCGGCTCTTTTATGTAAATATTCTGTCTCATATTTAGAATATATTAACATAATTTTAGACATATACAAACTGGATACTATGGGTCATTTCTGGTATAATATACTCTATTTAAAATATATATTAATATTTTAATGAATAAGCTGCTCATAAAAGGAAATAAAGCTTTAGCAACAATAACAGGAATACTCTTCTTTGGGATATTACTTAATAATATCTCTGTAAGTACACCTGTTAATTATGTTGAGGCAAACCAATTAGAAGTTGGTACTCTCTCTATATCTACAAGTATAGATGCAGAAGAAAAATTAACTGCAAGAGAAATAGAAGTGTTCCATACACCTACATATATTCCAGATCCAGTGAAAGTTGCCAATATTAAGGAGTATCTAAATGGGAGAAATGCACCATTAGCTGAATATGCAGAAGAGTTAGTTACTGCTGCAGATCATTATGGAATTGACTATAGAATCGTAGCTGCTATTTCCGTTATTGAATCAGGTGGTGGAAAGAAAAATTTCAAACCATACAATGCATGGGGATGGGGTAAAATGGGCTTTGAAAACTGGGAACAAGGTATATGGACAGTATCCAAAGGTATTGCAGCATACTATTCTAAAGGTCTTACAACACCTAAATTAATTTCTACATACTACTGTCCTCCTAATGCAGATAGCTGGGCAAACAAGGTTTCTTTTGTTATGTACGAAATGGAGCTTTAATTGGTCTATATGCAACCTAAGGTATACAAATTTAGAAAATACTCAATTACATATTTCAATAAAAATGAATTAGATATTCTGATTGATGAGATATTTAATAAAGAGATATATTGTATAGATATTAAGAACATTAAACCTGTTATTTTTGATATTGGAGCACATATCGGTCTTTCAACAATATATTTTAAAGATAGATATCCTAATTCAAAGATATTCTGTTTTGAACCCAATCCAAATATCTTTCCTATACTTGAAGAGAATATTTTCATTAATAATCTTCAAGACATTACATTAAAAAATATTGCTGTAGGAGATAAAGATTGTATTAAAGAGTTATATATAGACAGTTCTGGAAATGGAGCTTTCTCTACTGCAAGTTTTACAAAAAATGCATGGTCTGGAGAACAAAAAACTCTCCCTATAATGGTTAAAGTAGAGAGATTAAGTAACTATGTAGTAGATAAAATAAATTTGTTAAAAATTGATGTAGAAGGAGCAGAGGGAAGTATATTGGAAGAATTAGAGAAAGAGAATAAATTGCAATTCATTCAGAATATATTACTTGAATATCACCCCATAAAGATTGGACATTTAAAAAAGATTGTGAATCTTTTAGAAAGAAATGGTTATAAACTTAGTTATTCCAAAGAGGGCAAGAAAATTAATAACCCAGTAAATGATTTAATCCTTATAGTAGCCCAAAAGAGTAGCTAAAACTCTTAATACTGCATTTCTATTGTAATTAAATATATTACACAATTCAGTTGCTAATTTATCACTATCATGTCTGATTAAACTTCGTTTAAGTTCATCCCCTTTCTGTTTCTTAATTGGGTCTGATGCAACAAGATTTCTTCTAATAATTACCCTACCATCACCATCATGTAAATCATCTTCCAATATATGTTCTTTGTCTTCTAAGTACCTTTTGTAAGCCTCTTGTGGAACTTTTCCATTGTTTATAAGAACAAAATCTACCGACCTTCCAAGATATTTTTCTAAAATATTTACTATTTCACTTTGTGTTTTGTTTCTAGTTTGCCCTATCTTGCTCATTAAGTTTGTAACATAAATAATCTTTGCAGAAGTATTTTTAATTTCATTTTTTATACCATCTGCTAAAAGATTCGGTATTACAGTTGTATATAGGTCTCCTGGACCTAAGATAATATAGTCTGCTTTTTTTATTGCATCTAAAGATTCTTGAGTAGCTTTAGCTGGTATATCTAAGTAGAAATCGGTAATATTTTTATGTACTTTAGGTTCATCTATGTAATGTTCCCCTACCACCCTACTACCATCATCATATTTAGCTACCAACCTGACATTATCCAATGTTACAGGAATTACATTACCCCTTACACTAAACATATTCTTATACATCTCAATAGCCTCTATCTCAGAGCCTAATATATCTGTCATTGCAATCATGAGGAGATTTCCTAATGTATGTCCTTTCATACTATTAGTATTTGAAAAACGATATGTAAAAAGTTTTCTTAAGACCTCATTACTATTAGAATCAGAAAGTGCTAATATTGATTTTCTCACATCACTAAGAGGTAGAAGACCAAACTCATCCCTTACCACAGCATTACTTCCTCCATCATCCATCATTCCTACAATTACACTTAGGTCTAACTCTTTATGTTTTTTTAGACCCTCAAGAACTACGGTTGAGCCAGTTCCCCCTCCAATTACAGTTATCTTCATGGGATAAGTATAGCATTTTCATGGTATAATTGGTTATTAAGATATTATTAATAATAAATAATGAAATTCAAGGTAGGTTCAAAGGTTTTCTATCCATCACATGGTGCAGGAATCATTAAGAGAGAAAAGGAGATAGAGTTTGATGGAAAGAAAAAGAAATACTTTGAATTTGAATTAATTACTAATCCTTTAAGTATTTCCACTCCTGTAGATAATGTAGAGAACTTAGGAATAAGGGATGTTATGTCAGTAGATAAGATAAAGGATAGTATTAAGGTATTGAAGAAAACTCCTGCTGTAAATCCAAAGGTTAAAGATTTCAATACTATGTTGAATATGTTTAAGGATCTTGATGAGAGTTCTGATATAGAGGCTTCTATACAGATTATTCAATATTGTAATTTTGTAAAGAAACAGAGGGAAAAGGAAGGAAGATTAATACCAATAAGTATAGAAAAACAATTAGAGGAAGCTATAAGGAATATTGTAGGTGAACTGGCTGTATCTTCTGGAGTAACACTTAAAACTGCTTCAAAGAATTTCACAAAAATAACAGGTATTGAGGTTGATATAGAGGAGTAGGGAGAACAAAAAGCAGGACACCGGACTTACACCGGAACTTCATACATCAAATTGCTGTAAACAGTAATAGATGCTCCACAATCCGAAGAAAGTAGAAGAAGGAGGATTCTAATATAATCCACAATATCCTGCATAAGCAAGGTGCTGGACCCACACCAGAACTCTATACATCAAATTGCTGTAAACAGTAATAGATGCTCTACAATCCGAAGAAAGTAGAAAAAGGAAGGTTCTAATAACCTACAACACCTTGCATAACACTTTAAAACATTGTTTTAATGAGCGTAGCATGACTCTAATAAAAACAAAACAGAATGTCAATATTCAGCCACATCTTATAGTAATTACCTAAAAAGTACTGTAACCCTTGTATCTGCAATGGAAAACTCACCTATACCCTTTTCAATCTTCTCAGATATTTGTACATCCTTAGCTTGCAACATATCCTTATTGTCTAAAACATATCTACTAAGTACATCTTTAGCTTCTCCATCTTCAAATGAAAAAGTAACTAAAACTTTATCATCCATTCTTAGACCATTCTTTTTTCTTAAGTCCCTATACTTCCTAAGAAAATCATTGATAATACCTTCATTCTTTAACTCATCTGTCATATTTGTATCTAAGGATACTATAAATTCATTTTCTCCCACAGTTATTATTCCTTCTCCCTCATAAATCTCTTTAGAAAAGAACACCTCTTTAAGATTTAATTCCTCTTTCACAACACTCATAATATATTCATCATCTACTGCTATATATGCTTTTGAAAGAGGTTGTCTCAAACTAATCTTTGATATCTCCCTAGCCTGAAGACCATTTGAACAGATTTGTCTTGCAAGAGACATCTTCTCTAATAATTCCCTATTGATATCTTTCTCTTCAAATTCTGGATATTTTTCTAAGTGAACTGATTCCTCACTATCCTTTATCCCTGCATTTACAACAAGATTTTGATATATTTCTTCAGTTAAGAAAGGCATTTGAGGAGCAAATGTTTTAGAGAAAAGAACCATAGTGGCATAAAGTGTTTGAAGTGCATCAGAATCTCCCTTAGCAAATCTATCCCTGGACCTTCGAATCCACCATTGAGAGATATTATCTATACATGGCTGTATCAATTTAACAGAGACAGGAATATTATAACTTTCCAATGCTTTAGAATATTCCATAGTCACACTCTTCATATACGATTCTATCCATTTATCCAAATTATTCTGAGATGTGTACTCTGTAGTCTTAGGAGACCATGAATGTATATTTGCATATAAAGATAAATATCTATATGTATTCCAGAGAGGAATTAAAACATCTTTAATTTGTTCGTCTAATAATTCATCAGACCAAGAAATATCTCCTCCTGCCATAATCGGAGTAGACATTATGTACAACCTCAATGCCTCTCCTCCTTTAGCTTCCAATGTCTCTTTAGGATCGGAGTAGTTTTGATATGATTTACTCATTTTTCTTCCATCATTACCAAACATAACTCCAGTACAAACCACATTTTTATACGGAATATCATCAAAAAGAAGAACTGACATTCTAAACAAAACATTAAACCATGCCCTTATCTGTCCTGTATACTCAACTATGAAATCAGCAGGGAATGCATCTTCAAAAGCTTCTTTGTTTTCAAAAGGATAGTGATGTTCTGCAAAAGGAACACTCCCTGAATCCATCCAACAATCTAATACTTCTGGGACTCTTTTAAATTCCTTCCCATCTTTCTTTAGAACTATCTGGTCACATACATCTCTATGTAGAGTCATCTTTTTACCATTTACTCTGTATTCAAATTTACCATCCTTCATCTCAACTTTCTCTATTTGATCTGTATACTCCATCATTTCCTCTATTCCACCAATAACTAACTGCTCACCATCTTCACTCTCCCAAACTGGCATTATTGTCGCCCAATATCTATTCCTAGATATTGCCCAATCAGGAGATGTTTCCAAAACATGTTTAAATCTTTTCTTAAAAGTACTCGGTACCCAATTAATCTTCTTTTGCAGCTCTAACATCCTTGGCTTAATCTTTTGTATATCAATAAAGTATGAATCTTGAGTCATATATATGAGTGGATTAGAACCTCTATAAAAAGGTAATCTGTGTATATATTTTTCAGACCTAAGTAGTTTTCCATTTTTCTCAAGGTCCTCTGCTATAACTGGAGATGCATCCCTTATATACATACCTTTCCAATCTCCATCAAGCATATTCCCTGCCTCATCAATATGAACCACAATACTCAATCCCAACTCCTGACCTATATTAAAATCTACCTCTCCGAAACCAGGAGCTATGTGTAATACTCCCGTACCCTCATCAGAGATTACATCTTGAGAAAGATATACATGCCAATCTTTTTTAGTAGCAACATTTACATAGAAATCGTATGCTGGTTCATACTCTAATCCTTCAAATTCCGTTCCCATAACTGTTTTCACTACCTCATACTTTTCATTTCCAAATGTATACTCCAACCTGTCTGTAGCTACTGCTAGGTACTCATCATTGTGCTTAACAATTGAGTATTCAAAATTTTTATTAACAGCAAGAGCAAAATTAGCAGGTATAGTCCATGCAGTAGTTGTCCATGCTACTAATTTAACAGGTTCTCCCTCAGTATACTCATCAAATTTATCACTCTTTAATCGAAACTTTACAAATATTGCAATATCTTCAACATCCTCATATGTATCATCCATTGTAACTTCAAAATTAGAAACAGGTGTACATGCATCCGTAGAATACAAAGAAACTCTTTTCCCCTTATATATATACCCCTTATTCCAAATTTCCTTAAATGCCCAAATTACAGATTCATTAAATTCTGGATCCATAGTACGATATGCATTATCCAAATCTACCCACCTTCCTATCTTCTCTACATACCATCTCCAATCTGTAATACCCTTCTCAACATAACTTCTGCATTGACCAACATACTTATCTACTCCAATCCTCTCTTCTATATCCCTCCTATCTTTCACACTCAAATTTTTACTCACCCTCTCTTCAATTGGTAATCCATGACAATCCCAACCCCAAACTCTCCTCACCCTATATCCCTTCATAGTCCAATATCTTGGAATTATATCCTTAGGTATAGAAACAAGAAGTGATGCATAGTGTGGAATACCTGTAACAAAAGGAGGTCCATCTACAAATGAGAATCTTTTCTCAGTAGATCTGCTCTCTATGCTCTTTTCAAAAATATTCCTCTCTTTCCAAAATTCAATTAATCCATCTTCTATACTACTAAAATTTGGTCTAGGATTTACCTCTGGTATTTTAGATTTACCCATATATTTTTTCTCATATATTAATTAAACAAAAACCCCTTTATTAAAACTAATATACAGTATATATTAATCTTAACAAAGGGGCGAACATTAGTACGCGGTACCACCCTATTTTGTTCTCAACCACTTAACATGGTTTAGGTAATATTTCGATTACCAATCGTTGGATTCTACTCGTCTCATAGGACTTTCTTTCCACCACTCACCAGTGATATCTGGGTCTAAGTGTTTGATGATTATATCATAAAGAAAATTAAGAAAGGAAATAAATAGTTTTAAATCTAGATATGCCAACATATTAACTATATAATTGATTATGAAAACTAAATGGAATCTAAAACTTCTATATACATCTACAAAAGATCCACAAATTAAAAAGGATATTGAGAAATCAAAAAAGAATGTCTCTGCTTTTGTAAAAAAGTGGGAAAACAATGATACATACCTTAAGGATCCAGCTATATTAAGAGAAGCCCTAGATGAATATGAAAAATTAAATTCAACTACTGGGCTTTGTGATAGGCCAAGATACTATTTCCTTCTTTTGAATAATTTAGACCAAACAAATACAGAAGTTAAAGGTGAATTAAATAAAATAGAGGATATTTCTATAAAACTTGGTAATAACATACAGTTTTTTGAACTAAGTATTTCTAAAGTAAATAGAAAACAACAAAAGATATTTTTAAAATCTGAAGAACTAAAAGAGTACAAACACTTTTTAGAAACACTATTTAGATCTTCTCAATACCTACTCTCTGACAAAGAAGAAAAGATATTCAATTTGATAAGCAAAACATCCCATTCTAATTGGGTAGATATGGTTTCAGAATTAACAGATAAGCAGAAGTTAGATATTGAAGATGAGAATGGAAAGAGAATTGAAGTAACATATAACGATATAAAAAAGTATATAAATTCTAAAAATAAAAGGGTTAGAGATATTGCAGCAAAAGAATTTAACAAAGTAAATAGTAGGTATGCAGAAATAGCAGAATTTGAAATTAATTCGGTATTGGAACATAAAAAAATATCTGATGAATATAGAGGAGTACCTAGACCAGATTTAACAAGACATATAGGAGATGATATTGATAGTGCTGTTGTAGATACTTTAGTAGATACAGTTACAAAGAATTTTCACATATCAAGAAAGTATTATAAAAGAAAAGCAGAATTGTTAAATCAAAAAACACTTGGGTATGAAGAAAGGAATGTTCCTCTGGGAGAGATAGATAGTCATTATGTATTTAAGGATAGTATTAGACTTGTTGAGAATACATTTAATAGGATAGATAAGGAGTTTGGTAAGATTGTAAAAAATTTTTCAAAGAATGGACAGTATGATGTATTTGCTAAGCAAGGGAAAACTGGGGGTGCTTTCTGTATAAATATTTCTAAAAATCTACCAACATATATACTTCTAAACTTTAATGAGAGATTAAGTGATGTGTTAACTATTGCACATGAGAGTGGACATGGAATACATGCAGAACTTTCTAAGAAACAGAATGCATTAAATAATGGACATCCTATTTCCTTGGCAGAGATAGCTAGTACATTTTTTGAGGATTTTGTATTAGAAGAGATAATGAAAACAGCTAATAATGAGCTTAGATTTGCTGTATTAGCTGAAAAAATTAATTCAGATGTATCTTCCATCTTTAGACAGGTAGCTTTTTATAATTTTGAAAAAGAATTACATAAAGAATTTAGAAAGAGAGGATATCTTGAAAAAGAATATATTTCAGATTTATTCTGTAAACATATGAAAGCATACTTAGGAGATTATGTAGATGAGGATGAAGGAATGAGAAATGGTTGGATATATGTTAGTCATTTTCGTAGGTTCTTTTATGTATATTCCTATTCTAGTGGATTACTAATATCAAAGGCATTGCAAAGTATGGTGAAAGAGGATAGTAGAGATATTAGATTTGTAAAAGAATTTCTTAGTTCTGGTAGTAGTAAATCACCATATGAAATATTCAATGGTATGGGTATAGATATTACCAAGAAAGAGATTTGGGAAAAAGGATTAGAAGAGGTAGAGCGATTATTAACTCTAATATAATGTGAAATATCCTATAGATTCTTTATGTTTATCCTCTACTGTTGGTTGGGCGAAATATGTAGCAAAACATTTTAGTGTTAAATATAATAGGGGATGAGTTTTTGGAGTATAATTTTTCCAAATTTCTTTCCTCGAAGTTCTGTAATAAATATAGGGATTAAAAAACTTATCATATAGTTCATCAGCTTTTTTAAAATTTCTCTTTTTAATTTCGTTAACCCACTCTCGTAAAATTGAGATAGTATTAGACCCAGCACGACGACTTAATTCGATAGACGAGGGTCTTGTTTCTTCTCCATCACTTATATTATATGTTATATAATCTGCATTTGTTGATGATGAGAATTTTCCTTCTATAAAGAAGTTACTATATTTAGAACAAAGTAGTAAATTACCATCTTCATCCTCCCACAGAGACATCAATCCTCCTCCTGAGAAAAGAGATGGTTTATCAAATGAGGGTTTTCCTTCGTAATATGCAAAACAGATGGGTTTAGCATCTTTCTCTTTCATTTGTTCTTTAAGGATATTTATATCTGATTGTATCTTTGAACGGTGATCAATACCTCCTACAAGGCCAGCATACTCTGTATAGATATATGGAACACCATCTAACTCACCATAGATAGGGTCTCGTAATGTTGTATAACCTATATCCGCATCTTTTCGCTCACCTTCCATGTATCATTATACCTTATAAATAATATTTGGTTGCCGGATCTAGATTCGAACTAGAATTAGCGGTTCCAGAGACCGCCGTCCTACCATTAGACGATCCGGCACTAACGAGATATTATATCATTATATCAACATATTTTTGTATTCTTTCTCTTACCACTTGTTCTCCTAAAACTTGCATAACTTGATACAAATCCGGTGTTCTTGTTCTATGAGTTATTGCAACTCTTAATACCATAGCAACATCACCTACTTTTTCAAATCCTAATTCTGATGCTAGATTCTTAATCTTTTCAAACCAAACCTCTTGAGAATCAGAAATATCAAAAATCTCTAGATATTTAATTAATATATCTTTCTGTTTCTCCTTCTCTACCCTATCTTCAATATTCTCTAGATTAACTTCATTCAATAATTCATCAAAAAATATCACTAACTGATCCTTAATATCTGAAAACTTAGCAATATCCTTTCTAATCTTCTCTCCTGTTCTTTCAATATTAAAAATTTTAATACAATAATCCCTATTCTTACTCAATAATTTATACACATCCCTATCATAACTATCAGACCATTCCAAAGCCATATCATATACCTGCTGTGCTGTTAAAGTAGATATATAATCTTTCGATATATCTTCTAACTTAACAACATCAAACAATGCTCCTGCTTTATTAAATTTCTCTGTTTTTAACTCAAACTCTTCTATATCTTTTTCTGGATTCTGTATTCTCCAATCATAGAAATTTGAATTAGCAATATTCAAAAGATATTCTAAAAGTGCTTTCTTAGGATAGCCGTTTTCTAAATAGAAAGAGACTGCAAATTCAGGATCTTTCCTTTTACTTAGTTTCCTCTTTTTCCCATTATCTAATTTCATTAATGGAGACAGATGAGCGTAAGGGATTTGATTAAGACCTAGTTTTTGAAACAATTCTACATGTAAAGGAACAGAAGAAAACCATTCATCAGTTCTAGTAACATGAGTTACTCCCATTAAAGTATCATCTATGGGATGTGCAAAATGATATGTTGGATATCCATCAGATTTTAATAAAATTGCATCCATATCATTCTCTCTTAATGTTACTGATCCTTTAACCAGATCTTTCATATTAAAACTGTTTTCAATATCCCCTGTTGAATACAACCTTATTACAAACTTCTTTCCTTCATTCAATAGCTTCTCTATTTCTTCTATTGATGCATCTCTATACTTTGCCCATCTACCATAACATCCTGTTCTTTCTTTCAACTCTTCCTGTTTATGCCTAATTTCTTCTAACTCTTCTTCTGTTAAGAAACATGGATAGGCATAACCTTTAGATACTAAATCTTTTGCGAATATGTGATATATATCAATCCTCTTGCTTTGAATATATGGACCGTATTCTCCTTTCCAACTATCCTCATCTTCCATTCCTTCATCAAATTCAATACCAAAACCTTTCAAAGCTAGAACTATTTGAGTAACTCCATTCTCTACCTCCCTACTTTTATCCGTATCTTCAATTCTAAGTATTGATATTCCACCACTCTGTTTAGCTAATTTAGTAGATACAAAACCTGTATATATATTTCCTGTATGAATAAATCCTGTAGGACTAGGAGCAAATCTCAAAACCATTCCTTCTGTATTTCTTTTGGGATACTTTTTAAAGACATCTTCAGGAGATTCTTTTACATCTGGAAATAACATATCTGCTAATTTTTTGTTTTCCTCTGGTGTTCTCATAAATACCTATGTAATATATAATGTTGATACGATATTAAACTACTGCTAAGATTATATCATGACTTTAACAGAGGCAGCATTTTGGACAAAAAGATTCGGGGTTATAGCACTAGGAGCATTTGTTATTTTTGTAATAGTAATATTGGTAATAGCTTTGGGAAAAGAAGACATGATGCCTCCTCAATATCTCACTGCTAATTATGCTTGTACAGAGAAAAGAGAGGAATTTTTAGAGCATAAGCTTGAAATTCCCTCCCTTAAACTAGCAGATGGATCAGAAATGGTATTTGAGATACTAACAGACTCAGGAAAGATAGATGCATTACCAGAAATTGTAAATGTATATAAATTTGATAACCCTACTCAATCTTTAAGTGCACAAGCAAGTGCTAAGATTTTGGCAAACAAAATGGGATTTAATCCAGATTCAGTTATTAGAAAAACCGACAGCTATGTCTGGGTAGATAGGGAGATTAAAAAGAGTCTTGTTGTTCAGGCAAAAAACTTAAATTTTCAGCTAACTTCCGAACCTTCATATATCAGAGAAATATCTAGTAATGGTAATCTACCTAGTGAAAATGAAGCCAAATCAATAGCCGCTAATACATTAAGAAGTTTAGGTCTATATTCAGAAGAGTATCAGAAAGGTAATCATCAAACCAAACTTATTAATGTTACACCAGATGGAACATTCACTAGAGTATCCTCACTTGATGAAGCAAATTTAATTAGGGTTGATTTTGTTAGGAACAAATCAATGATAACTATACCTTCCATTATTGTAGGAGCAGATAGTATGGTTCAAGCATTAAACAAAAAGATGCCAAATACTCATCAAATTGAGAGTCAGATTGTAAATGATGAGAAGATTGAGATTCATACATTCAATACATTGGTTATGTTTCCACAAGCACAGAAGAGTAATATATCTGTTTACGTTGGTGTAGAGGATAAGAAAACAGAGAAAGATAATTATGCTTCTATATATCAAATAGATTATACATTCTGGCCTATACAGGTAGAATCGTGTGGTACATATGAATTAATATCTCCTCAGGTGGCTATAGAGAAAGTTCAATCAGGTGAAGGAAGCCTAGCCTATTTATACGAAGATTATGCAGATGATGTATCACAATATACTCCAAAGAGAGTGAAAAAATTTTCTATAACAGATGTCTTCCTCTACTATTATGAAGATAGGACAGAGCTTGAATATTTACAACCTATATACTATATCCAAGGAGAAGCAATATTTGAAAATGATGTAAAAGGAAGTTTTGTATATATGTATCCAGCTATTAGTTATGATATTGTACAGGATAAGATAGATTTACCACCACCAGTTGTTGAGCAAAAGAGCGGAGTTTTGTAATTACTAGATTGAAAAACAGCTATGAGATATAATGCATGATTAATTTACACAATATTTAAATGAAAAGATTACTTGTTTCAGAATTAAAAAATCATATAGATGAGGATGTAAGAGTTAGGGGTGTTGTAGATACAATAAGGGATCAGGGTAAAATAATATTTTTAATTCTTAGAGATAGAACCGGTAAAGTTCAAACTGTAGTATGGGGAGGAGAAGATAGAACACTTTTGGAAAAAGTAAAAAGGATAACTCCTGAATCTATTGTAGATATAACAGGTAAATTAAAAGAGGCTAAGCAGGTTGAGCAAGGTTTTGAGATAGAAATAAATGAAATAAAAGTTGATTCATTAGCTCAATCACCACTACCAATAGTCATAGAGGAAGAACATCATGATAACATTACCGCATTGGATAGAAGATTAGATTATAGATGGGTTGATTTAAGGTCAGAAAAGAATTCATTAATGATGTCAGTAGCAACATTAATGACTGCTAAATTAAGAGAGTACTGTCTCATTAATGACTTTATAGAAATACAAGGTCCTAGAATAATAAGTGCTGCTAGTGAAGGTGGTGCAAATGTATTTGAAGTTAAGTATTTTGATAAAAAAGCATACTTAGCTCAATCTCCACAATTTCATAAACAGATGGGTATAGCAGCTGGGTTAGAGAAAGTTTTTAATGTAGGTCCTGTTTTTAGAGCAGAAAAATCATTTACAACCAGACACTTAACCGAATATACAAGTTTTGATGTTGAGATAGGTTATATAGATTCATATGAGGATGTATGTGAATTTGAGGAAGGAATGCTCAGATATATGTTAGAGGCCGTAAAAGAAAAATATGGAGAGAAGATTAAGAAAGTATTTGGTGTAGAAATTAAATTACCTAAAGATTCTTTTCCACGAATTACCGTTAAAGAGGCAAAAGAGAAACTTGCTAAGGCTGGAATAAAGAGTAAGGATGAGGGAGATTTTTCTCCTGAAGAGGAAAGAAAAATATCTGAGATAGTAGAGGAGGAAACAGGGTCTGAATTTCTATTTATGATTGATTATCCTCACAAACAGAGAGCTTTTTATCATATGAAGAATCCAGATAATCCTGAATTGGCTCTTGGATTTGATTTGTTTTGGAAAGGTTTAGAAGTTACTACTGGGTCTCAGAGAGAACATAGGTTAGAGAATATAATAGAGAATGCAAAAGAGAGAGGGATTACTGAAGAGTCATTAAAAGATTACTTTGATTACTTCAGATACGGTTGTCCTCCACACGGTGGATTTGCAATAGGTACAGAAAGATTATTAATGAAAATGCTAGGTTGTAATAGTGTGTTAGAAACAACATATCTTCCAAATACACCCAATAGATTAGGAAAATTAATTAACAAAAGTTAATTAGTATATCTCCACTCTTTTACATTAAATTGGATACTTTGATTTCCATTCCATACATTGATATCAGGATAGCCAACTACATCTATAACATCTCCCTCCTTCAGTGTTTCTACATCTTCATTACAACCAAATAGGAGTAGTGTTAAATAATCTATAGAGTTTCCCTTAACAAAAATCTTCAAATGATTACCCTCTTTTCCTATTACATCTTTTCTTTTTATCTCTAAATTCCTAAGACAAACATATGGTTTGGGATTACCAAAACCCAGTGGTTCCAATCTATTTAATTCATTAACAAGTTCTATAGAAATATCATCTGTATCTAATAATAGTTCTACTTTTAACTTAGGTTTTAAATCTTCTTCCTTTATCTTTTCATTAGAATACTTAATTAATTTTTTTCTAAATTCATCAACAGCATTCTCTTTCATAGTAAAGCCAGCTGCTAATTCATGACCTCCATACCTATCAAGATATTTGTTAAATTTCTCCAAAGCTTTTGTTATATTAAATCCCTTTATACTCCTAGCAGAAGCTTTTATAATCCCCTCATTGTTTGTTGCCACTATGACAGGTTTATAAAATTGTTCTTGCAATTTTCCTGCTACTAACCCAATTATTCCTTCATGCCAATTAGAAGCTAATATAAAAATTAAATTATCTTTACTATCCTTTATCATATCCATAGCTTCTTCTAATATTTGAGATGTCATTCTCTGTCTTTCAAAATTAGTATTTTCTAAAATATTAGATATCTCCTTACACTGTTTTTCATCTTTACTAACAAGTAACCTAACAGCATCCATAGGAGAAGCTATTCTTCCAGCAGCATTAATTCTAGGTCCTAGAATATACCCAAGATGATATGTATCTATATCAGAAGGATCTATACCTGCTCTTAATGCTAACATCCTAAGTCCAAGCCTCTGTCCCTTCCTTATCTCTTCCAATCCTAATTTAACCAATACCCTGTTTACTCCTTGTAAAGGCATAATATCTGTAACTGTAGAAAGGGCTACTAAATCTAAGCCTTCCAAAGGATCTATTTCCATACCAAGTTCATTCTTTATAGCTTGTACCAATAGATATACAACAGATGTTCCTGATATTTCTTTATACGGGAATTCTTTCTCTGGATACATCTGATGAACTATTGGATACTGTACATCTTTTATTACATTCTTAGGAGGTTGATGATGATCTGTGATTATAAAGTGTAATCCTTTCTCTTTAATGTATTCATTTATTAACTCTTTATCTCTAATACCACAATCTACAGTTATTACTAATTTTACATCTAAATCAACTAAATCATTCAAAGAATCTCTCGTTAATCCATACCCCTGTTCTAACCTATCTGGAATATATGGTACTACATCTATTTTTTTACCTAAAAATTTTGAAACATCTCTATATAGAAATTCCCATAACAAACTACTTGCACATATACCATCTGCATCATAATCACCATGTATTACTATTTTATCTCCATCTTCTATACTTTTTACAATCTTCTTAGCAGCTTTTTTGCTATCGAACAATTTTTTGTATGAAGGAATATTCTTTACTGTAGGACTCAAGTATAGATCTCTATCCTCAACCTTTCTAATTGTTAATATATGTTCTAAAACATCTTTAGTTTTCTTTTTAGGTAACACCCATTCCCTTTTACTCTGTAAACTCATTATTTATATATTTTTCAATTAAATCCCAATCAAAACCTTTCCTTCTTAAAAAATCTATCTTTTTTCTATCATCCATACCTATTTTCTCATCTTTATACTTTTTTCTGTAAACCTCTTTTAGGACCTGATACTCATCTTCTACTAATTCTTCAACCTTACTTTCTGCAATCTCCTTACTTACACCTTTAGAGAGTAGTTCGGATATTAATATACTCTTTCCTCTTGGTTTATTCTTTATTCTAGATAGTATGAATTGTTCTGCAAATACTGAATCATTTAAATATCCATACTGTTTTAATTTATGAATAATGTCATTAAATATTTTTTCTAATTCCTCTTCCTCTATATTACTGTACCAAACATTTTTTTTCTTAAAGGATAGATCTTTTAAATATCTTCTTAATTGAAATTCTGTTTTTATAGACTTAGAGATGTATTCTGTAGCTCTTGAAAGGAATCTACTTTTAAGTTCATATGTTTGTATTTTACTAACTTCCTCTTCCTGTAATTCCTTCCCTACATATATACCAAATCTAGCAAGATTATCTAGAGTAATGCCAAAGAAAAATTTCCCATCAATATACAGATTGACTCTAGAAGGATCCTTCTTTTGAGATGAGAGCTTTGTTACTTTCATTATTTAATTTTTGCCTTAACTTCCTTCACTATCTTATCCCTAAGCTTTTTATCCTCTCTTAAAAAATCAGATGTTGCCTCTCTACCCTGTCCAAGTTGTATATCTCCATATTTGAACCATGCACCAGCTTTCTCAACTACTCCCAATTCCAACGCTGCATCCAATATACTACTCTCTTTGTCTATACCTTTTGGATATATCATATTAAAGGTTGCCTCTTTGAAGGGTGGAGCCATTTTATTTTTAACAACTTTAACCTTTCTAGAGTGTCCTATCAATTTTCCATCCTTAAGTATCTTATCTTTCTGTCTAATATCCATTCTAATGGAAGCATAGAATTTCAATGCATTTCCACCTGTAGTTGTTTCTGGATTACCAAACATTATTCCAATCTTCATTCTTAATTGATTAAGAAATATTATGGTTGTTCCCGTCTTACTAGATATTGCAGTAATTTTTCTTAAGGCCTGAGACATCAATCTAGCCTGAAGACCCATATGACTATCTCCCATATCTCCCTCTATTTCAGCTCTTGGAGTTAAAGCTGCAACAGAGTCCACAACTATTACACCAAATGCTGCAGATCTCACTAATGTTTCTAATATTTCTAATGCCTGTTCTCCAAAATCTGGTTGAGATATATACAATTCATCCATATTTAAACCGATATTTTTAGCATATGTTGGGTCAAATGCATGCTCTGCATCTATGAATGCCACAGCTTCTCCTTTCCTTTGGGCCTCAGTTAAAATATGAATAGCCAATGTTGTTTTTCCAGATGCTTCTGGCCCATATATTTCTACTATTCTACCTTTTGGAATACCCCCTATTCCCAATGCAATATCTAAGGAAAGTGCTCCTGTTGGTATAACATCAACATCTACTTTTGTTTGTTCTCCCAATTTCATTATAGATCCTTTCCCAAATTGTTTTTCTATTTGAGATATAGCCATTTCTATAGCTTTTTTCTTTGGAGAATCTACCTTAATTTCTGAATCTGCTCCCTTTTTAACAGTTGTTGTCATTTATATATTTATATAAATTTATTATATATTCAGAATAACAGAGTGGAAGAAGAAGGTCAAAATGGAAAATAAAGAATTTAATTAACCGATAATAATAGCTATATTACTTGTTTGTCCAATACTGTTGATAGGTTATTTACAAATTCGTCTCTTAACTTTTGATTTTCTCTAATATATCTAGATATTTCTATTTGTATAGAAGGTACTCTTAGATTATTAGCACAGTATTCACCTAGAGTTTCTTCATGATTATCTAAAAATCTAAATATTGCAATACTCACTCCCTTTAATTTACCTTTATCTAAACCACTTCTTACATTTCTTGCTAATTCTATAGATTTTCTAAACTGTGTAGGATAATAGATGGCTATATCATACATATGTCCATCTTTTAATCCATGTATATCTAAGAAATACTTTATTTTATGTTTTTTTACAATCAACTTAACTTCCTGTTTATATGGATTACTTTCTTCTTTGTGATAATTAGCATCAAAATTAGACTCATTCTTAAGGACAATACCCCAACTATTTATATTTTTACAAACATCTTCAACAATAGTATCTGTTAATGGTTCTCCCAATTTATATGACATACTTAATCTTGGTCTTCGGTGTGCATATACATGGGGAGCAGAGAGAAGTATACTTTTTCTACCTTCTATTGTTTTAAATACTGGGGTATTCATTAATATATAAATTAACATATATTGAGGTTTATTTCCAAATATGCAAGAATATACTTATATAATTTATTAAATATATTTTATGCAAAAACTAATTAATTTAGGATTATGCTTCATCTTAGCAATCATGTCTCTATCATTTGTAGCATTACCTTCGTATGCACAAGTAGATGAGGATGTTGAGGTAACTGTTAGTGATGATTTAGATTGGGATTATGATTTGGATACTTATACTTATGATAATATGGAGGATTACGAAGATTTCATTGATCGAGTATTAGTGTTAGGGGGAACTTTCTTAACCGTTGGTATAACCCTATTCTTAGGTATGTATGTATTTTCTTCTTTAGCACTTATGAATATTGCTAAGAAATTAAAAGAAGAGAATCCTTGGTATGCATGGGTTCCTATTCTTAATGCCGTATTACTTTTTAGAATGGGAGATCAGAATCCACTATTAATATTACTTGTATTAATTCCTGGGATAGGGGCATTTGTAGTTGGGATTTTTTCTATATTAGCTTTTATGAATATTTGTGAAAAGAGAGGGTATGATAAACTTCTTGGATTACTTTCTTTAATACCAGTAGGGAATCTCATATTATTAGGTATCCTTGCTTGGGGAAAGAAAAAGTAATTAGCTAGTAAATGGTATTAAAGGGGAGTACATTGTACTCCCTTTTTTTATTCTATTAACCTTGGCATTTCTACAGACACCTCTTCTTCATTATTACCATCTTCTAATCCTTCATGTTTTACCCTATCTATTCTCCTTATTAATTGATTAAATCTAGTACTACTTACAGATTCATACTGTTTCTGTAATGACCCTATTCTATCCCCTATTTTATAAAATTCTCCAGAGAATGTATCAAATTCCTTCTCAAATGCTTTTACATGACCAATGATATTATAGATATTCTTCTGAACTCTAAAGTTCTCATATGACTGTTTAATCATCCTTAACATAGCTGTAAAACTAAATGGACCTGCTAACACCACTTTACTTGCCATAGCCTCCTGTGCAAGCTCAGGCATCTTGTCATAGATATATGAAAATATCATTTCATTAGGAATAAATAATATTACAAAATCAACAGTTTTATCCTCTGGACTAATATAATCTCTAGATGTAACTTGTTTAATTTTTTCTCTAACATCTTTTTCAAACAACTTCATATACTTTTCCTTACTCTCTTTATCCTCAACCTCTGACATACTTCGTAAATTAGCATATGGAAACTTAGAATCAACATTTATTCTAGTTCTATCTGGTAGGAATATTGCAAAATCAGGCCGTGTTTCAGAACCAGCCTGTTCCTTATTAAATTCATAATCCTCACCTCTTACAAATCCTGCCATTTTCAAAAGATCATCTGCAACCTGCTCTCCAAATTGTCCTCTTAACTGATTATTTGAAAGAACCTTCTTCAAATTTTCAGTACTTACAGAAAGCTGTTCCGTAATCTTCCTACTCTCCTCTACAGAGGTCTTTAAACTGGAGAATGAATCTATCCTTTCCTTCTCAGCACTCTTTAAATATTCTTCCAAACCCTTTACCATTCTAGATATCTCCTCTCTTTTATTCTCAAAATCTATCCTACTCTGTTTACTTTCCGATGCCAAAGATTCTCTAGCTGTTCTAACTAAATACTCATTAGCTTCCATCAATGCTTTTGGAACAACTTCTTCTAACTTTTCTTCTATACTATTCTTCATATCATCTTCACTCACTCCTTGTCCTCTTCTTAATATATAGAATAGTCCTATACCAAGTAGTATACCTCCTATTAATGCTACTATTACATCAATCATCATGTTAAAATACATTAAATTATCGTATGTTATTATAGACCAAATATGATTAGGAAACTATCAGAAAAAGAAATTCTTTTTATCAAACATCTATTCTTAACAACCATACTTGGGGGAATCATTGGTATATTAAACTATCTTTTCAATATTTTAGTAGCAAGGTATACAACTGTAGAGATATTTGGATTCTATAGTTCTGTATTGGGAATTATATACATATTACAAATACCAGCGGTAGCAATACAGGCTACTACAACAAAGGATGTAGCTTTAAACAAGGGAAAAGATTTGGGAAGATATAGGTGGAAATCATTGTTAACCTTTTTCATAATAGGAGTGTTTTTTTCTTTAGTTTTCTTGATTATTAAAGACTTCGTTATAGATATTGCTTCTATACCAAAGGAAACAATTCCCTATTTATCATTGACATTACTTTTTGCTTTTATAAGTCCTGTAGGTAAAGGATTACTTCTAGGTATAGAGAAGGTTGTACAGGTTAATATTGTACTTTTTATTGAAACAGTACTTAGATTTGTAATTGGTATAGTAGCTATTAAGTATAATGGATCATTACCACTTTTAATACTTGCTTCTTCTGTTCCAGGAGTACTGTCTACACTGGTGTTACTGCCGTTAATAAGGTTTGATTCTAAAGAGAAGGAAGAGGTAAAAATCAACTTTAAGGAGTTATTACTAACCATAATCTATTTCCTACTTCTAACAGCACCATATACTGTTGATTTGATATTAGTTAATCCAATATTTAGAGCAGAGTATGCTGCAATATCCCTACTTGGTAAGTTGGTATATTTTGCATCAATCACCACAGCTTCTGTTATGTTTGCTAGATTAACAAATGAGAAGAATGTAAGCAGTCAGAAAAAGAGTTTACTTCTGTCTCTAGGATTATCTCTTTTCATTGGAATATTCCTATCCACTCTATTTTTCATTTTTAATAAATATATTGTTAATATTACTGTTGGGTCTCAGTATAACAGTATAAGTGGATATATAGGTGTTTTTGGTTTATGTATGACAAGTTTTGCATTTGTATATATGACTACAAATTTTTTCATATCTAAAAGCTATTTTAAATATTTATACATTCTTCTATTTATAACTGTGTTACAAATAATTCTATTTATTAAAAGAAATAATTCTTTAGATATGGTTATACAGAATCAGGTTATTGTTTTTGGGTTACTGTTTCTATTTACAGTAATATATCTATTATTTAAATTAAGGAGATTAAAGAATGGTGAAGGAAAAAAATCTAGAAAATAAAGTTAAGAATCTTTTTAATGAGTTTAAAAATTTTGCATTAAAGGAAGCCACTCTTGGAGCAGCAGTTGGTATTATGTTGGGTGCTGCATTGAGGGATGTTATTAATTCATTAGTTAATGATATCCTAACTCCTCCAATAGCTCATATTACATCAGGTATAGATTTTACAAGTTTGTATTTTGTATTTGGTACTACTAAGTATGATTCTTTGGAAGCCGCGAATGAAGCAGGTGCTGTTGTAATACAGTATGGTAACTTTATTAATGAGTTTATAACTTTTTTAATAACTGCTTTTATTCTTTTTATACTTGTATATGAAAGTAGTAAACTTTTGAAAAAACTTAGTAAGGAGGAAGAAAAAAAGAAGAAGGATAGTACAAAAAAGTGTCCACATTGTAAATCAGATATACATGAGGAGGCTACTGTATGTCCGTTTTGTACTAGTGAATTGAAAGAAGGATTGGACTTGGACGATGATGGATTTGAACCAACGACCCCTACAATGTGAGTGTAGTGCTCTAACCAGCTGAGCTAATCGTCCATTAATTTACAATTATACCACTATTAATATGGTTTACTTGGATAATTAGTAGAGATAGGGGGAGTATATTCTTCACTACTTTGTTGAATTTCAGTATTACTGTCACTTATACCTGTCTTAGCAATATCTTCTTCATCCTCTTTCACATCTATTTTTTCATTTTTTATATCTTTTCTAAGATTAACCCACATTAATATAAATATTACTAAAAGGAATGGAAATGCTATAGCTACAATAAGATTCCTAGTAACTAAACCAGATATCAAACCTAATACTAAACAACCTCCTAATACAAAAATTATTCTTCCAATAGTCATGTATCTACCTACTAAATTTAAATTTTCCTCACCTTAATTCTCCTTGCTAAAACATAATTATCTTTTCTTACATCTATTAAACTACCTCTCCTTATATCTACCAATTCATAACCTTTTTCATCTATATCTAACTCATACTTACCCTTATCCAATATAAATCTGTACTTACCCTTCAAATTTGTTATCCTCTTAGCAATAACTTTGTCAAACTCCTTCTCTCTAATTATGATAGATATACCAGATAAAGATTTACCTCTCTCATCCACTACTCTACCATATTGACCCTTTCTATTAACAAAAGACCTAATCAATACTACAAATGGAATAATATATAGGAGTAGAAGTATTAAATTTGTTACATTCTCATGTGTAAAGTATGTATAGAAGGAAATAGTTACACCTATTAAAAATATGAAAATATTGGCAATAGAAAGAATCTTAAGCAATACATTCCTTGTTCTGTAAAGAAACATCTTAGCTCCTAATACCTCTTTAGGATCTATAGGTACTGCAACCTGAACCTCCGCATCCTCTGAACGAATCTCTAAGGAGCCTGTATATACATTCTGTAAAGGATAATCTCGAGAACCCTTTATATATACACTAGGAAATTCATAGCCTGATTTAGATACCTCTATTGTATACTTACCTTTATTTAAACTTGCAGAAAATCTACCATTAATATCTGTAACCGCTGTATCTACTAATCTCTTCCCTGTATTGTATATCCTTACTAAGGCCATATGAACAGGTTCCTTAGTATTGGAATCATATACAAAACCGTAATTAACTCTTTTCTTTCTAAAGCCAAGTGAACTTAGTACTACAGCAAAGAATTGTATTATTGAATAACCTAGTTGTGTTACACCCCCAAGTAGTGCTGTTGTACCTACTGTAACAGTAACGACACTAGCTGTTGTTGAAACTGTCTGTAATTCCTCTTCTTTTAGATCTTTAATTACCGTATTATCCAAAATACCCAATGTAGTATCTTTTACACTCTTATATCCTTCACTCAGAATATTTACAATCTTTTGCACAGGAGCATCTCTCCTTACATCCACAGGTGTTTCATCCTTTACCACCACTTCCTCTTCTACTGGTTCTTTAAAGTAGAAGCCAAGACCTCCTGTCCCTGTAAGACCATCTGCTATCCAGTAGTTAACTCCTCCCATTACTGTCTGAGAAACTGTTACATCCACTCCCTCTACACTCTTTACTTGAGGAAAACTTCCTGTAAACTTAACACCACCTAAACAACCTTCTTTTACATCTTTTAACTTTGATACTGAGGGACAGATTAAGAAACCATTTGTATCATCTCTATTTACATACATTGTATATGGATTAGATACACCATGAGATTGTTCCAATTTAACAACACTCTTTCTTTCAGCTGAAGAGCTTAATATAACTGCATTAGTCCAATCACGATCTTGACTAAATAGAACTGGAATATCTGCTACTAGAATATCTCCCTTCTTGACTCTAACAACCTTTTCTCCAAATTGGGCATTACTTCTAGTAGTTAAATCTACTTCTTGATCGGTTAATGTTGCCTTTAAGGCAGTATCTACATTCTGTAGTATTGCTCCTGTACCTATGAATATTGGGTCACTCCAATCACTTGGAACTAATAGCTTATTTCTTGCTCTTACTGAAAATCCATATTGTACTCCTACTTCTAATTCAGAAAGAAGAATTCCATTGGTTGAACCAAAATCCGCAAATGTTCCCCATACTTCTTGGGGAACTATCCTGCCTGTATTGAAATCTATATAGTTACCAGTATTATTCTCTCTAATTGATAGCTCTGTATCTATTGGATTGTCTAAAGGATTAATATATACCCTAGCACTATTGCTTGATATGACATTCACTCTCACCATAGCTGGTATTCGAGCCCATGTATATGTAGATTGGTTTGATGACCATACCGTTGCTATATTCTTTCTATTTAAGCTTCTAATTTTAAACTCATATTGTGTATTAGGAAGTAGTCCATCGATATCTATATTAGGGGCAAATGGAACCATAGATGGGTTACTTGTTAGAACTTTTAGATCATTACTGTAATATCTATTACTTTTGTTTTCTACTATCTGTAGATTATCCCTACCATTTCCAGATATGGTTAATCTTAATGATGTTGGTCCTATTGCACTTAAAGAAGTTATATTAGAAGGTTGGGAATATGTAGAGAAGAGGAATGTATTAGAAAAATCACTCTCAGCTACATTGCTATATACCTTAACTTTTCTAGGGTATTCTGTATTAGAAGAAAGTCCTCCTTCTATACATTGATTCATTGTACTTGCAGAACAGGTGAGAAGAAGATTATTATTACTATCATATATTCTATATCCCACTCTAGAAGGGTTGTCATCTGTAACTTTCCAAGTAAATGAGGTTGAGGTTGTTGTGGAGGCTGAGAGTTGGGTTGGAGTATTTAGTCTTGTTGCACTAACAAGTGGTTGTGAAAAATCACTCTCAATATTATCTTCATTTCTAGATTTAGCCTTAAATATATATTGTGTACCAACCTCCAAACCTATTACTTCTTTACCATTTGTAGATCCAAATTGTGTGTATGTTCCCCATACTGGATTATCTACCAAATTACCTGTTGATATATCAACATACTTTCCACTATTTTCTTCTATAATGGCATACTGTGTACCCTCCGGATTACTATCAGGTGATATGGCAATAGTTATGCTATTAGTTGTTTGAGAAATTACTAATGGAATACTAGGGATACTGGATTTAGTATATACTCCCATATATTCACTAGACAAAGTCTCTATTCCATCAAAGTTTCTAGCTTTTACTCTAAAGAAATATAATCTGTTGGGATCTAAGTTTGTTACAATTGTACTCTCTGATTGTATCCACTCTGATATTCCTTCATTACAACCCTCTTCGCATTCAAAGAACACTCCGGAGTTTCCTTGATTAACATTATTAACATTCTCTGCGGTGAGTGTAACAGAAGAGGAGGAAGAAGGGGTTAAGGATATAGAGGGAACTTCTGCTAATGTATATACTGTTATACTCTCAGAGTATGCAGTTTCAATATTATCTCCATTTCTTCCTTTAACTCTAAATATGTATGGGGTATTAAAATCTAGATTAGTGGCTTCATCAGTACTTACTGATATCCATTCATTTATACCAGTATCACAGTTTGTATTTTCACAGTCAAAGTATATTTCTGAGGAATTAATCTGACCTAAGGCTGAGAGGGATATGCTTGAGACACTCTTTTCTCCACCTTCTAATATCGTTGGGGTTGAAACTAGTGTATATGCATATGCTAATTCTGAAGGAGCACTTTCTCCAGATGAATTATATGCTACTACTTTTCTAGAATATTGGGTATTTTCATCTAAATCAGCCTCATCACAGTATGTTAGATCTTCTCCTAAGCAGTATTGTATTAGATTATCTGATGCATCATACAAAGCAAAACCTTCCTCATTATTAGCATTGTCTGTAAAATGCCATCTTATGACTGATGTAGAAAGGGCTTCAGGAGTACCTATTGTTGGAATTTCAGGGGCTGCAGAATATGTTAGTGATATATTATCTAAAACAGGGGTGCTTTTTCCACCGTTAGTATCAAATACTATTTTGTAATAGAATTCGGAGGATTCTAAATTTAATTCCTCCAGAGGTATTTCTACATTCTCTCCAAGAACAAGTTCATCATCATTACCCTCAACACCTGAAGAATTAAACCATGTTGAGGCATCAGTACTAAATTGAATAGAAGCAGAGGTATTAACAGGTTTAGAAGAGAGAGTATATGAGAAGGATTGAATAACAACATTATTATCTTCAGGAACTAAATCAAGAGATTGTAGTATCATAGAATCGGCATATCCAGAAACAAGTTGAGTACTACCAGATGGAGAGGATGTTCCACTTAATGAAGTAACATATTCCAAACGAATTCTTCCATCCCCACCCTGTCCACCTGTGTTACTAACTGGCCCTCCAACAGCTGACACCAAAGCAGATCCTAGTGTCATTGATTCTCCAACAATTTTTACAGCACCACCCGAACCAGTCCCTCCTGCACGACCATGACCTGTAGAATTCGTAACAGAACCACCATTGGACTGAATTCCTCCAACAATTATTATATCCTTTCCAAATATCAATACAATGCCGCCTCCATTACTTCCATCTGTTCCAGGATAATCTGTTAAAGACAAACCCTCTCCAGCTCCTCCTCCTCCTCCTCCTCCTCCAAAATTTAATTTACTTAAATCAGAAGCTCCAGAAGATCTTCCTCCTCCCCCACCCCCAGAAGAGTACCTTTTACAGTAACCCGTCGAGCACCAATGCAGTGTTCCATCGTTCCCAGCTCCACTGGAGCTGCTTGTCCCTGAAGGAGAAACACTTCCTAATGCACCATTTTTGCCTCCAGTCCCAGGAGTACCGTATCCACCACCACCACCTCCTCCTCCATAACCACCTCCGTCATTTTGAGTTGTTCTTGTATATGTTGTTCCACCACCTCCCCCTCCGACTGCACCATATAAAGAAGATCCTGACCCACCTGCTTTGTCGGAACCACCACCTCCACCACCACTCCAAGTTCCTGCATAACCAACAGATAAATGCTTTCCTCCTTTCCCTGAATCACCAGAAATACTGAAGTACCCTTCACCTGGACTTGCATATCCTGCAGGACTTGCAGCACGAGCTCCCCCTCTATATCCTAAAGCTGTAACATCTATACTCCCATCTATACTTACAGTACCAGAAGCTTTAAGTGAGAAAACCCCTCCCTTAGTTCCATCCCAAGCAGAAGGATACCAATTTACACCTGCATTTACAGTTACATCAGTATATTGTGGTATCCTTTGAACCATAATCTTTTGGGTTGTTCCATCATATCCATTAGTTAAATCCTTATCCAATGTCAAAGATTGATCCACAAGACCTGTTATATATGCAGTCTCATATTGACCAACATTACTGTGGTCAGCTTCAGTTCCTTGTAAGTTAATAATAAGTATTTCATCTCCAATAGCCAAACCAGCCGGAGAAGAAGAAAGAGTAATGCTATCAGACCCAGAAAGCACATTCTCTGTAACAGAAAAATTAACAGCATCCCCATTTACTCTTCCAACACAACTTCCCGTATTGATATTTGTATCAGCAGAAATAGTACAGATTCCATCATTCCCAGTTCCAAAACCCATCTTACTTGTTTTCACTGCACCTTCAGAAACATCATAATTAGAAGATTGGAGTACATTAATCAAATCCAAAGTCATAAAATCATCAGTAGTTGTATTTGCTACACTTTGAATACTTTTTTCTAAATATAGATATATTGCAATAGGTAACAGAGTTATCACTGTGAATATACTTAGTATTACAATGAATTTCCTCCAATTAAAGTTACCTAGGAGGGTTTTCTTTTTTTTCATCTGTATGGCAGTTATGTTATCTCTTATATTTTACATAAGTAAGGATGTCATGACAATAGTTTGTAATGTCTCATGACATACATAAAAATCTTTTCTTTGGTTCTATCGTCCAAATAAGTAAAAAACTTGTCAAGAAGGAAATCGCTATAACAATAAACTGATCTAGTTCCATAATTATAATATTTTTTGAAGAAAACTGTGAAATAGTAATTAAATTGGAAAGTATAGAATTTAAGAGTAAAATCTACTTATACTTGTACATTTGATTGTAGCCATTCTCCCACTTTATTCCATAAATCACTTTGTGGTATTCTCTCTATTCCTTCGTTTTCACATTGTGCAACAGTTTTTCCATTTTCTCTAAATGAAATGACTTGATCCAAAGGAGTTGCTTTTCCAGATTCTCTACCAACGAAAAATCCCTTTATGTCAGAAGTAAAACTTTTAATTTAATTTTTATCAATATATGTCACACATTCTCTGAGTACTATTTCTCTATTTTTTTTATCTTTCATAAGGTTAAGAAAATCCTGAGATGTGAACCACTTATTAACAAATGCCATATATGGTCCTGGGAAACCATTTAAGCCAGGAATTATCCAACTTCCATCACTCACAATTAAAGGTTTTTGTACTTTCTTGAATGCTTGTTGTGCCTTTAAGGTAGATATTTTTAAGATGTCATCTGTTTGAGGTTCTATTATTCCATCGACTTTTATGCCTTCCACACTAATACCAAAGGGTTTTAATAGTTTATTTGCTGTTACTATTTTATTTTGATTTGAGGTTACATATAAAAGCATCTTATTTGAGTATTTCAGTACATAGAGATAAATGGTGGGCGACATAGGATTCGAACCTATGACCCTCTCGGTGTAAACGAGATGCTCTGACCAGCTGAGCTAGTCGCCCATATATATGCCGAGGACAGGAGTTGAACCTGCACGAGAGTATAAGTCCCACTACCACCTCAAGGTAGCGTGTCTGCCAATTCCACCACCTCGGCACATTATACAGTGGTTATTCTAACAAATTAAGCCTTTTTATCCAATAGCTTGACATTACTCTGACCCTTGTCTGTCCCCCTAATACCTTTACCTTATACAATCTTTTTAAAAATAAGCACACCCTTTAGGATGTTGTAATAACAAAAATATGTAGAAAAAGAGAACGATTTCCTCTTGTACAGAGGTTTTAATGGGGACAGAGGAGGGTCTGACCCTAATTGCAAAAGTGTCATTTTTGTAGCAAAATGTAGGGATAATATAAGAGGACAAAATATGAAGATAAAAAATATACAAGCCAGAGAGATATTAGATTCAAGGGGTATTCCAACAATATCTACCGAAATAGAGCTATGGAGTGGAGAAATAGGAGTAGCAGAAGTACCATCTGGTGCATCTACAGGTAAAACAGAGGTTTTAGAAATGAGAGATGAAGATAGTAATAGACATAATGGAAAAGGTGTACTAAAAGCGGTAAATATTATTAATACCACCATTAAAAATCTTGTCGTAGATAGAGAATTCACTAGCCAAAGAGAATTTGATGAACTTTTAATTAAGGAAGACTCTACAGAATTAAAAACAAAATTGGGAGGAAATACTATTCTTTCTTGTTCAATGGCATTTGCAAGAGCAATATCTAATGAATTCAGTCTAAATCTGTATGAATATCTAGGGATGATATATTGGGATAAGGAGTATTCTGTAAGTAATTTCAAAATGCCAACCCCCTTAATATTAGTGATGGAAGGTGCAAAACATGGAAACTGGGCCACAGACATACAGGAGTATATGCTAGCTCCAAATATGGAAAGGTTTGGATCTTTTAATGAAGCATTCAGAGTTACAACAGAGGTATTTCACAATATTCATGACATACTTGATAGCAAAGGATACTCGGTTGGTTTGGGATTAGAGGGGGCATTTGCACCAAAGGAGATAGGAAGTAATAAAGAAGCTTTTGAGATAATTATTGAAGGATTAAAAAAGTCAGGCTTTAATTCAGAAGAAGACTTTAAAATTGCATTGGATGTAGCAAGTTCTGAATTTTACGATGAACAAAAGGATATGTATATATTAAGAAGTGAGAATAAAGAGTTGAATAAGAATGAATGGATATCATTGCAAAGAGAATGGTACAAAGAATTCCCAGTATTTTCTATAGAAGACCCACTTCATCAAGATGATTGGAATGGTTGGAGTGAATTTACAAAAGAATTTGGTGAGAAGTACCAGATAGTTGGGGACGATTTGCTCACAACAAATGTTAAAAGAATACAAAAGGCTATTGAGGAAAAAGCTGCAAATAGCGTACTCATCAAATTAAATCAAATTGGAACGGTGTCTGAGACTTTGGATGCTATACGATTGGCAGCAAATAATGGAATGAGTGCTATAGTATCACACAGGAGTGGAGAAACAAATGATGATTTTATTGCTGATTTAGTTATTGCAACACCTGCAAATCAATGTAAGTTTGGAGGTCCAAGCAGAGGAGAAAGATTAGCAAAATATAATAGGCTGTTGGAGATTGAGGAAATATTAAAGAGATAATCTTGGTTCTCTGTCCACTTTTTTAATTTTGTTTGTATCTGTTATATATTCTTTTCTCTGTATTTTGTAATATGCAGCTATTCCTACCATACCAGCATTATCCCCCCTGTACTCCTTTCTGGGATAGATATATTTCAAACCATACAATCTAGCGATATTACCTATAAACCTCACCATCTCTTCGCTATTAAACACACCTCCACCTACGAACACCGTCTTTACTTCGGGATACTGTTCTATAGCCATCTCCAATTTTATCCTTATGGATTCCTTTATCGCATCTAAAAACCCTCGGCAAAAATCATAGGGGTCTGGCCCGCCTCTGAGCTTGTATAGCGCCGCGGTTTTTATGCCAGAGTAGCTAAAATTAAGATCTTTTGAATTTTTCATTGGGATTGGGAATAAAACCTTGCCAGATTCACCTTTTTTAGCAAATTCGGTTATTATAGGGCCACCAGGGTATCCTAAGTTTAGCATTCTTGCTACCTTATCAAATGCCTCTCCTACGGCATCATCCAAAGTTTCTCCCAACTTTTGATATTTTCCAATCTCTGATACATATACGATTTCTGTGTGTTTACCAGATATTAGAAGAGCTAATCCAGGTAGATCTACATCGGGGTCTGTCCCTATCAAACCAGAAAGCAAGTGTCCTTCCATATGGTTCACAGGTATGAATGGAATCCCATTTTTAATTGCTAAATCCTTAGCAAAGTTCAAACCTATTTCTAAGTCTATTGCTAATCCTGGTCCATATGTACATGCTATATAGTCAATGTCCTCTATGGTAACTTTGGCTTTTCTAAGTGCTGTTTCATATACAATTGGAATGTTTTTCTTGTGCTCTCTTCTAGCAATATCAGGAACAACTCCTCCCCACTTTGCATGTATCTCAACTTGGGAAGATACTTCAGAAGAGAGAATTTTCTTTCCTCTTAGTACTGCTACAGATGTATCATCACAACTTGTATCTATTGCTAGTATTAATGAATTATTCATAAATTTCTATACTCCTTTCCTCCAAAGATATATATTTGATGTTTACCTTATACATTGGTATGTTCATATTGTCACATAGCGCAGATATCTCTTGATAGAATTTGTCAGCCCATTCTATTAGTACAATATCTCCATTTTCTAAATGTTGTATCAATCCAGATTTTTCTAATTCATTATCTTCTAATTTCCATGTGTCCATATGAGCGAGGGTCTGTCCCTTGTCATATGTATATTCATTAATTATTGTATATGTTGGTGAATTAACAATTTCTTTAACTCCTAATTGCTTTGCTATTCCCTTTGCAAATTGTGTTTTCCCTGCTCCCAGTTCTCCGCTTAGAGCTACAACAACTGGCATATTTTTTGAAATATATTTTTTTGTAAACTCTTTTGCTAAGTCAATAGTTTCTTGGGCACTCTTTGTGTTTTTTTCTTCGATTTTTTTATTTTTAATTAATGCATTTTCAAATTGTAGTTTACCTTGTCTTAGAATACTAAGTTGGTTCATTGTAGTATCTAATACTGTTGAGGGTTGATTTTTTGGTAATTGCCCTGCATCTAAGAAAAGATCTATTAGTTTCAAACTTTTTTTAGGAAGGTCTTTTATTAATTGGTCTATGTTGTATGGAGGTGATTTGTATGATACATTTGCTGATGTTGCTGTTATTGGTTTTCCAAATTGTTTGATTAGTTCTAAAGAAAATTTATAATCAGGATATCTCACTCCAACTGCTCCTTGCATAGATACTACTGGTGGGACTAAGTTCCCTTTACTCATTGATATTACAGTTATTGGACCTGGAAGATAGTTGTTATATATATTATCTGCCATTTCATTAATTTCTATATACTCTTCTGCCATTTTTCTATTGGCTACTGCTATTGATATAGGTTTAGATCCTCTGAGTGTCTTGTATTCCATTATTTTAGCAAGTGCTTTTGGATTGGTTGCATCACCACCTAGTCCATAACATGTTTCAGTTGGATATATGATTAACCCACCGTTTTTTAGTGTCTCAACGGCTTTTTTAATAGCAAGATTTTCATCTTTTTTAATATCTATTCTGTTCATGGTATAATGTATATTATACTAGGAATATATGTAAATGCCCATATTCCAATGCTTTTAAATTGTTAATGTATATATTATGTCATTACTACATTTAACAGATGAGAATTTTCAGGAAGAAATTAAGGATTATGAAGGAGTTGCATTAGTTGATTTTTGGGCTCCTTGGTGTGGTCCTTGTCAGATGGTTGGTCCAATTATAGAGGAATTAGCAGAAGAGATGGAAGGGAAGGCTAAGGTTGGTAAGGTTAATGTTGATGAGGAAGGGAGTTTAGGACAGGAGTATGAGATTATGAGTATACCTGCAGTATATGTATTTAAGAATGGAGAGATTGTAGAGAAACTGATTGGTGCAATGGATAAGGATAGTTATAAAGAGGCTATTGAGAAACATTTATAAGTTCGTAATTCTTTGCAATTATTGTTGTTGGTCTAGAATTGCTTTGTTTTGATAATCTTTTTGCTTCATATAGTATTTCGTCTGTCTTTTCTGTCTTTTCTAAAAGGTTAGAATATATTTTTCTTGATCGAGCTTGGTCTTTTCTGTTCTCAAATGTACCTATTTCTTTAAGAATTGTATCAACATTAAAACTTAAAATACCTGCACTATATTTAACATTTTCATTTTGTAAAGATTCTAATCTTTTTTTAATAGTATCTGATATTTCTACATTAGAGATAGAGAAGGCTATAAATTCGTCTCCACCCCATCTTGATATTACATCATTGGATCTGAATGAGTGTTTTAGATGTTTGGCCATATTAATTAATAGTTTGTCACCTTTAGAATGTCCAAATGTATTATTTATTTCAGCTAAACCATTTAGGTCAAACATAGTAAATGTTATATATTTTCCATTTAGGTTACCTCTTTCCATATTATCTGAGAGTTTTTTAAGTTCTATATCCCATCCTTCTCTGTTGTATAGATCTGTAAGGAAATCTTTTGTGGATCTGTTTAGTATTTCTTGATTAGTATTTTTTAGTTGTACAATAGTATCTATTTCTTCACTAAATACTAAGAATTGTGGATTATTGTTTGTATCAAATAGGACTTTTGCTGCTTTAAATTTGGGATGATCTTTAATATTTACATATAGGGTTGATGAATTTTCTTTGTTGTTAGTTTTAAATTCTTTTATTTTTTGTATTTGATCTGACTCCAAATACTTTTCATCGTATTGTACAAGGTTTATTCCAAGTTTATTTAGGGGTATATGGTTTTCATTTTCTTTGATTGTTTGGTTTTGTTGTAGGTTCATGGGTTGTGGTTAATAATTGTAGATTATACACATTATTGTTGTTATTTTATAGTGTGTTTGGTATACTTTTTTCCTATATGGAGTGGTAGCTCAACTGGTTAGAGCATCGCACTGTCACTGCGAAGGTTGCGGGTTCGAGTCCCGTCCATTCCGCCATTCTTTCAAGGTTGCTACAAGACCTGTGCACTATGTTTTAAAACCTTTACAGGGATTGAGTTATTTTTATCTTAAAAAGTGAAAGTCTCAAAAGTAAGGCCTGGTGGGTGAAAAGAGTCAAAAAACAGATGTTTTTAAGGCCTCTTGGTTCGAAGGTAGAAGCTTGATACGATACAGCTTAGATGCATCATTGCATGGTATAATATACTAGAGGATAAGATATCTAAATTAAGTCTTTACTAAATATGAGCGAATTAAGATCTCACAAAACAACGGCTAACAGAATAGCGAAGAAATACAACACCTCATACATTTCAGACGAGGGAGTTGATATAGTAACAAAAAAAGTAAAAGTTGAAGTTGAAACTGAAGGGAATGTAAGTTCGGGTATTAAACAACTACGTGGTTCTAAAGGAAAAGTCTACATTGCAGGAGTAAACAAGAATACTGTGAAGGAGGCCTTAGAGAAAACAAAGGATACAACAATAGGCGTAATGGACAACCAAGGAAAGATTATCAAAAAATCCACTAGGAAATAACAAAGAGGATGTAACCCAATACACTTGGAAAGAATTATGAAAAACGACTAAGTAAAACCTCTACTCCATTATTCCACCAATCGTCTTTTCTAGTGTTAACACATCTTTATTTAACTCTCTGACCTTTCCATTAACCCAATCGTAAGAAGCTTTTCTATTTTTGGGATTAAAAACTCTATCTCCATCACCTAGAGCATCTACAATATCCTTAACTTCCCATTCTCTTGGCCCGCGTTTTTTACCAAACATATATTCACATAATCGATATCGATCCGAATCCTTTTTCATATATGTAACCAATCCATAGACGTCTAATGCTCGAGTTTCCTTATCAAAAAACACAATGCTACTCTCTATACCTACAGAACTAGGATTTTTACTAAGAACAATCCCTATTGCATCAAACACCTCCTTGTTAACATAAAATTGAGGAGTGTAAATCTTCTTACCTTTTGTTTTTCTAGTATATATTGTATAGATCTTCTTCTCATCCTCTATTTCTAACCTCTGAAGCTCTTTTATCTCTTCCGTGCTTAGTGGAACCTTAAGCTTTACCAACATATCGTATATCTGAGGAGGAACTGGTTTATGATACTTAAATAGCTCTGAGAGTTTATATATTACACTAAGTGACTTCCTTGCAAATTCGCCCACAGCATCAATAGTTGGTTGCATAGATGTAACCATGTTACTAATACTCTCGGCCATCTTGCTAAGTCCGGAGTCAACAGAGATAGTAATCTCAGCGACTTTACTTCCTAATGTATTTGTTGTTTTGTCTTTTCCCTCACTTACCATGCCCCTAGTTTTAGACTATAATGTATTACTGCCTAAGTATATTATTTGTTGTAGTACTATGGCAATAAGTGATAAGTCATTAGAAGAGTTCAAGAAGACATTCCCTAAGAAGTCTGGAGAAGAATGGACTGATGATGAAGCAAGAGGAGAGCAGCAAGTTGCAAGTTTAAATTATATGCATAAGGTAGTGATATAATCCCCACCATGAAAAAAGAACCTCTCGTATCAATAATAACTCCAGTATACAACGTAGAAAAGTATCTTGAGGAGTGCATAGATTCATTAATAACACAGTCATACAAAAATATTGAAATTATACTCGTAAATGATGGTTCTACTGATCAATCTGGTTGCCTTTGCGATCAGCTCTCAAGTCAAGATGGTAGAATAAAAGTATTGCACCAAAAGAATACAGGTACCAATTATTCAAGATGTAATGGTTTCAAAAAATCTAAAGGAGAGTATATCGCCTTTGTCGACGCAGATGACATTGTCGCAAGCAACTACATCGAAACTCATCTAAAAATGCTCAATAAAACAGACGCTGACATATCTGTTGGTAAGACACATAGCTTTTATGGAGAATCTCTCTCTCAAAACGAAATAGATCAATGCCAAGTAAAAAGTAATACGATTGATTTCACTCTCTGGAATGATAAAAAAACTATACTTTCTGCATTTATCACAACATTACCACCATATAGCAATATGGCACTAATGTGTATGTGGTCAAAATTATATCGCCGAAGTATCTTAGAAGATATAAATTGGGAGATCGCTAATTATAAACATGGAGAAGATTACTTTATAAATGCACAAACCTATGACAAAGCAAGATCAGTCTGTTACATAAATGACTATTGTTACTACTATCGAAGAACAAGGGAAGAAAAACTAACTCTAAATGCTAAGGATAACATTTCCCCAAAGGGAGAAATAATAAGCAATTTTGAGTATATTACATCCTTATTAAATATGTATAAAGATCTTTCCAAAGAAAATGGAATTAATCTAAGTAAAGAGATTACAATTAGCCAATGTCGCCTATACACATATTGGCTAAATAAATTAATAGATATGAATATATTAACTTCAGACATTTGGGACAAATACATTATAAAAAATCTTTTACCATTGGTACCAACGATTACCTCAAGTAGTTTTGCTAAATATATGCGCAACAACCTGGTTTACGGTGAGAAATTACATAAAGAGCTAATACAGAAACTTGATGAGATAAGCAAGAATCAAGACATAGAGAAATTTTTACAATATAAGATGTCAGTTTTAAAAGAACAAGCTTCAAAACCCCAAGTTTATGTAGATTATTCAAAAGCTTGGATAGTTATGGACCGTCCAGACAGTGCAACGGATAGTGGATATCATTTCTATAAATGGGTTAAGAAAAACAAACCTAATACAAATATCTATTACGTAATCAACAGAGATTCAAAGGATGTCACTAAGCTCAAAGCAGAAGGGTTCAATCTTGTTTTTACAAATACAAAACATCACATAGAACTTCTAAACAAATGTATTGTAGAAGTATATCCGTATTATACGTTTAATTTATGCCCACAAAGATCACAATATAATTCATTGAAAGTATATATTGGACATGGTATAAAGCTGAATAATTCATTAAATCCAGGTTTAAGTCCAAATGATTACTTTGTGACTACATTTAAACGTGAGTTTGATTTCTTTAAAAAGAGCCACAAAGATTTTACGACTATTCAAACTGGACTCCCTAGATATGAAAATCTGATAAGAACTGAAAATAAAGAAAAAACTAATATAGTTATAGCTCCTCAGTGGAGAAGATGGTTGAACAAAAAGGCGAGCAAAAACAGCAACTATTTCATGAAATGGTCTGAGTTCCTTAAGGCTAAAGAACTAAAAACTCTTTCATCAAAAAATAATGTGATTTTCATGATCCATCCAGAGCTTGAATCAAAAATAGATTTATTGGAAATCCCCAAGTATATAAATAAGACCAAATATGATGACTTAGGAGCTATGAAAATACAAGAGCTAATGAAACAAACACGGCTTCTTATAACAGATTTTAGCTCTGTAGCCATTGATTATGCTATAGCTGGAGCAAATATAATATATTTCCAATTTGATAGAGATGACTATTACAACAATCATACAACTAAGAAAGGCTGGTTTAATTACGACTCTGACGGACTTGGTCCCGTATTTTTCGATGCAAATGATTTGAAAGAGTATCTTGATAATCTAGATAAAGGACAAGAGATGAACACTAAACTTTATCAGAAAAGACTTACCTCATTAATTGGAGATGACTTAGATATGCTACAAAACCCTTCAAAAAATATCTACGAGATTATTACAAAAACATTGAATAAAAGAAATATAAAATAGCTCTTAAGCCTTTATAGAAGCTATTTCTAGAAGTTCCTGTTCTTGCTGAAGAATTAAATTCAATTCACTGATAGAAAACTCTTCGTCACCATAAATATCAGATATTTTTATAACACCATTTTCATAAGGATCTCCAAAAAAAACTCTCGCTACACTCTTTCGAGCGTCAGGATTTCCTTCCTGTGTATTTGTATACCATTCAACGTACCTAAACATCTCATCTCTACCATTTTTTATCTCGATAATCTTCGACCTAAAACACGCCCATACAAATTCACGAGCACAGAATACTCTCTGAATATCAACCATCCTGTCCTCTCGCAGTCTATTCTGAATATCAATGTACTTCAGTAACAACCTCGAAGTTAATGCAGACATGGTTGTATAGGAACTTATATGTACCCCACTCTCTTTGATATAGTCATCCGAATGTAAGATATGGAACTCAAGGCATCGTTTAGCTCTAATAGAATCAATTAAATTCTTGTAGTATGGAGTGCTTGTATCCATCTTCATGTAACTTAATTGTCTAACTTCCTTCCGTTTATACTCTGAATCTTGTTCCCCCAGGATAACTTGTGCAGACTCAACGAATCTCTCTCCAGGAGGGTGAAATACAACAACAGTATTATTAGGACTGATATTTTCTCCGACCTCAAACATTTCACCTTTGCCTTGTTCAGTCAAAATCGCCCCTTCCCCTCCATGTTCTCCATGTCTAACAAAAAATAGTTCCATTACAATATGACTAATTTATAGTTATTATGATTAATAACATACATTCAAAGAACACCTGAAATCAAGCCCCTAGAGTCCACTATAATGACGCGCCGGCCATTTTGAAGATTAGTACATATACATTAAAGACAAAGCTATAAGTTTTATGGTATGCTTGCAACATGAAAACTCAATTCCCTGCTTTCTATTGGGGTAAAAACACAGAAGTAAAGTTTGAACCTTTTGAGAAGATTCCAGAAGATATTCCTGTAACATCATGCATGGTAATGGCTGTACTGAACGGTGAATACCTCGTATTATCAAGCCCTGAAAGAGGCTGGGGACTACCTGGTGGTCATGTAGAAAAAGGAGAGACACCAGAAAAAACAGCACTCAGGGAGCTTCGAGAAGAAGCCGCAGTTGCAATAGATAAAGAAAGTTTACAAGTAGTAGGAGGTTGGCTAGCCAAAAAGATCCATAAAACAAAGAAAAACAGTAAGTATCCTGATCTAGCCTACCAGCTTTTATTTATCGCAAATATTTCTGAGGTCAGACAGTTTTCAATGAGATTTGAGATCTATGACCGTATCTTTGTACCAATTGGTGAAGTACTCAACTACGCAACTGGGGTTAACTTTAAACCAATATTTAAATACGTAACTGAAAAATATAAAGACCAGTTTGTGATAAAAAAGCATGAAGATAAGGTATCTATAATAGTTCCGTTTCTTAATACAGAAAAACACATTAAGAAATGCCTAGATAGTATATCTAAACAGTCATATAAAAACATTGAGGTACTTCTAATTGATGATGGATCTACAGATAATTCTTCAAAAATTTGTGAAGCATTTGTTAAAACAGATGATAGATTTAAAGTCATTACTCTAAAGAGAAACTCAGGTCCAGGTCATGCCAGAAATACAGGATTAGATTTTATCACAGGAAATTATATATGTTTTATAGATAGCGATGATTATGTTGATAAAGAGTACATCTCAAAATTGCTTTCTGCATCTCTTAAACATAAAGCCGATATCGTTGAATGTCAAAATTATTGCGTAATAGATGGGAAATTAACTAGTAAATATGATGATGCAGATTACCAGTCCAGTGAAATTATTTCAAAAAAGAAAGACGTTTTAAGCAACTATCTAAGACATGAAAGTCCACGTATAAGTACATCATCAGTCTGTAATAAACTTTATAAAGCAGACCTCTTTAAAAATAATCATATAGCATTTGATCCAAAACTATCACGATTTGAGGACTCAGATATTATGTATCGACTATACGATAAAGTTGAAAAACATGTATATCTCACAGAAAAGCTTTACTATCATGTACATAGAAAAAATAGTATTATGCGTTCACTAGAAAACTCTAAAGATGGGTTTGAAGATACATCTTATATTATAACCAAGATGCTAGCCTACTTCGCCAACAATAAGGATCATTATTCTGATGCAATAGCATATCTGAGATGGAATTTAACCAACTCAATACAAAATTTACCTGACGAAGATCTCGAAAAATTCATCAAAGATAGAATTATCAACCAATCATCAAAACTGAAAGCTTTATATAAAAAACATACCGTGTTGGTATCAAATGACTCCTAAGATCACTTAATAAACTATTCTTGAGTTGCAAGTTGAATACAATACCAAAGAATTTCTCCTGGAATATCCAATCCATAATTATGAGCATCAATTCTAGCTAATGGGTTAATTTCAAAAACAGCCTTATTCTTACCACCAGAAGCATCAACTCGACAAAATCCTTCTGAATCAACTGCCTTTGCAGCATCTAAATACATTTTTATTTCATTTTTAGTAGGTATATATTTTTCAGCTTTTGACTCCCTTGCAAGTCCAGCACAATTTACAATTCCATATCCCTGAGTTGTATAACATCCAACAACTTCACCTCCTACAATATATGCCCTAACAACAGTTCGTCCTTCAGATTGAGGAGTTCCATCTATATCATTTTGAATCACCTTCGGATTGCTATCTTTTCTCGAAGACCATAACAAAGGAGCAAGATAATCAATATCTGCGCCAATAGGTTGAGTTCCTACTCCTCCAGCTGTAAATCCTGTTGTTTTTACAACAACATGTTTAACCTCTGGAGCTGATTTTCTTATAAGATCAAGAGCTATAGGTACGTTTCCCCTTGCAGATGAAATTACTGATCGTGCACAAGGAATACCTTTATTCGCAAGTTCAATAGCCATAAGCCCTTTATCGTCTGCTACAGTTAAGGATTTTACTCCGTTTACAACCTGCCCTCCTTGCTTTTCGACAGCCGAAACAATCATTCTTACCATATTTCTATCTAGTAAATCATGCCCAAATGGGAAATAAGCAGAACCTTTAATTGGTCCTTCATCATCATATAATTCAGGTTGGCTATCAGCATTAAGATAAATTAATACTCTTTGTGGGTCTTTGAAAACAAGTGGTACTCCCCATTTCTCAGCGATTGGTGCAAATTGCTCTACTGGAGAAATTGGAGCAGAAAAACCTAAGTATCTATTTACAGGTGTAAGAATAACAATAGGCTCATTTGCTTTTATTTTACTTACTCTTTCTTTGATCTCTTTAATTGAGGGGATCATTTTTTACTTATTTAATTAATTTAGTTAAAATAGGAACCTTTGAAATATCTACGGAAGCTTGAAATATACTCAGTGCCCAATTATAAGCATATAACTTTGAAGCGCTTTTTCTCAGTTTCTTATACTTTAATTTTACCATTCTCGGATCGATATTGATTACATCGTAAAGAATCCTAGCGCTCGTCGTTACATCATTCACATCAATTAAGTCATATCCCTCTAAATAATCCGTAGCTCCAACATTTGTTGTAACAAGACGCAAAGGTGAATCATTTTTTATTTTACTAATCGCTGCCTCTAGGGCTATATGGTTAAATCCGTCACCTAGACTACCAATAAGTAAAATATCAGTTGCACGAAACAACCCAGTCATCTGCAGATCGTTTAATTTTTGATCAAATTTCCCGATAATTGGTTGCCAATCACTATTTCCATATTTTTTATTAATTCTTCTAATCCTCTCAACAACATTATTGTAACTAGTAATATAAGAAGGTGTATTTCTCTTCCTTTCTGACAAATAACTTATACGTAGAAAAGTAAACTTTTCTGCCAAATGAGGATAATGTTTCAAAAGTGACTCTATACAATCTAATTCAAAATTAACACCCTTCGTTTCATCAAAACGACTAACAGATGTTATAACAACACCTTTTGTCATTCCCATAAAATTGTTTTTAATTTCAGTACTTTCATCTATCTTTGCAAGTGCTTTTCTGTAATCTGGCTCATTACCCATTACAAATGCTCTTGGTACCACAAGACGTTTGTTAAAAAAAAGAGTATGGTTCTTCCAATTTATTTCAACCCGAGGATCTTTATCAAAGTGCCTTTCAACAAAATCAAAAAAGTGTAACACATCCTTCTCTCTATGAAATGTTAACAAATCAGCACTTAACATTCCCTCAACAAGTATTTTTGCATCTTTCTCAAAGAAGTCTGGATAAGTTGATACTCCAAATGGAGTCCTTAATGAGAAAATGATCTTACTTTCAGGATTCTTCTCTCTTATAAAACCAGCAACACAAGCTAAATTATAATCATTTATCCAATACACAGAATTTTTATCAGACTTCGATACCTCAACTGTTTTTTCTGCAAAACATCTGGAACAATTAAGGAAAGCGACACGAGCATCAGCAATTTCTGATTCCTTCAATACTGAAAATGTATTATGTAAAACTGGCCATAAATATAACTTTGCATAAATTCCATGGAATAATTCTGCCTCAGTTGTCTCTAAGTCAACTGTATATACATTCCCTATATTCGAATCTCCTTCAGATATCTTATAATTTGGATCATAACAAACCATATTTAAATTCGGGAGAATTTTTAATAAAGCCCTAGTGACAGTACCAACTCCACCAACACCCTCTCACATAATTCTTCAAATGATATACCTACTACCATAGCTTCCTGTGGTAATAGACTAATAGAAGTTATACCAATTCTAAGCTTCTATTTTTAATTCATTATTTTTAGTATCAACAACTGCTCTTCCTCCTATAGGAATTGTAAATAATGGGTCTGTGTGACCAAAATCCAAATTATAAACAATAGGAATACTAACATCTTTAAAAACATCTTCATACATCTGTTCCTCAGAATCTTTATCATTAAACCCCGATTGAGAAGCAAATCTACCAATTAAAATTGCCTTTAATTCATTGAGATCAATAGATTGTGAAAGCTGAGTTAAGAATCTATGTATCATAGATACACTAGAACTCTCATCTTCTTCTATAAATAAAATTTTACCCTTCAAATCTGGATAGTATTTAGTACCCATCAGAACCAAAAGTGTTTGAAGATTACCTGCCACAATTTGCCATTGAGAGTGCTTTAAATCAAACATACAAGAATCTTGAAATTATCGTTATAGACAATGCGTCAACAGACAATACAAAAGAAATCGTAAAAAAGTATTTAAAGAAAGGAGTTAAATATTATAGAAATGATGAAAATATTGGCATGATGAATAACTGGAATAAATGTATCGAATTATCACATGGCAAGTTCTTAATGATTCTGGGAGATGATGATATTCTATACCCTACATTCACAGAAGAGGCTATTAAAATATTTGATAAACATCCTTCAATTGGGTTTACTTTTGCCCATATAAATAAAATGAATGAAAAGGGTAAATTCTTAACTAGATGGGGATATGAGTTTACACCAAGCGGGTTAATCCATGGGATAGACTATCTTTTTTATACTGCAAAATACTCATGTTGTCTTACTAATTCTTCGTCTGTCTTAATGAATAAAAAAGTATTTAAAATGGTTGGACAGTTCGAAGCTCCACTTTCACAAAATACATTTGATTTTAATATGTGGATTAAAATAGCTAATAAATTCGATGTTTATTTTATTAACAAAACACTTTCTGACTACAGAATACATAAAAATCAAGTAAGTGAAAAGCATTGGAGAAACAAGAATAGACAAACAGGTAAAATTGGAACATATATAGAACTGTTTAGATTGGCTAATTACTTACTTACCAAGAAAGAAATTCAAACAAGTAAAACAAAATATAAACTGCTAATGAATCGTATAGATGAGTGGAGCAGTAAACTAGCAAGTCTTTTGAAAGAAATTATTCCAGAGTTATAACATTGAAATTAATTCTTCTTGAAAATATTCAGAATCAGAAGGATTACTTGAGAGATGTTTGAGTTTCTTTTTACTAATCACATAAGATTCTTCAATTCCAATGTTCTGTAAGAATGATAAGTCATGAGATATCGATAATATCGCTCCACCAAACAATTTCAATGCTTCTTCAATCTCCTGTATTGAATGAAAATCTAAATTATTAGTAGGCTCATCTAGAATTAATAAATCTATCGGAAGTATAGTAACAATAGCCATTGCTAATCTTGCAACCTCCCCTCCACTCAATTTTTCGGCTTTTCTATTAACAATATCACTCTCAGAAAACAAAAAATTGGCTAAATGTCTTCTTATATTAGTCAATCCAACCTCTGGTAGATAGAATCTTAAGTTATCTAACACAGATATTTCTTTATTAACGATTTTATAGTGTTGATCCAGAGCAACTGATTTAAGTCCATCCGAAGATTTAACATTTCCGTCACAAATCACCGAATTATCACCCATAATTGCTTTGACCAATGTTGTTTTACCACTCCCATTTCGTCCAAATACTGCAATCCTATCTCCAAACTTAATATTAAAGTTATCAATATTCAAAATAAAATCTTGGTTTCCATAGCTTAACTTACATTCTTGTATTCTGACCAATTGTTTACCTCTATATGATTCAGAATTTACTGTCAACATTGGATTAATCTTCTTTTCAACTTTAATTTTTGCATTCTCTAAGTCAACTCTCAAATTTTCCATTCTGTTTTTTGCCTTATCCTTATTCTTACTTGCTGTCTTAGATGCTCTCTCTTTAAAGAAATGGGCTCTTACTCTATCGTTGTCATCTGGTTTTTTGTTGAGATCTTTTCTTGCACTATGAGAGGCACGTTCGTTTTCTCGCTCAATCTGTTTCTTTGCTTTTCGCACAGCTTTTTCTAACCTAATGACTTCCCTTTCTTGAGCATCTTTATTCAAACCTTTCTGTTCCAAGTAAAAATCATAGTTGCCACCATAAACAAACAATCTACCATCTTCTAACTCTATAGTTTTGTCAACAACATCATTTAAAAAATCTCTATCATGCGATGTTATTAGCAAACCTCCCTTCCATGCTGTAAGGAATTTTCTAAGCCAAAAATTAGTAAAAACATCTAGATGATTTGTCGGCTCATCTAATACAAGGATATCAGGATTTTGAATCAACAATCGTACTAAATTAGCTTTAACCAACTCCCCCCCACTTAATTTACCAACTAATGTCCCTATATCAACTTTTAAATCGAGATCTCTCATGAAATTCTCAATTTTAGATTCAAGAGCAAACCCATTGTTTTCATAAATAAATTTTAGTAAATCATCATACTTATTTATAAAAGAATTTTCTTTAGAAAAATTTTTATTCATCGCTTGATATTCTTCAAGAGCATCCAGTACCTCTAGAATATCCTGTGTTATATAGTCATAAAGAGACATACTCGAATCGATAATTTCGTTCTGTCTCAAATAACCTATTCGTAAATCGTTACTGTCAACAAATCCATTATCTGGCTGTTCTTCACCAACAAGAATCTTCATCAAAGTTGTCTTACCAACACCATTCAACCCTACAATAGCCACCTTATCAGAAGGATTAATAGAAATATTGATATCATCTAATATAACTTTATCATCGTAAGTTTTACTTACCTCTTTAGCTACTAGAGGAGATTTTTTATCTGTAGTTTCTTTCATATCATAATAATTCATTTACACTTTGATTATACTATAAAAACTACAATCGTTTGCAACTCAATTCTAAAATAACAAAATCTCTTCTACATCTCTCTCAGGACTAAGACCACCACATAGTACTACAATATTCATAGTTAGAGTATATCCTATTTCTATTCCACACTCACCCTAAAAGATGTAAAATATTCCTAACATATTAAATTAAAAAATATATACAAAGTATTAATGAGTAGAGGAATAAAAGGATGTTATGTATTCTTCGAGGATGAGAATGTTAAAAAGTATTTTTTGAGTAGACTTCAGATTAAACCTGAAAAGTAGAAACCTACTAACCCCATACCAAATCTTAGTGACATCATTAATAAAACTTGTTATTATTTTTAATAAGTTTTTATAATAATTTTATGGATAAACCATCCTTACTATATTTCTTTCCCCATGTGTTTTTAAAAGATGCTATCTTAAACCAATGGGATTCCTTTGGTAAAATAGTTTCTCAAGGACCTACTACTCTAAAAGATAATCTAGTTAAAGAGTTTAATCGATTAAAAGAAGATCCCCAAGAAGATTTATCTAAGAAAGATATAACACTTAGTCCAACAGATTTTGATCCAATATTAATGAAATTAAATCAAGATACAGATGCAATTGTAGTAAAATTCCCTACTCCTACTGAAACTACAGAGGTAACTCATATTGCAATTATATTACCAAAACAACCGACTGATACTCCAAGATACTTTACTCTTGAGTTACACAGACCAAATGATATGGAGAAGCAACTATTTCCTGAAAAAACCTCTGATAGATATGAAGTCTGTGAGTGGTCTAAGGATAATAAACATACCTTACACAAATCAATTGAAAATCCAGATCATACAGTATTCATAGAGGAAATAAACAAGATAGTTAATGTATAAAAACTTAACTAGGAACAATTGGCATAAACTATTGCAATTCCCTACTGAAAAAACTGTTGATGCAGTAATAGTAAGTGGAAATTCATTAGCAAATAGAGATAGAGAATTAAATCTTTTGAAAAAAGCTTTACTAAAATTCCCTAAAGTAAAACATATTACTAATATTCAAGATCGTTTCTTCTCCACTGTATATGAATTTGAAATCGAAAATAAATTAATATGGTTTGATGTTACTTACGGTGGTACATACCTCTCTGAGCTATTGCATATAGGATGTATTTTAGGAAGTCAAAAAAACTTCTTAATTGGTAGTTGTGGTGGATTACAAAAATATTTAGAAATAGGAGATTTAATAATACCAACATATACCTATGGGAATGAGAGTACTACTAGAATATATCAACCGAATATTAAAGATAATAAACACTATCCAGATGAGAAGTTAAAGAAAGCCATAACAAATAATCTAATTAATCATCCACTATATAGTGGTCCAATTATGACCTGTCAGGCAATGTTAGGTGAAACTGAAGAAGATATTAATCAATGGTCCAGAGAGGGATATCTAGGAGTTGAGATGGAAACCTCTACTTTATTTGCAGTATCAAATAGTTTTAATGTTCCAAGTATTGCTATATTACAAGTATCTGATAATTTAGTAAAAAATATACTTTATGGAAATAAGGCATTGGAAGAAAAAAGAGATTTTAGAAATAACTTAAAGATATTTAAATTAGAAAAAATAATCAATAATATAGTTTCTGAATAATAGATTTCTATACTTTAAAATCCTTAACTACCTTCTACTCCTATATTCCTTCCTCATTCCCTTCTGTTTCCTTTCTAATTTTTTCTCAAACCCCCTTACCTTAAACTTCTTTTCATCTCCAACATACTTTTGATATATTTCAAACAGTGTAATCCAAGAATCTACACTTAAATCAGAAGGCTTCTTTCCTTCTATTTTTAAATTCTTTTTAATAATTTTTAATTGCTTGTATGAAAATACACTCTCAAAAGTATCTAATACTGTTGGTTTCCATTGATTGTATCCATATATTACAAAATCTCTATACTCATAAGTATTCTTAAAATCAACAAGTGGATAATCTTTCTTCTTAAATTGAGCTAAAACAGTATCTACATTTGGAACTGGCTTATACTGATACCTATCTATCCTCTTAAGAATACTCATTGAATAGAAAGGTTGTAATAATATAGAAGCTTGAGAATCTTGTACTCCTACATATCTTCCTATAAACCTCTTTGCTGCTAAATCCTGCATTATTAAATATGTATCTTGGGGAGATCTTATAGATACCAGAATCTTATCTAATATACGACTTGTATATTCAAATGGTATATTAGAGAATATTTTATATTTATAATTAGGTAAAGACCAATTAAGAAAATCTCCTGCTACTATCTCCACATTAGTAGAGTTAGAAAATTTCTTTCTTAATTCTTCTACAAGACTATCATCATATTCTATAGCAATAACCTTATTTGCATTCTTAACAAGCTGCTCAGTTATAATTCCCTTTCCAGGTCCAATCTCAATTACTGTATCTTCAGAGGTAATATCTGTCATATCCACTAAGGAAGCAACAAACTGTGGATTATGAAGAAAGTTTTGTGAATACCAAATAGTATCTCTCTGCCTATTAGGATATTTCTTGTACATGTACTAATAATATCAAGAAAGAGGTATTTTATCTTGCTCCATTATGCTATTTTTTCTATAAACCTCCGTGTTTCTTCCTCCCCTAAAATTCCTATATGTCCACAATTAGGAATAATTCTTGCTTCTATTCCTATTTCTTCTTTAAATCTTTTAGCAACTTCTTTTTGTACCTCCTCATCTCTTTCTGCAATTATAACCTCAACAGGACAAGATATATTTTTAATTTCCTGATTACCCTCAACAATCTCCCTTGGATCTCTATTCATAAAATGGAATCCAGAATAATCATTAACTATTTCTTTAATCAATTCCATTTCCTTTGAACCTTCTGTTAAGTCTTTAAGTGAAGGATTTTCTAATATTCTTTTTCTTAATCCTTTAATATCACCTATTCTACCTAATTCTAATAAAGCTTCCCATTCACTACTATCCCCCTTTATACCTCGAAGAGATGGAGATATTAAAACTAAGCTACTTACTTCATTTGAGTATTTCAATGCATAATCTATTGCAATCTCTCCACCAAATGAATGTCCAACTATTTTAGTATTTTTAATATTTAATTCTTTAAGTAGCTGATTTAAATCTTCTATATGACTATACTTACCATTAGGAAGAGAAGATTTACCAAAACCTCTTAGGTCATATGTTATTACTCTATTCGTTTTAGATAATTCTTCTACCTGTTTCTTCCATATCCTACTATCTAAACCAAAACCATGAATTAATACAATAGGATTACCTTCACCCTTTACTTCGTAATAGATATTTCCATTATTGTAATTAAGTATTGGCATATATTAAATATACCTTTTCTAGTAAATAATGTCTCATTAATCTTTAGATTTTAATAACCATTAATTCCTAAATCTTTCAAATTTTCTTTCTAATACAAAGTATATCAGAAATTAAATACTTCATTTTTATATTTTTGTCTTATACTCATTTCTTATAAATATATTATGTTACAATTAGAGTATGAAAATAATAACATGGAATGTAGCAGGCTTCAGAAGAATAAATAGCCTAGATACCTGGGATTATTCTGATGTAGATATTAAGTATTTTTCTAAGATAATCGCAGAATTAAATCCCGACATTATTCATTTCCAAGAAGTAGAATTTATAGAAGGGATAGATAGAGTAAAAGAGATATCACAAATACTTGGATTTAAAAATTATCGAAGTATTACTATGCACCCAAATCATATAAGTAAAGGAGAATTAGGATATGCCATACTATCAAAAGATACTATTTCAAATCTAAATATAATTAATCAACCATATCCAACTTTTCAATTAAAATTCCCAGATGGGAAAGAGGCGGCAAGATATGATAAAAAGTTTGTTACATATACATCTTTTGGATCAAACCTCACTACACTTCAATTACAGCCTCTTCATTACTGGGGATACAACTATGAAGAAGAACCTGGTTGTTCATATGGTAAAGAAATTACTAATACCCTACTCTCTTTAGACAGTGATATTATTACTGAAGATTTTCAAACCTCTAATTTAGTTGTTTCTTTCAAAAATCTTTTTCCTTTATACAATGATATTCTTCCTGATGAATTCACAAGGATTAGAAAAAATGGGAAACATACAAAATCAGATCATATATTGGTAAAAGAAAATATAAAAGTAGAATCATCAAAGGTTATTAAAACAGAAACAGACCATTATTTATGCTATGCAGAATTATCAATCCTATGAATATACATACTGTATTTATAATCTCTTTCCTAATCCTTACCATCTTTGGAACCCTATTACATTTCACTCATGAATGGTTTAAAAAGGGAATACTATTACATATATTCTCAGCTTTAAATGAAAGTACATGGGAACATATGAAATTATTAATAGCCCCTACTATGTTAGTAGTAATATTTCAGTATATATTTCTTAGAAATGAATATTTAAATATATTTAATTCTCTTTTAATATTATTAATTGTAGAACTAATCTCTATACCACTTCTATATGAACCACTTAGAATATTAATTAAGAAAGTACCCTTCTTTATTACAATATCCATATTTATTCTTTCTATAATATTGGGATTAATAGCAGAATATATTATGTTAAAGAATAAAATATTTATATTTCCTGAACATATATCCTCAATAATTATTCTAGTAATAGTAATAATATTTGGAATATTTACATACTATCCTCCTAAGTCTCTCATATTCAGAGACCCTATTACAAAAAAATATGGGGATATTAAATAGAAGAGTTCTATTACTCTATCTAAAAAATTATTTCCTTAATTGCTCAAATATATATTCTTTGATACTCATTAGCTCTTCCATAGATACTCTCTTTTCTGGATTTGAAGAAAGTTTTAATTTTTCATAATGACTCTCTACTGTACTACCATCTCCTAATACTCTTCTCATTCCATATTCATCAAGTCTGTGTTTCATTATCTGTACATTCCTATCATTTAATACCTCTTGAAAATCCTCTATACTTCCCCCTACCCTTCTAATACTTTCTGTAGCTAGTATGTGTCCTGTTAGTATGAACATAGTAATAAAGAGAGCTCTCTTATCCTGTTCTATTCTTGTTTGCCCTGTTTCTTCATCCATTATTAACCATTCTTCTGGAGTATATATATCTAAACTTTCCATATACTCTCTTTTCTGAGTATCCTGATTTTTCCAATTATTTGGATCAGACTTTTTATCATATTCTGCAAATGATGTAGCTCCTATACCTGTATATGGTAATAATTTTTCAGGAAGATTTAAATCTTTAAAATCATCTACCTTTAATATTTCAGTAGATTGTATTTCTTTTTCTATGTTATTTTCTAATTCCTTAGTATTTATGCTATATATGTTGGACATAGAAATACTAGCTATTCTTAATATATTCTTCTACAGCTTCCAAACATATATCCAGTCTATTTAAGAAATTTTCATCATTTATAACTACATCAACCTCATCTCCATACTCTTCTAGAAACTTTTGATGATCATTCACAAACCTATCTATTTCCTTCATAAATTTTGCATAATCCTTTACTTCATAGAACTTTGAAAGATATCCTTTTGATATATCTATACTAATTAGAAACATATCATACCCATTATCCACTAAACCCTCCTTAATCTCCTTATATTTTCTATCTACACTAGCATCCAATATAAAAGATTTTTTGCTTTTAACTAATTTCTCTAACCTCTCTCCCACTCTCTGATGAAATATTTCTGGATCCTTTTCTACAGTTAAGGTATCTTCCCTAACCTCTTTTCTAATAGCATCTCTATTGAATATAGGTAACCCCAAATTCCAAGATAAATGATTAGCTATTGGCGTTTTGGATGACCCTACAGGTCCCGCAAAAAGTATACATATTGGTTTCTTCATAATATCCATTCTATATCAAAATTGATTTTTAAAAAAGATGTTAGTATGTAATAATGATACTATGAAAATAAAGATAAAAAGATTTGATAAAGACATACCATTACCGGAGTATAAAACAGATGGTGCTGTTGCACTAGATATGTATAGTAGAGAAACAGTTACTATACAACCTAGAGAGGTTAAATTAATACCTCTTAATGTAGCAATAGAAATACCAAAGGGATACTTTGTTATGCTAGCTAATAGAAGTTCTACATATAAATTAGGTATAACTTGTGTAAATGGACTTGGTATTGGAGATCATGACTACTGTGGAGATAATGATGAGTATATGTTTCCTGCATTAAATTATACTAATAAAGAAGTAACCATTGATAAAGGAACTAGGTGTTGTCAGATATTAATACTTCCAGTAGCAAGAGTAAATATAGAGGAAGTTGAGAAAATGGATAATAAAGATAGAGGAGGATTTGGAACTACAGGAAAGAAATAATCATTTTTACTATATTCATTGACCTAAGTATCTACCAATGTTAAACTAATGTTTAACATATGGAAAAGGAATATAAAAAAATAAATCTTAGAGATTTTAGACACAATCTTACACAACTTAAAGATTCTTTAAGTGCTGGACAAGTATATGAAGTTATAGATAGAGGAGAAACATTAGCATACTTCATACCTCCTAAATATGAAATCAAATTAAAGAAAGATTCTTCTTTTAAAAATACTAATGTGGAGAACATATTAAAAGATGTCATAGGTTGTATAAAAATGACAGAGAAGAAAAAAAAGAATTTTGATTATAAGAAGGAATATAGAAAATATCTTGAAGATAGATACATAAAATGAAAAAGATATATATTGATACAAATATATTCTTTGATATTATTCTAGACAGAGATTTAAAAAATATTTCAATTAAAAAGCTTGAAAAGTACCTAGAGAAATCATGTATATACATGTCGGTATTGAGTATTCACATAATATATTATGTTTTGAAAATAAAACCCAATACTCAAACTCATGAAAAGATAAAAAAACTTATCAAATTAATAAACATTGTTCCATTAACAACTTCTATTACAATTAAATCTATTGAAAAATTTACAGTTGATTTCGAAGATACCCTACAATACTACTCTGCCCTTGATAATAACTGTAATTACATATTAACAAGAGACAAGAAGGATTTTGCAAAAATTAAGAAAAATATTCCTTCAAAAATTCAAATTATTTCTTCTTTAAGAAATATTTAAGAATTAAAGAAGTAGAGAGTAAAGACATTAAATCTTAATCCCCGTACTGTAGTATAATTCAAATATGAGATCTGATTTTAAATCATTAAAAGAGTTACATCAGTACTATGCTGTACATAATCTATGCAAGCTAAAGGAAACTGCTACTCAACCTGTATATGAAATTGAATCACCATCATCAGGTATACTCTTCATAGGAGAAGCTCCTGGTAGAAATGAAGATTTAGAAGGAAGACCATTTGTGGGGGCAGCTGGTAAATTTTTAGATGAATTATTAAAAACAATAGATTTAAAGAGAGAGGAAGTATATGTTACTAATGTAGTTAAATATAGACCTCCGAATAATAGGGAACCAAATGATGAAGAAAAAAATGCATGTAGAGTTTGGTTAAATTCAGAACTACTTTTTATTAAACCCAAAGTTATTGTAACCTTAGGAAGACATGCATTAGGTAAGTTCATACCTGAAGCACACATATCTGTGGATCATGGAAAATCATTTGTACATACTACTGGTATTCCAGTATTTACAATGTATCATCCTGCTGCAGCCCTTTATAATCCAAATCTTAAGGAAACAATGAAAAAGGATTTTAAGAAATTACAAAAATTTTTAACAGAGAACGAGAAAAATATAGATACAAATATCAAAAAGATAGCAGAGATAGAGGATATATTAAAATTATAATACAATTACTCCAAGTGATCCCAAGAGGAATCAAAGAATATTTTTTCAGCAACCGTCTCATAATTATTACATAATTCATCTTCTTTAAACCATATCTTTATTTCTCTTTCCGCATTCTCTGGAGAATCAGAAGCATGAAGCATTGTCCTAGTTGCTCTAGAAATATAATCTGCTAGTACATAAGTATCGAAGGAATAATCATCTCGTATAGTCCCTACATCACCATCTGCTGGACTTGCACTACCTAATATCTTCCTAACTCCAGCCACCACTCCATGTCCTTCTAAAACCATTGCGATAATAGGACCACAGGTAAGATATACTACATTATTCTTCCTAATAATCTTTCCCCTTTCCAAAGAGTTCCAATTTGATACATCCTCTCCCCTAGCAATAGCTCCTTTCTTAGCCTTCTCCCCAGTCTCAATTAAATAGCTCTCCTCATCAGTATAGTGATCTTGTATCTGTTCCTTAGTTGCATTAACCATTTTCATCCCCACAATCTTAAATCCCTTCCTTTCAAACCTACTCAATATCTCTCCCACTATTTGTCTTTGTATTACATCTGGTTTAATTAATATTAATGTTCTTTCTGTCAGAACCTTTTTCATATGGCAAGAATAGTTGAAATATTAGATAATACCTAGGATATCAAATAATTAAGAAAATGAAAAACTTTGACATTGATACTGAAAAACATAAAGAGACTCTTTTGAGCATTTTAGATGAAATATCAAAAGAAAAGATTTGGGATGAATCCTCTTTACAAAGAATTCTAAGAAAATATCCCAAGAATGGAAAACAGATGTTTAGAAAGGATGAACTTGTTGCTGCATATACAACTCTTTTTGGAAGAAGTGATAATACTGTAGAAGAAAGAATTAGAATGAAACCCACAAGAACTAATTCTGGTGTAGCAACTGTTACAGTTTTAACAAAACCATATCCATGCCCAGGTAAATGTATATACTGTCCTAATGATGTTAATATGCCTAAAAGCTATATTTCTTCCGAACCTGGTGCACAGAGAGCATTAAGTAATAAATTTAATCCATATGCACAGGTGTTTAACAGATTGGTTGCATTAAAGAATGTTGGACATAATATTGAAAAAGTTGAATTGATAGTATTAGGGGGAACTTGGAATTTCTATACTGAGCAGTATCGTCTTTCTTTTATATATGAGTGTTTTAGAGCATTAAATGATGTTAGGAAAGATACAACTGAGTATATAGATCCTAATCTTTTTTCTCTACCAATAGCTACTTGGGAAGATTTGAAAACAGAGCAAAAAAAGAATGAACATGCATACTGCAGAAATGTAGGATTAGTTATTGAAACAAGACCTGATTATATTTCAGAGAAAGAGGCAATACATATGAGGAGGTTGGGGTGTACAAAGATACAAATTGGAATCCAATCCTTATCTAATAAAGTACTAAGAAAGAACAATATTGGAAGAACAACAGAAGATAGTAAGAGAGCTTTTGAGATATTAAGGAGAATGGGTTTTAAGATTCATGGTCATTGGATGCCTAATTTATATGGTTCTTCTGTAAAAGGAGATATATCTGATTATAAAAAACTTTGGAGTGATAGATTTTGTCCTGATGAATTAAAGATATACCCTACTTCTATTATTCGGAATACAAAACTTCATGAGTTGTATTTGAAAGGAATTTATAGACCATATACAGATGAAGAATTAGAGTATGTTCTAAGAAAGGTACTACCTATGACACCAAGATATTGTAGGTTAACAAGAATTATAAGGGATATTCCTGCAGGAGATATTGTTGCTGGGAATAAAAGGAGTAATTTGAGACAGATAGTTGAGATGAGTTTAGAGAAAGATGGAATATCTGTTGAGGATATTAGGAGTAGGGAGATAAAGGGAGAGAGTGTAAACCTGAGTGATTTGGTTTTAGAAAAGATAGAGTATGAAACTACTATAAGCAAGGAGATATTTCTTGCTTACAACAGAGGAGTTGATGATAAAATTTGTGGATTTCTTAGATTATCATTACCCAAGAAAAAATATAGAAAAAAACATTTCTTAAAAGAGATAGAGGGTTGTTCATTAATTAGGGAGGTTCATGTATATGGAAAAGTTCTTGGAGTTAATGATAAAAGCAGTGGAGAATCTCAACATTTGGGTCTTGGTAAAAAATTAATTGGTATTGCTGAAGAGATATCAAAGGGGTATGGGTTTGAGAAAATTTCGGTAATATCTGCAGTTGGTACTAGAGAATACTATAGAAAAAGAGGCTTTAATGATGGAGAATTATATATGAAAAAAGAACTGTAAACCGATAGTATATTAAATTTCAATGCAAAAGGTCGTATAGTGATTGTTATCTAGGGATTTCTAACTACCTTTAACGTAGGAGGGAGAAATATGAGAGTACAGGGGCTCGAACCCTGAACCTAGCGGTTAAGAGCCGCTTGCTCTACCAATTGAGCTATACTCCCACAATTCATTAAGAACATTGTGATAATACCAACCTAAAAGGTTTTTTTCAATATTAATTAACTTAAAGTTCTTTTAGTGGTTTCATTACCTTATCTTCCTTACTTGTATCTTCTAATCTTTTTACAAAAATATTAGGACAAAGCAAGTTACCTCCATCTGCCTTTACTTCCAAATCTATAAGTTTCTCCTTATTAATAACCTTCAGGTCGGAGTTCATAACAGAGATATTGTATGTACCTTTATTTACTATAAATTTATATCTACCTAAACTATCAGAAATTCTTTTTGATACTAATTTATCAAATTCACTTTCATTTAATCCTATAATCACACCGGCAACTACTTTACCTCTCTTATCTCTTACTATTCCATATTTTTCTTTCTTACTGAAGAAAGAGAGTATCAATGCTATTAGTGCAGGTATATATATTGCTACTATTACATAGTTTATCCATATTGGGGTTGTATAGAGTGCATAGATACTGAAGAGCAGTCCAACTAAGAATAGTATTATATGTAGTGATTTCCATAAAGCTTTTGTTCTCGATATAAAAGATGCAAACACTTTTTTAACATTACTTACCTCTTCTTGATCCATGGGTATAGAGAAGTTTGGAACTTTATTCTTTCTAGTTAAAAATGGATCTCCATGGTATACATTTTCTAGAGGAAAGTCTGTCTTACCAAAAACTATCTTAGATGGAAATATGAAGTTTCTTGCTGTAGCTTTTATATAATACTCTGCATCTTCCATATCTGGTGTTCTAAAATATCCATTTGAATCCGTTACATCTGTCCATACCAATTCATGGCTTTCATTAAATATCCTTACTATCGCTTGAGATATTGGAGATTTTGTTAAGGAATCATATACATATCCAGTTATATTTCCTTTTTTTCTAAATCCAAGAAGACTTAGGATTGCTAGTATTGTTTGAAGTATGAAGTATGGAACATATCCTAGAGATGTTAGTATGAATCCGAATCCTACTGCTATATTTGCAGTTGCAGTTGTTACTGTTACGGTTTGCAACTCTTCGGGTTCTAATTGCCCTATTGTATTCTCAAAGACTTCTTTTACAATTTTAGTTACTTTATCAACCAAAGGTATTCTAGGTATTTCTGGAATTATTGGAGGTTTTGGTTCTATCGGTTCCTCTAGACTTTCTTTGTCTGGGATTTGAAAAACAGCATCACAATTTCTAGTTACATTTTCAATCTGGTCCTTAGCCTCTACACAGAATTTATAGGAGTTAAAGAGGGTTCCATTACTTTTGTTTTTTAGATCTTTTAGTTTTATAGATATACTCCAGATATCTCCAACTAATGATGCTGTATGTTGGCATTCATATCTATTATCTTGCTGATCTAAGCACCAAAATTCTCTACTACTTACACCTATGTTATCTTTAATTCTGTATTTTATATTTATAGAGAAGTTTTTATCCCATTCAATGGTATTGTTTTCTCCTACGTCAGATATGCTTAATATCTCAATTAGAGGACCGCTTGAGTCTTGCATACTAAATACTGTATTGGACCATGCACTTTCTCCTCCATACATATTCCTAGCTTTGACTCTGTAGAAATATATTTGAGCATTTTGCAAATTATTAAATTCATAAGAGAGATTGTTTATCCAATTACTTGTGGAAAAGATGGAGCTAAATTCTATATTTGTACTGGATTCTACATAGTATTGATATGTTCCAGATCCAGACATATTCCACATGACTATGTTTTTATCACCTTTGGTATATTGCGGTTCATTAAGCATTACTGGAACGGGTACAGGAGTTACATACAAAGTTTCACAATCAAGTATAAGTATTTCATACCCTTCAGTTATATCCTTCGCACATACTGTGTATGTTCCTGGAACAGTTGAACTAATCATCCCAGATGTTTGGCCATACATATTCGTTGCAGGAGGTTGTGTAATCGTTATTCCATCAGAGGAGCCAGATATGTATATTTGTATTAATCTATTAGGCCTAGGGGTAGAATTCCAATCTAATGCCAGTATATTTACTGTAGCTGGTTGCCCTATTTCTACTGTAGCTGGCACTAATGAGAGTTGTGTATAAAGATCTCTTGTGATATTTGCATTAACTGTGACATCACCTTCATCAACATATACATATGATTGTGCTTGAATTAGACTTAGTGAAAGAAAAAGAAAAATATATGCTATTAATATTTTTAAGGCAGTTTTAATTTTCATTATATTTCTTCTACAACCTTTTTAATATATTTATCCATAATTTCAGTTAACATTTTGGAACCGTATGGATCTTCACCAAGTGGTTTACTATCTCCTTTAATGTAGCAATTTTTACAAACTAGTGCAAAATTATTTGGATCTATATATTTTATATTTTCACTATTTCCACACTTAATACAGGAGGAAAAATCATTAAGAAATCCCATTTCTTTTAGAAATTTTATTCTTAACTTATTTACAGATTCAATATCTAAATTATTCTGAATTACTTTCTGTAATGCATCAAACAGATTCGGATACGGATCATATTCTTGAAGAAATTTGTTAAGAAGAAAGAGAACTCTTTTTACATTTGCCATATTTATATTATCTGTATCTAAGTTGTTAACCAACTCTGATTCTGTAAGTAGTGGCATACCTTTACCTTCATAGAAAGATATTTTACTAGTACTTAAGGTTTGCATATTTCCTCTGTTTTTACTATTGATTTTTCGCATACTTTTTGCAAAAAGAGTAAATTTGCCCAGTTCTCTTCCAAAGACAGTTAAAATTTTATCTGCTTCAGAGTAGTTTATTGATTTTATTACCGTAACGATATCTCTACTCATATGCTCCTTTCCTTGTTAAAACCACATAGGGAGTTTTAAAAAATATTTTTAGATCAGTTATGAAATTAAAATTTTTTGCATATTCTGAATCCATTCTTAATCTTTTTGAAAAAGATATTTTATTTCTTCCTGATACCTGCCATATTCCTGTTATTCCTGGTTTTATCTTAAATATTTCCTTAAGATATTCTTTATCTTGAGGATACTTATATAGATGTCTTTTTAGTTCATCTTTGTACATAGGTCTTGGACCTATTAAGGACATATCACCTTTTATTACATTAATCAGCTGTGGTAATTCATCAATATCGGTCTTCCTGAGTATTTTTCCAATCCAAGTTACTCTTATGTCATCTTCTAATTTGAGTTTGTTTCCATTCATCTCCCATTTATTTTTCAAATCTTTATATCTTGGATTATCTAAAATCTCCTTATGAGCATTAGGTATCATACTTCGAAACTTGTACATTCTAAACTCTCTTCTATCTTTGCCTATCCGGAGTGGATCTTTTACAAATATATTCCCTCTGTCTGTTATATAAATTAATATGCTAATGATTAGTAGCATTGGAAGAATAATTAGCAGGAGTAGGGAGGAGAGAAGGATATCAAAAAGATTTTTAATTATCATGTAGGGCATCTTTGACATAGTTTTGCAACTTATATACAAATATTTCAGATGCAAAGTTGTCAGCTTGTTTCCTACAGTTATCTGGATCATATTTTCCTGGGTCAAAATTTTTAAGTATTTTTGCTAAATCATTCACAGTATATTTTGTAAAAAATATCCCTGTTCTTGGATTTTCCTCAGAGATAGTTTCTCTAACTCCTCCCTGTTTGTAGGCTATTACGGGTGTACCTGATGCATTAGCCTCTACAGGAACAATACCAAAGTCTTCATCCCTTACTGGAAATATTAAAGCTTTTGTTTTAGCCATTAGATCAAATTTCTGTTCGTCAGTAACATAGCCTAAAAATTTAACTAACCCCTTTGCATTCAAATCCTTTACTAACATCTTCATACTTTCAAAATCATCTCCTATTCCAGCTATCTTTAATGGAACACCTGCTTTTACAGCCGCTTTTATTGCTAAATCCACACCTTTGTAGGTTTCTACTCTTCCCATGTATAGAAACCAATTCTCTTTCCTGTTTACTTTTCTTAATGCTTTTATTCTTTTAACTTCTACAGGAGGATATATTACATCAGCATCCATATCATAATATTTCTTTACTCTCTTTTTAACAACATTAGATATTGCAGCTATTTTATGGCATCTTCTTGCAGCATTCCTATCCCAGTTCTGCCATATTCGTTCAAGAATAGTATCTGTAAAAAAGTAATAGAATTTGAAAAGAAATCTATTTATTCCAGTAAGCTGTTTTGCTCCCTTCAATGTTCTACTTTTCTTTTGCCAGAAGAACTTAGGAGGTGACATACATATATTAATATGTTTAATATTTCTTGGTCTAACAAATTTAGCAAATGCTATAGAAAGGGAAACAGCAATATCAAAATTTTTAAATCGGAATGATCTATATGCTAAGGGTTGAAGAAGGAGAAATAGATGTCTGAATTTGTCCCTACCTGGTAGATACTGCATAAATGAATGATGTATTTTTATACCAGGAAAGAAGTCTTTCACAAATTTCTCATCATAATATGCAGTAAATAGTTCACAGTCCTGGAAAGAATCTAATATGTATTTTAAATGTATTTCAGCTCCACCATGTTTAAATAGGGGTTCACTTATAACTGCAACTCTCATATTACTCTCTTTTTTTGGATTCTTTTTCATATACCTGATTTAAGTATTTTTCTAAATTATTTAGAAATTTCTCTTCTGAGAATTTTTGGGCATGCTTTTTAATATTTTCACTATTATATCTTGTTTTGTTGAAATTAATAAGTAAGGTGGTTAATTCTTTTTCTGTTTTAAAGAATTCTCCTGTTTTACCCCTAACTACTGTCTCTAGCAATCCTCCACCTTCAAAACCTAATACGGGTGTACCTGAGGCCATTGCTTCTACAGGAACTAAACCAAAATCTTCCAATCCACAAAACACTAGAACTTCCGAAAGTTCATAGATTGTTTTTACATCCATATCATCTTTAACAAAACCAAGAAAATGTATTCTTTTATCCTTGCCAACTATCTTTTCTAGATATCCCCTATCAGAACCCTCCCCCACTATCACCAAATTTTTATTTGCCTGTTTACATGCATTGATTGCCCAATCTACTCTTTTATGGTCATATAGTCTTGATACTACTAAAACAAATTTTTCAGGAAGATTATATTTTTCCTTTATTAATTTCCTCTTTCTAGGCGATGACTTTTTAAAATATTTTTCCTCAACTCCAGGGTATAGTACTTCTGCTTTCTGTTTATATGTTTTGTATATTTTTCTTGCTATGAATTTAGAATTTGCTGTCCAATAGTCTACTCTTTTGGATGTAGTCCAATCCCATACTCTCATATATGTATTAAGAATTATTGATATTGGTTTGTATATGAACTTAAGTTTAGATCCTCTTGCATTAAGTTCTTTATCCCAAAGACTTCTAGGAGGAGTCATTACCATTGCTACATGTGGTTGATCTAATTTGGTTATGACACCTTTGCCTGGACCTGCAGATATACTAATGACAAGATCGTATCCTTCAAGATCAAAACTTTCATATGCTAATGGTGTAAATATTTTAAGATGTCTATAAAAGTTCTCTGGTAATATGTTAGACAGTTTCTGTACGAAACTTGTATTAACCTTATTCTTTAATCCAGGATATTTTTTACTATTAAACGATATTGTAAATATTTCTGAATGAGGAAGAAGTTTTAATATAGAATACATTTCTCTATCTGCTCCACCAAATGCACCCATTTGATCAGCAATTATTGCAACTTTAGGAAACTTCTTTTGTAAATCTGTCATTGATGATTATAGCTCAGGAATCTCCCCATCTTCAAATCCAAAATCTTGGGCAGACATATCATCATCATCTTCAGAGTCAAGTTGTTCTAAAGCTTTAGTTAAATCATCATCAGCATCAATAACTACTTCCTTTCTGCTAGCTTCATCTTCATCTGGATATATGACATCTAAAGAACTATCATCATCTGTTGTGGGATCAATACCATCATCATTTATCTCTTCATCCCCACCCATTAATATAATATTTGGTTCTTCGTTATCAATATCTACATAGTCATCATCTTCCTCATCTACAGAGTTATTCTCTTTCCTTTTTTCAATCCTTTTTAAGAATCGTTCAGCATCTTCACCAAATTTTTCAACAACATCTATTACTTTCATTGGTTCACCACACTCCGTACACATTTCAATATGATCTTTCTCTGTACCACAGTGGGGACATGAAAGGTATATCACATGTATACTTTTCCTTGCTGTAACCAATTCTTCATTTTTCTTAGCTTTTTTATCTGCCATATTTAATGAATAATCCTCTTCTATTTAGGATAGTATAAGGACTATAGTGTGTCAATAAACCCATAGAAAAAGGAATTTAGTCATATTTTGGATAACAACATTTCTTAATTTACGGACAAAGTCTTGATGGTGGTTCACTCGACTCTACTTTGCTTCTATAGTAAATCGTATCTAATTTTTCACTTAATTTTTTTATGCCAGAAGCCAATAGAATCTTCAGTTTTAAATCCAGCAGCAGCATAAACTCTTTTTCTCCAATCAAATGAATTTATATAACAACATTCTATATTCATTTCTTTTAATCTATTTATGACTCCATATAGCATTTGCTTTGATAAACCTTTCATTCTATATTTTTCTCTTGTACAAACCGGTTCTATAAATGCCGTGCTTGTATTATTATTAACATAACAAAAACAATAAGAACAAATATCACCATCATCAGTAATTATTAAACTCTCAAAACTATCCTTATAATATTGTGATTTTTTTCTTTCTTTATATGCCAATGCTCCTTCTCTAAATGTTCCAGTAAGAACTCCGTCATCATCTGATGGATGAAATCCATAATGACATGCTTTAGCTTTCATATTATCATCAAGTTCATCACCATATACCTGTTTAAAACCAATGGGTAACTTAATTTTATAATTTGTTTCTAGAGGATGTTGAACATTATCATAGTCACCTGCAGTATCTTTAACATATCCTCTTCTTTTTAATTCTTCTGCTTGGTAATCTAAACTATCATGAGAGACTACTAAAAAATTTATAGACCCATCTTTTTCTTTTTTAAATAGAGGTTGTAATTCTTTTTCAGATAAATCTAACATTTGACTAAAAATGTCTTCATAGCCTTCTTTAATACAACTATTAAATGAATCACCATCAGGCAATACTAATCCTACTATTTCTTCCTTGTCTTCAAAAATATAAATATAATCAGATGATCTTTCTCCACCTCTTTCGTCATGATACAAAGTATCAATTCTATAAATCAGATCATCAAATCTTTCTGGTAACCAACATACCATATTTTTATTTTTCTTATATTGATTTGTTAAGAACGAAGTAACTCTATCATAATCCTCAGTTTTATTAAATTTTTTAATTTTCATAATATCACTTCCTATAAGAAACTATAACATATAATTTGTCCATATCTTAGGACAATGATAACTTTTTAAGGGTTTGATGGTTATTTACCACAACATTTCTTGTATTTTTTACCACTACCACAAGGACAAGGGTCATTACGACCAATTTTCTTGTTCTTTTTAATAGTTTTCTGCTTCCCAACATTACCAGGTCTATTATCTTCATTCTTATTTATTTTCATTGCTCTTTGCTCCTCTGGTCTAACCAACCTAACCTTAAAAAACCTTGTTACTACAAAATCATCAATCTTTCTTAACATCTCATCAAACATTTCAAATCCTTCATTTTTATACTCTATGAGTGGATCTCTTTGTGCAAGATTTCTCAATGATATACCCTCTCTAAGGTCAGTCATTGTATCTAAATGTTCCATCCAGAACCTATCAAATGACTGAAGTATGAGATACTTAGAAAGAGCCTGCATAGGTTCTAAACCAATGGAGTATATATGTATTACAAATGCTGTTAGTATCAACTGTTTTAAGACTTTTACCCTATTCACATCATCTAATTTGTATATCTCTCTGAACATTTCAATACTGTCTTTATACCCTAATTCTTTACAGGACAAAGAAAGAAGTTCTTCCGTTAATAGATTAACTATTTGTAGATACAATTTTCTCTCCTCAATATTGTCAATTTTCATATCATCTTGGAGTTGAGATGCAACCAAGAAATCTATATTTTCTAATACCTTTTTAAGTATCCATTTATCTAATGGAGAAAAAGGATATGATATTAGATCAAACTCAGAAATTTTCCATGTTTCCTCTCTGGCTAAAGAAAATGCATCTAAGCTATCCTGTAAATTTTCAATATCTATATTTTTTAGAGTTTTTAATTCTTTCTTAAGGTCTAATTGAGAAGCTGGAATTTTTTTGTTTGTCTCTGCCTCTAAAATCTTTCTTCTTAATGTATATATAATCTCTCTTTGTTGATTTAAGACATCATCATACTCTACTAATCTTTTTCTAATATCATAGTTGTGTGCTTCCACCTTTTTCTGTGCATTCTCTATTGTTTTACCTAGTATCCCTGCAGTTATTGGTATATCATCATCTAAACCAACCTGAGCCATTATGAGTTGCATTCTTTCTCCACCAAATAATCTCATCAATTCATCTTCAAAAGAAACAAAGAATTTTGATTCTCCTGGATCTCCCTGTCTTCCTGATCTTCCCCTCAGCTGATTATCTATTCTTCTAGATTCATGTCTTTCAGATCCAATTACATACAATCCTCCAACTTCTTTTACACCCTCTCCAAGAGCTATATCTGTACCTCTACCTGCCATATTTGTAGCTATAGTTACTGCACCCAACTGCCCAGCTTCAGAAACAATTTTTGCTTCTCTTTCATGATATTTAGCATTCAATACATTATGCTTTACTCCTTCCTTTGAAAGCATTTGTGAAAGAAGTTCTGATTTTTCTACAGATGTAGTACCAACCAATATTGGTTGTCCTTTCTCATTCTTCTCTTTTATCTCTTCCACTATAGCTTTAAACTTTCCTTCCTGAGTTCTATACACAACATCATTGTAATCTTTTCTAACAACAGGTTTGTTTGTAGGAACAACTATAGTATCCAAGCTATATATTGCTGCAAACTCCTCTGCTTCTGTTAAAGCTGTACCTGTCATACCTGAGAGATAGTGATACAATCTAAAAAAGTTTTGAAGGGTTATAGTTGCCATAGTTTTAGATTCTTTTTTAACCTCTACACCTTCTTTTGCCTCTATTGCTTGATGAAGACCTTCACTATACCTTCTTCCTTCCATAGCCCTTCCTGTAAATTCATCAACTATGAGGACTTCACCATTTCTAATTAAATATTCATCATCTAAGTGATATAGTTCTTTTGCTTTAAGAGCATTGTCTAAATGATATGCAAGTTGAGCATTCTCATATACATTCTCTATACCTAGAGCCTTTTCTACAGCATCAACACCCTGTTCTGTTAGAGATACCGCTTTTGCTTTTTCATCTACAATATAGTGGTGTTCTGGTTGTAATGTGTTTACCAAAAATGCAAATCTTTTGTATAGATCATTTGCTGTATCTGCAGCTGTAGAAATAATTAAGGGTGTTCTAGCTTCATCAATGAGAATGGAGTCTGCTTCATCCACTATTACAAAATATCTAGGACCCTGTACCCTTTCCTCCATACTTCGAGCCATATTATCTCGTAAGTAGTCAAACCCAAATTCATTGTTTGTACCATACACTACATCACAAGCATATGCTTCTTTCTTAGAACACTCTACCAAATTTACCCCACTCATATGGTCATACTTTAATCTTCCTTCTTTCTTTGCCTTCTCATCTCTTTCCTTGATTAATTCTTTTGCTTCATCACCTTTCAATTTTAGTACCTCTTCATCAGATATGAATCTATACTGTTTTCCAGAGTTAATTGCCCCAACACTCATCCCTAAAGCATTTAATATATGACCCGTCCATTCTGCATCTCTTCTTGCAAGATAGTCATTTACAGTTACTAAATGAGCTCCTCTACCTGTTAGAGCATACAAGTATAACGGAAGATTTGCAGCCAATGTTTTACCCTCTCCTGTAAATAGCTCCGCTATTTTATTATCAAAAAGTACATATCCTGCAACCAACTGCACATCAAAGTGTCTATGTTTAGCAACCCTATTAGATGCCTCTCTTACAACTGCAAATGCCTCTGGGAGTATGTCGTATAGTCTAACCTTTTCCTCATCTAACCTCTGTTTTAACTGAGTATCATCACCATTTAAAATTTCTTCTCTACACTTCTCTAAATCTATACCTAGAATATTTCTAAAATCTTCAGTCTTTTTCTTTAGTTCCTCATCTGATAATTTTGATATTTCCTCTTCAAAAGCATTAATCTGATCCACTACTGGTTGAATCTTTTTTAATTGTTTCTCATTTGAATCAAAGAGATTTTTAAATATACTAAGCATAATGTATTGTTACAATATAGTCTTTTGATTATATACCATAACTGAGTATTTAAGAATTATTTAATATTCTCCCTGTATATTAGTATATATGGGAAGATATATTTTAAAAATTTCAATAGCAACACTCTTTCTTCTACTTAATACCTCTTTTCTTTTTGCTGAAGTTATTCTCCTCAATCCTCCTAATGGTTCGGTACTTGAGCATGGACCCATTAACTTTCAATGGAGTAATACTGATACATCACAACCATATATGTATGAATTATGTGTTTCATCTAGTAGTAATTTTCATCTTGCTATATGTGATGGAAAGATACAAGGGAATGAAAAGAGTAGATGGGAACAACCAAACAGAATATATTACTGGAGAATTAGATATAGTCCACTATCTATTTTTTACGAATATAGTCCTCATTATGCCACAGGATATAGATATGAGGAAAGTTCTGAAACTTTTGTATTTGGAATTGATAAAGATATTCCACAACATATATTAGACGAATTTGTTAAGGAAGAAATACAGGAGGAAGATCAAGAAAGTATTGTAATTGAAGAAAAGGAAGAAGAAAATATACAATCAGAGATTACACAGGAGGAAGAAATTATACCACCTGAACTTCCCTTTTTAGAAAAGAAGGTGCCAATTACTATACCATATAGAAAGAGTAGTATAGGTATTCCTCATACCTTAGAAGAGTTTAATTGGAATTCTGTTAGTAGTGGAAAGGTATTGGGAATATCACAGAAGAATGAGAGTATTGTATGTAGGTTTAAATATTTGAAAAAGAAAATATCACTAGAGTACTGTAATCTTCCTAAGTTGGAATTAAACAAACAGGAACGATATCAATTTGGAAATGGGTATATACTTACAGTTACAGGAAATGTACAAAATACATTTAAAATACAGATTGATAGATATGATTGTCATTTTAATATTCTTAAGCCAATTACATGGTTTAAGTGTGAGGAAAGATTTAAAGAAAGTAATATAGTAGATGTAAAGGCTCATATGTTTTTCAATGTATTACAAGATTGGAGGAATATTCCAATAATGTCATATATTTTAGATGGTGATGAGTTTCGTTTAGTAGCAGGAATTACTAGAGAAAAAGAGCAATACATCCTAGAGCACACCTACAGGATATCATTAGGAGATTACAATCTTTTCCATGAGGAGAAAAATAGTTATGCTTTAAATTTAAATGATTATAATTTAGATATAACTGAACCAAGACCATTTATATTTCCTTTCAAAAAGATTATTGGTGTAACTCAGTGGTATGGATATACTGAATATCAATCTCCACATACCGGTATAGATTTCGGAGCAAAGAAAGAAAATGTATTAGCAGTGGGAGATGGAGAGGTTGTTTCTAAGGGTTGGGATAGCTACTATGGAGATTGTCTTTCAGGAGGTAACTATTTAAAGATTAAACAATTAAATGGGATGTATACAGTATATTTTCATTTAGAAGATATTTTTGTAAATACTGGAGATATGGTAAAGAGGGGTGATATTGTAGCAATTAGTGGAAATAGTGGTTTTTGGAATTGTCAAAAATTGGCATATCATCTTCATTTTGAAACAAGGATAAATTCTTCAATGAATTCACATAGTAATCCTGTTAAATATATTGATACTGATTGGAATTCAGTCCCAACTTTGGGCTATTTAACATATCCTGGCCGACTATCTGGTGAGAATCCTCATCCAGGAAGGTAGATTATGAAAAACATATTAACTTACATACAAATACTCTTTCATGCCATATCGATGTATGCATCAAAGGTTATTGATATCCCAATAATTAAAGAAACATATTTAATTGAAAATATTACCTCCCCAGAACAAGTAATATGGAAGAGTAATGATGAGATATTGCTAATAGAAGAAGAAAAGATATATTCACATATCATTTCAAAAAGAGAAACTTCTTTTTTAATGGAAAGATATCCCAATGATTTTGTAGGTATTGATGCTGAAGGAAATATTATATTGTGTAGCATTGAGCATTTTACTATTTCTTCAATGGATGAATTTTCTACTAAGTTTACTGTTTTAGGAAAAGAGTACTATTTTTTTGAAACAATTAGACCAATATCTTTAAATGAAGAGGAGATAATAGCAGTTACGGCTATGGATTTTTTAGAAAAACATTTTTACAAAATTATGCTAAATGATGGGAGTATGGAGGAGATACATGAGCCTAAGAGAAGAAGTTTTGAAATTAATATACAGACGGATATGTATGTTAAGAAAGTGTATGGAAGAGACAGTAATCTATATATTATTCAAGATATATTTGGGAATTTGTATGTATATATAAAAAGAGTTATTAGAATAGATGAGTTGAGTAGATATATACTTACAATTCTGGATTTAGTATAATGATATTACAAAGATCTACTGTCCGAACTGTCACCCAACGGTGGCTTTCTAGGGATTTTCTCTAGATAGGCAGTAGATCGATTATTTCACAAACCACTCATCCTTTATTTTTTCTTCTATAATCTCTTTATAAATATTACTATCTCCTTTGCTATCCTGATAGTGTCTATTAATGCTTCCAGCAATGATGTCCGCTAACTGTATTAAATTATTGTCCTTAGAATCAACAAACTTAAATTCTTTTATAATATTTTTATTAGTTCCATCATTTAGTATTTTCCTTAAATATACATTTATGAGCTTTTTGTATTCTTTCCCCCCTATTTTATCCAATCTTATCTGTGCATTTTTAATACTATTTTTATTGCGAATCAGTAACATACCGAGTAAAGATCCGTAATCAAATCCTTTTACATTGCCGATGAAATCATTATCTTTCCTTACTATCAAAGTTTTAACCTCAAAATTCTCACTCTTGATATTTATCAGAAACTTAATCCGTTCTGATTTTCTCATTTTATTGAATTTAAATTCATAATATTTTGACTTGCCCAAAGATTTCCTTAACTCACCTATCTTAAAGGATGCATGTTCTATATCAGAGTTCTTTTTAAAGATGATCATAGCTATAACAAAGATTTTACTTGAACCTCTAGAAATATTTTGACCAAGATCTCCTGATTCATCAATAAATATAATCATATGTAAGTGTAGCAAAATCCTCTGTAATAATAATTAAATTTAATAATTATTTTTTTCTCAACTCTTACAAAATGATATAATTAGATATGCAAAAATACTCTCCAGATATACAAGAATACCTTTCAAAGGTAGATGAATTACAGAAACAAATAAATAGGAAGAGACCACTAAGATCAAGACGATTACAACTTTTAAAGGACTACTACCTCATAGGTTTAACATATACATCTAATTCATTAGAAGGTAATACATTAACAGAATCAGAGACAAAAGTTGTCATAGAAGAGGGTCTAACTATCGGAGGGAAACCTCTTAGAGATCATTTAGAAGCACAGGGACATGCTAATGCATATGATTATATGTTCTCTTTAGTATCTAAGAAAGGAATTACTACAAATGATATATTAAAGCTTCATAAACTTTTCTATGAAAAAATAGATGAAGGAAATGCAGGTAAATACAGAAATGTTGAAATTATCATAAGTGGATCTAAGTATTCTTTTCCTAAACCAAGGGAGATACCGTTGTTAATGAAAGAGTATGAAAAAGGGATATTAAAATATATAAAGGGAGATCATCCTGTAATAGCTGGGATAAAAGCACATAAAAATTTTGTAAATATTCATCCCTTTGTTGATGGTAATGGTAGAGTAGCTAGATTAATCATGAATTTAATACTTCTTCAAAATAGATACAATATCACCATAATACCTACAGTATTAAGAGCAGAATATATCTCTGCTTTAGAAAAAGCTCATACTGATGATCATGAATTTACAATATTAATTCTCAAATGCTTAATAGAGAGTCAGAGGGAATGGTTGAGACTTTTGTAAATAATTATCTATAGAAGTCTGGATATCACAAATATAATAATTCCTACATTAATTCCAATCTTTAAAAATATACTTACTAATACCCCTATGGCAGACCCTATACCTGCTTTAAAGCTTTGATTAATATCTTTCTTTGCAAATATTAATTCAAATACTGTTGCCCCTACCAATGGTCCTACAAACATTCCTCCTATGCTTCCAATCATCAAACCAATGATACCTCCTAATATAGCCCCTACCATTCCCCATGTAGAGCCTCCTAGCTTTTTTGCTCCCATAGCTACAACAATATTATCTACGAATGTAGAGAGTATTGAGAGAAAGAAAAGAATAATTAAGATATTGGGTGTTAATGTTTCAAAACCATTTACAAAGGCCACTATTACTGTAGCTATATATATTAACCATATACCTGGTAATGTTAATACAGTTAATACTAAGCCAGCTAAAGCAATTAATCCAGATAGTGTGTAAAGAAAAATATTTAAGAACATAGTTTTGATATTTTAGAATAGTAAATGAGATAAAGGAAGAGGGTTGATATAGATTGGACTATGAATGTAACCCATACCACACCAATATATCCATACTTTTGGATAACCAATATATTTAATACTACATTCACTAGACCAGATATCACATTCTGTATAGCCATCAATTTAGCATGTCCTGTGGATGTAAGAATACCTGCATTAATTACAGTGACTGGTAGTGCAATGGCATATGTTAAGGCTACAGGTAGAAGTAATGAGTTTAGAATATCTCCTAGGTATATTGGGAAGAGTATACCTATTCCAAATTTAGCAATTACCATTGATATTGGTATGAAGAGAATATTAAGAAGGAGTATATATTTAAGTAATTTACTAAATACATTCCTAATATCACCATACTTTCTTAAAGAGAACATCTCTACAATATTCGGTGCTAGTACCTGACCAAATACAGAGAATGGTATTAGGAATATTGTAAATACTTTATTTACTAATTCATATACCGCTATTTCTTCAAACAGATCATACTTACCTAGTATTAATATATTTACTTTAGAGAAAAAGTAGAAGCCTAGTGTAGCAATACCGAATGAAATAGAGTATTTACCAATATCCCACATCATCTCCTTCTCAATTTTAAATTCATATCCTTTGTGTAGTATGAGTAGGATTATGGAATATATTAGGAAATAGAATATTTGAGCAAGTATTGCTCCTTTTAGACCATATAATGGGACTAATATTAATGATACTGATATACCCACTAATGAATTAAATAGTGTAACTTTAGCTAATTGTTTAAACTTCTTAAGACCTCTGAATATTCCATCTAGGAGTGATGTTAGTGGTGTGACAAATATCATTGGAAGAGCATATATTATGTAGTTGAAATGTTTGGTGAATAGATACTGTTTAAAGAGTATTACAAAAAACAAAACTAATATTGAAGCTATTGATATGATTATTAATGAGTTAAAGAATACCTTTTTAACTTTTTCTTTCTGTTCAGTATTGTACACTGTTATATATCTAGATGTGGATGTAGAGATACCAAAATCTGAGAATATTACAAGAAGCATAAGGGTGGCTGATATGTAGTTATATATTCCCATATCTTCCTTAGGAAGAAAGAATGTAGCTATGAAGAACATTAATGCTGTTGTACCTTGTTTAGAAAGTATTTGGATTAATCTCCAAAGGAATGATTTGGATAGTTCTTTGTTATTTTGGTATTTTTGAAGAAAGAGTTTTTTAAGATTCATAGCTAGTTATCTGATGCTTTTTTGAATACATCGTATGTTTTTTTAGCTACATTTTCCCATGTGTACTGTTTTGAGAGTATGTATCCCTCCTCTAACCTACTTTCATATTTTTTAGGATTGGTATATACATCATATATTGTATTTCCCACTTCTATTGGATTTTCACCATCTACCATTAAAGCTACCTTACTAAATAGCTCTTCATATACTGGATTTTTATGTAGTATTGCTGGTACTTTTGATCTTAATGCTTCTATGGGTGCGAATCCAAATCCTTCGTACATGGATAGGTGTATGAATGCAAATGCATTACTTAGTAGTGAGTATTTCTGTATGTCTTCATAGAAGCCTGTGAATATGACATTATTTTGTATATTTTCTTTTTCAATTAGGTCATATAGCTCTTTTACCTCTTTTTTACTTTTGTCTTGGAACTTACCTCCTGATATTACAAGGTATGGAGGATTTTCTTTTTTAAGTTTTTTAAGAAATTGTATGTATCCTTGTATTACCCCAATTGAATTTTTACTTTTATTTATACCTCCTCCAAGATATATTATGTATTTTCTTTGTTTGTAGTCTGAGGGTAGTACATTTTCTAGTGAGACTTCTTTTTCTTCTAGATCTACACCTAGGTACGATACTGAGATATTTTGTTCAGGGTATTTGGAGAAATAACTAAGGTAGTCGTTTTTAGTAGTTTGGGAGTTACATACTAGGTATTTGCATTTAAGTGATTTGTACATTGTAATCCAGTATTGTATTGATCTAATGAAATTGTGTATTGGTGATATTTGGGAATACATATTAAACATAGCAAGGTTCATATCATGTACAAAGAGTACTGTAGGCATTGTGTATGATGGGTAGTTTCTCCAAAAGTATGGGGAGAAGAATATACTATTTTCTTGTTTAATTTTTTTAATAGTGGGAAGTATTTTTAAGAAATACCATATGTCATTTTTATAGTCATTTATTTTGTATTTCCCAATATCTACTATTTCTACATTACTAAGATTTTCAATTTGATTATCTAATGTAGATTCTTTGTTGTTAAAGAGTAGTATGGAGAATTTTGTATTAGGGTATCCTTTTACAAGAGATAGTATTATGTTTTTTGTATATTGTCCTACACCAGCATATGAGAGTTGATCTTGTGTTGTTGTAGCATCTATTATGATGTGCATTGTATATATATTACCTAATTACTTTAAATATATACAATGTTTTGTTTTTGAGAGGGATGGTATCTGTTAAAATAAACTTATTTTTTATCATCTATCTTCCAATAACTTCCAAATTTTAGATCATATTCCTTTGGGGTAAAGATTCCATAACCATTTTCAGGATAATTTGTTAATTCTCCAAAGTATATTTTCCCTGAAACATTAAATAAATCCACCCTAATAAAATCTAAGCCTGCCGAGATTTTTTCTGCGACCTTAACCATTTCTTCATAATTAGATGGACTTTGCATATCCTTTTTACAATTGGGGTATAAATAACTGCATGCAAGTTGATTTAACCTCCTATCATACAAATTTCTAGTGTGTTCTCCAAAACGATCGTAATCTACTTGAACAAATTTTACTTTTCCATTGAAACAGAAAAATTTATAGTCAAGTGGTAGCTTACCTTGCTGATCTAGTAATAATTCTTCTATAATTAATCGAGGTTTTAATCCTTTATAACACCACTCCCTACCTAGTTCATAATAACTTTGCTTTAATATAGGACTAAAATAATCTGATACTTCTGACCAATTTGCTTCCTCTTTATTAAAGACTATTTTATTCCATCCTGATCCATGAGTAGCTTTTATAATAAAGGATTTTGGTAATAACGACTTATTTATTCTTTTGACATTTTGGGATATCTGAATCACTTCGGGGATGATATCTTTTCCATAAACCTTACTTACATATTTTTTTGAAAGAACTTTATCTGCGAAAGTTTTATGTATTTTTTTCCTATCATAAAGTTTTCTCCAATTTAATTTTTCGTTAAATGTTCTTGGATTATTTAAATCTGGTATATAACCAAATACATCTTTGTATCTGTTAACTGTGTAGGTGTAATCACTAATGTGATTAATTGCTAATGCTTCCTCAATAACATTCTTTACTCTTTTTATAATACTCTCCATATACTATATGTATCTTTTATTAAATTTCAAATATATATTACCTAATTACTTTAAATATATACAATGTTTTGTTTTTGAGAGGGATGGTATCTGTTAGTTCTAGCCAATCTGCATTAAGATACTCTTCTAGTTTGCCTTGGTGTGGGAAAGGAATATCTTCTATATTAGATACTGTCAAAGCAATCTTCTCTATGCCATATATAGTAGTCATCTCCCTATCTACCTCTATATCATCATAGTACATAGTGTATGTATCTCCGTACTCAAATTCCCTTAGATGTTTTTTCCTCGGTACCCAATCTCTTAATTTCCACTTCCACTCTGCACTGTATTCTCTGTTTCCTCTGTATGCTCCTGCTAGAAGATCCCAACCGATATCATTTATTAAAATATTTTCTCCTTGATCAAAGTATGATATTACTTTCTCCACCTCATAGTCTCTACCAAAGTTAATGTATTGTCTTAGAGGACCTAGTTTGTAGAAGTAAAAGGATATTACTGAGAATGTTAGAGCTCCCATTAGTAAACTGAGTAACAGGGATGATATTTTGATTTTTTTGTGAAGGAGATAGTAAAGGATATACCCTATTGTTGCAATTATATTCAAACCTAATTTGATATATACATAGTCGGCTTCGAATAACAGACCCACAAGAGAGATTACTGATGATATTACAACTATCCAGATATATTTCTTTTTGTTCTTAACAATATTCTTGAGAAATATTAAGTACAGGAAGAAAATAATTGGAGTTATTGGAAATAGGTACCTATCAAATGATTGTCTAACTACAAATACGCCTATAAATGACCACATTATTAATATCAATGCTATTAATATATCCTCTTTCTTTTTTATTGCATTTTTAAATATTAATATGCTTGTAAAGAGGGCTGGGAAGAATATTATCTTAGGTATCGAAAGAAATGAGAAGCTTCTAGGATATAGGAACTTACCTATATACCCTACTACTATGTTTGCCAACTTTTTAATTGGACTTTCTTCTTCCTTCTTTTCTTCATCAACTGCAATAGGGACATAGTTATATACCGTAGGGGCATCTGGGCTTTTTAGTCTTACTATACTTTGTGTAGCTGCTTTCATTTCGAAGTGTTTTAATTGGTACTCTACTCCTCCTTTTGTTACACCTGGTATTACGGTAAATATTACTGTGTTAAGTGGTATCATGGATGTAAATATCATTAGTAGTATGTATATCACAGGAGGAAGTAGTACTGGAAGGCTTCGTTTGAATATCTCTTTAATACTGTTAAATGAAAAGCCTTTCCAAGAGGATATTAGTAAATATAGTAGGTATCCTGGGAGAATCATAAAGAAGACTGATTCTTTTGCATCTAGGATTAATAATAGTGCCAATCCTACTAACCAGTATGATTTTTTGTAGATGATTAGGTATATGAAGAGTAGTAAAGAGAGCATTACAGGAAATTCTCTCATGTATGTGGGGAGGTGTAGTATGAATTGGAAATTGGTTAGAAGGAGTATGGATCCTGCTAATGGATAGAATGTGTGAGGGAAGTATTTATCTAAGATTTTGTAAAATACATATAGTAGTGCACAACCTATTAATATATTCCATATGGTGGCAACAGTAAGTGAAGGACCTGTTAGGAAGAATATTAGAGCTACTGGTAGTTTAAAGAGAAAACCGTGTACTCCTACACCGTAGTGGCCTATCCACTCCCCCCTACTTAATGCTTCTTTCATTATTACTGATTCCCATAGGTATAGGTCATCGTCTAGGGTAGCGTTTCTAAATATGAGGGATATTAGACCAAGAGTAAGGCATAGAAGTATGGGGATATATATTGAATGTTTTTTAAGAAAAGTTCTTACTTTCTCCATATCGAGTCTATACAGTTTACTGTTGCTTATTTATTTCTTTGTAAATTTAGTAACTATACTCTTTACAAAGCCTCTATTTTTGAAGACAAAAAGTCTAATTAATCTTCGGGGATCAACATAGTAAAAAATCTTGAACAATGGATACAATCTTAGAAACGAATAAAACTCTATCGTATCTTCGTAGGCATTTCTTATCTTATTTTTTTTCTCACTTTCCTGAGAAGCATTTATTGTTATAGATTTCTCATGAGCTCGGAAAATAGCCAAGGAATCATTAATAAAACCTATTTTTTTATATCGCAGAAAGCCAAGAAGCATAACAAACATATCTGGACCAACACCATGATAATAGTTACCACCTTTTTTAAGTAATTTCCCCTGATAAATTCCGTCTACTAGCTCCTCCTTCCTGAAAAGGCAACATGACGGAGAAATTACACCTCCTGAAAGAAGAATTTGATTCTTAATAAAGAAATTATTAAATATGCCAGTCTTATTGAAGAACTTGATCTCTTCAACTCTCTTTTTATTTTCTTGCTCATGGCTTATTTTCGCATTAGTTATCACACAACTAACGTCATCCTTCATCAACCGTAATGTCTCTTCTACAAATGTAGGTTCAATCCAATCATCATCAAACAATATTTTTACATACTTTGTTTCAGCGTGTAAAACCCCATCCAACCAAGCAAAATGAGGTCCGAAATCTTCATCTCTTCTAATATACTTAACTTTTCCTTCGTATCTCTTTACTACTTCAGGAGTGGAATCCTGGCTTCCATGGTCACAGACTATTACGTCACAAGGATAAGTCTGAGCCAATGCGGAATCTATTGCATCCACTAAGTAATTTGCTCGATTAAAAGTTTGAATCATTATGGTAACTTCAGAATTTTTCTTATCTTTAATCATTGAGAACATTTTTCAATTTATCTATATTTGCTACAAGACTATCAAAATCTCCTAAACTCTTTATCTTAAGTTTTTTAGATGTCATTTGCCTAACAAAATCTTTCACTTTTGTACTTTTTCCAGATCCGATATTGTATGTCCCCATAGCCCTAACTTTCATCAGTTTAAGCAATATATCAGCTATTTCTTCAGCGTTTAAGAAGTCTCTCTCACTCTCACCACCATATAACTCAAACTCTTTTGTTAAATCTTCCTTCACCAATCTTGCTTTAATGCTTGGATAGAGAAACGGAACTTTTTGAGAATCATGGTACATGCTAAAAATTCTTCCTATACAAAGATTCTTGTAGTATTTTCTTGCTAATACCTCACCTGAATATTTAGTTAGACCATATTCGGATGTCGGATCTATTTCATTCGTTTCTTTAATAGGTTTGTCGGAAGGTTTATACACATGAGAGGAGCTAGAGTAGAACATCCATGTATCAGGAGAATTCATATTTAAGCTATCAACTAAATTCTTCGTTCCTATAGCATTCACATCAAAAGCACTTAACAAATCATCCTTTACTACCGATGTGGGAACAATTGCGGCAAGATGAAAAATGGATTCTATTTTTTCTAATTTCAACCAATTATCAATGTCCTCTCTCTGTCTAATATCTCCTTCAAAGAGAGAGTATTCTATTCCTTTTTCCTTTATCTTATCAACAAGAATCGATCCTAAAACACCTTTTCCTCCAGTTATTCCGATATACATATCAATCTTTTTTAAGTAAATTAACTAGTCTAGCAATCTCTTCTTCATTGAGTTCTGGATTATTACCAAAATAAAATCCATTCTGTGAAATAAAGTTAGAATTATCAATATTAGTCACAAGAAACTTCTTACCATTCAGAAATGGCTGATTAGCTATACTCCCTGCTATAACAGGCCTAATTTCTACATTGTTATCAATAAATCGTTGCTTATATTTCTCAAATAATTTCTGATCTTTCAATATAACTGGCATCCCAAAATTGGATACTACATCCATACCAGGAAAATCAAGATCAATAATTTCATCGTTTTTCAATGTTTGCTCATAAAACCTTTTGAAAAATTTTTCTCTCTTCGAAACAATTTCATCTAAATATTTGATTTGCGCGTTACCCAGAAATCCATTAATCTCGGTAGGTCTGAAATTGTATGCTAAATTATAGAAAGTGTATATGTCATAAAAATCAGTTACTCCGTATGTCTTTTTCATTTTGTTCTGAAAACTCTTCGAATTATTTCTTGTCCATCCATGAGATCGAGCCATTTTAAGATTCTCGTACAAATCTTTATTATCTGTACAAATCATACCTCCCTCGATAGTAGACATGTGATGTCCAACAAAAAAGGAGAAAGTCGAGGCAAGACCATAATTCCCAAGATATATTCCTTTGTATTTTGAGCCCAAGGATTCACAATTATCCTCTATCAGCAATATTTTCTTTCTTTTGCAGAAATCTCTTATATTATCTATATCAGCACAAAAACCTAGTGCATTTGTTATAAAGAATGCTTTGACATCTGGATGCTCAGTATAAGCTTTTTTTAATATAGCACTCGATGTATTTAGATTTTCAATTTCTACATCAAGAAATACAGGAATCAGCCCTAACTGTATTAGAGGCATTACATTTGTAGGCCAGGTTAAATTTGAAACAAATACTTTGTCATTCGGATTCAATTTCCCCATATTAGACAAAGATTGTATTAGTAGCATATTTGCACAACTTCCATTATGTACAAAAGCTGAATACTTCCTTTCTTGTTTTCTTGAAAAAACCTTTTCGAACTTCTCACTTTCTGTCCTCATACTTAAGATATCTGCTTTCATGATAAAATCACACAATTTTTTCTTAGTATCTTCCTCTTTGTAGAACGTGGATTTTATTAAACTTATTCTTTCCATTTGTAATTAATAAATATATTAGGTTTTCTAGTTAATATATCACTTTTTTATTATTTAAAATATCTAGATCCGACTCTATCATTATTTTGACTAAATCCTTAAACTTAGTTTTAGCTTTCCATCCTAGAATTTTCTTGGCTTTAGTTGGATCTCCTAAAAGCAAATCTACTTCCGTGGGTCTAAAATATTGAGGATCTATCTCAATTATGGTTTTTCCTGTCTTCTTATCAACACCTTTTTCCTTAAGTCCAGAGCCTTTCCATTTAATTTCCATATCTAAAACCTTACATGATTCCTCTACAAATTCCCTAACTGTGTGAGTCTCCCCAGTTGCAACAACATAGTCATCTGGTTTATCTTGTTGAAGCATTAGCCACATAGACTCTACATATTCCTTAGCATATCCCCAATCTCTTTTTGCATCCATATTACCTAAATATAATTTCTCTTGATTTCCTAACTTTATATTACAAAGAGCCATAGTTATTTTTCTTGTTACAAATGTTTGCCCTCGCCTAGGTGATTCGTGATTAAACAATATTCCGTTACAAGCAAAGATATTATATGCTTCCCTGTAATTCTTCACTATCCAGTATGCATAAAGCTTGGCTGCAGCATAGGGACTTCTAGGATAGAACGGTGTAGTTTCTTTCTGAGGCGTTTCCTGAACCAAACCGTATAGCTCAGAGGTAGAAGCTTGGTACATCTTAACTTTACTTTCCATATTAAGTAATTTAATAGCTTCTAATATTCTTAGAACCCCTAATCCGTCTGCGTTTGCAGTATACTCTGGAGTTTCAAAACTTACTTTAACATGACTTTGAGCAGCTAGATTATATATTTCATCAGGTTCAATTTCTTTCAAAAGTTTTACTATACTAGTTCCATCAGTTAGATCTCCATAATGTAAAAGAAAATTCTTTGCTTCATGCACATCCTTGTATATATGATCTATTCTCCATGTATTAAAACTACTTGATCTTCTTAATATCCCATGTACTTCATATCCCTTCTCTAGGAGAAATTCCGCCAAGTATGAACCATCTTGTCCCGTCACTCCTGTTATTAAAGCTTTCTTCATTAATATTTATATTAAAAGTAAAATAATAATTTATATCTAATTTCTGAACTTATAGTATCACTCTCCCCTATTAATCTCAACTATCTCTTCTTTACTTGATATGGCCATGAGCATTTGTATAATAGTATTGAATGTTCTTAATAAATTACATAGGAATGGGTATTCTACCTTATTATTTACTAAAACTTTGTATGATTCCCAAAAATTATTCCAATATCCTTTTATTCCTCCTGTACTTAACCCCCCCACCCTCATATATACAAAATAGCCCTTAACATAGGAAAGTTTATATCCTTCTTTAAAAAGTCTTAACATAAAATCAAAATCTGCAGCTATTCTATACTTTTGGTTGTAATAACCTAAATCTTTATAGATTTCTCTCCTTAAATACAATGTAGGGAATGGTGGATGCCATGCTAAATTTCTTGAAAAAGATTTAGCTAAAAATTTTCTCTTTGGTTTTCTCATAGTTTCTTTATCTAAAAACAACAAATCACTATATACACCATCGACAGACTTTTCTTTAAATTTCTCACTTATAATTGAGAAAACATTTGAGTTTGAAAGCTTGTCATCTGCATTTAAGAACCCAATAACGTCCCCAGTTGCCACTTTTATTCCCTTATTCATAGCATCATATAAACCCTCATCTTTCTCTGAGTGATACCGCATCTTACCTTCAAAAAGACTTTTATATTTTTCTAGTATCTTCAAAGTTCCATCAGAAGACTTCCCGTCAACTATAATGTATTCATAATCTCCATAAGTTTGATTTAACACAGATTTCAATGTCTCCTCTATGGTCCCTTCGGAATTGTAACAAACCGTAATTAGAGATATTTTCATAAATACCTTAATAATATTATTCTTGTACACAATGTACTATCAAGCTTTACTCTTCGCCATCTCCCTTACCAACTTAGTAATCTGTTTTTCTAACTTCTCTATCCTGCTATTAAGCTTTAAATTAACATAAAAAAGTGTTATTACAGAAAGATATATTAAAACATCGACACCCCTTCCTACTCCTACTGCTTCACCCAAGGTATCCAATACATCAGGAGGCATCCATATCAAAAATAGAGATAACCCCCAAAAGAAGAACCAAAAGACAACTCTAAACAAATCTGTTTTATCTTTAAATACTCTTATAAATAGTTGTGCTATAACTATTAATATAATCCCTGTAGCTATATATTGTATTAACATTACTCTTTTAATTTAGAAATTATTAATTTCCAAGCTATATTAAAACTATTAAATATACTCTGTCCCTTAGACATAGAATACTCAGTATAGTGTATTGTAACTGGAACCTCCGTATATTTTAAATTAAATTTCTTTATCTTATCTAAAATCTCAGATGCATGTTCCATTCTATCATGCTGTATATTCAATCTTTTAGCAGTATTAGCAGTCATAACTCTAAGACCATTATGTACATCTGTTAACCATATACCTGAGAGTAAGTATGTAAATATTATACCTCCCTTAAGTACAATTCTTTTCTTGAAAGGGATGTCATTCTTCCTAAGAAATCTTGAACCTAACACAATATCATACCTACCTTTAATTAATTCTCCTAACATAGGGTCTAAATCATTTACATCATGTTGTCCGTCTGAATCAAAATGTACTATATATCTTGCACCCTTTTCTATGGCTATTTCCATACCCGTCTGAATTGCAGCACCCTGTCCCCTGTTGATTATATGTTTTGCAACTACGATATTTGTATTTTTCTTAACTACATCATAACCTAAATCTTTACTTCCATCATCTACCACTACGATATTTTTGTATCCTTTATTCTGCAAAGATTTGATTACTTTTAAAATCATCTTCTCATCATTGTACATTGGAATAGTAATATATACTTCGGATTTGTTTATCATAGTAGTAATTCTAAAGATTATATCACATCTTCTTCTTCCGAATTCTTAATATTAATAAAATTATTATTGCCAAAACTATCTCTGGCAGGACTACATATACATACCTATCGATAATAGCCCCTGTAACAGCATGAAATAAAGCATGTAAAAAACTAAAACCTAGAAGAATAATTACTAAACAATAATAATTTTTTGTTTTTAAATCCATTTGTTTTAATGTAGTAATATATCTCACTATGGAAAATATTAGAAGAAAAGGGAGGATAGCGAATATAATTTTAAAAATAATTAAATGAAACTTAACATATATTTGAAAAATTTTACCTGCAAAAATATTCTTATTATTTTCTGCATATAAATGCCCAATAGAGTCATAGTGTTCATCTCTTATCCATAAGAAATTGCCATCATTTTGTAAATAGCTAAGTCCAATTGTCCTATTCTCGTGATCAAAATTCAAAAATTCTCTCACAGGATAATATCTACCTTTATCATCTCTCGTACTTACGTAGATGTTAATCATAGCTAAATAATTGGCGAAGTAACCTTCCACTACAGTTTTGGGATGCTCTGCCACAACTTTTAACCAAAAAATAATAGCATCTTTAGTAGAAAAAGTATCTCCATCAAAATATATAACCATTTTATTCATTAGCTCTCCATCGTGTGACAATATTTGTATAATCTCAAAGCTTTTCCCAGAATCATTTTCTAAAATATTATTTATCTTTTCCTTGTCCTTTCCTGACAAATATGAATCTTCCATATAATTTACTACTTCCAAACCCAATTCACTCTCAAATTGAATATTTGGAATTCCTTTTATAATAGTATTATTTAAGAAAAATTGGCTTGTACTCTGGCCTTTTGAATTTACATTATTAGTTTCTAGAATTTTATTCCAACTAAGGATTCCTCCTCCCAGAGATAGCAAACAAATTAACACAGTTGCTAATCTTTGTGTAACATTTTGTAAACTAAATTCATTGTAAATTGATATTGTACATGCAATTAGTAAAGAAAAAAGGATGCCCGAAACATAAGGCTGTTTTAAAAACCACAAAAAGATGAATAAAAAAATAAATAATATATTATAAAGTATGTACTTCCTTTTTGATTTCTTAAAACTTATCCCCAACCATTTCCAACAAAGTATAGGAGAAATAAATAAAAATAATATAGCGACAAATTCCGTAAGAAATCCATGAAAATATCCGAATAAAATAGGATTAAGACTAACAAATAAATAATATAAAAAATATATTATAAAAATTTTGGCCTTTGATACAAAGAAAGTTTGCAATACCTTTTGGATAAAAAAATAAGAAAATGTCAAAAAACTCAAGAAAAAGAGGTATGTCAACATAAGAATTCCTCTAATATTGTCTCCAAACATTCTTGTCCCCCAAAATACTATGAGTGGGAATGTGGGGCCACGAACTACTTTCCAAGTCGACATAGGAGCTACACCTTGGAATATCTTAAGATAATTATAATATTCTACTGAATCTGGCATAACAAAGACTGGAATTAGGAAATATACAACCGTAACTAAGAAAAATAGAAGAAAAAAAACAATGTTTTCTTTGTGATGATACCATTTTATTTTATTTTTCATACTGACCATTTTATTTAGTTTTTAAACATTTCATAAAATATTTATCAAAATCCTTACACTTCTCCTCCCAAGACCACCCCTTAATACTATTTAAATTTTCTTCTGATAATTCTTTAAACAGACTTTTGTTCTCCAATAAATATACTAACTTCTCCTTCAGACACTCTTTATTCCTCTCTTCCAATATCATTTTCTTCTGTTTCTTACCAAACACATCAGGTACTATGCCTACATCTGTAGATATTACTGGTACTCCACATGCCATAGATTCTAGTACAGGATTAGGAGTACCCTCTATCTTGGAAGAACATATATACACATCGATCTTAGAATAATAATCATTCATCTTGTCATGAGGAACCATCCTAACAGCTTTATCTGCAAAATACGGTTTAATCTTGTAACCTTCCTCAACAAGTTCCTCCAATACAGGTTCTAATATTGTTTCTACTCCCTTGAAATCTTCTATTTCACTTGACCATTTACTATTTCCTACCCACCCTATTACCACTTCCCTATTTTCAATATTATCAAATCTTTTTAAATTTGTAGGAAAGAATTTCTTCAAATCCACTCCATCGGTTATAACAGCATTCGGCTTCTTAATTCCTTCTAGCTCTTTGTATATATTACTTAATCTATTCGAACATACATAGTAATTCTTTGTATACTTAAAAGCCTCCTTTGTTTGAGAAGCATTGCCATCTAAATATAGATGGTCATATACAGCTGTAGATATATTTAATCTAGACATCCAGTCATAGATGTATGATGTTGGTTTAAGACAACCTAAACTTTTTAGATATTCTTGTGCCGGGGAATCATTTAACCACAACATATGACCTCTCCAAAAGAAATGAATCAAATCACAATCCTCTACTAAGAAAAGAACTTTAATAATATTATCTATACCATCCATAACTATATACTTAAAATCATACTTATGATCCAAGTTTTTTATCACTTGTTTTGCTATATTACCAAATGCCCAATTATCTACATCAACTACTAGTGCTATCTTAGGCTTTTCAGAGGTTTCTATATAATCCTTAGAATTCATTAACATATGTTTTTTCTTTAACCATCTTTCTACTACGGTACTCCATACTTTCATTCCATGTTTTTTTTCAAAATATTTTGCTGAATTAAGCAAAATTTTAGAAGAAAATCTCTGTTTCTCATACTCTTCATTGTCACTAGATATTTTGTGATCATGTACTAAACAAAACATATCAAGAGTTCCTATCTTATATCCCTCCCTAAAAAGTTTTATAGAGAAGTCTACATCCTCAAAACCTATGAACATATTATCATCAAACATACCACAAGCAACAAATGTGTCTTTGTGAATTACAGAAGCTCCTCCAAAAAGAAATGTTGATAAACTTGGACTAGAATCAATTTTACGAATATTTTTTCCACTTTCAAATAAAGAACCAGCTCCTATATAAATATTAGATTGATTATAATCTACAAAAATGTGCCCTCCATTAGAAAACACTTTTTTGTGTGTCTCATCTAATAATGGTATATTTAAAAATCTACAACCCAATTCTCCAATACTCTCTTGTATTGCTTTAAGAGGATTTTTTATAAAAAAAATATCATTATCTAAACTCATAAACCAATCTGTTTCTATATATGGTATCGCTCTATTCCTCCCACCGGCGACACCATAATTTTTATCTAGCTCTATTAATTTGTTTTTGAAGGTTAAGTTCTTAATTTCCTTCTTTAACTTTGCCAATTCGCTCTTCTCAGAATAATTGTCTACTATTAGAAGAGTCCCTTGGAAATTTTTCAGAACATTCTCAATACTATGTATCAACTTAATTGTTGCCGAGGATCGATTATGAGAAAGAGTAACAATAGTTAAATTCTCTCCAAATGGGCCAGTAGCATAACTATCTCCTATAAATCTGTGTAAACTATTACTACCATAAACAAGGCTATTGATTCCTGCGGATACTTCTAGTTTCATTTATTTTTTACCTAAAATCTTACGAATAAGAGAACTACATTTATGGGCAATCTTATATGATTTTGAATTTAAAATACCATTAAGATCCTGACTAAGTTGTTGAATATTTCCCTTTAATAATCTGTTTTCTTTTTCTAATATTTCTAAAGCTATTGTCAAATTCACTTCCTTTTCCTGATACTTATTCTCCATTTTAACTATCTTTATTCAAAAATTTATTTAAACTTCCTTTCGCTTCTATATCATATTCCTTCTTCCACTCCCTGTACAATTTCATAATCTTTTCCTTATTCTCTAGACAATAAATTATTTTCTCGTATATTGATATTCCATTATCTACTTCATTCACTACTAAATAATCTCTTAATTCATAACCCTCCCAATAGTGGTGATTATTACCTGTTATACAAGGTACACCTAATTCAAAACTCTCTAAAGGTAACATAGGAGCACACTCTACGAATGTAACATACACATTAATATCATTACTCTTCATTTTAGAAAAAAGTTCATCTCTACCCACAGGTTTAGTTGTCCCCGTTACATTAAGATCAATCATATTAGCGAAATCATATACTCTATCACTTATAGGTATACACTCCACTACTGCATCCTTTACTAAACTAGTAGCGGACAGTTGATTGTAGAAATTCTTCACCCATCTGTCTCCCGAAGCATACAAACCTATACGTACTGTATTAGCCTTTCCTTTCTCTTCTGCTTTAATCTCTTTCTTTCTATCTAATGTAAAATTATTCATTAAAAATTCTGTTCTATATCCCTTTCTTTTATAAAACTCTGCCATACTCTTCTTAACAAAACCCAAGCTAGATACTACTCCATCCTTATACAGAGTGACTATCTCTTTAAACCTATACCAATCGTACTCCTCTATATGCATACTATTACTACCATGCCATAACGTCTTTATTACAATTTCTTCATCAATCTCCTTTATCCTTCTTGCTAACTTTTCCCAACCAATTGAAAATGCACTAAACACAATCATCTTAGGTCTTTTCTCACATATGATTTTCGCAATACTACTTATATACTTTGCTGAATGCAGCTCTTCAATCTCAATCACATTATCAAACATTTCCTTAGTAGCATATGTTGTACCTAACCATTTCGGATTACACACCACTATAATCTCTCCTTCTTCGATATCCTCCATCCTCCTTTCTATCCTCTCTTGGACTATCTTTAAGTGTTTCAAATGCCTAATCTTATTTACTACCTTAATAACAGGGAAAAACAAGACCTTACATATACTTCTCAACATACCTTTAAAACCCCTCAAGGTATTAATTATTGAGTTCATCCTTTCTCTCCCCAACATACGAAAGAGCTTGTTGTATATCTTATCCTTTCTTGATGTCCAACTAGCATCATAGTAGTGGATCATACAGGTTTTATCTGTGAACATATTGTCGTTATAGTCGTAATTAAGAGGATAGAAGTAATCCCTAGTATATATCGTTCCCCCATTTGCTAATTTCTGATTCTTTGAAGAATCGTTTTTCAAACCGTATTTCTTCTTTAACAGATCCGTGAGTAGGACTGGTATAGAGAATGAACCCATATTCTCAATAACGAACGATATCTCTTCATATTTCTTTACTAAATCATTAATAATTGGATTATCAGGATTTTTAGCTCCCAATGCCCCCACTGCCACATAATCCTTGGATTCCCAACCTGCAAAAAATTCTTCATCCTTAAGAAAATCTACATCCTTTACAACCATCATATCTGTATCAAAATATATCCCTCCATACTCTTTTAATGCATATACCCTTGCTACATCAGAGACAAAAGCCCACTTCTTCTCTTCATATGCTTTTTTAGAAAATTCAGTAATATTCACATCAAAATTACTCTCATCCCATCTCCTTATCTCATAATCTGGTAAATACTTCTCCCAACTCTTAATACATTTCTTTGCTAATTTTGGTAAAGGCTTACCCCCAAACCAACAGTAATGAATAATTTTAGCCATATATATACTTGTACTATTTGATATATTTTGATCATGTTATCACATTTAAAACCAAATCTCTATATTAATATATTGGTATTTCTTGACCTTGTGTGTAGCAAAAGATAGAATTTCTGTTATGAAGATACTGGTATGTAACACACTCGAAAAGACAGGAGGAGCAGCAAGGAGTGCACGAAGAATTTCAGAGTGTCTTAAACAGAATTGCATAGACGCTCAGTATCAGTACCTATACAAAGAAGGTGAGGAGAAAAAATCTCTAATACCAAAGATTGATGCCATACCCAAACTCCTTTTTTCTAAACAAAGAAAAACTCCCTTTAGCTCATCTCTCTTTTCTTTTGGGGGAAAGAAAATGGTAGAGAAATTAAACCCTGATATTTTGCACCTCAATTATATTAATATGGGGATGTTTTCTATAAAGGAGATTGGAAACTTTAATATACCAATTGTATGGACTCTACACGATTCATGGACCTTTACAGGAGGTTGCCATCTTCCTAATGATTGTATGAAATATACATCTAAGTGTAATAATTGTCCTGCATTAGGTTCAACCAGAAATTTTGATTTAAGTACATATATACTTTCGCAAAAAGAGAAACATTGGAGTGAAAAAAACATTACTCTTGTATGCCCTAGTGAATGGTTAGCAAAGAAAGCTAAGGAGAGCAGGTTGTTTAAGAATAGTGAAGTTTTAGTTATCCCCAATCCCATAGATACAAGCGTTTTTAAACCGCATGACAAAGAGGAGTGTAGGAAAAAATACAATCTTGAGAGTGACAAAAGATATATACTGTTTGGATCTGTTAATCCATTAAAAGACAAAAACAAAGGATTTCATTTTCTCAGAGATGCTCTTAAGAATTTTGATTTAAAAAATACTGAGCTATTAGTTTTTGGAACAGATCAGGAAGGCATAGATGTAGATATACCGGTAAGGAGTGTGGGATATATTGAACAGGAAAAAGATTTAGCAATGCTATACTCTGCTTCTGATGTCACCGTTATCTCTTCTATGTCTGAAAATCTCCCAAATGTTTTAATAGAGTCATTAGCATGTGGTACACCTTGTGTGGGTTTTGGTGTGGGTGGTGTACCTGAAATTATTAATAAGAAAGAGTTGGGAGAGGTAGTAGAACCATTTGATACAGATAAACTATCAGAAGCGATTAAGGTATGTCTTACAAACAAAGACAGATTTAGTAAAGAAGATATTCAATTAGATATTGAACAGAGATACGGATACAAAGTAATTGCAGAAAAATATACGGAACTATACAAAAGATTATCCCTCTAGATATGCTTTTACAGCACCATCTATAGAACCATATTCATGAACTCTTCCATCTTTAAGAAATACTGCTCTATCACAAAATCTCTCAACAGCACCAGGAGAGTGTGTTACTAAAACTACAGTCTTACCTTTCTTTTTGTAACCCTTAAAGATATCAAAACATTTCTCTTGAAATGCTACATCCCCTACCGCTAGTACTTCATCTAAAACATATATGTCAGCATCTGCCATAATGGCAATAGAAAATGCCAACCTCACTTGCATACCTGAAGAGAAATTCTTTAAGGTCATATCCATAAATTTCTCTAGTTCTGCAAACTCTACTATCTCTTTGTATTTTTCTTTCAACATGGATTTTTTCATACCAAGAATTATTCCATTAAGATATACATTTTCTCTTGCTGTCAGCTCTGGATTAAACCCTACTCCTAATTCTAAAAAAGGAACCATGCTTCCATTTATTTTTACTTTTCCACTTGTGGGTTCATATATACCTGCCATTATCTTTAGTAATGTAGACTTACCACTACCATTTCTTCCCATTATCCCTACAAATTCTCCAGGATATATTTCCATATCAATATCTTTTAATACCTCATACTGTTCTCCTTCTCTTTTGAATAGTTTCCACGGCTTAGTAGCATACTCTATGAAGGTATCATGTCTCTCATGAGGAAGGAAAAATGATTTCTTTACGTTCTTAATTTGTATTACTGGTTTATTATCCATTAGAAATATTCAGCTATTTTAGAAACTCTGCTCTTAAAGAAAATATTGCCTAATATAAATATCACTAGACATATTAAAAATACTATCCCAACTTGAAGGAAATCCTCCCCCCTAACCATATCTCCAGTTATCAATCCCTTTCTTGCATATGTGAGAATTAAGGTTAAAGGATTAAGTTTAATATATCCTTGTAATCTCTCCGGTAACATTTCTAATGTGTAATATACGGGTGTCATCCAAAATACCAATTGCAAAATTACAATAGTAAGATTATGTATGTCTCTTAATTTTATATATATGATACTTAGGAATTGACCAATACCTAAGGTTAATACAAATATACTAAGAATACAGAAAAGAAAAAGAAGAAATCCAATAAAGGTTGTATGAATAGTAGTGAAGATACTAAATATTACAAATACTATCATATTAAAGAAGAAATCCAAGAATGAGACTGTTATCGAACTAAAGACTACTACTTCTCTAGGGAATTTGATCTTAAGTATTATTCCTGCCTTGTTCATCATGGATGTGAGGCCCATGAGTACTGCTTCACTAAACATATTCATTATGATAATACCCAATAGCAGACCCATCTTATATGACTCATCCATCTTAAAGATGTTGGACCATATGAGATATATAACCCCAAACATAGCTAAAGGTTTGAGTATTATCCATACTATACCTAAATATGAATTCTTATATCTCAGCTTAAAGTCTGTACTGATAAATTGTGATAGTAGCTCTATATAGTTAAACATGTCTATAGATTATATTTACTAATATTCCATTTGGCAAATGATTCTTGACCTTTAACTTTATAAAATATACAATCCGGTTATGGAACAGAATGAAACAATTCCATTTATAATAAAAAAGTATCCCGAAAAGTATCCATTGGTGAGTGTTGTTATCCCTTGTTACAATTATGGAGAATACATAGAGGAAGCACTCGAGTCAGTACTGAACCAAACCATGAAAAATCTAGAAGTTATTATCGTAAATGATGGCTCAACAGATCCCTATACCGTAAACTTGTTGAAGAATTTGGATAGTCCTAAAACAAGAATAATACATCAAGAAAATCAAAAACTACCGATAGCCAGAAATAATGGAATAAAGACTGCGAAAGGGAAATATATATGTTGCCTAGATGCAGATGACAAATTCGAATCCACATATCTAGAAGAATGTATTCTGAAGATGGAAACAGAGTATTTAGATTGCTGTAGTACATGGATACACACTTTTGGGGATATTGATGAAATTTGGGAAACAAAATCATTAGATATACAAATAATTAAAGAAAGAAATACTATTCACAGCGCATCTATTTTTACAAAAGAAATCTGGGAAAAAACTGGAGGATACAAGAAACGATCTTTGGACGGTTATGAAGATTGGGAATTCTGGATTACTATAGCAGAATGTGGAGCAAGAGGAGGAATAGTACCTAAACCACTTTTTTTGTATAGAAAACATGGAGAATCTATGATCGACACCTCAGTAAAAAAACATGATGAATTGGTAGAGAGTATAAGAATTCTACATTCTCAATTATATAATGATGAAAATTATGTCTCTAAAATAAGAGAAAAACAACAGAGAAAGTATCTAGCCACTAATCCTTTTGAAAATATAAAAAATTCAGAGTTAAATTTAGAGAAGGCATTTATAAATCTATATGAACAGCTTATTTTTTACATAAAAAAATCTGAAGAAAAAGAAGTCGAAATCCTTAATGTTACTTCTGCGAGAGAAGATGCCATCAAAGAAAAAGCTCATGTTAATAAGCAAAGAGATGCTATTCAAAAGGAAAAAGAAAAATTGAAACAAAAATTGTATGAGATAGAACAATCTAGATCATATAGATTTATAAACAAAGTACGAAAGGATTACTTAGATAAAATAGTATCTCCCGATACTAGGCTTAAAATATATTCTAGAAAGAAAAGATAATACTAGTTACCCTCATACCATCTATTAGCATCCTCCAATACAATATTTATTTTTCTCTTAGGCTCCCAGTTTAATATCTTTTTTGCTTTCTCAAAGCTCCCTGTAACTACTACTGCCTCACAAGGATCACTCTCTACTATTTCATAATCAACTTTTCTCCCCGTTATTCTTTCCACTCCCTTCACTATTTCCATAACTGTTGTACCATCACCAGAGCATAGATTAAATACATCACTCTTTCCATCATTCTTAAATAACCAATCTAATGCTTTTACATGACCTTCAGCTAAATCACACACATGTACATAATCTCTAACACCTGTACCATCCCTTGTTTCATACTTATCCCCTCTAATCATCAAATGATATTCTCCTTTGCTTGCTTTAAATACTCTTGGTATTAAATTACCCATAGCCTCAGAATTTTCTCCTAACTTCCCACTACTATGTGCACCAGCAGCATTAAAATATCTAAGAGCTACATGTGAGATACCAATCCCTTCAACATCTTTTAGAAGCAATTCCATACAATATTTATTTCTACCATATGGCGAAAGAGGATCTATCTTGGCATCCTCTTCAACAGGTACTTCATCTGGATTTCCATACACCGCAGCAGAGGAAGAGAATACAATTCTCTTAACTCCATTCTCGCTCATGCTCTTAACTAAATTGTATGTACCTATTACATTGTTATTAAAATATCCCAAAGGATCTTTTACAGAATCAACTACACTTTTGTATGCTGCAAAATGTATAACTCCATCTATACCGCCCATTACACCATCTATATCACCCATACTTCTTAAATCACCTTTGATAAACTCAACACTCTTTCCAGATATTTCTTCAATCCTTTCCACTACATCCTCTGTACTATTCTCCAAATTATCTATTATCCTAACCTCATATCCCTCCTTAAGCAGTTCCACTACGGTATGACTACCAATATATCCACATCCTCCTGTTACCAGTATTTTCATAATTACTCTTCTTAACTAAGTTAGTAATCATGTTACCATGGTTGAGAAAAATCATAAAATATGGCAAAGAAATAGGCATTAAATCAACAAAAATCTTATACCAAGAACAAAGACAAAAAGATATCGATAGTGATACCCGTACTTAATGAAGAAAAGAATATTGAAATATTGAATGAGAGGATTAGGAAGGAGTATTAGCCCTTTGCCTTTGCAATTTAGAATACACTTTTAATAACTCTTCATCAAAAGTTAAAAGCTCTGCATCACCTTGTACCGCTGAAAAAAGAATTACTGAATCCATTGCTCTCAAATTAATATCAAAATTCTCTCTAAAAGAGAGATATTCAAATATATTTGCCTCATTTAACGAACATATCTCCGATGCAATATTAAAAACATTCCCTATTATTAAATCTCTAAATTTTTTATTCTTTCTAAAACTAGCTAACTCAGCTATAACAACTGTAGGGATTATTAAATACTCATGATACATAGTACTCATAAATTCCAAAGCCTTTAGATGATTCACATCTTTATTATTAAAGAAAGAAACTAGAAAACTTGTATCTACTACATACCTATTCATCTGCATTTCTTTGCTCCCTGATTAACTTGGTACTATCTGGATATTCTGGGACACTCATTATTTTATCCTTGTACCTTTCCAAGAAAGATTTACTCTTATCAACACACTCCTTCTTGAAAGTATAATCTTTATAGGTGGTTAACACTGCAATAGGCTCCTTTATCTTTTTATACCCTAGATATACAACACCTCCATCACGTACATAGTTTAAAGCTTTAGAAGGATTGTTGTAAAACTCTGTGGTAGTGTAATTCTTTATCTTCTTCATACCAATATATTACCAAGAAGTTACTAATCTCGTCAAATCATTTAATCCTATTCCACAAAAAATTCATATCTGCTAACATATACTAATAATCTAATCTGTCCTAAATATGAATATATTTAAAAATATATACAAGATACTACCCATTACATTCCTCTTCCTATTACTATCTGTTCTTCTTCCATCTAAAATAGAAGCTGCACAATTTCACTTTAAATCATATACCCTATCCCAAGAACAAAGCATAGATGATGATATATATGCAGTAGGGGAAGATTTTAAAATAGATGGAGTAGTAAATGGTGATGTAGTTGTACTAGGTAATACAATACAACTAAACGGTACAGTAACAGGGGATGTATATTTGGTTGGTGAAAAAATAAATATAGATGCAACAGTATATGGTAATACTTTTATATTTGGTAATAATACATCTGTAGAAGGAACATTAGCAGAAAGTACATATATAATGACCTCCATACTTAACTACAATGCTGATACACAGAAAGATCTCTTTGGCTTCTTTTTAGAAAGTAGTATGAAAGGAACAATAGGGGATGATCTTAGAATTGTAGGATTTAGATCCAATATTGAATCAATTGTAAGAGGTGATGCAATACTCTTAGGAGATGGTCACACTGTAAATGATATGAATGTAACAGGAGATATATTCTACAATACTACATTAAAGGATATTGCTAAATCACAAGGAGTAGATATTGATGATGGTATTAATGTAGATATGCCTACATTAAAAAGAAATCTTAAATTTAACCTAAGTATTATATTAATTAATTTCCTAAGTATGCTACTTGTAGGCTTTGTTCTAATTACATTAACACCTGTAAAGAGTGTTGAGATTAGAAAAAGAATTACTAATTCTACAACAGATCTTTTAAGTAGCTTAGGTATTGGTTTCTTGGCTGCAGTCATAATACCTTTGCCATTATTAGTTCTCTTCTTCTCAGTAGTAGGGACACCTCTTGCTATATTCATAATTGGACTACTTTCATTCCTTTTCATATTTGGAAAAGTATGGGTAGAGTTGGCATTTGGTAAAGAAGTATTGGAATTATTTGGTGTAAAAGAGTACAGACCATTTAAATCATTTCTCATTGGTAGAGTAATTACAGTCCTAATTACTTTAATTCCAGTAGTAGGAGGATTTTATAGTGGCATATTAGGATTACTTGCACTGGGAGCAATGATTAGAATGAAGAATGATTACTTCTCAATAACCAAGAAGCAAGGAACTACTAAAAAGGTTGTAAAAAAGAAATAGAGAAACTATTCTTTTAATAACTTCTCGATAGCATTAGCAAATGTATCATATGGATATGCTCCTGCTATCAATGTAGCATTCTCTATAACTCCATTCTCCCCTATTAATCCAACTACAAAACCAGGAGTACCAGAAATGCCAACACCACGACCTTCTGTTTGGTCTGCTTCTATTTCATCTCTATACTTACCTTCATCTAAACATGCATTAAATTCGCTCTCATTGATACCCAAACTTGTAGCCAATGATACAATTTCACTCCTACTATTAAGAAAGAATCCATCTTTATGATATTCAGCATATGTCTCACTATCTGAAAGATTGAACACACATGATGCACCCTCTGCAGTTACATACCCAATCTGACCAGCACCACTTAAAGGAAATTCCTTAAATACATACAATATCTTTCCTGTATCAATATAGTTCTCCTTAATACTTGGATATACCTCAGTACTATGTCTTTGACAATACCCACACTGATAGTCACTGAAATCAATGACAGCAACTTTAGCAGTCTCTGCATTTCCTAAATATGGATCATCACCTAAAGTAACTTCTGAATCAACAGGTGTATCTGTACCCTCATCAGTTACATTAGTAGTATCATTTCCAGCCCCATTATCTACATTGTTATTATTTCTGGAAGCAAAAAATATTATTGTAGCTATAAGTACCCCCGATATTATAATAGCTATTGGTACTCCTAATGTATCTAAATCAACAGTCATTTCCCTATCACTCTTTTTTGAATTTGACATTTAATTAAACTTTAATTTTAAATAATAGGCAGTTATATGGCACATATTATACCGTTTATGGACACATTAAGTAAAACTGAATATAATATGGTATGGGCAATATGAATAAAGTTGAAGCAAAAATAACTGCATCAGATATATTAGCATTAATACTTTTCTTAGTTCTCCTTTCTGTTCCTACATACTTTGCATATACCATACTTTTTCCTAGAGTAAAGATATTTGATACTGAAATAGAGGAAGAGGTAGAAGAGGAAGAAGATAAAGAGGAAGAGATTAAGGTTGATGTATTTGATACTCCACACTATGAGGAAGTATATCAAGATATACATGGACAAACGGCATATATAGCAATACCAAAAAAAATTACAGAAGTTACAACCCCTACTATCGTAGTATATAGTCACGGTTCTAATACAGAAGTTACTACAGACACAGAAGATCCTTTTATGAGAGATTTACAACTGTATGGCAAAGCATTTACAAAAAATAATTATATATTTGCAGCATCTAATCAACATGGTGCTAATTGGGGTAGTTCACAAGCAATACAGGATACAATGAATATGATTGAGTACATAAAAGAGAACTATGATACTCAGGAGAAGATATATATGATTGGATATAGTATGGGAGGATTACCTACTATGAATTTTGCAACTACATATCCAGAGATAGTTTCTAAGATTGCACTACTTGCTCCAACTACATACTCTACGGAATGGAATACAGCAAAGGTACAGAAAATAGAAAACATTGATATACAAATATGGCATGGTACTGCTGATGTAAATGTACCATATTCATTAAGTACTACATTTGTAAATAAGCTTAATTCTTTAGGAAGAGAAATACCATTAATCACTATAAATGGTATAGGTCATTGGGATTTAGATACAGAGTATATAGATGAATTAATACAGTATTTCCTAGGCAATCTTTAAATCATCACATATCTGTTCCATTTCTTCATTGGATAGTTGCATTCTCTTGTCTTCTTCTCTGTGTTTCTGACTTTCATTATATATTGGTTTTACATGTACATGAATATGATGTATCGATTGCCCAGCCATTTCCCCATTATTTTGATTTATGAAAATTCCCTCGGGTTTATATTTTTCCTTTATGTTTACAGATATATTTTTAGCAACCTCAAACATATATGAATATAATTCTTTAGGAACATCAAATATATTCTCAAAATGTTCTTTAGGAAGAACTAATGCATGACCTCTGCTAAGTGGCTTAATATCTAAAAAAACAAACACCCTATCATCCTCATATATCTTGTATGAGGGGATACCTCCATTTACTATCTTACAAAATATACAATCATTCATAACTCTATGCTTCAACTACAATAGCTGTAGATGGACATGAAGAAACAGCCTCCTGTACCTTAGCCTCTAATTCAGCAGGTACATCAACCCCCTTATACTCATCCTTTACATCTACACTACCATCATCTTTTAACTCAAAAACTTCTGGACATATTGCAACACATGTAGCACACATCGAACATTTTGCTTTATCTATAGATACTTTCATTAATATGTATATGTGTAAATTTAATTGTATATTCTTGCAAATATATTCCAATTGGTCAAACCTGTAAGGTTACTCATTAGTATAACCTTCAGCTTGTTTTGTAAAAGCATTATAATATTTTTTCTTGTTTGCCATTAGTTCACTATGTGTGCCTTCTTCTGCTATTTTTCCTTCATCTAACACAATTATTCTATCTGCATTCCTAACTGTAGAAAATCTATGAGAGATTATTAATACAGTTTTATTAGCAAAGAATTCATATATCCTATTAAATATCCTATACTCCGATTCTGCATCTATTGCAGATGTAGGCTCATCAAAGATTGCAACAGGAGCATTTCTATAAAAGAATCTAGCAATAGCGATTTTTTGTCTCTGTCCATTACTTGGCCTTATCCCTTCTCTAAATCTTTCACTCATAATCGTATTATATTTATGCTTATATTTCATAATAAATTCATGAGCATCTGCATTTTTAGCAGCTTCTATTATTCTCTCCCTATCTATCTTTTTAACAGACTTTCCCAGATATACATTCTCCTCAGCAGTTAATTCACCATAAAAGTTATAGTCTTGGAAAAGAACTCCTAAATTTTTGTACCAATCATTTATTTTAATATCTTTTAAATTAATACCATTTACCAAAATTTCTCCATCTGAAGGATCGTAGATACGAGAAAGTAATTTAACCAAGGTTGTTTTACCTGCACCGTTTGCACCTACTATAGCTATCTTTTCCCCCTTCTCTATTCTCAAAGAGAAGTTATCAAATATTTTCCTTTTATCATTAGGATAACTAAAAGTAATATTCTTTACCTCTATCAAAGGTGGTTCTTCAAGTCTGGGAAGAAAAATATCCCCATCTTCTATACAAGGTTCTAAATTGAAGAAGTTATAAACCTCTCTGCTTTTCATAACAAAATCTCTAAACACAACTATTTCGTCAAAAAGATACTGTATTCCATCATAGAAACCATCTATTGAACTCATTAAAAATGTAGTATCACCTATTGATATTTTCTTTAACAAAAGAAGAGTAAATACCTGTATATACCCCACTATTAATACAAAGTTTCCTAATACACTAAGTAGGAAGCTTCCAAGAGTAGCACTTTTCATTATTTTTAAGAGTCCACGATTGTAGTAATTGTAAAATTCAACAAACTTTTTATTAAGATATTCAAAAGCTCCAGTTATGGATATCTCTCCTAAGTCCCTAGGGTCTGATAATCTTCCAGCTATCCAACCATTCATTCTCCTTCTAGTAACATGATCATCATTTGTTTGCCAATTAAATTCTTTCTTAAAGAAGTATTTCCTTTGTAAAAAGAATGCAAAGGAAATAGCAATGACCATTGGAATAACTATTGGAATATATTTATATATTATTACTCCAGCAACAATTGTTTTGATTGTAGCAGATATAATTCTTAAGACATTAGCACCAACCTCCAAAGTAAATCCTAACCAATCTTTCATTCTTTGATGAGCGTTAGCTACTGTTGGTAATTCTATTGTCTGAGCACCAAGGTAATTTACTTTTTCATAGGCCATTTTATCCAAATAAGGTCCAGACAATCTCCTTAAGACTCTTGTACAGTATCCACGAAGTTCTCCTATGGCAGAGAAGAATATATCTAAGATTAATAGTATCAAAATATATGGAAAGAGATCCTTAATATTCGCAGAATCATTAATAGCCCATGCCACTAACTTATCTATTAACTTAGCAAAAATATAGGTATTGATAATCGGTCTGAGATTCCTAATAATCTCTGTTGAGAATACTCCCAATGTAGCCCACTTTGATATACCACAGGTTACCCTAAGAGACCACCAAGCTATATCAATATATTCTCTAAAAGAAATTTCTTTCTTCTTCTTTTTCATTTAGTTAACATGAAATATTAAGTTCATCATACTAACAAAAATGATTATATTGAGTCAATATTGTAAACAATACAGAAATTTAGTATAATGTATGTATATTAGAAACCTTCCCTATGTACTTTTTTCTCATCATATTCATCTTCTGAGTGTTGTTGTATCTCTCTTATTGGATATCCAATACTCATAATACAAACAACTCTATACTCCTTTGGAATATTTAGTATATTCCTAACATACTCCTCCCTATCCTCTCCACCTTCTGTTTGACTATCCTTCACATTAGCCCAACAGCATCCTAATCCTTGGTTTGCACTCTCTAAATATATATGTGCTGCAGCTATACTACAATCTTGTAACCACATATCTGTATCACTTTCTTTAGCAATTATAACTATGGCTACAGAACAATCTTTAATAAAGGATTGCCATTTACCACATTTACTTAATTTGGATAATGTTTCTTTTTCTCTAACTACTACAAATTCCCACGGATTAGCATGATTACCAGAGGGAGCAACCATAGCAGAACATAGAATATTGTGTATTTGTTCTTCAGTAACCTCTTGACCACTATATTCTCTAATACTTCTTCTCTTCTTAAAGATTTCATGCATTGTATATTCTATTAATTTAGGGCGTTGGAGATTATATCCATAAAAGAAAAAAGAATACAAGTATAAATATATTACCTCATAGTTCTTGCTATACTGACACTTAATATGCTACTATTTTAAAAATTACATACACCAGAAATATACATGGAAGATTTCGAACTAGAACAGGATCCTCTAAGCAAAATGGATATCATAGAGGAAACATTAGAAGAAATTGCAGATGCACTACTTCTAAATGAAATTACAGATGACAATCCCTCACTAAGAAATGGCATGACCTCTCTAGAACAAATACTTCTGTATGAATTAGGTGAATATATGGATAAAAGGGTAACCCTGAGATACCTTAAAGAAAAGACACATATCATGGCAACAGAGCTTGAGATCCTTGATGCGGAACATTTTGGGAATGAAGATGATGATGAAGATGAGGAAGGTGAATTCATAGAGGAAGATGTACCATTAGCAGAGAGAGTTGATTTTAATTCCGAGTGTATAAGGCAGGACATTGAAAATATAGCTCATGCTTTTTTCCTAGACATTATAACTGATGATAATATATCACCAACTACAGACGAGACTTCTTTGCAACAAATAATTCAGTTTGTATTGAGAGATTACAGTACAGAAGAGGAAGATTTGGATAAATTTTATAATCTAGTTTGTGGTAGAACTAATGATTTCTTTGGAGGAGCATTTTTACAGAGAGATGTAGATAGGCATCCTTTTTTAAGAAAAGATTATGTGGAAATTAAATTCTAGATACTTAATCTTCTTTCCATTCTCTAAATGTTTCTTTTCAAATGTAGTTTGTACATCTGTAACATTTTCTATATCCCCAAATGGATATATGTCAGATATATTTTTTAATATATTCAATTTCATAGAATTAATAGTTTCTAATGTATATTCATACAATTCATCAGAATCTGTTTTTAAATGTATAACCCCATTCTTTTTTAAAATCTTTTTATAAATATCTAAAAAATTTGGAGATGTTAATCTCCTTTTAATATCTCTTTCTCTTAAAAAAGGATCTGGAAATGTAATCCATATCTCATCAATACTATTTTCTGAAATATATTCTTCTATATTTTGTATCTGAATTCTAAGAAAATATACATTATCCAATTTTTTCTCCAAAGCATCCTTAGCTCCTTTCCATATCCTTTCTCCCTGAATATCTATACCTATGATTAATATATCGCTGTATTTATTTCCTAAATGTAAAGAATATTCTCCCTTTCCACATGCTAATTCTAATATTACTTTGTCATATTGATTAATTATTTCCTTCACTTTCTCTTTTACATTTTCATCATCCCATTGCAATACATTAGGAAATGATTTCATTTCCTCGAATTTCTTTTTCTTTTTTCTAGACATGATATGAGATTATCCAAACATTAATAGCTCCGGCTTTACTATTAATATTATTCCTAAAGCTAATATTATTATGCCTCCGATGATACTAGACCATTTGGTATATTTCTTGGCTATACCAGTTACTTCAAATGTCCTTACTGCTATGAAGAAGACAATTAGGTCATCTAACATGAAGATTATTATATAGAGTATAAGGTAGAGGTAGTATTCAGTGTTACTTAGGGGTACTGAAGAGAGCAAGCTGGTATATACTGCTGGTAGTCCTGCAGAGCAAACAACCTCTATTAAATTTACTGATATTGCTAATGTTACTATACCTATAATTGCTAATATAAAGCTTTTCTCAGAAAGAACTTTTTTTATTTTCTCCATCACGGTTTCTCTCTT
>Ga0255347_1000224_pt1 | contig 108835 bp, 95 predicted proteins | sample wastewater_treat_2_FD_192479 | JGI IMG/M metagenome (GOLD analysis project Ga0255347, IMG submission 192479) | Wastewater microbial communities from Lulu Island WWTP, Vancouver, Canada - plant24 | ecosystem: Engineered > WWTP > Wastewater > Unclassified | place: Canada: Vancouver, British... | reverse complement strand
TCAGGAAGAAAATCTGATTCGCTACGTTCTCGGCTTTATTGAGCACGCCAGCGTTACTGCTGATGCTGCACAGAGCTACTTCGTAGCACTCTGGCAGCTTGGAGATTCCCTTTGCCTTGAAATACCGGGCGGCGGATTCGGAAATGATAAATTCGCTTTCGTGCTGCTCCCGATAGGCTCGCTTTGCTTTCTCCGATTTCTGCGCCCGCAATCCGTCACGGGCTGGCTTGGTCTTGATGTAGGCTAATAGCTGCTTCTGCAAGTCCTTTTTCTCCCGCAAGGTGCTTTCCACGGCTTTCAGTTTCCCGGTGGTTTCATGCAGTCCGGCACTGGCGGCGGCAAGGGCGGCTTCCAGTTCCTCCGGGGAAGAAAAGCCGGATTCCTCGTAAATGCTCATGGTCGCCGCCATTTGCTTTAGATTGTGAACAGCCGCCCAGCGGTCATATCCTATGCCCTTGCCCTCGGCTCGCTTGGCTTCCCGGTCTACCATGCGCTGTACGCTGTCCTGTTTCGGTGCGTTTATGGCGGCTTTGTTGCGCTGTAAACGGTCTTTTATGCTGTGGGGGTATTCCTGTTTGGGTAGGGGCTTTTCGGCGGCTCTTGCGGCGTTCTGTGCGTTTAGGGTGAGTGCTTCCAGTACGGCTGCACGGTCAAAATCATCACCCAGTTTCCGGGCGGTGACTGGCTTCGTCCTGTCCGGCGTGAGATAGCTCAACCTCCCCCGACTCTCCTTGACGGTCACGCCTTGCTGCAACAGCTTCCCGGAGAAGTCCTCAAAGGAAATGGCAGAGGAAAGGGCGGTGCGGATCGTGCGCCGTAACTTCTCTTTGTCGGTTTCAAATTTCGTAAGTTTAGGCGGCTCTCCTGTGGCAGCATGGGAAGCGTTCTCTTTATCCAGTGCGGCTTGTCCTTTCCGCTTCGCCCAATACTCACGCTCGGTAACACGGTTCTTGCTCCCATGCAATAAATCAATCTGATAGAGGTTTTCCCGGTGGCACATCTCCATGACTTCCGCTTTGAAATATTCCATAGCCGCGTCCGTGCAGCGGTGCTTGCAGCCCTCCCTTGTGTCCGCTGGTCTTTCCATGTAGGGCAGCAAGGGTACTTCCTCAATCCGCAAAGAATTGATTACGATATGCACATGGATATTGCCGCTGTGGTTATGCCCGTCCGGGTGGGTGCATACAAGGGCTTGGTGTCCGGGGAAATGCTCTCTGCAAAACTGCTCGCCTAACTGCTGCGCCCGGTCTACGGTCAAGCCGTTGTCCTGTGCGTCACGGGGGTCAAAGCTGATGATATAGTGGTGGCTCTTTACGTCCTCCCTCTTTTGGTTTTTCCCATAGCGGAGATTGGAACGCATACACGCTATGGCGAAATCCTCGCCGCCACAATTCAGAGAGGAAATGCGGTAATCGTCACGGGGGATAAGCCGCCCGTTTTCGTCCAGTGTGGGCTTCATAGTAAACTCGTCATGCTCAAAGGTTAGGTACTGCTCGGCAGCTCCATAGTCGGCGTTTTTAGAGCTGATATGTTTGAACGTTGCCAACGGCTTCACCTACTTTCTGCAAGACTTCAAACTTCAAGGCGGCAAGCTCCGCTGTGGCGGCTCTCACTTCCCCAGAGAGGGCGGTATAAGGTGCGCCGTACTCATTCAGACAGCGGGCAATCTGATTCAGATTCCCGCCGATTTTCCCATACTCGGCGGTGAGTTTCCCAACGGCAGAAAGCAATTCATCATTGACCGGGGAAACGGTAATGACCGGGCGTATTCTTGACTTGGTAAGGGCTTGCCTGATAAACTCGGCTTGGCTCATTTTGCAGAGGGTGACACGCTCGGAAAACTCGGCGTATTCTTCCTCGGTCAAGCGTGTCTTGATTACCCGGTGGCGGTGGGGCGTGTTGTATCTTTTCATGGCTGTGAACCTCCTTTCATGGGTGGATTTTTTCAAGCGGCGCAAGCCGCAAAAAGGCGGGCTTGGGGTGGCAACCCCAACAAGATTCCCATAGGACAAAATGAGCGATAAGCAAATTTTGGTACTATGGTAGAATCTTGCTCTAAGAAAGTGGCGGTTTCCTCTGTGTGGGCTTTTGTTGCTATCCCCCCGGCTTGCGTGGCGTGGATTCTGCAATTCTGCGGCGGTATTTCTCCCCCTACTACCTACAACACCACGCAAAGCAAAAATGACGGTGATTTGCGGAAATTTCTCTCTATTCCTTACAAAACCGCACAAGCCGGAAAAGGCGGGAATTTGTGAAAATTTCTTCTCGCCCGCCCTCCACGGACAGCCTGCGGATTTGCCAAACGGGAGAGGGAATTTCTTTCTATCGCCCTTTGCACGGCATAATACTGGCGATTTCTGAAAATGCCAAAAATGGGCGCAAAAAAACAGGAAACCTTTTTTGATTTCCTGTCTTGGTGTGCCGTTTTATGTAGCGGCGGTTATTCAGTTTTTCGGTATGGCTGTTCATCAAACCGGAACTTGAACAGGGCAGCGACAAGCCGCTGTTTTATGCTGTCCTCGGTATCCCTGTCGATATGCCCGTTTTCAATGGCGGCGATTCGGATACGCTTGCTGTAATGCCGTAAAACCTCGTCCACGGCTTCAGGCTCTCCGCTGGTCGCCCGGACAATCGTTTCATAGGGCAAAAGATTCGGATTCCCCATGCGAAAGCACCTCCATTTTCCTTTGCAGGAGTTTTAACGTCCTGCGGATTTGATACCCGGTTGTACTCCGGCAACGTCCGTACATTTCCCCGATTTCCTGTTGTGTATAATCCCCGAAAAAGTAAAGGAAAATGATTTCCCGGTTTCTTTCCGGCAAAGATAACAGGGCGGCGGCAAGCTCCCCGTTGGTGAGGATAACTGTCTGACCGCATACCGTTATAGGGTGTTCTTCATAGGGTGCTTCAAAATATTCGTCTGTTGTGCCTAAAGGGTAAAACTTTTCTTCTGTGAGGTATTCAAGGGATATTTCTTTTTGCCGCCGTCTGCTCCTGTCACGCCATGCGTTGAGTGCTGCATAGCGTATGACGGTCTTGCAAAAACCATTGAAGGTATACATGATGTGTTCTTTGTATGCTTCTGTGCAAGGCATAGATTATTCCCCCTTTCTCCCACATGGGACGGTGCATGGTTTATTGTTTGCATTCTATTTTACTGAAATATTTCCTTTGTCGCTTTGTACTTTTAGTTGATGCTCACCCTCAAAATATTTTTTGTCAATATTTTTATTTCCAGATACCACGATAGCATTTACTTCAAAACTATCACTATCAGAGCTGAATTTTATATCTATGTCTCCTGCATGTGTATATATTTCCGAAGTGCTCTTCAAAACAACATTGCTAACATCAATATTACCACTCTTATTTATTGCAATTTCCACGCTATTGAATGATAAATCCACAATCTGCAAGTTCCCCTTGTTCAAATCAACTTTTAATTCTACAGTTTTATTAACGGGTACTTGTATTTCAAATGATATACCAGCACTTCCTTTAATCCCCATAAACCAATCTACTTGTCCAGAATTGTCTTTTATATTTAGAATGCCATTGCTAATTTCCGAATGATATTCCATAGACTTTTCTATTTTTTTCATTGAATATTGCGTTATTTTTATATCATTCGTTTTACTTTGTATAATCGTAATATCTGCTACATTTCCATCTAATAAAATGTAGTCAATCTCTTGGGAAGCAAACACTTCTTCTTTAACCATTTTCTTGTGCATAACCAAACCTCCGATTAGAAAAAATAAAATACCCAAAAGTATTAGAATAGTAACACATATTTTTTTCTTTGTCATAATCATATACCCATGAAAAATCTCTCTAATACTTCATGAAGAAATTTTTTCCTTTCTTCTGGATTTCTAAGATTTACCATTAAATCAGTTTTAATAACATCAGTTCTAAGAAAAACGCCTTGTAAAGACTGCATTAAAAGTGTTTCTATCAATGGTGAGTTTGTAATGCCTTTTTCAGAACATACTTTATCCACTAAAGATTTGTAAACATTCATTGTCTGATTAGTGTTATCTGTGGGTGACGGTGTCCTGTGGTCTGATAAGATTGAAATTCTTGCTAAATTTTCATTTTCATATAGATAGGTGAAAGTGAGATTAAGCATATTTTCCAATCTTTCAAAAGGTGTCATACAAGACATTTCTGTAAGGCAATCATCAAACTTTTCGATAACATTACTAATCATTTTCTGAGCACATTGCGACAATAAGTTTTCTTTTGTTTGGAAGTGGTAATTAATTTGACTAATAGCAATTCCAGCTCTTTTACTTATATCCCTAATAGTAATGCTATCTGGTTTTTTCTCAACCTCCTTAATTAGCGTAATAGCCGTATCAATAATCATATTCTTAGTGTCATTTTTCATGGACATATCCCATCCTTTCGCGATATCGAACGCTTTTTCAAACATTGTTTGAAATATGGTTTTATTTTACTGCTTAAGGATAGGTTTGTCAAGTAATATGCAATTTCTCGATAGTAAATAAATTTTCTTGAAGAAAAGATAGAAAGAATGAGTGAGGGGGATTCCGTAGTAGTCGGCATTGTGCGTAATGTGTATAACTGGCTGTCTTATGGAATTGTGGGTAACTCTGTTTGCAGGACGTGGGAAAGCTGCACTTTAGCTTTTCCATGTGCTGTGAATAGAGTTATCCATGATTCCATAGCCAGTTATGCACATTTCCACAATGCTTGTCTTTTGGTCTTTGGTTTCTTTGGTTCGGAATAGTGTGGTGCTGGCGGTCTATCTCTTGTTTTCGGTTTGCTTGCTTCTTTACCGTACATGAGCATTGGAACAGGGCAGCAAACGAGGCGAAGCAAATTCGCGAGCTCGGCATTGATGCCGTTTGGCTGCCACCTGCTTTCAAGGGTGAGAATATCTACAATGTAGGCTACGGCGTCTATGACCTATACGACCTTGGCGAGTTTGACCAGAAGGGTAGCATTCCAACCAAGTACGGCACTCGTCACGAATACCAGCACGCCATCAAAAGCCTCCAGAAACACGGTATCAAAGTTTTTGGCGACATCGTTCTGAACAATCGCATTGGCGGCGACGAATTCGAAGCAGTCAAAGCGATCAGGCAAGACTCCAAGAATCGCCTGCATCAAGTGGGCGAAAAGATCGAAATTGACGCTTGGACTAAATATAATTTCCCGGGCCGCAAAGGCAAATATTCGAGCTTCACTTGGAACTCTGCCTACTTTAACGGTATCGACTGGGATGAAAGAACTAATCAGTCCGGCATCTTTCTTTTTGACGGCAAAGCTTGGGATAGCAAAGTCAGCAAAGAGAATGCTAATTACGACTACCTCATGGGCGCCGACGTTGACCTTCATAACCCGAAAGTGCGCGAAGAGATGCTCCACTGGGGCGAATGGTATCTTGCCACTACCGGCGTTGATGGCTTCCGCCTCGATGCAACCAAACATATTAGTAGCGACTTTTATTCTTGGTGGCTCACTAGCCTTCGCCAAAAGAGCGGCAAAGAGCTTCCGACCGTTGGCGAATACTGGTCCAACGACATGGGCGAGCTCGGCAAATACCTACAGCGCACAGGCAACCAATTCTGGCTCTTTGACGTACCACTACATATGAACTTCTTCAAAGCTTCGCGCAGCGGCGACCAGTTCCCAATGAACAAGATTCTGGACAACAGCCTTTTGCAAAGCTTCCCGGATCGCGCCGTTACCTTCGTCGATAATCACGATACGCAGCCAAGCCAAGGCCTCGATTCTTGGGTTGACGGCTGGTTTAAGACTATCGCTTATTCAATCATTCTCTTGCGCGGACAAGGCACGCCATGTGTTTTCTGGGGCGATCTCTACGGCATTCCACACGACGAAATTGGCGCCGTACCAGCGCTCAAGTTGCTTCTTAAGATTCGCGAAAAATATGCTAAGGGTAGCCTAAACGATTACTTCGATCATGAGCATGTCGTTGGCTTCACGCGCGAAGGCATTACGGCCGCACAAAACTCCGGCCTAGCCGTCATTATGTCAAATAGCAAGGGTGGAGTTAAGCGTATGTATGTCGGACGCCACTCGAAAGGGCAAAAATACGTCGACGTTATTCATGGCAACCGCGATTTAGTAACTATCGATGACGAAGGTTGTGGTGAATTCTCGGTTCCAAACGGCTCCGTCTCGGTCTACGTATCCGAAAACGCCGCCAAAGAACTCTTCCTTTCGGGTCTCAGCTCTATCTGATATAATCTACACAATGAAACGCGATCAAAAGCAAATTTTTTCTGCGCACATCGAAAAGTTCGTCCCTGGCGGACAGGGCATTGCTACGCTCGAAAATGGCAAGAAGGCCTTTGTTTGGGGTGTTCTTCCGGGCGAAGACATCGAATTTGAAACCACCAAAAACAAAGCCAGCTACTGCGAAGGCGTCATAACAAAGATAACTAACGCCTCCGACAAACGCATCGAGCCAAAAGATGCCTGCTATCTCTCGACGAGCCCATGGCAAATCCTCGACTGGGATTTTGAGCTCCAAAGCAAGAGTGAAATTGTCGCCGAATGCTTCAAGCAGCAGCATCTCGACATCGAAGTTCTCCCATGCAAAACCGACGGCAAGCAATTCTATTACCGCAACAAGGTCGAATATGCACTTTATTACGACCACGACGACGAGCAGATTCACCTCGCTTTCCATAAGCGTGGCAGCCACGGCAAAATTCCTATCACTCAGAGTTCGATCGAACGCCCAGAAATCTTCGAACGCGCCAGCGAAATTATTACAAAACTAAACGCCGAGCACGAAGAAGCACGCAAGTTCCAATCGCTTCTTTTGCGCTGCAACCAGGCGGGCGAAGTTAGCGGCGACCTATTCGTGAACGGTCAGCCTCATCCGCAAATGCCGGCGCTCAAAGACGCACTCTTGGGCAGAGAATACAGCTACTCGCCAAACGGCTTCTTCCAGATTAACTTGCCAGTCTATGAAATGGTTCTAAAAGACATGCAAGACCAAATCGGTAGCGGCAAGCTATTGGATCTCTACGCTGGCGTAGGTAGCATCGGACTTTCTATCGCAAAAGAAGGCCAAGAGTTAACCCTCGTCGAAATCAACGGCGCCGCTGTCGAAGAGATGAAAAATAACGCCGCAGGCCGCCCAAACACTGAATGCATCCTAGCCAAATCCGAAGATGTTACAGACTATATTACGCCAGATTGCACCGTCATTTTAGACCCGCCACGCGCAGGTTGCGACAAGAAATTACTGGGCAAGCTTATCGAAGTTAAGCCAGAAAAAATCATTTACCTCAGCTGCAATCCCGTCACACAAGCGCGCGACATCGCAATTCTTTCTGAAGCCTTCAACTATTCTGCAGCTCAGCCATACAACTTCTTTCCACGCACACCACATATTGAAAACCTCGTGATATTGACCCGAATATAGTCCATAATAAGCATATGCACAGTACCAATTCTAAGGCCAAAAGAAAACCGATTATTTTTGCGGCAATTACTTTTTTCTTACTCGCGTTTATAACAATCATCTATCTCGCGAGTAACCATCACGAGTTAAGCGCCAGAGGTAAAGAACTCGTCCCTAATACTCAAAGCTATCTGAACATAGCCGAATATGCAACCGCTCACTTAAGAACCGACGAATTTTCCACCTCTATTCCAAATCGCTACACGGTGTCTCTAAAGGACATCTCGAATATTAACGAGATTGCATCGGATGTCGCGGTCGCAATGCAAGATTATTCGTACTTTTGGATCGAAGATTATTATATTGTATTTTGGAATGACGAAACAGGAACCGAAGCGATACTTTGTACCCTTGGCTCTGCCGAAGCATTAAAAACGTTCAAATCCAAGTTTAACGATAGACAAATCGAAGAGCTAGGCAACGACTGCTACCTCGTACGCCCACGTCGCGCCTGGATTGGCTAGAGTAATACTTGTGTTAAACTAATACTATGAAGATCGCCATTTTAGGAGCGGGCGCTTATGGACGAGCCCTCGGAAAAATCGTCAGCAATAATGGCCATGACTTAGCTTTTTATGACCCAAAAGTCTGTCCAGACGTTAGCCTCGAGCAGGCCACTAAAGACTGCGACGCAATCATCGTCTGTATTCCGTCTAACTTTTTGCCAAGTTTCATCGAAGATTATCCGGACGACTTAAAGTCCAAACCGACCTTCCTCGCGAGTAAGGGTCTCGGCGACGCAAAAATCTTCAAGGATTTCACAAACTTCGCAGTCATCTCTGGGCCAAGCTTTGCGCAGGAGATCATGGATGGTAAGCAATCGATGCTTACAGCCACAAACCAACTCGCGGTCGAAATCTTCGCTAACCAGCAAATTGAAATCGAGGCCTGCCAAGATCTTCAGGGTGTCATTCTCTGCGGTTCACTCAAGAATGCTTATGCTATCGGCGCAGGCTTCAATAGCGACAGCGAAAATGCCGTCGCCGCACTTATCGTGAAGGCTCATGCAGAAACGCGCGCGTATCTACTCAACCACGGCGCAAACCCAGACACAGCCGAACTCGCCTGCGGCATTGGCGACTTAATCCTGACCTGCAGTAGTGAAACTTCACGTAACTTCACCTGCGGCAAAAAGCTCCACTCTGGCCAAAATCTCGACGACATCTTAACGGAGCTCCAAACTGTCGAAGGTATCAACGCGCTACACGAACTAGATATTACCGACGAATACCCACTTCTTACTCACATTGCAAGGCTTGCTGGTCTCAAAAAATAAAGCATGAAAAAGCGGCGTCCCGAGAGGCGCCGCCTTTTTTGTTATTCCCCTGATTCCCCTGAGGCAGAGTAGAAATCATTGATAATCTGATGAACAATCTCCGAACGCTCGCCGTCGTAGTCGATTGCGAATGCTTCACGCTCGTCAATTCTATCGGTCAAGAACAGAATCTTAACAACGACAATAAAGACATCGTTATCGACTTTGAGTCCATTCATGTCGCAATATGCACGCACATTCTTGTACCAATCAAAGAAAGCCTTTTGCGAAGCCGTCGAATTGGAACCAGTCATGCATTCGTCAAAAGATTTGCAGTAGCGACTAGCCAAAACCAAACCTTCTTCGAATTCCTTCACGAAAAGACGAGGCATCGTAAGCTTCTTTATTTCAGCCTTAGTCTCAGCAATGAAGGTCTTGAACATATCAATGTTTTCCTTGAACACAACTAAATCCGCACGCAATTCGACTATAGTAGCCTCGTCGGTAGCAATCTGACCTTCGGTCTTCTCGATCTTCAGTTTAGCCTGTTCGATCTTGTTTTCTGACTCAGAAAGTTTGGCTACATATTCGTCATACTTCTGCTTGGCCTGTTCGAGTTTGTTGCCAGTACAACTGTCAATTTGCTCCTGTACGTGATCGATTTTTTCATGCAAATCTTGGATCTTTTTGGGCAAGTACCAGACAATACTCTCTTTGGCACGAGTGATTCGCCCCTCGTTTTCGTGAATATTAAATTCAAGATCAGCAATCTGCTTGTTCGTTTCAGATATACGAGACTTCATGCTTGCAATATTCTCCTCAAGCATTTTGATTCTCTTTCCGAGACTTCCGATTCGAGCATCTTCTGGAGCCATTACAGCATTCAGATCATTGCAGAAGCAAAGTTCTCGATACTTGAGCTTCATTCCGCCCATAACTTCATCGGTGAGAATTTTACCGATTTGTTCCTCGGTCTCCTTACTCTCAGACAAAGTAGTTTTGATTTCTTCATGAAAACCCCAAGTCACGGAAATTCCTTCCTGTTTTGGAATTATAGGAGCTTGCGATGATAGCAGCAAACCGGCTGCCTGGTTCGGCTTGACTTTCTTAGTTCGACGCGCCAAATCATCTTTTTCCTTCTGCTTTTCGCTTTGCTTAATGCGATCCTGGTCGATATGCCAGAGCTTGCGTTCAAGAATCAAAGCTTTCTCGCAATCGAACATGCTATACAGACGATCGTGGAGAGTCTCTGGCCTGACGCCATACATTGCAGCAAGCTGGTAACCACCGATATTATTATCGATAGCCTCCTGAATAGCCGCTTCCGTTAAATCACCGATCTTCTTATGGGACAACTTGGATTTCATAAGGCAATTACCTCCTACTAAAATATCGCGCTCAAAAATGGTTTAGGGATAACAAATTGTAAAAGAACGCGTACCTATATTATACAATATAATATAACAGTTGTAAAGAATGCCACCCCTGTAAACGGGAGGGGGCGCCACAAAAACCAATAGCGCAGGAATGCTTTTACTAATTTTTCGAAACGTCAGAGAGCGAAGCGAAGTCGAGAAAAATCAGTTAAAAGCATTCCTACGGTATAATTAACCTATGGAATTCGAAAAAGCCTACAAATCTCTCAACGATGCACAGCGCGCCGCCGTAGACCATATCGACGGGCCGCTTCTTGTTATTGCCGGACCTGGTACAGGTAAGACCCAGCTCCTCTCGGTCCGCGTAGCTAATGTCCTTAAGCAGACCGATGCTAACCCAGAAAACATCCTCTGTCTAACCTTTACCGAAACTGGCGCTAGCAACATGCGTCACCGCCTTGCTGACTTCATTGGTCCAGAGGCCTATAAAGTCCAAATTCAGACTTATCACGCCTTCGGCTCATATGTTTTGCAGGAGCATCGCCCAGATTTGAACTCCGCCATCGATGACCTTGAGCGCTTTACGCTCATCCGCCAAATTCAGGCTAGCATGGGTCCGACAGATATTTTGCGCCCAGATTATTTCACGCCACATATTATTAGTGCTATTTCGAATCTTAAATCAGCCGCGCTTACTCCAGAGGACTTGCGCAAAATCGTCAATCGCAACGAAATCGATAACGCGCTCATCTACTCCGCCATTTCTGCAGATTTACAAGCTACCAAAGGCCTGCGTTATCCAAAATCCACGCAAGTTTATGGCCGCATCCTCGAATCCCTGAAAACCTTCATCGATCGTCCGGATTCAAAAGAATATGTCCTAGGCAAAGTCGAATCCGTTGCTCGCATTTACTACCGCGAGCTAGCCGAAGCTCTACTGGCCGAAGAGCAGAACGAGAAACCGTCAAGCAAGCTACCAGGCAAATGGCGCGATAAGTTCTTTAAGAAAAACAAGAACAACGAGTATGTTTTCGGTGACGACATTGCCAACAAAAAGCTTCTCAGCCTGGCAAATATCATGGAGCAGTACCAGAAGCACCTCGATGCGCAGGGGCTCTTTGATTACGATGATATGATTTTGACCGCCATCGACCTCCTCGAAAAAGACGACGAGATTCGCTATAACGCCCAGGAGCGCTTCCAATATATTTTGCTCGACGAATTTCAGGACACTAACGACGCGCAATCAAAGCTCGTTAGTCTCCTTACGGATAATCCAAGCAACGAGGGCAGACCAAACATTATGGCGGTCGGCGATGACGATCAGGCCATCTATGGCTTCCAAGGCGCAAACACTTCGAACTTCTTCGACTTTGATAATAAATATCATCCAGAGCATATTTTCCTCACGAAGAACTATCGCTCCAGCGCGCCAATCCTAGACTTCGCTCACAATGTTATCGAATTAAGCGAAGACCGTTTCTGTAAAGCGCCGAGCGTTAATATCGACAAACGCATTACGGCAGAAAATCCGCCAGAGAAAACTAGCATCGAGCTCCGCAGTTTCCAGGCCTACCAGAGCGAGTACTCCTACGTCGCAAGCGAAATTCATCGCCTCCTTGGCGAGGGAGTGCCAGGCAACAAAATTTCCATCATTGCGCCGAAGCATAAATACCTCATTTCCATCCTGCCTTATCTTCACGCAATGCATATTCCAGTGTCGTATACGCGCCGCGAAAACATTCTAGAAGACCCACGCGTCAACGAAATCCTAAACTGCGCCAAACTCGTGCTTGGGCTAAGCGGTGGCGATACGCGCAAAGCTGATCCGTTCTGCTTCCGCGCGCTCAGCTTGCCATACTGGAAACTCAAAAACGCCGATATTATTACCTTACTTCATGACGCGCGCGCCAATCATAAGAGTATTTTTGAGACCATCTATGCTGGCAAAAATGAGCAACTAACCGCCTTTGCTGACTTCTACATGAAGCTCGCCGGAAAGGTCGCAGATTTTAGCGCCGAAGCCATCATTGCCGAACTTTGCCCGCTCGTCGTCGAAGATAAGCAAGATTTGAGCCTTTATAGCATCCTCAATACCTTGCGCGAAACTATTAGCGCGAAGGCTAGCCACGGCAACCACAAGTTTAACCTCACAGATTTCGTTAACTACATCAACGCATATAACGACGCCGAGCTCGCAATCCTCGATAGCTCGCCATATAGCGAATCCGAATCCGCCGTCGTCCTGCAAACCGTCCATAATTCAAAGGGCCTAGAGTATGAGCATGTATTCCTCATTGCCGCAGATAACAAGAACTGGTCTGATGCTGGCGGTAACCGTGACCTTATTAAGCTACCACGCAACCTCGCCTTTGTTCGCCATACCGGCGATACGGCCGACGAAAAAATCCGCGTCTTCTTCGTTGCAATTACGCGCGCCAAAGCTCGCCTCTGCTTGACCTATAGCCTCTCGGACTTTGCCGGCCACGAAGCTGACCGCCTCAAGTTCCTCGATTTGCGCGAAGACACCCATCCAACAACTGGCAAGAAGTGCTACTTCAGTAAAATCGTGCCAGAGCCATTCAATGAAGAACTTGTCGGCGACATGGGCGCACTCGACCCAGATTCCATTGCTCCAGAAATGTGGCTCGACCAATATATTCCAGTCGATGAAACCAAGCGCAATCTCCTCAAGCCTTACGTTGAGCATTTCCGCATGACTCCAACCGGCCTTAATACCTTTATCGATCTGCGCTACGCTGGCCCAGAAGCTTTCCTCGAGAGGTATGTTATTGGCGCGCCAAGCGAAGGTAACTTTAGCGCAGACTACGGCAACCTCGTCCACGACACCATGGACGAACTCAACAAGGAACAGCTCAGTAACGAAGACGCCATGAAGCGCTTCGAAAAGAAAGTCGATGACGCCGACGCAACTCCAGAAGAGAAAGAAGATCTTTGCAAGCGCGGCAAGGCCGAACTCGCAACCTTCCTCGCAGCTCGCGGCGACTATCTCCGCAGTGTAAAAGCCGAATCTGAGCGTAACTTCAGTAGTGAAGGCATCGTCCTAGGCGAAGTGCCTCTAACTGGCAAAATCGACCGCATTGAAATCGACGAAGAGAACAAAACCATCACGGTCGCAGACTACAAAACCAGTACGCCGAAGTCTAAATGGGGAACTGCCGACAATACCTTCATCTACAAAATCCAGCTCTATTTCTATAAATTCCTCATCGAAAATTGCCGTGCCTTCCAGAACTACAAGGTCACCAAGGGTCGCATTGATTATATTTCTGCTGACTCCGACGGCGATATTGTGCCACTCGAGCTAAAATTCAACGACAAAGAAGCAGAACAGATCAAGCAGCTTATCGCGGTCGTCTTCAAGCATATCAAGAGTCTAGACTTCCCAGACACAACCGAGGCCGCCAAGAGCAGCACGCCAACCAAGGCCTTCTTCGAGCAATTGTTGGCCGAAGAATAGAAAAATGTAAAATATTGTTGACAAAAAGTATCCATAGGGTTACAATAGGGGTATAATAATTAACAAAGGAACAATACTATGGATTATCGACTCGGTTTTATATTTGGCTTTGCCATATTACTAGCACTCGGCATCGGTGCAATCGCAAGCTCAAACTACAACAAAGATAAGAAAATAAAGACCAAATACGACGAGCGTCAGAAAATCGCCCGCGGCAAGTCCTTCACCTATGGCTTCTATGCCATGATGATTGCAAACCTCTTGCTCATGTTCGCTCATCTATTTGGCCTCGCAGACTTCCTTGGCAGCTACGGCTACTTCACAGCTATCATCGTTGGCATTCTCGTAGAAATGACCTATGCAATCTTCAAAGACGCCTACATTGGCCTCAATACTAACACTCGCAAATACATGATCTTTATGGCTTGCATTTCGGGCATTAACATTCTTTCGACAGTTATCGGAATCGCAAATGGCGAAATGATCAAGGATGGCGTTTTGCAAACCCCATACCTTAACCTACTTTGTAGCATTCTCTTCGCAGTGCTCGTTGCTGACCTAGGCATTAAGCATCTTCTCGACAAGAAGGAGAAATAGTATGAAGAATCTCAAGCTCAAATCCGCCCGCGCCGCCTGCGATATGTCCCAAGACGAACTTGCTAAGGCCGTTGGCGTATCGCGCCAAACTATCAGCGCCGTAGAGAAGGGCGATTACAACCCAACCATCAATCTCTGCATCGGCATCTGTAAAGTCTTAAACAAAACCCTCGACGAGCTCTTCTGGGAAGACTAGCAACAAAAAGCCACCTCGCAATGAGGTGGTTATTTGTTACTAGCGGCCATCTTTGTGGCGAGCGTGCTTGCGCTTCTCGCTATGCTTGTGGTTATTGTTGCGATTAAGCTTTGCAACTTTGATTTTCTTTGCCATATCTATACTATAACACATTACTATCTGTTATACTGCAAGCAGAGAGACTTTCCACCTCTCTTGTATATATAGGTCCCGACGGTCGGGTAGCTCCTTAGAGAAAGGAAGTGAAGTCTATGGGCTAAACCTATATGATGTTTCGATCAGTATTTATCAAATGAAAGCAAATGATTTCATTTTATCTTATCTCCGGGTCGCAGCATCAGTTGTGGCCCATTTTTTATGTGCTAAAATATTAATATCGAGTTAAACTTCGGTCACTGACTACGATTCATAAAATCCGACGCAACAGTTTCCCGGAGGGAATAGCGTCAAAAATTATCTCTATTAACGCTAATCGCGAAGGATTTTTATGAATCAAAACTCTTACTCTTACAATGAAGAACCATTACATGAACCCATCGATGTCGATGCTACTTTTTCGCGCGACCTGCTTGGACACTGTCGCCCAATCGCCTTCCGCACGCAATCCGGCAGAGAAGTGCAAATCACGGAAATCGGCCTGGTTCATCCGAAATACGACGGGCTTAAAACCATTTTTGCTTTCGACGTAACCGATGGCGCCACGGATTACCGCCTAACTTTGGATACTGAAAGTCTTAATTGGTATCTAGATTTCGAGGGGGACCGCTATGTATAATTTGCCACTCAAAACGATGTATGTAGACCTTAATTCTTGCTTCGCTACCATCGAGCAGCAAGCCCGCCCAATGCTGCGAGGCCGGCCAGTAGCCATCACGAATCGCCTCACACCGAATGCCTGCATCGTCGCCGCAAGCTATGAAGCAAAAGCACTCGGCGTCAAAGTTGGCATGCGCCGCATGGAGGCCGAATCCATCACGAAAGACATCATTTTTGCCGAGACCGAGCCGGACAAATATATCTTTGTTCACAAAAAGCTCCGCAAAATCATGGAAGAGTATTCACCAGACGTCACCATGAAGTCAATCGATGAAGGTGTCCTCAATCTCGCCTTAAGTCCAGAAAATATTCAAAATAAACCAAACCCCGAACTTGTTGCAGAAATCAAAAGCCGGCTCAGAAACGAGGTCGGCAGCTACATGAGCTGCAATATTGGCATTTCTAGCAACCGTTTTCTCGCCAAGCTTGCCGCCGAACTCCACAAGCCTGACGGCTACGATGAAATTACGCCAGCAAATCAACGCGAGATTTTCGGCAAGCTCAAACTTCAAGACCTTCCCGGTATTAATGTCCGCATGGAGGCTAGACTAAATGCGGTTGGCATCCGTACGCCTCTACAATTCCTCGACGCCGACGAGGAAACTCTCGTTAAAATGGTCTGCAAGAGCATCGATGGACACAAATGGTATCAGCGCCTGCGCGGTCTAGAAGTCGACGATTGGGTTAGCGATATTAAATCCATTGGTCGCCAATACGTTCTCGAATCTAACCGCCTAACCCACCAAGAAATCGAGGCGCGCGTTATCCATCTCGCCGAAGATGCTGGCATGCGCCTACGTAGCCGAAACCTTTACGCTCGCGGCATCTATGTCTGGGCAGTCACTTATGACGACTTGCCGATTCATAAAAATATCCTCTTAAAAGATCCAATCCATACTGATGCCGATATTATTCGCGTTGCGCGCAAGCTCTTCGAAGAATTTCCGGCGCCGCTCCGTATCGTCGGCGTCACGCTCTACAAAATCCAAGACTCACCACAAGCTCAGCTCAGCCTCGACCAGGACAAGGTCGAACACAATAATCGTCTCTGCCAAGCCACCGATACCATTAACCGACGCTTTGGTGATCGCACCATTTTCTGCGCCGACTCATTTGGCACCGAGCTCGTAAAAGTCAAAATCCCATTCGGCTCAACCAGGTTCCTCTGACGAAGCTAGAGCGTAGTCTTGCATGCTACAATAAACATATGAATGAGCGCGAAAATCTGACCATCATCGACGGCAAAAGCGTCTTCTATCGCGGCTATTATGCCATGGGCAATCTTTCACTCCCAGACGGCACGCCAACTGGCGGCGTCTATGGATTTGCCGCTATGCTTATCGAGATCATCGAAAAGCTTCAGCCAGAATACATCGTTGTTGCTTGGGATAAGCCAAAGACTAATATTCGCCGCCGTCGCGAAATCTACCCAGAATACAAAGCCAACCGCAAACCAGCTCCGCCAGATTTTTACGCACAGATTCCTTACCTCATGGAGCTTCTCGAAGCCTTCCATATCCCGCTCTATGAGTTCGACGATTACGAAGCTGACGATATCATCGGCACGCTCGCACGCAAGGCCCAGGCTGCCGGCAAGCGCGTCGAGATTATTTCCGGCGACTTAGATATGCTCCAAATCGTGGACGAAAATATCGAAATGTATCAACTCAAGCGCGGCTTTTCCGACGTCGAAAAGTTCGATATTCCAGCCGTCGAAGCGAAATATGGCCTCAAAAAATCTCAGTTCCTCGATCTTAAATCCATCAAGGGCGATAGCTCGGATAATATTCCTGGCGTTCCCGGCATTGGCGAAAAGGGCGCCGTAAAACTTTTGCAGCAATACGAAACACTCGAAAATCTCTATGAGCACGTAGACGAAGTTACTGGCGCAACCGGCAAAAAGTTAGTCGACGGCAAAGACTCCGCTTTCATGAGCAAGCAGCTCGCCAGCATTCAATTCGACGCGCCGCTCGAATTCGACGCCAAGGCCAGCGAGCTTAAAGACTTCAAACCAGAAGACGTCGTCGCCGCTCTCAAGAAGCTACAGTTCAATTCCTTGCTGCGTAAATTCGCTAAGCTATTTCCAGACGTAGATCTCAAAGTTACGCCAGAACCAAGTTTCAAAAAGCCTGCCGCGAAACCGGCCGCAAATAAGATTCCGACCGAAATTCTTCCGCCGCCAGCAGATATCGAAGTTAAACTTCCAGAAAACCTATATCTTAGTCAGCACGTCAAAGAAGATATGCATGCCGACGATAAGCTCGCCGAAGAAATTCTTAATGGCCGCCCATACTGGGATCTTGGACAAGTGGACTTTTTGTTAAACCCACTTCAGAAGAAAGCCGCTCAGCTTTCGCTAATTGAGCAGAGCGCCGATCCGGAAGATTACATCGCACAGCGCAAGCAACTCGCCGCAGTCCCAAGTCTCGAAACTATTGCGACAGATTACGACCTGCCACTAATTCCTGTTCTTTATAAAATGGAGCAGGCCGGCCTCAAAATCGACAAAGATCGCTTCGAGGCCCTTCGTACCGAGTTTAGCGCAGAAGAGAAGCACATTAGTCAGGACATCTATCAGGTGGTCGGCCACGAATTTAATATCAACTCGCCGCTCCAGCTCTCGCAGGTCTTGTTCGAGGAGCTGCTCCTTCCAACCAAGGGAATCAAGAAGACTCAGCGCGCGTATTCGACTGGCCAGAAAGAGCTCGATAAACTGCGCGACATCCATCCAATCATCAGCAAGATTGAGCGCCTTCGCGAAGTTAGCAAACTCCTTAGCACCTACATCTTGCCGTTACCAACGCTCGCAGACAAAAACAATCGCATTCATAGCACCTTCACTCAGGACGTTACCGCAACTGGGCGTCTCTCAAGTCTCAATCCTAATCTACAAAACATTCCAGTTCGCAGCGAAGACGGCAAGCGTATTCGTTACTGTTTCGTACCAGAGAAGGGCAAAACTTTTGTTGCGGCAGATTACGCACAGTTCGAGCTTCGTCTCGCCGCCGAGCTTGCAGGCGACGACAATCTCATTAAAGATTTTAACTCTGGCCTAGATATTCATATTAAGACCGCCAGTGACGCTTATGGTGTACCGCAAGATCAAGTTACCAAAGCACAGCGCCGTGCCGCCAAGGTTATTAACTTCGGCATCATCTACGGCATGAGTGCAAAGAGCCTCGCCGACGGCACCGGCATGAGCTTCCATGAAGCCAAAGACTTCATTGACCGCTACATGCAACTCCGCTCGCCAATTGCAGATTATCTCAAAGCTCAGCTCGAGCATGGTAAAAAATACGGCTTTGTCGAAACCTACTTCGGCCGCCGTCGCCCAACCCCGGACCTAAATGCACCAAACTTCCAGATTAGGGCTGCCGCCGAGCGCGCTGCCGCCAACATGCCTATCCAAGGAACGGAAGCAGACCTCATGAAGAAGGCGATGCTTAGCGTAGATAAGGCTCTCCCAGAAGGCGCCAAACTTGTATTACAAATTCACGACTCCCTCATGGTCGAATGTGGCGAAAACCAGGCAGAAGAAGTCTCGAAAATTCTGCGCGAGAAAATGGAAAAAGTCGCGCCAGACTTCAAAGTCAAACTCGCGGTCGATGTTAAAATCGCCAAAAACTGGGGCGAGCTCTAACAATATCTGCACAGCATCAAGCAATAAAAAGCCCGGCTATCGCGTAAAGCCGGGCAATTTATATTTCGTTAGATACGACCATCGGAGCGAGCTACCGACATCATGATCTGCACAACTATTCCAATGATACCAAGCACAACGCCAAGATAATGGATGCAGTTATAGTTAAAAAGACTACAAGCTACTGCGAGAAAGTAAAAAGTGGAACATAATGCCGCAATAGCTTCGTCGCCGCCACGGCCTGCTATAAAAGCAATCCATGTTACGGCCATGATAAAGCCAGCAGTCGCTGTAGCAACAGCACACCAGCCCATCACGATAAGTGTAAGCTCGAGGACCAGGGCAAGCGCAAGCACGCCATTAGTTAAAATCAGGGTGGGATTATAATCATCTTTTCTGTTTCTCATAAGACAACCTCCTTGGGATCCGGGCTCGAAAAGCATATCACGCGAAATATACTTAAGGAGCGTCGAAGATATACGATAGTTATATTATAGCATACGCGCTTCAAAAAGTCAAGATATGCTAAGATGGCCACCTCTGTACAAAACGCTATTTTTATGTTATAGTATAGGCCTAAACGGCCATCTCGGCCGTTTTGATCTTTACTACTTTTTCAAGGAGGTTTTTCACCTATGAAAGTCACTATCGTCATGGGCAGCATTTCCGACAAGGACAAAATGAAGCCCGCAGCAGAGTATCTGAAAAAGATGGGAGTTAGCTACACGCAGCACGTCGCTAGCGCGCACCGCACACCTGATCTGGTTGAGGAAATCACCAACGATTCCGAGACCACAGTCTTCATTGCCGGTGCCGGCATGGCAGCCGCACTTCCTGGCTGCATTGCCGCCCTGACCACAAAACCTGTTATTGGCGTTCCCCTCAGCAGCAAATACGGCCTGATAGATTCAATGCTTTCGATCCTGCAGATGCCGCCCGGAATCCCCGTGCTCACTGTCGGACTCGACGCCGCAAAGAACGCAGCGATCGCTGCGTGCGAAATCCTCGCAGTTTACGACAACAAGCTTGCCGAAAAACTTCAGAAGGAGCGCAATGAAGCTGCAGAAAAAGTCCGCAACGACAATGAGCAGATCTCGACAGAATAATCCTAAAGCACAAAATCTCCTACAAAAATCCCCGCCTATTGCAGACGGGGATTTTTTAAGAGCTTAATCTAGCCACTCAAGGTCAGTAATATAGATAATCTCGCAAGAAGTTTTTCGGTCAAAGCCAAAGCCGCCATCATCGTTACGAACAAGGCTAGAACGGAAAGTGCTTACATAGCCTTTATCTTCAATAAAAGAACCCTCTACCAAGTAACCCTTTATTTCGATATAGTCGCGATTCTTCACTTTCATCACCTTTTTGCGCAACTCACTATCCGGCTCAATAATAATATGATTATTCGAAACCTCGTCATCGCCATCATGATCGCGAATAGTAGTGCGACCGCCGCTCTTGAATCGAATGATCAAATCACGATAACCGTGTCCCCACTTGTAGTCGTTCGCGTTAGCTGCAACGCTACCCCAGGCAAGCGAAATATCTCTCGGCATCGCACGTTCGGCGACATCCATCCCCTCGTACTCAGTCTTAAAAATGTTCGCCCATAGACTATCATAATCATCCACATAAACCACGAGGCCTTTAATGTCATAGGTAGCGAGATATTTTAGCTCGACACGCCCACCTTCAACCTCAAAGCTATGCTCAGTTTCAGTCGTATCGCCGTCCAAGATCGCCTGCTTAATATCCTTCTGAATCGGCTTTGGAATACCAGCAAGCGTACGATGGCTACGGATAGAATTAAAGATTGCAAATACCGACAAGGCAGCCAAAAGAATTACTAGAGCCCAGCGCCTACGCCTGCGTCCACGCTTAAATTTTTCCGTAAAATCGCGCGCCTCGGCATTAGCTTTGGTATCGAGTGTAACCTCGCCCGTAACCTCATCCTTTACTTCTCGAGTTGGCTCTTCGAGTGTACGGCGCATCGAGCGGCGCAACTCGGCATTCGCCTGTGCCTTCGCCTCGACCAGAGGATCCTTCACAAAGCTTGATTTATCTGGCGCCGCAAGTACCTTCCGAGGAGTAATATAGCTCGGTTCCTTATGCGGCTCTTTGACAAGGCTCGCGAGTATCGACTGTCCGCTCTGTTCGCTGACCTGTTCGCTGCCTTGCTCATTTCCTTCATTGTCCATTGCGTTTATTATATCAAAACCCTTTTGCTTTTCCTTAGTCGCAATCTATCTTTTATGCTTATGCTATACTATTTCTATATGGCAAAAGTCTTAATCGTGGGCAACATTACAAAAGACGTTTATCTACGCCTAGATAATCGCCTTAACAAATTCGAGCAAGACCAGAACGGCGTAAGCTGGCTTGACATCCCATTCAATCATTCTTCGCGCAAATATTACTCACGCGCATCCATTTACGGTGGCGCCAGCATCAGCTTGGAGGTCCTTTCACGCTTCGGCCTCGACGCACAAATCGTCAACACGCCAGCCCGCTTCATTGACGGCCAATTCTTCGCCAACGAGTCACAAATCGACTACCGCTACATCCTTTGCCATGACGAAGAAATCTCTTTCATAACCCCAAGCACTTATCGCGAATCATCTTGGACCAACCCAATCTCCGCCCCAGATTGGATTTACATCGATCGCAGCGCCAACGTTACGCCAAATCTCGGCGCAAAGATCATGGAATATCTCACACTCAACACTAAGACTCGCCTCGCTATCTTTGTTAATAAGCGCAGCAACCAAAACGCCAAGTATATGCGCAATCTTTTGCAGCGCTCAAGCCTCATTATTACCGATACGAAGCTGAACTTCCCGGCGAAGAACCCTGTTACGATTACCGACAAATATATCATCTTCCAAGGTCGCCGTATTCCAGCTCCGCTCAACGTCAACTCGAAGGATCTCCTCACACGCCTCAGCATTAATCTAACGGTCGCCGCAACTATCTTCGGCGCAATCCTCAAGGGTAAAACCGTCAGCCGTTGTTTGATGCTCGCGCGAAAGAACGTCGAAGAGTCGCGCTTGGGCAGCACCAGCAATCTCTCGAAGCTTGATCAGGAAATTCTCGACGAAGATTATCTAATTGAAAAAATAGAAAGGCACGAAGAAAAGAAGACTATGACCGAAATCGAAGAAAACGCAAAGAAAATCCTAGCAGCAGGCAAGGGCATTCTTGCTGCCGACGAATCCGGCGGTTCCATCCATAAAAAGTTCGAAAATATGGGCGTCCCTGACGACGAGCAACATCGTCGCGATTATCGCAATCTCTTCTTTACTACGCGCGATATCGAGCAATTCGTAAGTGGCGTTATTCTATTTGACGAAACCGCTCGCCAACACGCAGATGACGGCAAAGATTTCATTACCTATCTCCGCGACAAGGGCATTATCGCGGGCATTAAGGTCGACCAAGGCCTCGTCAACTTCGAAAACTCCGACGAAAAGTACACTCAGGGCCTCGAAGGTCTTCCAGAAAGACTTAAGGAATACTACGACATGGGCGCTCGCTTTGCCAAGTGGCGCGCCGCCTTTGAGCTCACCGACCACAGTCCAAGCGACATGGCAATCCGCAAAAATGCAGAAATCCTCGCACAATATGCGCTTGATTGCCAGAATGCCAATATCGTTCCAATCGTCGAGCCAGAATTGGTCTACGATGGTGATTATACGCTTCAGCAGAACATTGATACGACCAGCAAGATTCTTGACGTTCTATTCGAAGAGCTCAGCAAGAAAGCGATTGATCTAAGCGGCTGTATTCTCAAGGTAAACATGGTTCTCGCTGGCAAAAAGCAGGCTATTCAGTCTACCCCACAAGAAGTCGGTAAGGCTACCGCCGATGTTCTCAAGCAGCACGTTCCAGAGAAGCTTGCCGGCGTCGTCTTCCTCAGTGGCGGCCAAAGCGTCGAACAGGCAACCGAAAACCTTCAGGAAGTCACTAATAACGGCCCGTTCCCATGGCCAGTTACCTTCAGCTACGCACGTGCTTTGCAAGATCCAGCACTCAACGCCTGGAAGGGCGATAATGCCAATGCTGACGCCGCGCGCGAAGGCTTCCGTGAAAGACTCGTCGCAAATACCGAAGCACTCAAGAAGAAATAGGACCGCATGATAGCCAAAGACCACTCGTCAATAAGTGGTCTTTTTTAGTACTAAAGAAACTGGCTTATGCTTGATAAGATAGCAAAACGATGGCAAAATAGCCACATACCTCGCCGCTAGCAAATAACGGCAGTGCGCTCATTTACATAAATGAAAGGTGATGAATAAAATTGAAAAACCAATATCAATCCATCCTGAGGACGCTGGAAGCGTTTTTCAAACTTTCCAAAGCATGGAAACGCAATGCCACAGTGGTTACTAACCGCAAGCCCGACGAAAGCATGTATGAATACTTCGCCCGCCTCTACAGGACCGACAAGGAATACCTCGGAGAGGGCGAGCAAATCGCCAACGAAGAGGTCGCAAAGCTCTTCGATACGCTGGCTCAGAATGATGATTATTCTTGTAATATACAAGTTAAGGAAGCCATCAGCAAAATGCTCAACATCCCGCTCGAATTTACCGAAGACGGAAAAGATCTCCCGGACTTCCGGACGCCATGCCGTGAATATATCACAAGTAACGAGGATCTACTGAGTGCAGCAATCTGGCAGGGCATCATAACACTCCTGGCAAACATCAACCACGCAATCGTTGACGAATGCGTCGAGAAAGTAATCTGGGTCCCTTACGATAACAGGAAAGAATTCTACGCGGATATCTGCAGAGAACTCGATGCCGAAATGTGCGCAATCGAAGCAATGAGCGGACGCGATGACTTCCAACACTTTCACGCAAAAATCGAGAGCGGAAACTACTTCGCCACTGCCGAAAAGCTTCTCAATCTGAACCGCAAGCACATGGCAGCAATCGGTATCAAAAACGTTCCGGAGGATTCAAAGCTCTCGGAACTATTCGAACAGTACAAAGTAGAGCTTGCGAAATATGACTTTGGCGGAATCCTTTCCCCCGAAGCTCAAAAACGCACATTCAGACCAATCAACGAAAGCATCGACTATCACGGCATCAATCATAAAGTTGTCGAGCTATTGTCAGCCATCCGCTATTCCGTAATCGGAAAACTCGTCTGCTACTCAGATCCCCGTACCACAAGGCAGTTCAAAGAATTGCTCGATGCTAAGCTCGCGGAGTACGCAGAAGCTTGCGAGTAATCCAACACCTTTCCGCACCTTAGAGCCTCCAGACCATTCTGGGGGCTCTTTTTACGCCAAAAAGCCACCCCGTAGGGTGGCTTTGTTTGACTATGATTAGTCTTCTTTCTTTTCTTCGGTAGTAGCTTCAGCTTCAGCCTCAGCAGCACGAGCTTCCTCGGCAGCCTTGTCAGCTTCAGCCTTTGCGTCGCGCTCAGCAGCTTCAGCAGCTGGGTCATAGACATTAGCAATTACAGCCTCGGCATCAATTTCCTTATCGGCGAATTCGACGCCCTTTGGAAGCTTAATATCAGCAACAGTTAACTTGTCGCCAGCAGCAGCCAACTTTGATGCGTCAACTTCGATTGTTTCTGGAAGATCGGCTGGCTTTGCCTTAACTTCAACCTCTTCCATGACACGCAAAATCTCAAGATGAGCCTTGCTTGCGTCGGAAGTTTCATAATTAACAATCTTGATTGGAGCAGTAGCCTCAACGACGGAGCTAGCCTTGATTGCCTGGAACTCAATATTGCGAATGAGGTGCTTTACTGGATCCATATCAACAGTCTTAACCATCGCCATCTGTTTCTTGCCGTCAATCGTTAGATCAATTGGCGAGTGATAGCCAGCGGCGCGAATTGCCTTATCAGTTTCAATATACTCGGACTGAGTCAAAATTGGCTCTTTACCACCAAACACAACCGAAGGAACGATGCCTTGTTCACGGAGGGATTTAGCTTTCTTTCCGGTAAGCTCGCGCTTGACGAGATTCAATGAACTTTCACTCATGATTTTACTTTCCCTAAATTAACCTTTATAGGTATATGTTAACTGATTTTATATATCCAGTAAACAGATAAGACTCTAGCATTTTAAAAATGTAGTAAAATATAACTAACATAAAATGGAGTTATAAATGGATCCGAATACAAATCCTTCACCAACTCCGGCGCCAAGCGCAACCCCAGCACCGGAGCAAGCAGCACCAGCTGCACCAGCAACACCTGCAGAGTCAGTAGTTGCCCCAATAACCAAAGAGAAGAAGCCTCTACCAAAGAAGCTCATCTTCATGATTGGTGGCGGCGTATTGCTAGTTCTTCTAATCGTCCTAGGCATCATCTTTATTCCAAAGATGTTTGGCGGCGACAGGGCTAGCGAAGCAAAGGAAATCTTTAGCGAAGACATCCTTATTCCAGTCAAAGAAAATGACAAGTATGGCTACATTGACCTAAAAGGCAAGATGAGGATTTCACCACAATTCTATAACGCAGACGATTTCCAAGGTGATTTCGCCGTCGTTAAGAAGGACGAGAACGACAATCACAGTGTCATTATCGACCGCAAAGGTCAGGTCAAGCTCGAGATGCAGGCTTATGACAGCGCATACTATTACAGCGAGAACAAGATCTGGCGCATCGGTGAGCAACTTTACGACAAGAACCTCAAGAAGATCCTTCCAGACAACAAGGAAATCTACGACTACTCAAACGGTTACTTCATTGTTGGTCCAAGCCTCGGCTCAACCGATTATGATTACAGTGATCTAGACGCCAAGCAGTCCGTCGAGCTTTACAATAGCAAGGGCAAATCAGTCTATAAGTATGAGACCAGCAAGGCAGATCTCGAAGTTACCGAATATGGCGACACTCTCGGCGAAACCTACTGCGGCCTCGCACTCGAAGACAACAAGTCCGTAATCGTTAACTGCGACAACGGTAAGGTTGTTAAAAACGACATCAATTACAATGTCGAAAGCGACGATTATACCTCATTCATTCTTCGTGACGGCTACAAGCGTGCAGGTTACTACCTAGTCTCTAAGAACAAAGTCGTATTCGAAACTGAATCTGACGACGTCGACTTCTACCTATACGGCAACGGCGACGAGATGTACTACGAGATTGAGGATGACAACACTGACGAAACGAAGTACTTCCTCATCAAGAAGGGTGAGCTAACTGATACTAAGCCAGCTACCAGCGCCGCTTCCAATAGCCTCTCGAGCTGGGAAATCTACACCGGCTACACCATCATTAGCTGCGGCAAAACCGACGGCCTCATGAAAGGCAAGACTCAGGTTGTTTCTTGCAACTACGAAGATATCAAGACTCCAGATGTCTTGACTTACGAATACCTCAAGAGCAAAGGTAAAACCTACGTTATTGGCCGCAACGATGACACTAGCTACATCATCAATGCCAAGAACGGCAAGGTCGTCCAGACCTTCGATTACGGCTACCTCAACTTCGAGGACGAATCCACTTTCGTAGCCTTCAGAAAAGATCGCGACTCCAAGAGCTACACGATTCACAACCTCGTAACCGGTAAGACTCAGGTCATTAGTGGCAGTAGCGTTAGCTGCCACCCAATGTACGTCCGCGTCTACAACGAAGACGGCAACTACGAGTATTACGACAAGAATCTCAAGTTGTTCTACACCGAACAGAAATAATCGTAGCCAATAAAAATATCCCTGCAAAGGGGATATTTTTTAGTGAGCTATTTTCCAAGCATTTTCTTGAGATATTCGCCGGTCACCGAGTTAGGATTCTTTGCGACCTCCTCAGGCGTGCCGGTTGCGACTACCTTACCACCACCTTGGCCGCCCTCAGGACCCATATCGATAATATAATCCGCACTCTTAATCACATCGAGATTGTGCTCAATAATAATCATCGAGTTGCCACCATTAACGAGCTTTTGCAAAATCGATAGCAAGCGTCCAACATCGTCCGTATGAAGACCCGTCGTTGGCTCATCAAGAATATACAAAGTCTTACCGGTCGAGCGACGCGCCAACTCAGTTGCGAGTTTAATGCGCTGCGCCTCACCGCCCGAGAAAGTAGTGGCAGGCTGGCCAAGGCGAATATAACCAAGACCAACTTCCTGCAAAGTCTGCATCTTATTTGCAATAACAGGAATATTCTCGAAGAATTCTAGCGCCTCATCAACAGTCATCTCGAGTACATCAGAAATCGTCTTGCCCTTGTAGCGGACCTCGAGCGCCTCACGATTATAGCGCTTACCATGACAGACATCACAAGTCACGAAGACATCTGGCAAGAAATGCATCTCAATCTTAATGACACCATCACCCTGACAATTCTCACAGCGGCCACCCTTAACGTTGAAGGAGAAGCGACCAGGACCGTAACCGCGTACCTGAGCCTCTGGCTGGTTTGCAAACAAATCACGAATATAATTAAAGACGCCAGTATAAGTTGCCGGGTTCGAACGTGGCGTACGACCAATCGGCGACTGATCAATAACAATCGCCTTATTCAAGTTCTCGACACCATCAATGCGCTCATGTGCGCCTGGAACAGTCTGGGCACGATGCAAGCGAGCCAAAAGCTCATTCGCAACAATACCATTCACGAGAGTAGACTTACCAGAGCCAGAAACACCCGAAACGACCGTCATGACACCTAGCGGAAACTTTACGTCAATATTCTTGAGGTTATTCTCGCGCGCGCCAATCACCTCAAGGAATTTACCGCTTGGCTTACGACGCTTCTTCGGAACATCAATCTTCTTCTTGCCGCTCAAATACTGGCCAGTAATCGAATCTTTCATCTTGGCCACTTCATCAGGTGTACCAGCAGCAACCACCTCGCCACCCTTAATACCGGCGCCAGGGCCAATATCTACAAGATAATCCGCCGCACGAATCGTATCTTCGTCGTGCTCAACCACGATCACAGTATTATGCAAATCACGAAGATGCTTCAGGGTAGCAATCAAGCGGTCATTATCGCGCTGATGAAGACCAATTGAAGGCTCATCGAGCACATACAAGACACCCTGGAGGCCAGAGCCAATCTGAGTTGCCAAACGAATACGCTGCGCCTCACCACCAGACAAAGTTGCTGCCGAGCGAGAAAGCTCAAGATAATTCAAGCCAACATCTTTCATGAAGCCCACACGAGACTTAATCTCCTTCAAAATCGGGCCAGCAATCATCATTTCGTTTTCATTCAAGCCCAAATCGCCATTCAAGACATCAAGTGTCTGCTCGACATCCATCGAACACATGTCCATAATATTCAAATCATGAACCGTCACGGCAAGCACAACAGGCTTCAAACGAGCACCGTGACAGGATTGACAAACACGCTCGCGCATAAAGCGTTCGATATCTTTGCGAATAAACTCAGACTCCGTCTCCTTATGGCGGCGCTCCAAATTCGGAATCACACCTTCGTAAACCGAGTCGTATTCATAGCCATTGCTTAGCTTAACGTGATACTTTTCTTCGCCGGTACCATAAAGAATAATATGCTTAGCCTCATCTGAGAGCAGGCCAATCGGCTCGCGCACAGAAAAACCATGACGTTCGCCAACGGCCGTCAAACGCTTCAGCCACCAAGAATCCTGATTAATCCTGTTATAAGGACGAATGCCACCCTCAGCAATCGTTAGATTTGGATTCAAGACCAACTCTGGGTCAATCTCCATGCGCGTACCAAGACCAGTACAAACCGGACATGCACCCTGCGGCTGGTTGAAAGAGAAGAGGCGCGGCTCAAGCTCAGGAATTAGCTCGTCTGGATGATCTGGACAAGCATAGCGCTGCGAATAAGTCACAACCTCTGCATCTAAAGTATTAATATGGCTACTACCGAGTGCAGTCGAATTATCCTTAATGCAAAGAATCTTCATGATACCTTCACCAAGACTCAAAGCCTGCTCAACAGAAGCAGAAATACGGCTCTCCATATCTGGCGCCATTACAAAACGATCAACTACGATTTCAATGTCGTGATAGAGATTCTTATCGAGCTCCGGCCACTCATCAAGCGCATAAATAATACCGTCAACACGAGCGCGCGCAAAGCCCTTTGCCTGATACTGCTCGCCAATATGCGAAAAAGAACCCTTCTTATGCGCAACAATCGGTGCCAAGACCATTAACTTCGAAGCAATTGGCCAAGCCAAAACCTGATCAATCACATCCTGCACGGAACGCTTTGCGACGGCCTTATGACAGATCGGACAGTGCGGCACACCAATACGCGCAAACAACAAGCGCAGATAATCGTAAATTTCAGTTACAGTCGCAACCGTCGAACGTGGGTTGCGCGAAGTTGACTTCTGATCAATCGAAATAGCAGGAGAAAGGCCCGTAATCGTATCAACATCAGGCTTATCCATTACGCCCAAAAACATACGAGCGTAGGACGACAAAGATTCAACATAGCGACGCTGGCCTTCGGCATATATCGTATCGAAAGCCAAAGAAGATTTACCCGAACCAGAAAGTCCGGTCATTACCACCAATTTATCGCGCGGAATATCAATGTCAATATTCTTAAGATTATTCGCGCGCGCTCCACGAATCCTTATTGCGTCGCCATCCATATCTCTACATTATATCTGATATAATATTTTTATGACAAATCCGCGCGAGTTATATAAACAATTCGTCTTTGAATCTTTCGACATCAATAAAACCGCCAGCGACTTGGTGGTCACCTACCATTATCGCCTCGGCGAACATCACTTTGATCCGACCGCTTCAATCCCACTTGGCGAAATTTCTAACAAATATATCGACGAAGTATTTCTCGAGGAGCTCTTCTTTAATTTTGGCGTCATCAACGCAATTAGCTACTACAAACTAAGCTGCGCGCCAGAATTCATCATTAAGGCTGGCTACCTCGACGAAAACCAGAAGTTCTTCTTCCGCAAACTCTTCTTTAATGGCCTCGGCGAATTCATGTTCGTCAATCAGCTCAACTTTGATTTTGATAGCTTCATGAAAATCGAGTGTATCGACGCACCGGAAGACCGCAATACCGACAGACCACCACGCGAACGCTTCCATATTGGCGAAGATTTCCACGGCAATCTTATTCCAGTCGGCGGCGGTAAGGACTCTGTCGTGACGCTCGAGGCTCTCCAGCCAATGCACGACGACAGCTACTGCCTACAGTTCAATCGCAACCTCTATCCGAAAGACCGCGCGGCACTCAACTGTATCGACGAAGCCGGCTACAGGCTCGACCAAATCCGCAATTTCAATCTTAGCTTCGACGAGCATATGCTTGAACTCAACAAGCAGGGCTTCTATAACGGTCACATTCCATTCTCGTCTACGCTCGCCTTCGCAGCACTTATCGTTGCCTATCTGAGTAATAAGGCCTACATTGAGGTCTCAAACGAAGCTAGCGCAAACGAATCAAACGTCGCTGGCACCAACATCAATCATCAATATTCCAAGAGCTACGAATTCGAAAAAGATTTCCAAAACTACGCCGAGTACTACCTCACGAACAAAATCCATTACTTCAGCCTCTTGCGCTGCTGGAATGAGTACACGATCTGTCAGAAGTTCCTACAATTCCCGCAGTATCTCCGCGTCTTCCGCAGCTGCAACGCCGGCTCAAAAGAGAACAAATGGTGCGGCCATTGCGCAAAATGTCTTTACGTCTACATTATGCTTTATCCATGGGTAGAGAAGAGTACGCTCCAGACCATTTTTGGCCACGACTTGCTCGACGACGAAACCCTCATGGACACCTTCAATGGACTCGTCTTCCCAGAAACCATTAAGCCTTTTGAGTGCGTCGGTACGAAGGCAGAAGTTTGCTATACGCTAGACCTTGCTGTCCAACACCAAGATCCAGCAAATCTACCAAAGCTACTTCAGCAGTACCAAGCCCACGTCTACGGCAAAAATGTTTACACTGAAGACATTCCAAACTACTTTAATCCGGAGCACAGTATCCCACAGGAATACCTAGAACTCCTACAAAGCCTATGAAAAACGACATCATTCAATATTTGCGTAATAAGAGCATCCTAATCCTAGGCTATGGCCGAGAAGGAAGAGCAGCGCTTGAATTCGTCAGAGAAAATCTGCCAGACAACGCCGTTGCTGTTGCAGACAAAAATCCAGTCGACATTGAAGGCGTGCTCAGTTTTTCGGGCGCCGATTATCTCCGCCATTGCCACGATTTCGATATCGTCATCAAATCTCCTGGCGTCGAAATTAAAGATTTCATCGACGACGAAGACAAAGAGAAGATCACTTCGCTCAGCGACCTCTTCCTTTGCTTCTGCCAGAACCCAATTATCGGCATTACTGGCACAAAGGGAAAGAGCACAACTAGCTCGCTCGTTTACCATATCCTGACCAGCTGCGGCAAAAAGGCCGTACTTACGGGGAATATCGGCCAGCCATGCTTCGAGGTTATCGATAAACTCGATTATGAAACCATCGTGGTCTTTGAGCTTAGCTGCCATCAGCTAGAATTTGTTAAGGCTAGCCCACATATCGCTATCTTGCTCAATCTTTACGAAGAGCATTTCGACCATTACGCCAAGCCAGAGCATTACTTCCGCGCTAAGAAAAATATCTACCGCTATCAAACTAGCGAAGATATCCTGATTTATGGTGACATTTTTGAACATGCTACCAAAGAAGAAATTGACGCACTCGATTGTGAGACCATCGATATTCATTCCATCGATATTAAAGATGACGAGATCGAGACTACTTTGCTTGGCGAACATAACTACAACGACATCCGCGCAGCTGTCCGCGCCTGCCAAGGTTTCGGTCTGAGTAAGCAACAGTGCCTTGAAGCCGTTAAGAGCTTCCGCGGTCTGCCACATCGCCTCGAATATGTCGGCAAATTCGAAGACATCGACTTCTATAACGATTCAATTGCTACGGCACAAGAAGCTACTATTAATGCTGTCCAGGCTCTCGGCAACGTCAATACGATAATCCTCGGCGGTATGGATCGTGGCATTAGCTACGAGCACCTCGTCGACTTCCTGCGCGACAGCAGCGTCCGCAATGTCATCCTTCTGCCAAATACCACTAAGCGCTTCATGGACCTATTCAACTCGTCAAGCTACAAGCAAAGACTCTTTGCTGCCAAGAATATGGAAGAGGCCGTAGATATCGCCTTTAGAGAGACGGAGAAGGGCAAAATCTGCCTTCTATCGCCAGCCGCCGCCAGCTATGGTTTCTATAAAGACTTCCAGGAACGTGGCGAAGATTACTGTGCAAAAATTCAAAACCACAAAAATGCTTAAGGTTTGCAAAAAATAAAAGTTTTGTATATCATAAAATCAAATAATTAAACAAGGAAAAGTATGTTTAACGCACTACTTCAATTGGCTGCAACAAATTACTACGGTGATTATGACAGCCTAATCAGCACTAACACTACTAGCGCAGCCAACACTGGCGTTTTCGCAGCAGTTATGGCTATGTTTGCAGGTATCTGGTTCATCTGGCTAGCAGTCGTTATCGTTACCATTATTGGCATGTGGAAGGTCTTCACCAAGGCCGGCAAGCCAGGATGGCACTCTATCATCCCATTCCTTAACATGTACGATTTGATGGAAATCGCAGGCTACAATGGTCTCCTCTTCCTCATCTGCTTGATCCCAGGCGTCGGTGCTCTCGCTTTCAGCATCATCACCGCTCTTGGCATCGCTAAGAAGTTCGGTCAGTCCACCGTCTTTGGTGTTCTTACTATCTTCTTCATCCCAGTCATGTACTGTATCCTTGGCTTCGGCAAGGCTACCTATCAGGGCAAACCAGGCGAAGGTGGCGATAATCCATTCGCAAGCACCCCAACCCAGGCTTAATAGAACCAGTTCAGAAATCTCCCTTCGGGGAGATTTTTTGTGTTTTTGCAAAATGATATAATATAAGGCATGAATTTCAAGCTGCATAGCAAATACGAACCGACCGGTGACCAGCCACAGGCCATCCAAACGCTTCTAAACGGACTACATCAAGGTAAACGCGAGCAAACCTTGCTTGGCGTTACTGGCTCCGGTAAGACCTTCACGATGGCAAATATCATCGAGCAATTCAATCGCCCGACGCTTGTTCTTGCACACAACAAAACGCTAGCAGCGCAGCTTTATTCCGAGTTCCGCGAATTTTTCCCAGAGAACGAGGTTCATTATTTCGTCTCCTACTTCGACTACTACCAGCCAGAAGCCTATATCGCCAGCACTGACACCTACATCGAAAAAGACTCCGCCATCAACGAAGAGATCGACCGTTTGCGCCACGCCGCAACCGAAGCACTTCTTACGCGCCGCGACACTATTATCGTCGCGTCGGTTTCCTGCATCTATGGTATTGGTTCACCAGATAACTACAAGCAGATGGCCATTCGTGTCGCCAAGAGCGAAGCACGCGACCAGGCAGAATTCATTCGCCTCCTAACCGAAATTCAGTATCATCGCAACGATATCGCGTTTGAGCGCGGTAATTTCCGTGTCCATGGCGACGTCGTAGACATTTTCCCAGCATCAGGCGACCGCGCCTATCGCATCGAGTTTGGCTTCGACGGAGTAGAGAATATCAAGGTTATCGACGCTTTAACCGCCGAAGTCCTTGCTACGCCAGAAGAAATTGGCATCTTCCCGAATACTCACTACGCTACGCCGAAAGAAGATCTCGACGTTGCAATCGACCGCATCCGTGCGGAATACAAGATTCGCCTTGAACACTTCAATAATCAGCACAAATATCTCGAAGCACAGCGCCTCAGCCAACGCATCAAGTATGATCTCGAAATGCTTGAGCAAACCGGCTTCGTTAAGGGTATTGAGAACTACTCTCGCCACCTCGAAGGCCGCAAGCTTGGTCAGCCGCCAGCAACCCTCCTAGATTATTTCCCAGAGGACTTCCTTTTGCTTGTCGATGAGTCTCACATGACACTTCCACAGATTCGCGGCATGTATAACGGCGACCACGCGCGCAAGGAAACGCTCGTCGAATACGGCTTCCGTCTCCCAAGCGCACTAGATAATCGTCCGCTCACTTTTGCAGAATTCGACCGTCATATCAGCCACGCCATCTATACTTCAGCAACTCCTGGCGATTATGAAAAAGAGCACAGTACCGGCGTTGCCGAACAGGTTATTCGCCCAACCGGCCTGCTTGATCCAGAAATCGAAGTTCGCCCAAGCGACAACCAGGTCGACGACCTTATTGAAGAAATCGACCAGCGCATCGCCAAGAATCAGCGCGTGCTCGTCACGACCCTCACTAAGCGCATGGCCGAAGATTTATCAGAGCATCTCCTCGAGCTCGGCATTAAGACTGCATACATTCATAGCGACGTCGATACGATGGAACGAGGCGACATTCTCCATGACCTCCGCGCTGGCGTCTACGACGTACTGGTCGGTATCAATCTCCTTCGCGAGGGTCTAGACTTACCAGAGGTCTCCCTCGTCGCTATTCTCGACGCAGATAAGGAAGGTTTCCTTCGCAGCGATTCAGCACTTATTCAGACTATCGGCCGTGCCGCCCGCCACGAAGGGGGCAAGGTAATCATGTATGCAGACAACATGACTGGCAGCATGAACCGCGCCATCGAAGAAACATACCGCCGTCGCGAAATTCAGCAAGAGTACAACCGCAAGCATAACATTACGCCGCATTCGGTTGCTAAAGAGATTTCTCAAGGACTCCGCGCCATCATTCCACAGAAAGAGAAGAGCAACAAGCTCAATCTTAAGAAAATCCCGCGCGAAGAATACCCACAAATCATCAAAGAGCTCAGCTCGCAGATGCAGCTCGCCGCAGCCAACCTCGAATTCGAGCGCGCCGCCGAACTGCGCGACCAAATCGAAGATATCAAGGCCGCTTTGGAGCATAAATAAAAAATCAGCCCCCGCACAAAACGTGCAGGGGCCTTTCTTATTCAATGCATTCAACAACCCGGAAACCGAGATTCTTCGCCTCAATAATACATTCGGCGCAGTCAAAATGCATCAGGTAGACTTTATGGCGCATATCAGCCGGAATTACCTCATCAAGACCTTTAAGGGTAAGATGTACGCTATTCGGATATTCCGCCAGGCTCGCCTCGACATACATCTTAGCAATCTTATCCCTCTGACCAGCATACGAACCAATAAAATCAAGCTGCTTCGTGTCGCCAGAATAAAAGACGAGACCTTCATCAGTACTGAATTCGATGCTTAAAGCCGGATGATAAGCCTGATGAATAGTGCGCATGTAGCGAACCGAATTGAACGACTCAAAGCCGCGGCGCAGATCGCCCGTTGAAACCTCATTAATCAGAGAAAGGTTTCCTTGAGCGCCTAACATCGGCAGTAAATCAGATCTAAGCGCCTCCGGGCAAACCAGATGAAACTTAGCCTTATAGTCCTTCTCGCCATAAGCACAATAGTAAATCAAGCTACTCAAACTACCAACATGATCGCTGTGCATGTGCGTTATAAAGCAGTAAACATTCTCAATGCCGTTTCCTGCAAGAAGATTCATACTTTTAATCTTCGCAAACACCGATTCGCCACAGTCGATCAGAAAAAAGTTTTTGTCCTCAATAAAATAAGCGGCGGTATTACCTTCCTCAACGAAGAAAGCGCCGCCACGTCCAAGAAAATTCAATTCCATATCTATCTACCTCCTGTAAAAGTTCAAAGCTTGCGCTTCGTGATATATATTATAACATCGTCAAAGTAGCCGTCAAATACCTAAAATTTTAAGCATAAATTAACCCCCGACAGATCTGCCGGGGGTTCGTGCAATAAAGGAAGCAAGCTAGCAATCTTAGGTTTTGGACATTACGTATGTCTTCTATGGATTTCGCGTATGCCATGCTCTATGTGAGCTGAAAAGAAAAACCGTTAACCAAAAGAGGTCGCATTGCAATACAGTCTTCCGGACCGTAGACTTGGTATCTCGACTTTAGCTAACGGAACTGGACGGCCACCTGGCCGGAATAGGAATTGCTTTACTGTAATATTGAATTTCGATACCTTACGTAAAAGCGGACCATCTCCGTTTTCGCTTGTCATTTCTCAACCGTCAACCGGAGCGCCCAAGGATAGGTTTGAACTTGCGGGTGAGTGTCTTTGCCTGGAATAATTTGACGCGACTGCTAGCTTATTGCTTCTAATGTCCAGATGCGTCTCTCGCATCACACATCAATCATATGCCAATCTGTTTTTCTTTTCAAGCATAAGAGCAAAAGAAATAGCCCGGCCTAAGACCGAGCTATCAATAAACTTAAACAAACATACGTGGCGTGCCATCAATCCAGCTTTTGGCGTATCTCTCCAATCTAGCGTAATCTTCATCGCTATCCTGAAGCTCATTGTCTCCTTTCGGGATTGGCGCCACTACTAAAAATGTCCGACAATAATCAACATCCGAAAACAGCGGAACAACCGAACTACGCAGCCCATTCGCATGATTGCGCTTTACGCAGGATACTACCGATCTGACGATATACTTCGCAATAAACTCCGGCATGTTCGGATATACCCCTCCAGCAGCGAGTGAGCCAGCTTTAGACTCGAGCACGAATGGACGATTAACATCATTCATGAGTCTGTCCGAATAGAGCGCTCCAACCGACCCCTCAATAATGCGAAGTCCGCCAGCGAAGCAGGTTAATACCGCCTCCGTATCATCGTTTTCGAAACCACGGGCATAGAACTTTCTTTCACAGCTCATTGCGACACCTCCTAGATTACAAACTCAGGACCAAACAGATACAGGTAGCTTTCAACTAACTGCTCAATGTCTTTATATTCTGCCCCTAGCTCCAGATTAAGGCATTCCGGTTTGACCGCATAGATGAGCATCATATCCCAAGAAGGGAACTCCAGACATACGCGTCCAACCTGCCCATAAAACTTAATCAGCTTAAAAATCTGTTCGCCAATCATCTTGCGCGAATGCTCATTTTCTTCAATAAGATCCATCAGCATAACCTGTGAATATACCGAAGTCATTTTAATGAATGGATAGCCTCGTAAATCCTCCGGTAAGCTCTGAATGCCATTAAGCAGAATGGCTTTTTCGTCACCGACGAAAACAAGATATTTAGTTTCGTCCATAAAAACGCCCCCTTTGTATGATTGTTTAGGTTTTAAAAGAACGAATTAGAAAAACTATACCATAAAATGGCACTATTGTCATCTGTTATAAAATAAGCTAAAGCTATTTCTTTGCGTTCGAAACAACAACCTGCGGGAATGGAATCTCGATACCTTCCTTATCGAAGACCGCCTTAACCTCGCGACGAATAATGCGCTCAAGGCCAATCGCGGAATTCGGCTTGCATGGCATCGAAACACGCCAAACAATCGACGACTCCGCAAAATCCGTAATACCATTCACTACAAGCTCGCCGAGAGAATTCTCGAGGTCAGTCTTAGCTGCCAAATTTGCACGCACCTTATCAAGCGCCTTTTCGACTTGTTCCGAAGTATGCTTATACGAAACCCCAACATTTACCTCGGCCAAAGCATTCCTATCACTATAATTCGTCACCTCGGTGATATCACGATTGGCAATACACTTAATGTGACCCTTGTAGCTCTGCAATTTCGTCGTCTTTAGACCAAGCGAAATCACATTGCCACGAAAACCATTAATCTCAACATTATCGCCCACATCAAACTGATTCTCGGTCGCAAGAGAAATGCCAGCAATAATGTCCTTAGCGAGATCCTGAAACGCAAGACCAATAATCGCCGTCATAATTCCAAGTCCAGCTACCATCGACGTCACATTCACGCCAAAGATCGAAAGAATAATAACAATCGTAATAAAAATAATCACATATTTTTCAATACTAACCACGAGCGTGCGCACGGTATCGACGCGCTGACGACGCTGCGCATTCAGGCGCGCACCCGAAGCCTTAAAAATACGCTTCGTAATCGCTTTAACGACCGTAAAGAGTAGAATCGCACCTAAGATCGTCACGAAAGGCAAAACCACCTTGCTCCAATTAATATTCTCAATTTTTATCCAATCCTTCAGAGTATCAATCATATTTTGATTGTATCACTCGGGAGCAAACCGAAGCCACAGCTTGCTACTCTTGAAAATATAAGCGTTTTATGATATAATATACATATCTGTTCAGAAAAGGAGGTTTTAGCATGGCTAAACACGAACAGCATTTCATTAATCTGGCGAATCTCGTGAGAGACTATCTCAAACTGAGAATCGGCGCTACCTTGCCGGATCATTTTCTCAAGAGCGAAAATCGCCCGCAGCTTTCTTACGAAAGCACCGAACAAAAAATCGAGGATAGCCTCGCGCTCTTTCTTATGGAATACATGAACGAAAGATATTCCGCAGAAGAGCTTGCAACAAGATACGGCACAACAGGCGAAGAAATCAATATTATTCGCGACAGTTGGCGGCCTATCATTTCGCGCTATATCTCCTAACGGCACGCCCCGCATCAAATGCGGGGCGATTTTTTATGTCTCCATCAAGATAACACTCATCAAGCAAACCCCTAAAAAAGATGGTATAATATATAACCATGAAAGTAGTTACACGTTTTGCGCCGTCGCCGACCGGCTATATTCACATTGGCAATCTTCGCTCGGCAATCTATCCATATCTTCTTGCTAAGCAGAACGAGGAAGGTAGCTACATTTTGCGCATTGAAGACACCGACCAGACTCGCTATGTCGAAGGCACAACTGAACTTATTGAGGACACCATGCAGTGGATTGGCCTCGACTGGGATGAAGGTCCAGAAAAGGGCGGCGATCACGGTCCATATTTCCAGACTCAGCGCCGCGAAATCTATATCGAATGGGCAAAGAAGCTCATCGCTGCAGGCCGCGCTTATGCAGACCCAACTTCATCCGAGCAGGTAGCAAAGTATCGCGAAGAAGCTAGCAAAGAGAAGAAGGCCTTCCTTTATCGCAACTATCGCCCAGAAAATACCCCAGAATGGGAGCCTGGCATGCCACTACGTTTCAAGGCTGATCCTAAAGATCGTGATTATCATGACGAAGTTTTTGGTGACCTCCACATGGGCCCAGAAACTCAGGACGACATTATTCTTATCAAGGCCGACGGTCTCCCAACCTATAACTTCGCCCACATCGTCGACGACGCAACCATGGGTATTACTCATATTTTCCGTGGCCAAGAATATCTCCCAAGCATGGGTAACTATTTGGCACTCTACGAAGCTCTCAGCATCGAAACTCCAAAGTTCGTCCATCTTCCACATATTCTCGCGCCAAGCGGCAACAAGAAGCTCGGCAAGCGCGATGGCGCAAAGTCGGCCGTAGATTACCGTGCAGACGGCATCTTGCCAGAAGCTATGCTCAACTTCCTCGCCTGCTTAGGCTGGAACGATGGCACCGAAGACGAAATCTATAGCAAGCAGGACCTCATCGAGCGCTTCAGTCTCGACCGCATCCAGCGCGCCGGCGCTCGCTACGACGAACAGAAACTTATCTGGCTCAACGGTCAGTGGATTCGCCGCCTCTTCGCAGAAGATCCAAAAGCACTATTCGCTCGCACTAAGGGTTTCTGGCCAGAAATCGCAGAGAAGGTCAGCGATGACGAAAAGTTCAAAGTCTTCAGCATTATCTATGATCGCCTCAAGACTCTAAGCGACATCAAGACCATGACTGGCTACTTCTTCGAAGATCCAGCTATCGATATGAGCATGATTGAAAGCAACAAAGCCCTCAAGAAGCTCAGCGAAAAAGAAATTGTAGACATTCTCAATCTCACCGCAACCGAACTTGCCGAACACAAAGAATGGTCTGCCGAAATGCTTCAAGCTAAGCTTAACGAGCTCCTCGAAAAATCCGGTCAAAAACCAGCCGTCTTCTTCGGCCTCGTTCGTCTCAGCGTCAGCTTCGCACCATTCAGCCCAGCACTTCATGATACTTTGAGTGTTCTTGGCCGCGAAAAGACCCTCGCACGCCTCCGCGCCGTCATTGCAGCCTATGGCCGCGACTAATTCCTAGCATTAGCATTATCTGTAATTATCGTGTTACACTATAATTATGGATCGCAAGAAAAAGCTCCCAATGGCTGGCTTCCAAATCAAAAAGAAGCCAGTGAAAGAAGAGCAAGACGACACTCTTATTAAGCTCTATGAACAGAGCGAACTTTCCAAGAAAAATGCCGCACCTGAGAAAAAGCCTCAGGCCAAAGCAACCGTCGAGCTAGACGACGAGCCAGAAACGGATAAAAAGACTAGCAAAGAAGATTCAAAGGCTGCTAAAAAAGCAGAGAAGGCCAAGAAAAAAGCCAAAGCTAAGCGCGAAAAGCTCGAGGCTGACGGTGGCAAAGTTGGCAGATTCTTCAAGTGCCTAATCCCAATCATTACAATCCTAGGCATTGCGGCCGTTTTTGCTGTCGCGATTTTCCGCCCAGTCCTCAACGAAACCGCCAGCGAAGGCGAAGCTTCCAGCACAAAGCCAGACGAAATCTACTACTCCCACCTCACGGGACGCGAAGTTTCAAAGGATAAACTAACTGCAGCGGCGACCTGTATCATGATCGAAAACAGCCCAGACGCACGCCCACAATCTGGCCTAGATGAAGCCGGCGTCATTTATGAAGCAATCGCAGAAGGCGGCATTACGCGCTTTATGGCGGTCTTCCAAGAAGCCAAGCCACAATATATCGGCCCAGTTCGCAGTCTCCGCATGACCTACGCTGAATCCGCAAAGCCTTACCAGTGCAGCATCGCTCACGTCGGCGGCTCCGGCAATGCACTCGACCTCGTCCGCGGCAACTCCGAATTCCGCGATATCGACCAATTCTTTAATGATGATAGCTACTGGCGCATTACATCACGCTGGGCGCCACACAACGTCTACACAAGCTTCAACTCGCTCGATTCACTCAACCAAGGCCTCGGCTACAATACCTCGGTCTTCGAAGGCTTCAAGCGCTTCCGCCCAGACGAAACCCACGAAGTTAATCCTAGCCCAGCTACTAACATCCACATTCAGATGTCCACTGGCACCTATAATCCGGTTTATGAATATGACGCCAGTACTAATAAATACAAACGCAGCTTCGAATGGGATGGCCCACACGAAGTTATCAGTGAAAGCGGTATCGTAAGCCAGCTAGCACCAGACGTTGTCATTGCTCTCGAGACCGACGCAGTCAGCCGCAGCGGCTCAGCTGAAGGTTACGCAGACTATCGCACGACCGGCGAAGGTACGGCAACTATTTTCCAGAACGGCACCGTTATCACTGCCAAATGGCAGCGACCAGATGTCAACAGCGAACTAAAATTCATTAACGATTCCGGCACAGAAATAGAACTAAATCGCGGACAAGTCTGGATTAGCATATATCCAAGCGGCAATTCCGTTAGCTGGGAATAAAGAAAGGAGAGAAATTACATGTTTAACGAAGGAAGTCAGAATTTTGAGCAAGCACCAGTAGCAAACGAGCCAGAAGCACTTGGCAATCTCCAGGTTGCACAACCAGCAGAAGCAGCTCCAAGCATTGCACCGACCCCAGAACAAGCGCCAAATGAGCTCCAGAATGCCGAGCAGGAACTTCTTGCAGCTCAACAGCAAATTCAAGACCTTACTCAGGGCACCGAAGCTGCCGCTAAGGCAATTGGTAGCGAACAGGAGCTAGTTAGCACCAAAGAGAATCCAGACGAACCACAGAGCCTTATCGTTGACTCGACCGCAGACGTACAAGATCTCGTAGCATCAGCACAGGCAGACTTCCAGCAGGCAGCCGCCGAGGCTGAGCAGCAAGCCGCAGTCGAGGCCGAACAGGTAGCCACCGAAACCGCCGAGCCAGCTACTGAGCAAATTAGCGAGCCAGAAACGTTTACTGTCGAAGCTGCTCCTACAATCGAGGACATCCCAATGGCAGAGCCAGCTATCGAAGATGCTCCAGCCGTCGCCGAAACGCCAGAAGTTCCAGTAGTAGAAGAGACCCCAATGCCAGATTACGTCCCAATGGACACCGAACCACAGGCCGAAACCGAACCAGCCACTGCTGGCGTTATCGACCAGGATATTAATTCAATTCAGGACGACGCTCCAATCGAGGCCGCCCCAATGAGCCCACTTCAAGCACTTGGCGCTTCGCCAAACATTCAGACCTCTATGGATCCATTAGCTCAAGAAGGCGGGGCTCCAGAAGATACCCAAGACCAAACCGAAGCTCAGCCAGAAGAGGAAGAGCCAGAAGGTCCACTCATGAGCATCTTCGGCTAATAATCCTCGATGGATTGGGTCCAGACGTGACAAATACGCCAAGGAATCCTATTCAAGGAAACGACACAGAAACAGATTCGACATGCATGTATATGTATGAGAATTCGAGATCTTCCTCTAGGATTAGCGCAAGGCCAGTCATCGAAGTCCCGAAGAATGAAATCTCCTACTAGTCTTCAAGCCAGCCCTTCGGAGCTGGCTTTTATAACAAAAGCTCCAAAAACGCCTTATATCTTCAAGCCGAACAATAACCGCGCAATTTTAATCTTTTTGATCAACATACAAATCACCAACGTCACCGGATACACAATCAACAAGGTCAAACCAAAATTTGCACCCGCACTAACACCAAAACACCACAACGCATACTGACACAAAACAACTATCGGAAAATGCATGGTATAAAACACATACGAAAGTTCGCTGCAAAACTTCGTCACGCCATTCGAAAAGTCCAAACAATCGTGACCCACGCAAATCGCCGCCAATACTCCAAACACAAACGCCGCATGTTTACACGCATTATTAAAAACTTCATGCTCATCAATCCAAACAAAAAGCACCACATTCATAATCGACGCCATCACGAAAGCCATCGCGAAAGCCCACTTCCATTTCGCCAACCGCGCAACAAAATCTTGGTCACTGAACAAATAATAGCCCGCCAAATACGCACCCAAATATGTCAATAACGGCTTTCCTGCCAACTCGGCATCAAATGCCACAATCGCCAAAACTACCACCACAACCCCAATCGACAGCTCCGTACATCGCCCTACCTTTTTCGTGGCCACTAACAATGGCAAAACCGCCAAGGAAAACAGTAGCAGGGCCAAAATAAACCACAGATGACCAAAGCAAAATCCGCCATCATATCCAGTCAAATCCGTAAACTTCGTAAAGAAAACGCCATAATGCTCAAAATAATTCCCCACATAGCCGTTATGCGCCACATCCGCCACAAAACTCAGCGCCGGACTAATTACCGCCACGCCAAACAGCAGTGGCATACCCAAGCGCAACAATCGTTCCTTCGCAAACGCTCCGAAACTCCGCTTCCGCAAAGAAAACCGCGACGCCACACCCGCCAAAAGAAACATTAACGACATAAACCACGGTGCGATTAAAATCACTACACTGGACAACACTCGCGATTCGTCAAGAAATACATAATTCGCCTCACCCCACACATTGTAGGCAATCGCCGCATGAAAAAGAATCAACAACGCTACGGTCATCCAGCGTAAATTATCGACGTAATTAATCCGCTTCACCCCTCCATTATCGCATATTCAATACAAAAGGCTCCCCGCATTTCGAGGAGCTCGCCGCACGCTGAGAAAAGTTCTGCAACACTGCCATAAAACTATTCGAACAGGATATCGTTTATGGTAAAATAACAAGCAGAGTTATTTATAAAAAACTGCAAAAGCGAAGAATGAGAATTAAGAACATGAAGAAAAAATTCATGCTTGCAGCTGCGCTTATAGCGAGCTTTTTTATTGGAACAAACAAGGCCTACGCGGCGGATTCATTTACAATTAATAATCTTAATACGGACGATCACTCCGCAACAATCTTTGTCGACGATTCGTCCTACGATGGCCTCACCATCAATACTAACGTCACCTTCTACGAACTAGACGATTACATCCTCTACAAGGTACAACTCAAAAACACTACCGAATACGATTACAAAATCAACGGCATCTCCAACGATAACACTGATTCCCATATTACCGTAGAACACGAGCTCGAAGGCGGGCAGGATATCATCCCAGCTGGCGGTTCAGCAACTCTTGACGTAAAGCTCATTTTCTCCACCGACCTCTCTACAAACGAGCGCCTTTCGAGCGATCAGCTATATTATTTGAACGCATTAAACATCACGCTCGATGCCCAGAAGCTCGCTCCAATTCAGCTATCCAGCCCTCAAACCCTCGATACCGTCGTGAACTATGTCGCTCTAGCTGCCGTCTGCGGCGCAAGCCTAGTTATCGCAACTAAATACCGCAAAAAGGCAGGCGCGCTCGTTCTAATCCTCGGCGTCTCGTTGATTAGCCTCAAGGCTACCAACACCCGCGCCGTCGAATATAACTACATCGATGACGATATCGTAGTGGAATTTAATGGCGCCCACATCAACATCGTCAGCCCGAAGGCGAAATGGGATAGCTATCTTGTTGGACCGCTCACCAAGAGCAATATAGCAACAATCAACTTCGCAAAGTGGAGCGACGCACAGGCCTTGGAAGGCTATACACCAGTAGACATCTCTTACCCAACAGACGGTTCCAACGAAGGCGCAGTAATTCTTTATTACAAAGAGAACGGCGAAGGTCTCTACGACGTCATTATTTCCAGCCCGTACGGTTATTCTGAATACAAAGATAGTGACATGACGGAACTATTCTCACATCTAAATAATGTGACTGAAATCAATCTCACATACTTGGATATGTATAACGTAACCAACATGACAAACACCTTCAATGGTATTACTCGGGAAACTGGCGTCGGCATCGCATCTATTTCAGATATGCAAAAATTAACGACGCTCACATTTGGCGACCATCTCAACACAAGCAGGGTTGCCAGCATGCGCTCGGCATTCGGCGGATTGGTTCTTCTACAGGCCTTTACTCCTGAAAAGTTAGACGTAAGAAGCGTCACTGATATGCATTATCTGTTCGCAAAAAATACCGAACTCAAGTCGCTAGATTTGAGCTCATGGGACACCTCGAATGTCATAGACATGTCGGGCATGTTCAATGATACGTATGGATTAAATGAAATTAACTTGTCCAATTTCAACACCTCAAACGTAAAGGATATGTCGCTCATGTTTGCCGTAACAGGAACAACAGACAAAACGATTGCTTTGGACCTAAGCTCATTCGACACCTCAAATGTTGAAAATATGTTCGGTATGTTTGCCGAATTTCCTACCCCAATCGATGTTTCTGGCTTCGACACAACGAGCGCAACCGACATGAGTTACATGTTCCAGGATATCGACATGGTAACATTGGATATTACGAATTTTGATACCTCAAACGTTGAAAATATGCGCTATATGTTCAGTAGCATAGCGGACCATAATTATCACGGAAAATTGGAAAAGGTGCTATTGGGCGATAACTTCGTTACGAACAAAGTAAAAGACTTTGAAGGCATGTTTTCTGGCTTTAAGGGTAAAGAAATAAGTCTCAAGAACCTAAATTTGCAGAGCGTTACGAACAGAAAAGCATATCAAGATATGTTTATGCGAACCCAGAATTTGGAAAAGATTTACGTCAAAGAAATGCCATCATTTAACTATGGCTACGATTATACTGTCTCGTATCATACTTTCTGGTCCAGCAAGCTAAACCTCGGCAATAACTACAGCAACTACTTTACCGTGTGGGATTACGACACCTACGGCGATCCGCTAAACCAATAGAACAAAAAAGAGCCCTGCAAAGCAGTCCTCCTAAATGATGATCCCGAAGGGAGATAAACAAAACGCCGTCGTTCTCGCAAGCTCGAACCGGGTTTTGGACGAACCCTGGGTTCGCTGCCCTTCAGAAACTTGGCACAAAGGAATAAAAAATAGCCCTACGGGCATTTCTTATTCCTTTGTGGTGATCCCGAAGGGAGTCGAACCCTTGATTTTCTGGATGAGAACCAGACGTCCTGGACCACTAGACGACGGGACCACTTATGTACCTAAGTCTATCAAAAAACTAGCAATCTGTAAAGCGTAGGCTTAGAATAGTAGTAATGAAGACAATCAAACGTTACTGGCAAATCATATTTCCTATCATTATCATGATCATAATTTGGAACTTTTCCGCTCAAAACGGCGAAGATTCCGACAGTGTCTCACTAGCCCTCGCAGCCAAGCTCGGCCTCAGCAATGGCGTCGTACGCAAAATCGCCCACTTCATCATCTATGCAGTTCTAGGCGCATCACTTGTTAATTTCTTCCGCAGTCTCAAGCCAAAAAAGTTCCCAAACTGGAAGCCTATCCTTGTTTCGCTCGTCATCGCCGCCGTCTACTCGACCTTTGACGAATATCATCAAAGCTTCATTCCTGGCCGCGATAGCAATCCACGCGACATCATTATCGACACGCTTGGCGCAATTGCAGGCTTCTGTATCTTCATCGCAATCTTCTGCTTCATTAAGCGCAAGAAGGTAGAGAAGCGCTAGCCACTTTAAACGCAAGGGGCCACACAGGCCCTTTTTTGATTCTTTGATAAGCTCGTGCTATCATATCAATAAACATAAGCTTAATGGAGCTATAGCTATGACTAAAAATAAAAAAGGTTTTACCATTATCGAGGTCGTCTTGGTCCTCGCTATCGCTAGCCTTATCTTCTTGATGGTCTTCATTGCGTTGCCGGCACTACAGCGCTCTCAGCGTAACACTCGTCGCCGCCAAGACATGGCCCGCATCATCACTTCTATCACAGAATATCAAACCAATAACGGCAACAAAATGCCATGGGTCTACAATGGCGCAGGCGGATGGAGTAAGGAAGATACTGCTACTCTCGTCAAATCTTATATTATCGGCGACAATTCTTATAGCTACTCCAACTCCAACGGCGCCCTCAAAGACGGCAATTGTTCCGACCAATTCTGCGATCCAGACGGCACCAGCTACCGCTTCATCTATTACGCCGACACAACCTATTACGATCAGAACAAGCCAGCCACAAGCGACGATCCAAGCTACAATCATGTAATCTTCGCAGTCGAAACCAGCAAATGTACTGGCAACGAAATGAGCCCAGTAGCAGCCGCAAGCGGTGCGCAACAATTCTCGATCTTATACAGACTCGAAGGCGGCGCAGTCTACTGTGGTGACAATCAATAATCCAAACAAAAGATGCTCAACTGAGCATCTTTTTTGAATTCTCAAAAATATATGCTAGAATAAAATAAACATAAGCTTAATGGAGTTATATAAAAGCTATGGCTAAAAGTAAAAAAGGCTTCACCATCATCGAAGTCGTTTTGGTTCTCGCAATCGCGGGTCTTATCTTCTTGATGGTCTTTATCGCGCTTCCAGCATTGCAGCGCAGTCAACGTAACACTCGCCGCCGCCAAGACATGGCCCGCATCTTGAGTGCTATAAACGATTATCAATCTAACAACAACGGTAAATCTCCGGTTTGGGTTTCAGGCTCATCGGTAACAGCAGACCCATTGTTCGTGCCTCGCTATATCGACGAAACTTGTGATGACGGCACTTCAAAAGGCGGCACCGTCTTCTCGGTAACCTATGCCTATTCTTGTTCTGGCGACCAGTTCGTAGATCCAGATGGCACCAACTACACCATGACCTACGATAGATACTCAGATAATGGCACCGGCGCAAACATCGGTTATCTCGGCTCTTGGTTCCAGATTGAAGATATGATTAGGGAACACAAAATCTTCCTAACCGCGCAGTCCAAGTGTACTGGCAACGAATCATCCCCAACCACTCGCGTTAAGGGTGAAGGCAATATCAGTATCGTCTACGCACTCGAAGGCGGCGCAATCTACTGCGGCGACAATAGCTAATTATAGAAGCCACAAAAAACAGCCCTCTCTCAAAGGGGCTGTTTTTGTTGATAAAGCATATCAAATTTAAACAGGAATATATTCATTATACCACACTTTACACTTTTTGTCAATTTTGGTACAATAGAAGCACTATGAAACTACCCGTCGTTGCCATTATTGGCCAAACTAACGCAGGCAAATCCAGCCTCTTTAATCGCCTTGTTCGCAAGTCGCAGGCTATCGTTGCGCGCGAAGCTGGTACCACCCGTGACAACGTCATGGGCAGAGTAGATGACCGCTACACACTTATCGATACTGCTGGTCTTAAGGACGCAGAGGACGAATTCGAGTCTCATATTCAGGACCAGATCGAAGATGCCGTCGATGCCTCCGATATGATTCTTATTGCAGTCGATAGCACCAAGTATCCAAACCAAGACGACAAACTTATCGCCAAGAAAGCCCTCAAGAGCGGCAAGCCTGTGCTTTTGCTTCTCAATAAGGCCGATCTCGGCGAATCGCTTCCAGTCGAAGAATTCTATAAGCTTGGCGTCAAAGATATGGTCCGCGTTTCTGCAACTACCGGCCTTAACCTTAATGACCTCCGCGACCGCATTACGCGCACACTCGACGCTAACGGCTTCAAAGCTCCAAGCAAGAAAGACCTAGACGATAGCAAAAAGACTCTCAAGGTTGCTTTGATTGGCCGCCCAAACGTAGGCAAGAGCTCGCTCTTCAATACGCTTGCCAAGAAACAGCAAGCCGTCGTCGCTAACCTCGCTGGCACTACTCGCGATGTTAACCGCACGATTATTCGCTATAAAGGCCAAAATATCGAACTCCTCGACACTGCCGGTCTTCGCCGCCCAGGACGTAGGGAAGTGGGCATTGAGAAGTTCTCAGCCCTCCGCACTCTCGCCGCTATCGAAGAGGCCGACGTTTGCTGCATGCTCGTCGATAGCACTGAGCCGCATTGCAAGCTCGACCAAACTCTCGCTGGCGAAATCGTCAAAGCTGGCAAGGGTATTATCCTCGTTGTTACCAAGACCGATCTCGAGAATGATGGCGCCGAGAATATCCTCGACAATCTATCTTACGACTTCAACTTCATTCCTTATGCACCAGTTATTATGACTAGCTCGCTCACTGGCAAGAACGTCACGAAGATTTTCGAGCTCGCCAGCAACATTAACGAAGCTCGTCACGCCGAGCTCAAGACCTCCGACCTCAACAAGCTTCTTCAGGATGCCGTCGCCAGCCATCCACCAGCAGGCCTCAAAAACACTCATCCAAAGCTTCGCTACATGGTTCAGACCGACACTTGTCCGCCTTGGTTTGTCGTCTACGGTAGCGAGCTCAGCCTCCTTCACTGGAGCTACAAGCGCTACCTCGAACGTCGCCTTCGTGAAGCCTACGATTTCGGTGGTACGCCTATCTTCTTCTCCTTCCGCAATCGCGATTAATATGTTATAATATCTCTCAACAATAGTGGGCCTTTCATTCGGGCCCTTTTATTGTAGCTTTTTAAAATTCGTAGAGAACCACACATCCCAAAGGAGGGGACCGCTATGCCAAAAAAGAATGAGGGAATCGCAATCACCCCCGACAATTACTATGTTGTCGACATTAGCGCAGCGTTGAATTTTCCGGATCTCCTTGATCCGAACGCCGATTTACCCGAAAGACACCTTATCATTCCGAAGCTTTGCTACCAGAGATCTATTAAGAACTTCAGCAAAAAGGACGACGCAAAGGGCGAATCTGCATGCGAGCTTTCAGAACTCATCAACGCCGTTATCAAGGGTGGTAGAACTGCTTCATATGCAGGATTTGAGGAATACACCCTCGGAAAAACACTTCACGTCATCTTCGATACAATGGACCATCCCGAAGAAAGAATGAAGCTTGGCAATATCTCTGGCGATGGCATTATTGATACACTCGCCGTCGCACTTCACTGGAAATCTAAAGAAAAGTTCAAAGGCAAAGTCAAAGTTTTATCCAACGACACGACCGCCGAACTTGCCGCTCTCGACGTTCTTGACAAGAGAGACGTTATCTTCTTTGAGCTCAATGCCTACTCTGGCTGGGTTGACGTCTCGGATAATACTGAGGCTTGTCTTCGTTGGTCTATCTCGAAAAAGATGAGCCTGACTGAATTCCAGGAACTCTGCCCGGAATACACTCTGTATCCCCACGAGTTCGTATTTTTCACAGAAGATTCAGCTCAGTACCGTATCGACATGATCGGCCGCTATGATGGCGATAAAACTTCGCAAAATTACGGCTATATCGTGCCTCTCGAGTATTACAAGACCGTTAATTACACAAAACCTCGCAATCGCTATCAGGCATGTGCAATTGAGGCAGCAGCGATGCCGCCAAAAGTTTGTTTGTGTTCTATCCAGATTGGTCCTGCCGGCAGCGGCAAGACTCGTATTGCACTCGGAGTTGCACTCGAGCAGTCTGGACTTCTCGACGGTAAACGTGACCCGGCACCTACTCAGGAAAAGGGCAAGAAGAACAAAGGCGACAGATCCAAGAGGCTCGCCGAAATCCAGGACATCGAAGCCAGACAGGCCGAACATGCTCTGCTGGAGAATTACGACGAGCAGCCTATTGGCATGGATACGCAGGGTAAACCCCGCATGGTTCAGCCGATCGCACCTCCTGGTATCCGCCCGCTCCTGACAGATAGACCGCCAACAGCAAACTATTTGTACGATAGCGTAATCTTCGTCCCGCCGAAACAGATGCTTTATGACCTGCCGCCAGTTCCTGGTGACCGCCTCGCTAAGAACATCGAACTTCTGGCGCCATACAGAACCATCATTCCGATGATTCTTTCGGAGAAAAACGACAAGAAGCAGGGCGGACAGTTCTGCAATACTTCTGACAACATCTACAAGACAGATCAGATTATCGAAAATATTCCGGTTTTCGTACTTGGCAGCATCAGTGGACAGAATTTCCTTAATTCGTATGCACTCCACGACGAAATCCAGAAGGAAACACTGACAGAAATCGTAACAATCCTTGAGCGTGTAGATACCGGCGGCAAATGCGCTCTCATGGGCGACCCTACCCAGAGAACCAACCGCTACGGCGCAGCTGGCAGTCCGGCAATTCGCTTTACTAGACTCAATGCGAAGAGCCCGTACGTAGCCGTAATGATTTACCCGCACAACAATGATGAGCAGACCACAAACTGCATTGAACGCCCTGGCGGAAAGGCAGCTATGTTCTGCAGAGTAAGAACCGCAACCTACTAAACTCTACGAATATATTCCCGACAAGAGGGCGGCCCCATTCGGCCGCCCTTTTTCGTGCTATAATAACAGATATGAAAGTCATTATCGGTTTCGGCAATCCAGGGACGCAATACAATTGGACGCGTCACAATTCCGGCTTTTTGGCGCTCGATTTTTACGCAAAATGCGAAAAGCTCGAATGGCAAGACAGGCCAAAATTCTTCTGCCATGCCGTTAAGGACGAGGCACACGACCTCTTATTAGTGAAGGCTCAAACCTTCTACAACGAAGTTGGCCGATCCGCGCGCGCCATCATGAACTTCTACAAGCTCCAGCCAAGCGACTTTTTGATCATCTGCGACGATTTTAACCTCGAATTTGGCAAGCTACGCTTCCGCGAAAAGGGTAGCGCTGGCGGCAATAACGGCCTCAAATCCTGCATTGCTGAACTAGGAACCGAAGAATTCCCAAGACTCCGCATTGGTACCGCCAACGACGAATTGCGCCGCAAAACCGGCGACGTCGACTTTGTCCTATCTAAATTTACGCCAGAAGAGAAGGAAAAGCTGCCAAAAATCCTTGGCGAAATCCGCGATTTCATTGCAAAATATTAAAATTTCGACAATTTTATACAATATTTTCGAAAAATAACAATAAGCACTTTCACCCCTGTTAGCAAAGCCGCTCCAGATACAAAAAATCGCCAAAATCGCTTGATTTTTGGCAAAAAGTTGCAAAAAGTATTGACCAAAAAGCAAATATGTGCTATTATCTAGATAGTTTTTGATTCGTAAGGATCAAAAAGCCGCACCTAAATAACCCATAGACATTGCTAGTTTTATTCTAGCAAGTGTTGCGTGCTTTAGAAAGAATTCAGCCTTTAAGTATCTATAACGCTTAAAGTGAAAAGTATTACCTCCACTTAGAATCCTTTCTAGAGCTAGCAATCCCTTTAACCGGCGGACCCCATGTGTGAGGTGGGTCACGCTCCGGGTCTATCCCGGTTGCCTTAGGAGGTGTGTTAAAGGGTCAAATAGCCCCAGGTGATGCCCACCCTTACCTGGGGCTTTTTGATGTCTTAATTTCAATTGACATTCCCGATATAAGTGTTATAATATCAAAATCCGTTAGGCGCTCTTTATAGATATGTCACAAAGTTTGCGCCTTTTTGTCTTTTGCCTAGTACAAGGAGGTCTTCACATGTACGATTTCTACAATATCGCTGAATTTATTGCCAACTCTACACGCGACTTCATTCAGAGATCCAATCAGCCCGAAGGCGCCGGCTGCATTCTCGTTCATTTCGAAGTTCATGATAAAAACTTCGCAAAGAGCTATTTCAACGAAGAATGCACCTGCGTAAGCTACCCGTTCCCGTTAGAAGACGGAGGAAGCATGGTTTCTAATAAAACACAGACCATCAAAAGGCTGACGCCATACTATGCCGGACTCGCAGAAAGCACCGTCACAGCCGTTACGCATGTTAATCATTTCGGAATCTGCACCATGCTTGTCACTACAGAGCTTTATACAAGCAATAGCCACAGCGAAGTTACGACCGATGGTTCTGCAGAGCTCTCTGGCTTCGCTACGGGATATCAGTTCCATAAGTGCGCTACAGCAAATGTCTGCGCTAGGACCACGAATAAGCTTCTGTTTAAGATTGTTGTCGCAATTTCATCCGAGCATGACGACGAAATGAGAAACTCAGAAATTAACCGCCGCACACTTGATGCCGTTTCTAATATTGCGGATTATCTCTGTAACATCTGCGGCGAGTATTGCACAATTTCCGTAAACAGGTGACATCCAGCAGCCCCGCCTATCTATTAGGCAGGGCTCATTTTTTGCCCTCCAAATTGACATATCATGCTTTTTATGCTTTAATAGCAAAGATCCACTGAAGGACCAAGGCGAAAGCCAAATACTATGAAAGGAGTGATCCTAAGTGAAAGTTATTTCGACCACTGTCGCACCCCAGAACACGAAGAAAAAGGAGGTTATCGAGACGATAGCCTCCTTCACAATCCACTTACTGCTCGTTGCGCTTGCAATTATCGAATGCAAGATTGCAACCAGTAACAACCTCGCTGCCGTCATCGTCGCCGCAGTTGCCTTTGTCGCAGTTGCATCATTCGAGAACCTCTACGGTCCGCTCATCGGCTATGATCATCAGGGATTTACCTGCGCATCTTTTGGTTATCTCTTCGGGCAGTTCATTAACTGGATTTGGTACACTTGCTGGCCAAGCGACTTTGAAGGCTTATCAACCACTATCCCACTCGCAATTACATTCGTCTTTATTAGCTTCGCTATTCAGATGATCATGCTCTGGGAAGACCTCAAGGGTTAAGCCCCGGCCCCGCAACCGCGGGGCTTTTTTAGTCCTTATGCTTTTAATCTCATCAAGAATTTGCTAGTCTAGTCCAAGGTTAAAATGTTAATATAATATATTATGGGCAAAAATCTAGTAATCGTAGAGTCTCCTGCAAAAGCGCACACTATCGAGAAGTACCTTGGTTCAGACTACCAGGTTCTTGCTTCCGTCGGTCACATCCGCAAAGACACAAAGGTAGACAAAAACACTTTCGACGTCACTTACGAAGTCGATCCAGGACACAAAACCATTATCGCTGACCTCAAAAAGGCAATGAAAGCTTGCGACAAAGTTTGGCTCGCAACGGATGAAGACCGCGAAGGAGAAGCGATTTCTTGGCACCTTACCCAGGTCCTAAAACTACCTGCAGATACTGCCCGTATTACTTTTCATGAAATTACCAAATCCGCGCTAGAAAACGCCATTCAGAACCCACGCACAGTCAATATGGCCATGGTTTCAAGCCAGCAGGCACGCCAGACGCTCGATATGCTTGTAGGTTTCGATCTTTCCGGCATCGTTCGCAAGAAGGTCCCAGGCGCTATTTCTGCCGGCCGCGTCCAGAGCCCAGCACTTCGCCTCATTGTCGAACGCGAACAGAGCATCGAAAAGTTTACTAGTAAATTTACCTATAAAGTTGTTGGCGATTTCGGCTTTCCTGCCGCCCTCAACCATTCCTTTGATACCGAAGAAGAGGTTAAGGCTTTCCTCGAGAAACTTATTGACGCCGAATATATTGTAAGCGCCGTCGATCATACGCCAGGCACACGCAAGCCAGCTCCACCATTCACGACCGCTAGCATGCAGATTGAGGCCAACAGCCGCCTCGGCTACTCTACGCGCACTACCATGACCGCCGCTCAGTCGCTCTACCAGGCTGGTCTTATTACTTATCACCGTACCGACTCTCTTAACCTCAGTAAGCAGGCAGTTGCCAGCATGGCATCATATATCGAAGAGAAGTACGGCAAGGAATACCTTAAGGTTCGCAACTTCAAGACCAAAGACGCTAGTGCACAGGAAGCACACGAAGCGATTCGTCCTACCAATATTTCCGTCGAAAGCGCTGGCAAAAATACCTATGAGCAGCATCTCTATGCTTTGATCCGCGCCCGTGCGCTCTCAACCCAGATGGCCGACGCTGAACTCGCAAAGACTACGCTCACCATTAGCACGCCTACGGAATACGTATTCGAAGGGAAGGGCGAGGTTGTTACTTTTGATGGCTTCCTCAAAGTCTATGGCCGCCTCAAGGAAAGCGAACTTCCAGACCTACAGGTTGGCGAAAGTGTCGTCGCAAAGGCCATTACCGCCCATCAGACATTTAGTAAGGCTCCAGCTCGCTATACCGAAGGTTCGCTCGTTAAAGAGCTCGAGAAGCTCGGAATTGGCCGCCCAAGTACTTACGCCAGCATCATGACCGCTATTCAGGCCCGCGGCTACGTCGTTAAAGGCGAAAGCGATGGCGAAGAGCGCGAAGTTATCGAGTACCGTCTTGAGAATAACAATATCAGCCGCGAAACCGTCACCGAAAAATACGGCGCCAATAAGGGCAAGCTTATGCCAACCCCAATCGGCGAGCTTATTTCTGGCTTCCTAACCGACAATTTCAAAAATATCGTCGACTACAAATTTACCGCAAACATCGAAAAAGATCTCGACCTTATCGCAGAAGAGAAGCTCGACCGCGTCAAGATGCTACGCGACTTCTACGGTCCATTCAACGACGAGGTTCTCGCCGCAGAGGGCATCGAGCGCTACAATAACGCACGCGTTCTCGGACACGACCCAAAGACCGGCAAAACCATCTATGCCAAGGTCGGCAAGAATGGTGGCTTCATTCAGCTTGGCGAAAACGAAAAAGAATCTGGCGAAAAACCACGCTTTGCACCACTACCAAAACGCAAATCCGTTAAGACCGTCACGCTCGAGCAGGCTCTCAAACAGCTCGAACTCCCACAGCTACCGCGCACTCTCGGCACTGCAGCCGATGGCACTGAAATCATCGCCGCCGCTGGCCCATTTGGCCCATACCTTAAAGCCGGCAAATACAATGTACCAATGAAGAGCGCCGAAGCGACTTACGACCCATACACAATCACGCTCGAAGAGGCCGAGCCACTCTATATTGCTAAGCGCGACAGCTATATCGCAGACTGGGGTGAAATTCAGATTATCAACGGCGCTTACGGTCCGTACATCAAGGGGCCAGGCCGCCGCAACAACGTCCGCATTCCGAAAGACATGGACCCGAAGTCCATTACCGAAGAACAGGCAAAAGAAATGCTCGAGAATAAGCCAAAGAAGACTCGCCGCCCAGCAACTCGCAAAAAACCTGCCGCAAAGAAAGCTGCAGCCAAAAAGACTGCCACAAAGAAAGCTACTAAAAAATAAGCCTAAAAAACCGCCCCTCCGAAGAGGGGCGTTGGCTATATACAGCCTGGCATACACAAGATTTTAGTCTTTGGAAACAAGTTCGATTGTATAGCTATAACCTTCGGAAGCAACTTCGGTTGTTGCTCCTACAGCGACGCTAGCCTCTTCCTTAATCTCCTCGTTTGGCAGCTCGTAAAGTCTGCAGCTTGCCATTTCCATCAGAACTCTGGCGCCGCAACCAGCGAGAGACTCATTGAGTCTATCGGAGGCACCCTCCATAAAAACGGAGACGTAGTAGCGAGCCCAGCTCTTTTTCTTTTCGCGGAATAAACCACGCTCATATTCGATGTCAAAACAGAGACAACCACGCTTATTGTTTACGTCCCCTGGCATGTCGGGATCGTAACTAGACATGGTGCCAGATAAATGACTCTTCTTAGCGCAGATGTAGACACTGCTGAATACCTGAGGTATGTGGCGCAGGTAGCTTCTCTTTGAGTTGAGCACGAAGCTCTTCTCTCCGAAATTAAGCTCGTAAAGCTTGCATTTCATCTCCTTTCTTGCGCTGCGACAAAGTGGTTCCACTGCTGTCACTATTACGCACTCACCCTTATACTTAGCTCTAAGATCGCTTCGCTCGAGGATTGTGCGCTTAATCTCTTCAGCAACTATATCTGCTGCCTCTGTTGGTCCGATGAACATATCGACCATTCCTTTCGATGTATTTGCCCGCAACAATAAAACGGGAAAATAAGGTCCTCCTTTACCTACAGATCTTGCGTTTTAAAGAGCGAACATCTTACCAGTATAACACAAAATTGACTATTTTAAAATATTATTGAAGAAAAACAAGCATAAAAAGAAAGCCCCGGACCAAAAGTCCAGGGCTTTAATAGGTATAAAGAGCGAGATCTTAGAAGATATGGAAGGAGGCAAACAGAGGAGCTAAAGTATTAGCTACTGTCGACATCATCTTGATGAAGATATCGAGAGCCACTCCAACTACATCCTTTCTAACGTCACCAACTGTATCGCCAGTTACAGTTGCCTTGTGAGCGTCAGAACCTTTACCGTGTCCTTCGAGGGCTCCGCTTTCGATGTATTTCTTAGCATTATCAAAAGCGCCACCACTATTACCCATGAAGATCGCACGAGTAATAGCTACCAAAGTTGCACCTACAAGCAAACCGCCGACAAACTCGACGCCAAGAACGAGACCTCCAATAGTCGGCACAAAGAGTGCCAGCAAGCTCGGAGCGAGCATCTTGTGCAGAGCCATCTTAGTTGCCATCTCGACACACTTATCATAATCAGGCTTAACTGTTCCTTCGAGAACGCCAGGAAGCCTGAGCTGACGCTTGCTTTCTTCGGCCATGTCGTGCGCCGCATCGTTTGTGTTATCGGTCAACATGCCAGAGAAGAACTCAATCAGCGCAGCGCCAACCATTGCTCCAGCAATAACGAAAACTGATGCAAAATTCAGAACCGGCTCTCCATCACTGTAGTTGCCAACATAAGCGATAATCAGCGAAACCGTTGCAAAAGCCGCAGAACCAATCGCAAATCCCTTACCAATTGCTGCAGTCGTATTGCCAACCGCATCAAGCTTATCGGTAATTGTACGCACACTCTCATCAAGATGACAGCTCTCGGCAATTCCGCCAGCATTATCTGCGACCGGTCCGAAGGCATCAATTGAAACCGTTACACCAACAAAGCTCAGCATACCCAGCGAAGAAATCGCAACGCCGTAATAGCCACAGAAAGCATAAGAGAATACCATGACGAAACTTATGACAAATACCGGCAAAAGAACCGATCTCGAACCAACTGCGTCACCCTTGGTAACAACAAAGGCTGAGCCTTCGGGCGAAATCTTAGCAATTCCACGCACCGGCTTAAAATCGGTCGAAGTGTAATACTCAGTAATCTTACCGACCGCAATACCAGCACAGATGCCAAGCAAGCTCGAAATCCACGGAGAACACCAGCCAAGCTTAAAGCTGCTATAAAGCTCGATGTTGCCAAAGAAATAATACGAAGCAGCAAAGCCTCCGATAATCGCAAAGGCTGAAGCAATATACGTTGCTGCATTCAGCTGCTTTGATGGGTTCGTGCTTTCCTTCTTAGAGTACTGCACATAGGCAATACCAATCACGCTACCAAACAGACCAGCGGCTGCCATGACAACAGGGAAGAACATCGTAGCATTCAGCAGTTCACCGCTTTGACCCTTCGCAATCGTAATCGCAATCAGGATACTCGCAACCACAGTCGCAACGAACGATTCCAACAGGTCAGAACAGTTTCCAGCAATATCATTAACTGTATCGCCGATAAAGTCTGCAATTGTTGAAGGATTACGACAATCATCTTCCGGCAGATCAAAGTTGTTCTTGCCAACAATATCTGCAGAAATGTCCGCAGCCTTAGTAAAGTTTCCACCAGCAACTCTGTTAAACATCGCTACAACCGAGCAGCCGAGCGAATAGGTTGTTAGACGAAGAGTAAAAGCATTGCATTCCATCGAAAGAAGCAGGCCACTACTCTTTGCCGAAACATCAACTCCACTCATAACTGCGAGAATCAGGACCAAACCAATCAGACCAAAAGCCTGAACCGCTAAGCCACTGACGCTGCCACCACGAAGGGCCACTCTGACGGTTTTGCCAATAGAGTGAGTTTCTCGTGCAGTATTTGTTGTACGAACGTTCGAATAAGTTGCGCCTTTCATGCCGATAAGACATGCCGCGGACGACATGCATGCGCCGACAATGAAAGTTAAGCCGCTGAGAGTTTCGATGAAAAGCGAGAAGAGAATAGCAACTGCTACTACTACAATCGCAATCATACGAAACTCGGTTCTGAGGAATGTGTTGGCGCCAGAACGAATCGTAGCAGCCAACTCGACCATTTCCTTGGTTCCTTCGCTAAGCTTCTTCGTGTAACGATAGTTAGTACAAAGCAGCACAAGAGCGATGAAAGAAACCAAGATTGCAAGTACGTAACTAAGCATTTTTCAAACCCTCCTTTTTAAGGTACCTATGAAGCCTGGCGAAGCTTCATAAAAAATGACGAGCGGACGGGCGTCCACTCAAGCTCATAAAAACACATAACTAAAACAATAGCAACGATAAGCAGATTATTATTAGTCAATTTATAAGCATAAGCGTAAAGACTTATACAATAAATCGATAATGTTTAAACTTTAATGCATTTTTTTCGTGTCATCGTCAAAATTATGCTAGAATAAAAATAGTAAATGTAGAAAAGCGTTTGACAAGCCTCTACAATTATGTTAATATAATAGTAATTTCAAATATTAACTCTAACCCGGAGAATCAAAGGACTACCGACCAATGGACTATGCGGAAACGATTAGCGAAGCAATCAAAAGCAGCCTCGCAATCATCGACCAGGATCGCGAAAAGGAAATCATCTCACGTAGATTCGGTCTAAACGGACACAAAGAAACACTAGAACAAATTGGAGAAATGCTTTCAATTACAAGAGAGCGTGTCCGCCAATTGGAAAAAGCAATTTTAATTCGTTTGCGCATTACCGCTGAAGAAAACAAGATTCCGGGTCTTGCTCCAGCAGAGAAAATTCTCATTCGCAATCTTACCGAGATGGGCCGCGTCGCTCGCACCTCAATGCTTGCCGAAAAGGTTTATGGCCGCCCAGCAACCGAAAGCGAAAAAGCTGAACTCAACTTCATTGCCGAAATCTCCCCACTACTTACCGTAGTCAACGAGAACGACAAGTATTACAACGCTATTGGTATTTCCGAATACGGCGACGAGAAGGAATTCCGCAGCCGCATTGACGAAATCTACAACTTGGTTCGCCAGAACAAGAAGGCAATCAGCCTCGATGATCTCGACGCAAAGCTCGCTTACGAGCATCCAACTCACATCGAAGCAATCGCACGCCTTAGCAAGAATCTAACTTCGCTTAACAATATGTGGGGCCTCACCAAATGGCCAACCGTAAATCCAAAGAATATCCGCGATAAGATTTACGTAGTCCTCGAAGAAAATCTTCACCCAATGCATTTCTCCGAAATTGCAGAGGCAATTAGCAAGTCCGACTTCCGCCGCAAGAACGTAACCGTTCAGGCAATTCACAATGAGCTCATTAAAGATCAGCGTTTCGTCCTAATCGGTCGTGGCATCTATGCTCTTAACAGCTGGGGCTTCGAAAAGGGAACCGTCGCCGACATCATTACGCGCATCCTCGCCAAGGCTGGCCCAGAAGGCTTGTCTCGCCAGGATATCGTCAAATATGTCCTCGAAAAGCGCAAGGTTAAGGAAACTACCGTTCTTCTAAACCTCCAGAACAAGAAGCTCTACAAGCGCGTTGGCAAAGATTGCTACTGCAACGCAACCGCAGAAGTTGAAGAATAATCAAAAATAGCACCCGAAAGGGTGTTATTTTTTGCAAACGACTTATTGAGAAAAATGCATTCAATGAGTCATTTTGTCATAATGCTATAATTTAATTAACCATGAGCAAAAAGAATAAACTTTTTATACGCCTATTCGCGAGCCTAGCAATTTGTTTACTCGCACTCGGCGCTAATACTTTTGCCATTACGGCAACCGAAATCGACCCTAATCAGCAAAATCAGGGCCTCGTCGAAAAAATCGTCAAAGATTGCGACGAAGCAATTTTGCAATACGGTAACCGATACAATTACATCATCTCGGATTACGATATTAATATTCGTGTCAACGAGAACAATACTTATGACGTCATCGAAAGCTACACTGTCTGCTTTGCAAAGCAGGGAAGTCATGGCATTTATCGCAAAATCCCAAAGAAGATTAGCGGCTGGAGAAGCGACGGCAGCACCTACAAAGCCAACGCCATCATCTCCAACCTCACGGTCTCTGGCGACAAGTTCGAGAAAGAGAACAATTCAGGCTACGTATATCTGAAGATTGGCGATCCGGACAAAATCGTTCGCGAAGAAAAAGCCTACACAATTAGCTATCGCTACGATTTTGGCGAAGATACTCTTGAGGGAGCTGACGAATTCTACTTCAACCTGATTGGCGCAAACTGGGACAGCGACACTATCTTTCTCGATACCAGCTTCGAAATCGCTATGCCAAAGAGCTTCGAATATGACAAAGATAAGCTCGGCTTCACTGAAGGTCCAGTTAATACCTCGCGCGTCGCTAAAGTCACCTACGACGTAACTGGCCGTAAAATCAAGGGTACCAGCCAAGAAAAGCACCCAGGCGGCAGCGCGCTCACTATCCGCCTCGTATTGCCAGAAGGTTACTTTGTTGGCGCCAGAAAAGAGACTTATCCGCTCATCCAAATCGCCATTGTCGCCAGCGCCGTCATGCTACTCATCGCCTATATCTTCTTCCTGAAGTACGGCAACGATAATAAGATTCACAGCAATGTCCAATACGACCCACCAAAAGAACTTAATCCACTCGAGTTCGGTATGCTAGCAGGCTACATACAAGACAACGCTATAATGGGCTTAGTCTTCCATCTAGCAGAGAAGGGTTACCTAAAAATCGAAAGCGACGAGAAGGGTAAACATTTCACAATCCATAAGGTCAAAGAGTATGACGGCGAAGATAACAGCGAAAAAGTCCTCATGCAGGAGCTCTTTAGCTATTCAAAAGACAACGGCAAAACCGTTACCGATAAAGACCTACAAAACAAGTTCTATAATAGCTTCTTCAAGATCATAAAAGCTTCAAATATCTCAAATATCCGCAAAGAATGTTACGACCGAAAGACCGTCAAAATCTCCGCTGTCTTCCTTGTCCTTAGCATCCTACTAGCATTTGCCGTTTTCGTTCTAGTTATCATTCAAAACTCTATCATTAGTTCTGGCCTTAGTGTGCTCATGTCCATTGTTGCTGTCGTAGGCAGCTGGCTCACAATTGCGGTTAGTGCAGTAATTCGCAAGAAGACCCCATACGGTGAAGATTTATTTACGCGCATTAAGTCCTACAAAGACACTCTCAAGAGTGCTAACATCCTATCCGACCAAGGCGCAAGCTACTTCTATTACAACTACGCCTTTGCCTATGCAATCGGCTACAATACAGTCTTTAGCCGCAAGTTTAAAGACGTTGTCACGAAGGCACCAAGCTGGTATACCGGCAGCAACTTCACGAACCTAGACAGCTTCGCAAGCATGACCAACAGCATCGGCTCTGGCTCTATGTCCTCGCCTGGTGGCAGCGGCTCCGGCGGCGGCATGTCCGGCGGCGGTGGTGGCGGCGGTGGCGGCGGCGGTTGGTAATCGCCACGCAGCAAACCCAAAAAATTCCCCCAGTCATAATGACCGGGGGTTATTTTGCGCAATATTATTTGCGCTTTGCCTTCATCTGAAATGTCCTAATCTTCTGGTAGCCACCCTTGAATACCTCGAGAGCCTTCTGCGCCTCAGGATCATCTTTTTCTCCCTTGATATAGGGCTGGATATCCACAACGTGACCATTTGCATAATGGCGAGGATGTCCGCTCACGATCCACCACTTCATAGAATAGTTCTTGGTACTCTTATTGATAGTAAGCGAACCAGATTCTGACTCGTAGTGAATATAGGCGATACATTCAGACGGATTCTTGGCAGTAGGCTGACTGGGGACCTTACGTGGAGTAGGTATAGAATTAGGCTTTTCAGGCTTCTTCTTCGGCTTTACGTCAAGCTTAGGAAGTGTTCCGCCAGTCAGGTAGGTTTCAACGGCTGACTGTATTGCGCAAACGCAGGTCGCAACAAAGCTCTTTGCATAGTTGATTGTATCGAGCCTTATCTTTGCGGCCAGAAACTCACACCTAATCGCAGGATCCTCGACGCCGGCCCTTTCCTTCTTGATGATTTCCTTCGAAAGTCTCTGAAGGTCCATACATACGCCACCCATAGTTTCACTGACTACGCCCTGCGCGCAAGAAATTTGGCATTCAGGATTGTGCCACATGAAACAGAGCGAATAGTCGCCTCTATACTCCAGATAGACAGTCGCAATCAGGTCGTCAGGAGTGAGAGTTCTAGTACCATCCGCAACCTGACTCTTGACGTCAGCATCGGTCGCAAAAACATTATCGTTAGCTGCAAACTTTATGCCTCCCATTAATTGGCGACAATAGTGGAAGATATCGGTGCGGCTAGCGGGCCCCTCGAACGGCACGTAATGAATCTTGAGGATATGCCCCTCAGGCTCCTTAATCTCTGCATAAAAATCGTTCAGCGGAAAAACCAGCTTCGAGACGTCTTTCTCCTGGTTAATTAAATTAGCCAGTTCTAAAGACATTCCCTTAAAAATAACGGTTGACGCAGTAGGTTTAAGCTTTTCTGCGATAATAGAATCGGGCAGGGAGGCCAGAGCAGCTTCAGCTCTCTTGCAGGCCTTATTCCTCTCCTCGATCTTCGCCTGAGCTCTTGCAGCTGCCTTGGCGTGCTTCTTCGTAGTTTTACCAGACTTACTCATAGTAATGTCTCCTTTCAGATGGTGTTAAAGATCAGTGGCAATCGCCACAAAAATAATCCACAGCAAACGCCGTGATACTTTATATTATATCATATTTGATATAGTTAGTCAATCCAGCTAACGCTTTTGCATATGATAAATACCAATAAACTTCCGTTAAGAACTAATGTTTAAATATGATATAATATAGGCATGAATCTTTTGTCCTTTCTCTTTAAGCCAATCGTATGGATTCCGATTGTTACGATTTTGGCGGTTTTAACAGTGCGCAATTATCGCAAGCTTAATCGCATGAAAATCCTCAACGTGGATAGCGTGCTTTTAATGCTCGAAATTCCTAAGGACAACGACAAGAACGAGCTTAGCGCAGAGCAGATGTTCATGTCTTTGCATGGCATTTTGCGCGACGCGAACGAGCTCAAGAATACTGGCGGCGTTCAGGAGCATTTCTCCTTCGAGATTGCGTCTACCGGCAACCAAATTCGCTTCTTTGTATGGGTGCCTAAGATTTTCCAGTCCTTCGTTGAAGGCCAGATTTACGCTCAGTATCCAAGCGTCCAAATTTATCGCATGAACGAGGATTACGTTGATCGTCGCGAGAAATATCCAGTCCAGTACAGCACCGAGATTGTTCTTACCGACGACCAGGCCCTTCCAATTAAGACCTTCGACAGCTTCGAGGTTGACCCTCTAGCAGGCGTCACAGCAACTCTCGCCAAGCTCAACCCAACCGGCGGAGAAGAGATGTGGGTTCAGATTTTGACCCGCCCAATCGCTGATGACTGGCGCAAAAAGAGCGAGGAATGGATCAAGAGCGTCAAGGACGGCAAGAAGCTTTCCTTCGGCATGGACTTTTTGAAGACCCTCGGCGAAGCACTCTGGAAATCCCCAGAAGAGCTCAACAAAGACGTCAAAAAAGAACTCAGCGAGCGCGACAAACTCCGCGTCTCCAAAGCACAAGAGAAGAGCGACAAACTTGGCTACGAGGTTAAGATTCGCTTGGTCTATGTTGGCGACAAAGAAATCGACGCCAAGCTCAACATGCAGGCCCTCGTCGGTACTTTCAAGCAGTATAACTCTACTGCTCTTAACGGCTTCAAGATGACCAAGGCTAGCTTCGAAAAGTCCGAGCTCGACAAATACAAAGAGCGCCAATTTGGCGACCACGGCTTCGTTCTCAACGTTTCCGAGCTTGCTAGCGTCTACCACTTACCACACGCCAGCGTCGAAACGCCAAATATCGTCTGGGCATCCAGCAAGACCGCTGAACCGCCTTCAAAGCTCCCGCTCATGACGGGCGACCCAAGCTTTGACGAAAACATTTCCGCCTTCGGCCTTACCGACTTCCGCGGTATTAAGAATCAGTTCGGTATGTACCGCCGCGACCGCTCTCGCCACATCTATATCATTGGTCAGACTGGTTCTGGTAAGTCTGGTCTTCTGACTCTCTTTGGTCTATCCGACATTTTCCATAATCAGGGCTACTGTATTATCGATCCGCACGGCGACCTTGCGATGGATAACCTCCGCTTCGTCCCAGAATCACGCATTAAGGATGTCGTTTACTTCAATCCAGCCGATACACAGTACCCAATGGCCTTCAACCCACTCGAAGTCGACAACCCAGCACGCAAGCCAAACATTTCCTCTGAAGTTATCGGCGTTTTGAAGCGTATGTTCGGCGACTCTTGGGGTCCACGCCTTGAACATATTTTGCGCTACACACTCCTCGCCTTGCTCGATCGCCCTAATTCTACTTTGCTAGATATTTCCCGCATGCTTACCGACTCGGATTTCCGCAAGGAGACTTTGACTTACTGTACAGACGTCACGGTCCTTCAGTTCTGGAAGAAAGAGTTCGGTTCCTGGAGCGACAAGCAGGTTACCGAATCTGTTGCGCCAGTTCTTAACAAGGTTGGTGCCTTTACGGCAAACCCAATCGTCCGCAATATTATCGGCCAGCCAAAATCTAGCTTTAATATTCGCCAAATCATGGACGAAGGCAAGATTCTTGTCGTTAACCTTTCTAAGGGTCTTATCGGCGAAGATAATGCTGGCTTGCTCGGTTCGTTCTTGGTTACCAAGGTTCAGCTCGCTGCAATGTCCCGCTCGGATATCGAACGCGTCGAAGATCGCCGCCCATTCTACCTTTACGTAGACGAGTTCCAGAACTTTGCCACCGATTCCTTCTCGGTCATTCTTTCTGAGGCGCGCAAATACGGCCTTAATCTAACCGTCGCCAACCAGTACACGAGCCAGATGACCGAAAGCGTCCGCGATGCCGTCTTCGGCAACGTCGGTACCACCATTTCCTTCCGCGTTTCTGCCGACGATGCACCAGTACTCGCCAAACAGTTCGAGCCAATCTTCGAGGCCCAGGACCTCCTCAACCTCAACAACCGTCACTTCGTCATCTCGATGATCATCAACGGCGAAAAGGCCAACGCCTTCTCAGCAACTACTCTTTCTATTCCGAAGCCACCGAACGACCTCACGCCACGCATTATTGAGTATTCCCGCAATACTTACGCCAAGACTAAGGAAGAGGTCGAGAAGCTAATCGCCGCCAATATCGGCGCCGCAGATAAGTTTAAGGAAGATCTCTCTAACTCTGGTCGCGCCGCTGGTGAACGCGGAAGCCAAAACCAGGCCTTTACACCAAAGGAGAAGCCGGTCTTCGCCTTCCAGCCAACTCCACAGCAAGAATTCCGCAAACAGAAGATCTCGCCAAACACCGCTCAGGGCGAAAGCGAGAATGCTGGCAACGGCCTCAAGAATCTTGGCAAACTTTTTGCCGAGAAGACCGCCGTTCTTAGCCCAAATATCAAGGGCGAAAAAGAGCCAGAAATCGACACGAAAGAAAAACTCATAATCACCTCTGGCCCAGCAGACAAGAAGCAGGGCAATAATTCGCACAATAGGCGCGGTAATCGCAATAACCGTAACCACAATAACAATCCGAATAAAAACGCCAAATAACGCGCGCTAGGCCCCTCAGAATGGATTTCTACTGCTACCTCAAACACAGCTCCGACTTCGAACCAAAAGACTGCGCTGAATATTTCCGCAAAAACGGCCTAGAAGTTGTTATAGATAGCGACTATACGGACGACTCCCTTGAAATTGCAATCAAAGATTCAAAAACAGGGAAGTGCTGCGTTTTTGAGAGCAATAAAATGGATCGCAGCGAGTACAAGCAGCTGCTCGAGAACTTCCCTAAGTACGAGGCCGCTCTCAAAAAGCTCAATGCACGTGCCGATATTTCGACTAAAAACGATTCAGATAGAGCTCTCGCCCTAACACTTCTTAGCTACCTACACAACAAGCACAAGGCTTACATTCTCGACGACTACAATAAACGCCCACTCGGCACAAAGAAGCTCAAAGAGCTACGCGAGAAGAGCATTGCAAACTATCAGAGCGGCAAACAACTCAGCTTTAAGGAGTTTGCCGCCAAATACCACCTCGCCGAAATCGCTTTCTCATTAATCCTACTGGTCGGCTATTTTATTTTTGACCACTACGTCAGCTACAGCACTGATATGTTTTTCTTCCTCATTGTCATAGGCCTCATTGTTTACTGGATTCACGGCTAGGGAAGAGCTCCCTTCTCTTTTGACAGAAAGTCAAAAAACTGTTATTATAATTGCATCCATAATTGCATGGAAGATCTTTTTTAAGGAGGAATAATCCCTATGAGTAAAAATAATCTATTTGCTCTATTTCTCGCCGTCCTTGTAGCAGTTATCTTCTCTGGCTGCGCTAGCGCACATGCTCAGAGCAGCGAGCCTCAGATGCTCAACATTATCACTCCAATCGAGACAACTACTACCACATCCGAAACAACCTCGACAGCTAATGTTACGACAGAATTGGCACCGGAAGCAACAACGACAGCAACCGAACCAGCAGAAGCCCCAACAGAAGCTCCGCCAGCGCCAAAATCCGAACTCGACCTATATAAGGAAGAATCCCTACGGCTCCTCGGTGACAAGAGGCAGCTTGAAGGCATTGATATCTCCATGTATCAGGCTGACCAGGATTGGAAAGGTTATATCGACGAAGCCGATGCCGTCATCATCCGATACTCGGCCGGCACAGAAGATCTTGATCCCTATTTCGACCAAATGATGGCCTATGCCAAAAGCAAACACAAACTAGTCGGGATCTACTTCTTTACCAACGTGAATACTTGGGCAGCCCTAGACGCAGCCGAATACGCCCGCTGGTGCATCGAACATACCAAAGAATACCTCGGCTACGCCGTTTACGTCCTAGATGCCGAAGAAGCCCCGCTGCTGGACACGCAGTGGATTCTGACCTATCTCAGGACCTTCAAAGCAGAAACCGGCATTAAGCCAATCCTCTACACGGGACAATACAAGCTCAATCAGGCCGCCAGCACAGATTCGACCGCGGAAGCACTCAAAACCATACGTGAAGAATCTTACGGCTTATGGATAGCAAGATACGGAGAAAACGACGGGGAAGTGTACGAATTCGAAGTCTTTCTCTGGGAGGAAAACAAGGTTTTTGGACATCAGTACGTATCTAAAGTCGAAAACCTTGATCGAGACATTTTCTACTGTACGCCTAAGGCATGGTATGAATTCGCCAAACAAGCAAACTACTAACAAATTTGTTTTAGCCATAAATATTATTCCTTTATTCATTTCATTTCACTTGCGCGCTCCGAAAGGGGCGCATTTTTTGTTTTAACAAATATTAACAGATAACAACAGGGGTCGCAGAGCAGGGGGAAGGGCAATATTTTCCCTTCGCCACCCCTGTTCTACCCCCCTGTTATTCTGATTAATTACCGAAGTTTTTGCCCTATTCCACCCCTGTTATCACCCTATTCTACCCCCGTTATTACAGGTACGGAACAGAGGTAGATCTCGGGGCGGTCAGACAAACGAGCTCACAGAACGCGCCAGAACGCAAAATTAAGCATAAATAGTATAAGGACTCAAAATTGCATAGAAAAGCGCGCAGAAGCGCAGGAAGAGGGCAAATACGGCAAAATATCCGCCAGGCAGCCAAAAACATGGTCAACTTAGACGTATCAGCAATCGTCTTTTGTTCATATTTTAAATGTCGCACAATGTATATTTTACGACTATACAGTATTAGAAACCTAGTTGAATAGGCAATCATCTAAATACGAAAAACGTATCTGTTAATACCTACTAAACATAGCTCTTCTGCCGGAAGTAACAGATCAAAAGCCAATGTCGCCATATATATTCATATATACTGAAGCCTTATTGAAGCCCAAAAACGTTGTAAAATCATGAAAAATCGGGCGCCCCCTACCGAAAAAACACCTTGGGGGAGTGGTCGGATTTGACAGAAGCGCTGGCCGTATCAGTCACGACCCCTGTAAATCTTCATATTATGACATATTTTTCCACAATTCAGGCAGTTTTCACGCCGTGAAAACCCTCAAAATTCGGCTTTTCACACTTCCCTTATCCCTACCCCTTCAAAAACGATTTTACCCCTGTTCGAGACTCGCCCAGACCAATCTTCTTCTGCCCCACATCCAAATCGTTTTCGCAAAAACCGAACAAAAACCGAACACGAGAGGACTAGAAGAAAGAGCCCTCCCATTTCCCTGGTCGGACTCTATTTGTAGTAAGCTTTACCAGAAACCCTAAGGTCGACATATTCCGGCACAATTCCCCGCTCGTCTAAGTACTTCGCCATTCTCGACAAATCCTCCGCCTGGACTGCACTGCCCCGGTCAAGCGACATCTTATAATACTCGCTGCGCCCAATAATAAATACTCTTAACTCGCGCGCTTTCTGAGCAGGCAGGCTTACATGATCGATTCCCATGCCATATTGCACTAAGTCATTCTCAAGGTCGTAAACAAAGTCTTTGACGCGCTGGCTAATATTGTCGCCAACATTCTCATCAATCACAGGAACCGTAGGCTCCTTTACGATACTCTGAGCCTCCAGCTCGGCCAGCTCACGCTCAGCTTTCTGCTTCATAGTAATATGAATCGTAACGAACAAAATACCTAATACTATCAAGAAGGAAGCCGAAATTACGGCAGTATAGCGAATCTTGCGCTTACGCTGGTCGTTGGCACGGCGACGCTTCGCTTCGAGCGTTTTCTTAGCATCGCCAGCCATCGTACGACCAACCCTAAAAGTATTCGAGTAAGTTTTTGGGGGCACAAAATCAGGCCCGGCCGATTGCTCGGCGCGAAAGCGTTTCTTATCTTTCGAAACTTCCTGATTGTAGCCACCCAAAATCTTCATCTTATGCGTCCTGTAGTACTTCGAGGCCTGGCAACTTCTTACCAGACAAAAGTTCCAAACTTGCACCACCGCCAGTGGAGATCAAGCTATATTCCAAGCTATCATCTTCACGCTTAAGACCCTCGACGAAGCCAGCAGTATCGCCGCCACCGATAATCGTCGTGGCCTTAGATTCAGCCATTGCCAAAGCGACAGTAGTAGAAACCTTAGCAAAGCGCTCGTCTTCGGTTTTGCCAAGAGTACCATTCCAAACGACCGTCTTAGCATGAAGCACGGAGTTTACAATATGCATGCCGGTATTTGGGCCAACATCAAGCTTAGCACCAGTCTCGTCCTCAGCAAAGTCCTCAGCGACGTAAATCTTTGGATCCGTAGCCTCGTAGCCGTCAGCCGCAATCTTACCACCAACGATAATCTCGTCAGCAATTGGCAAGAACTGCTCGATCATTGGAGTCTTATCTTCAACCTTAGCGCCGCCAATAATAACGACCAAAGGATGCTCAGGCTCCTTGATGGCGCCTTCAAGCTTCGTGACCTCATTCTCTACGAGGAAGCCGGCAACTGCAGGCAAAATCTTTGCAACTGCATCGGTCGATGCGTGCGCACGATGAATAACCGCGAAACCATCCTGAACGAACAAATCTGCGCCAGTAGCCTCAACGATAGCCTTAGCAAACTCTTCCGAGTTGTCCTCTTCTGCGGCAGAGAAGCGCAAGTTTTCGAGCAGCAATACGCCACCCTCAGGCAAATCTTCCACTGCCCTTCTCGCTTCGTCGCCAATTGTTTCTGGGCAAAAACGTACAACTTTGCCGAGCATCAAATCGCCGAGACGCTTTGCGATTGGCGAGAGACTAAACTCAGGCTTAACCTGCCCTTCTGGGCGACCCATATGAGAAATCAGGACTACCTTCTTAGCGCCCTGCTCTAGCAAATACTCAAGCGTTGGCAGGCTTGCACGAATACGCATATCCTCCACAATGTTGCCGTCTTTCATTGGCACATTATAATCTACGCGCACTAGCACAACTTTGCCAGCTACATCTACGTTTTCTACCGTCTTTTTCCTAAAACCCATCTTTTTCTCCTTAAAGAGGAGCACCTCTGGGGCGCTCCTCTGAAAGTTTATTAAATCTTGCGAATCTGAATCGTATTCGTCGAACCCTGCTCGTTCTTGAAGCCCTGAACGAGAACAACCGTCAACTCATCTTTACCTTCAGGAAGCTTGAGATAGCCATTAGCCTTCAAATCCTGAACAGTATCAATCGTTGAGGTCTCATCGAACTCACGAACGTAAGCAGTGTTTGCATAGCGCAATGCTAGCTGACCAGCGACACGCTTGTCGTTAGTAACGCTAACGATTGGCATGTTTGGACGCATAGCAGCGATCGCATTTGCGGTCTCACCGGTGCGAGTTGCAGCGACGATAAGGTCAGCATCGATATCTTCAGCAATCTTTACAGCACCAGCTGCGATTGCATCGTAGTTCTTGAAGTTACCAACTGGTTCGTACTCGATGGACTGCATTCTAGCGTGGTCCTGAGTGTAAAGAATGATCTTCTTCATCATCTTGATGGACTCAATTGGATACTTACCGTTTGCAGTCTCATCGGAAAGCATCGTAACGTCTGCACCCATGATAACAGCCGTAGCGACGTCGCTAACCTCAGCGCGGTTTGGTTCTGGATTATCAACCATGCTGCCGAGCATCTGAGTTGCAACGATGACTAGCTTAGCGTGCTGGCGTGCGAATGCAAGAAGCTTGCGCTGAATAATAGGAACAACCTCGAGGCCTGCTTCGACACCAAGGTCACCACGAGCAACCATGACACCATCAGCAGCCTTAACGATCTCTTCGAGATTTTCGTCAGTCTCAATAGCCTTCTTGGTTTCAACCTTTGCAATGATCTTTGCGCGGCTACCGTTAGAAACGAGGATCTGGCGAATCTTTTCGATATCTTCAGCCTTCTGAATGAAGCTTACTGCGACGTAGTCGAAGTCGCGGCTTGCACCGAACTCAAGGTCAGCCTTATCCTTTTCGGTAATAATGTCACCACCGAGGTCAGTATCTGGGAGGTTAATACCCTTATGACTCTGCAAACGGCCGTCGTTAAGAATCTTAACCATGATGGCAGTATCGGAAGTTCTCTCGAGAACGACAGCCTTAATCTTACCATCATAGAAGGAGATTGGCTCACCAGCCTTACAGTACTCGGCCAAGTTCCACTGAACTGGCAAAGTTGAGCCGCCGTCATGCTCTTTTACGGCGTAGTCGAGAATAATCTCGTCACCCTTCTTGAGCTCATAGCAGTCATCCTTGAGGTCGCCAAAGCGAATCTTTGGACCCTGAATGTCCTGAAGAATAGCAACATTTCTACCGCGTTCTTCAGCAAATTTACGAATAATACGAATCTGTTCATCACGCTCTTCGTAGGAACCGTGACTAAAGTTAAGGCGAAAACCGTTAACGCCAGCATAGACCATCTCGCGAAGCTTCTCTTCGCTGAAACAAGCTGGACCAACCGTCGCCAAAATCTTGGTGCGTTTAAAAAGTTTTTTACTCATACCCATATATTTTAACATAAAATCCCGAATCTACCACTATAGATACGCTGTTTTATGACAAAAAATAAAACATAAACAAAAAATCGCCCGACGGCGACTAACAACAAAAAATGGTGATCACGGTGGGAATCGAACCCACGATTGCCAGGATGAAAACCTGGAGTCCTAACCACTAGACGACGTGACCATCCAAGTAATTCTTAGTATAGCACAAGCCCATCATCTTGGCAAGAGCTAGTTATTACTTATGTCGCTTTGCGGCAATGTCCGTAAGGCTTCGCTTTAAATCTTCCAGAGTAATATCAGTCTTGCCACGCAAAACCAAGCAGTGTTCGCCACGTATCATCGCGTCGCCATTAGGAAGACCAGTAATATCCTCCACTTCCCAATCGATATTCGCAATGAAGTCGCCGAGTTTATAAGAGCCATCTTGTCGATCTTGCGTAACATACCTTATATTGCCGTCCGTGCAGCTTGCCAAAATAACGCCATTTGGCAATTCCTCAACAAGACTAATCCTGACATCCTCGTCATTGTCTAAACACTCTCCCGTATAACCATATCGGCCATCAGGTTTCATTCCGTATCTAAACCAACGACCATTGTAATCTTTAACAAGTGCATCACCATTAGAAAGCGGCACAAAAAAGCTTAGTACAGAATTAATTCTGCCCTCACCGGCTAGCTCATACTTGTCGTCGCTACCTTTATAAAGCGTTATGAGTCTGCCAGAACCATTACCTATAGTCACGAAGCCATCTGGCGATTCGTTGCTATATCGAATATCAGACATTGTATAATCGTCTAATTCATCAAGTCTCTCAAAACCAATATCGGTATAACCAGACTCCTCGTATATGCTCAAAACGCCGAGCCTGCCCTCCGAATCGCTCAAAATGACATCACCATTAGAAAGCCCCGTCATAAAATAGATTTCTTTCATATCAGACCGATTACGCTCATACAAATCCGCAGAGCCAACCACTACATACTCATGTCCAGGAATAGCACCAAAATTACCATCTTGCCTCCTATAAAGAACCGCGGACTCTTCAGATCCAACGGAATCCCCGCACATCAAAATATCGCCATTCGGCAAAGACTTAACATAAGGTTCGCCTTTAAAATAATCTTTATCATTTAAGCGATCGACTTTAAGCTTGCCATCATTTCCGCTACAAACAACGTAGAATTCTTCACCACACCTATCGAAAAACACATCACCATTCGGAAGGACCTTAGAGCTAGTAATTAGAGCCATGTCGCAAATATCTTCGCCCATCTCGAACGACCCACGCCCATCCTTGTTCGCTACTCGTATATCATACTCGCTATAGAACAATAATCTTCCATCCGGTAAAGGCACTACATCGCCTTCATAAGTGCCGAATTCATCAGGCGCCTCAATCGAATCGTAGCCACTAATTATCTGGTTCTTTTCGGCAAATTCGGTCAGATAGTTTTGAAGAATTTCATCTCTAATGCCATCAATTGCCTTCTCTTTCGATTCCAAATCAGACAACTGCCCTTCTGCGCTATCAAAAAAATGCTCACCAAAATCCTCAAGATCTTTTTTAGCCTCAGTAAGTCGAGCAATATCTTGCTTTAACTTAGCGCAATCCATTGCCCCAATTATAGCAAAAAGCTTGTGCTATTTTCTAACCTTCAAAACAATATCGGCGAGCTCTTTTACAGCATCATTCTTAGCGGTTTTAGCTAAGTTTCGAGAGAGTTTCTCGCGCAAAGTCTTATTTTCGAGCAACTTAAAAATCGCAGTCTTTAACTCTTCCCCGTCAACACCAGTCTCAGTATCGCGCACTAGTAGTGCCGCCTCGGCCTTCTCGTAGCATTCCGCATTCTTCACCTGATGGAAGCCTGGCAACTTATGGTTTGGCACCAAAACAACCGCCTTAGCCATACTTGCAAGCTCTGCCAAAGTCGAAGCCCCTGCCCTAGCCACAACCACATCGGCCGCAGCATAATACTTCGCAAGCTCATTAGTAAAATCTAATAAACGGAAATGCTCGCGCTCTTTCGGAGCACGCTCGCGCAATTCCTCATAGTTGACCTTGCCAGAGACCAAAACCAAATCAGCTTCTTTTACAATATCGTCATGAATCTGCAAAATCGCCTCGTTGATATGTGCTGCACCAAGACTACCACCAGTCACAACGACGAGTAGACGCTTCGCACCGAAACCCAGACCAACCTTTGCCTTTTCCTGATCCGCTTTACTAATGCGCACAAAATCTGCACCAATCGGAATACCAGTCCAAACCGCCCTACCCTGAGGATAGTTATAAAATTCGAGCGGCATTCCAGTTGCAATCTTCGTAGCATGCTTTGCCAAAATGCGATTCGTTAGACCCGGCGCTGCATCGCTATCATGAATCACGTACGGAATTTTCATCCAGTGCGCCACAATACCAACTGGCAGGCAAACGAAGCCGCCCTTCAAGAAAACCACGTTCGGCCTAGAAGCCGCGAAGCGGCAAAAACTCTGCCACATTCCAGCCAAGACTCGAAACAAGTCCAAAAAATTGCTCAGAAGGTCCTTAAAATGCGCTAGATAGTCCAAAAAACCAAAATTAGTATATCTACGTAGTTTTCCAGCAGAAAGCTTCCTGACGCGCATTTCGAGGCCGCTAGCCACAACTGCATCTTTGCTATTGCTGTAGTATTTTTTATCAGTCCAAAACTCCAGCACTGCGTGCGGGCTTTGTTTCTTTAGTTCATTAGCTACGGCGATAACCGGCGTTACGTGACCGCCACTGCCCCCGCCTACTACTACTATCTTCATTTACAACTTCTCTTTTAGTCCATGAGGAGATCTGCAGTACTGTACCCAAAGCGAAAGATACAAACAACATACTAGTACCGCCATAGCTCAAAAACGGCAAAGTAATACCCTTGACCGGAATCAAGCCTATCATGCCTCCTACATTGATTATAACATGAGCAAAAATCCAAGCCGCCACACCCACAACATAGAGCGCCTGAGCACTATCTTCCGTACGCTTCGAAATACCAATCATGCGAACTAGAATCATTGCAAATAGCAAAATCACACCGATTGCACCAACGAAGCCCGTCACCTCGCCAATAATCGCAATAATCGAGTCGCTCAGAACCTCCGGCAAATAACCAGTCGCCTGAATACTGTTACCGATACCAACACCAAACAAACCGCCAGTACCGAGCGAAATCAAAGCATTCTCAACATGATAGTTATCGCCGAAGCTTGCAATGCGCGCACGACGATGCGGCGACATCACAATCAACAAACCCGCCAGCAAAGCCAAGGCGCCCAGACCAATAGCAAACTGCTTCAAACTTACGCCGCCAATAAACAGCATCGCGCAGACCATCGCAAAGATTACGACCGTGCTACCAAAATCCTTCAGGCCAAAAGCCACAAAGATACCCGTCAAAAGAATCAGCGTTCCGACCGGAATCCAAAGCTCACGCGTATCCATCATGCGCTGACGCTTACGTTCCTGAATCAGCCAAGAAATATAGAACAAAATACCAACCTTCACAATCTCGACCGGCTGAAAACCAATACCCGTACCCGGCATTCTAAAAGCACGACAGGCACCCTCATCGCAAGTAACTAAGCCACCGGGATTACCAATCTTACCCCAAAGGAAAACCAAGATACACAAGAAAAAGCCGGCGCCAATAATCTTCAAGCTATGTTTGTCCAAAAACTTATACGGCACTTTGCTGCCAAAAATCATGGCCAAAATCGCCACCACGACCGAAATTAGATGATGCTTAAAGAAATAGGTTTCCGAGAAGCTACTACCACTCTGGCTATTCTCAAACTGAGCCACGCGCGGACCAACCGCAAAAACCACCAATAGCCCTAAAGCCATCAGTATCAAGGTCAAAACCACTAGTAGCAAATCTGAACGATGTTTGCGCACTAAATCATCCCACCCGTTACAGCCAAGAAGACACCGAGCGAAGCCAAGACGCCACCAATAACCCAGAAGCGCATGACCACTTTACCTTCTTCCCAACCCTTTGCCTGCAAATGATGATGAATTGGCGCAGAAATAAAGATCTTACGATGCAAGAATCTCTTCGAAAGAATCTGAATCAAGGAACTGCCAGCCTCAAGCACGAACAAGCCGCCAATAATTGGCAAAAGCAAGAAGCAGTCAGTCATCATCGCAACAACACCAAGGCCTGCACCAAGCGCAAAGCTACCAGTATCGCCCATCATAAAGCGAGCTGGATGAACGTTGAACCAAATATACGAAAGCAAAGCACCAACAACAGCAAAACAGAAACCGCCAAGGAACCACTGCTGCTGCAAAAGCGCGATTAGACCATAAGATCCGTAAGCCATCATCGCAAGGCCGCCTGCAAGGCCATCAAGACCATCAGAAATATTAACCGCATTGCCCGTCGCAACAACCGCGAAAGCAAAGACCATAATCATCGGAATTACACCAATCGCAACTGGGCCACAAAACGGCACATCAATCGAAGTCCAACCAAGCTTCACTGCAAAGAACCAGCCAAGCGCCAAGCCTAGCGTTGCGATCATTGCGAACTTCACCGGCGCACGCAAACCTGCCACCGCACTCTTACCGCAAAGATTCAAAGTATCATCAATAAAGCCAATCAAGCCGCCGCCGACAAAAGCCGCCAAAGGCAACCAAGTCTGGCCACGCACGAGACCACGACAAGTAACAACCGTAATTGGCACCGCGAGCAACATAATCATGCCAGCCATCGTTGGAAAATGGCGCTTAATTTTATCGGCATGTAACTTATTCATGACGGTTAGCTTTTCACCCGTAACCGCCACGCTCTTCTGCTTCTTCCATAGCTTGTGCTTGTAAGCAAAATTCGTATAAATTGGCGTCAAGAACATTGAAAGCAAAAAGGCACCCAAGGACAGCGTAAGCTCATAGCCCAAATTACTATTTAATTCCGTTATCATCTGTTTTTGCCCTTTCTATTTGCTTTATTCGCCCGGTGCTATTCTTAAATACTCTATCATATAATTGCTCAGTCGTGAAAACGTCGCAACGGCCTCACTACCCCATAGCAAGGAGTTGCCATCAATACGTACAAGAATTGTATATTCTGGCAACGAGCCTGGTTTTGAGGACATACCAAAGCCCGCCACGCCGACAATCGTCTTATTCGAAGTATAAGTACCATCATCATTCAAGGTCTCACCCGTACCAGTCTTCACGCCCACGATATAGCCAGGCTTATCTGCTGCGCCGCCATTCTTCTCGCGCACGTGCGCCAACATATCGCGCATAACCGCGCTGGTTTCTGGCGTGATTGCCTGATGATCGACCTGATTCGGCTCATTCGCGATAAACTTATCGTCGACCATCTTGCCAGCCAAAATCGTCGGCTTATAATACTCGCCGCCGTTCACGACCGAAGAAAAGCCCGCCAAAACCTGTAGCATCGTCAAGTTCATACCCTGACCGAAGCTCATGTTCGAATAGCGCACCGCGTTACCTTCGTCCTCGTCTGGCGAAATCACCACACCTGGCGCCTCGTAAAGACCCGAGCCGGTCGTCTTGCCGAACGCAAAATTATCCGTCAAATAGTTATAAAGCGTATAGCGCGCCTTCTCATTAATTGAGCCGCCACCAATCCTGCGCAAAACCTCAACACTACCCGTGTTCAATGAGTGATTAAGTGCCGTATAGAAATCAATCTGACCATAGTCAATCATACTGCGGCCCGCGTTATAGATCGTAATATCTTCAACCTGCGTACTACCAGAGTTGAAATAAGTATCTGTCGGCATGATCACACCCTCATTCACGGCCGTCGCATAAGTGAAGGTCTTACAAATCGAAGCCGGCTCATATGGATTATCTGCCGGATAGTTCCTAAACAAATCCGCATCAGTCACCTCGTAATACTTCTCTGGCTCAAAGCTCGGATAAGTCGCCATCGAATAAATCTGACCATTGCGTGGATTCATAATCACGACGCTCGCATGATTAATATCAAACTCCGCATAGATGTCGCGCAAAGTCTTCTCGGTCTCGCGCTGCACATTCTCGTCAAGCGTCAAAACAATCGACTCGCCATCCTTGGCCGGAACCTCAACGTTCTCATCGCCGAGCGACAACGGAATCGAGTTCACGTCCGTAACCGTTTTGAGCATGCCATTCTCGCCAGCCAAAATCTCACCCTGAGACCCCTCAATACCAGTGCCAACACCTTCGGCGTTCACAAAGCCAACCACCTGGGCCGCCATCGAGCCGCGCGGATAAACGCGCTTCGAAGTTTCCTTATGCCCTACCCCCTGCATATTCGCTTCTTTCACGGCAGACACAGTCTTATAATCAACGCCCTTCGCAACCTCAACGTACATATTGGACATGTCCGCCCAAACCTCGTCCCAGCTACGAATCATTTGGTCGCCAAGAATCTCCGTCAGCTTCGCTTGAACCTTGTCCTTATTGCCAACATAGCTCGGATCCACAAAAATCGTCCAAGTGCGCTCATTCAAAACCAACGGCACAACCTCGTCCGTACCGCTCTTCATAAAAATCTCGCCACGCTTCGCCAGTAGCTCATACTGCTTAACACGTACCGAGTTTGCTGCCCTCACATAGTCGTCATGGTGTAGCAACTGCACAGAAACTAAACGCGCGCCAAAAATTGCCACCATTAAAAAGATAGCTAGATAAAACACTTTGTAGCGTTTTATTACCATAAGTATATTGTATCAAAAATAAGAAAGAATTATTCGCTTACAAAGTCCGCACTACTAGCTTCAACCATGGTCAAAGCAACATCATTTGCATCAGGATCTGGTGCCAAAGCGGTAATCTTCGCATTCTCTACCGCAAGTGCGTCCCGATAAGCTTGAAGTTCTGAAATCTCACTATTCGTTTCAGCAATCTCAAGGTCATAACCCGTAACCTTAGAGCTCTGAGACGTAAAAAGTAAACCGGTTAGTAATACAAGCACTGCCAAAATCGTTATATGGCTAACTGGTCCCAGCGATAACCTCGAATCGTGGCGGATCGCATTGCGATTGCGCGACCAAGACGCTGTAGTATTACGTGTCATCCTTCTACTCGCATAATAAGTTGACATGTTATTTTTGTTTTTCCTTAATTTTTGTTTTTGCATAAAGACCAAAAGTTTGGCGGTGTGCTGGGTTTGAGAGAGAGTACCCAGCACCCTACCAAGAAGGTCAAAAATAAAAATGTTGTTTGTTTAATACACACTTACAACAAATATATGTGTCTGCTTAGTCGGTCAAAACTAAGACTTTGTTTGGGATTTGCTTGGCCGGTCAAAGCCAAGGCTTGAAAAAGAGATAAAATTATCGGTCAAAATAATTTTAAGAGAGATGTAAGTCCAAGATTATCGGTTAAAATAAATTTGGACAAAATTGAGAGAGATGTTTTACCTAAAAGTTACTTTAACTTTTTCGGCGCGAGACCTATTGGTCACCATGATCTTTGCCATGATAGCTCCTTTTTATTTTTATTTTTTCGACGATAGCGCCAGAAGCATGCTCTCAGCTTTCGGCGGCTATCAAGATTAAATCTTCTCAGCTACCCTCAGCTTCGCACTTCTTGCGCGGGGATTGTTAACTAATTCAGTTTCGCTCGCAACTATTGGCTTCTTAGTTAGGATCTTTAGCTCAGATTCGAGACCAAGCTCGCTATCTTCCTTAAAGAAATCTTTCACTAGTCTGTCTTCTAGGCTATGAAAAGAGATGATTGCTACCCTGCCACCTTTGTTCAAAAGCTTAGGTAATAGCGGCAAAGTTCGCTCAATCTCGCCAAGCTCATCATTTACAGCGATACGAATCGCCTGAAAAATGCGAGTTGCCGGATGAGTATGAGAATATGGCGACTTAGACTTAATTAAGTCTGCTAGCTGCGTCGTCGTGTCGATTGGCCTATGAAAGACAATCTCGCGCGCGAGCATCTTAGCTCTGCCAGATTTCTCCTCTCCATAGCGTTCAAAAATATCAGCAAGTTTTCTTTCACTCCAACGATTCACAATCGTCCAAGCATCAAGCTCCTGCTCTTGGTTCATACGCATGTCCAAGCGAGCTTCTTTCGAGAAAGAAAATCCGCGTTCAATTTTATCTAGCTGCGGCGAAGAAACTCCGAAATCCGCCAGTATCATATCAAATGTCTGATTGTTCTCCACAAGTCGTAGCGCCGAACTGTAAAAATCGTCATGCATGAAAACCGGCTTCACCTTTTGGTACTTCGCATTCAGGTAATCAATCGCATTCTGATCACGGTCGTTCAAGACCGCGCCATTATAATTCTGCGTTACTTCCAAAATTTTATCCGCATGTCCACCATAGCCTGCAGTCAAATCTAAATAAGATTCACCTTGCTTTGGCTGAAGGTAGTTAACGACATCTTCTAATAACACTGGAATATGAATTTCATTCATTCCTTCATTATAACTTATTGCTCAAACCTGGGTATCTAGAAATTTCAGGTGTTTGTGTTTTTTGATTTTTGTTTGTTCCTAGACACATTAAAAGTTAACCATGAGCGAACAGCGTATAGCCGATCATATGCTCCTGGCGTTGAGAGACTTAATTTGTGTGAGGTGAGATATATATTTGTATTGGGAGGTGTGTATTTTGAGATGTGCTATACAGATTCGGTTTCGCGTATCTTAAACGCGCCCAAAACTCCTAGATATCCAGATTCGAGCGATGTTAAATTGCCCAAAAATAATGGATTATAAAAAGTTATTTAATTCGCAAGCGAATAATTTCTTTTTTATCGCCATTAAGGCATTTAACTGCAATTTGTTTTCTCATCTTGTTTTCCTGCCTTGTTTATTTTTATAATTCTTTATTTTTGTTTTAGTGGTTATTTTTATTTTTGCTTTCCACTTGTCCTAAGTATAAGCAATTTATTCAGCTAATGCAAGTCTTTTTTGGTAAAAAAGCCATATAAAATTTACAACATGCACAAAAAATCGGCGCCCCACTACATCTAGTGTCGACGCCGATTTTGAAGCCCTATTTTACTTGGTTTCGAGAATAATTTTGGCTGGATTATTGTAAATTAGGTCGCGGAAATATGCTTCATTGCGCACAATTTTGAACAATTTTTCGATCGCGTGCTTATAGTAATCATTTTCGCGAATATGATGGATATCTGAACCAAAGCAGAAGGCGTAACGTTTCTTCAGAATCTTCTTTAGAGTCTTCTCTGCCTTCTTGCCATACTGGCCCATAAGAGTTCCATAGTTGCACTGGAATGAGATTCCAAGTTCTGCGAGGCGGTCAATTAGTTTGAAGTCCTTCTGGAAGCTTTCATAGCGTTCCGGATGAGCCAAAATCACCTTATATTTGCGATTCAGATAATTCAAGATATCTTCATAATCGCCATAACGGCCACTCATCGGAAGTTCAACCAAGATATACTTCGAGTTTGCAAGCGAGCTCACACAGCCTTTCTTTAGAAAGACGTCGAGATCCTCGTCGATATACAGCTCGTTGCCGAGATACAACTTCGTGCGAGGCTCGAGCTCCTGCAATTCTTCCAGTAAAGCCTGGTTTTCTTCTTTTGGACTAACGCTTTTTGTGTTTGGGATGTAATGAGGCGTACAAATAATTGCCTCTGCGCCTTCGCTTCGAAGTTGCGCAATCAGCAGGCGAGACTCAGATACATTACCAGCCCCGTCATCAATGCCTGGCAAGATGTGAGAATGTACGTCTATGAAGCTACAATCTGGTAATTTCTTTGCCATTGCCAGCACTCCAATTCGCTAGCGCGCGATTGCCTTATCCTTAAGATCTCTCTTGAGGAGCTTAGCCTTTTTGCTCGGCTCTTTCTCGTAGTAGTTGTAGTAATTGTAGTAGCTAGAGCCAGAGCGCTTAATGTTGTTCATGATAACACCAGCAAATGGAGCCTCAACGCGCTTCAAATCCTCGATAACACCGAGAAGATCGGTACGGTTGGTCCTGCCATCCATACAGACCAAAGCAACAGCGTCAGCAAACTTAGAAGCAACGATAGAGTCGGACAAGCCACCACATGGAGCGCCGTCGAAGAGCACAATATCGTACTTCTCTTTCAAAGCTTCAACGAGCTCATTAGCGCGGTTGGAGCCAAGAATCTCAGATGGATTTGGTGGGCAAACACCACGAGTAATAACCCAAAGATTCTCAATATCAGTATCCTTGATGTACTTCTTGTAGCTCTTTGCGCGAGTATCGATCAACATGTTCGAGAAGCCATCTTTATTCTTGAGGCCAAAGATACGATGGAGACGACCCTTGCGGAGATCGCAGTCTACAAGAAGAACCTTGTAGCCAGCCTGAGCATAAGCAACGGCGAGGTTGGAGCTTACGAAGCTCTTACCCTCAGAAGCGTTAACGGAGCTAATAAGAAGAGATTTGAGACCTTTATCGATGGAAGAAAAGCTAAGATTCGTGCGGAGTGCGCGAATTGCCTCAGAAGTGCCAGCCTTTGGCATGTCTGCAACGACGAGCTCGCTAGAACCCTTCTTGTTTGCAGCAGTATTGCGAACGATTTTACCAACGATTGGGGCGTTGAGTTCTTTCTCAAGATTCTTGCTGTATTTAACAGTGTCGTCAAAGTAGAAGATCAAGAATGCGATTGCAGTAACACCAAAGATACCAACCATAGCAGCGATTGCAATATCGCGAACGGTCGTGTCGTTACTCTGAGCTTCAGGAACAACGGCCTGGTCGAACTGCTTAACGTTCTTCTGGCCAAACTTTTCCTCGACAACATTCTCGAAGTCATGTGCAATGCGGTTTGCGAGCAAAGTAGCACGCTCAGCGTTAGCATCCTCGACCGAAATCATCAAAATCTCAGTGTCGTCAACGTTCTTAATACTAATCTTGCTTCTGAGCTCCTCGTAAGTAAGCTCACCTTCAGCCAACTCGCCCTTACTAACAAGGCGGTCAATCGTACGCTGAAGCACGGTACGATTCTTAACGAGCTCGCTATAGGTAGTGACGAGCTTCTGGTTCAAGTTAACCGTCGTAAGATCTTCCTGCGCGGTCTTAGCACTGTTACCATTGTTCAAAACAACCGTCGTCGTGCTCTTGAAAAGTTTTGTCTTTATGTTGCAATCATAGAACGCGGTAGCACCAACAAAAACCACAACAGCAACAAGCATCATCCAGATATACTTCCTGAGATACTTCAAAAATTCCTTGAGGTCAATTTCTTCCATCAAAAATCCCAATATTTAGTCAATTATTACTATTATTCTAGCATTTTTTTGACAAAAAGTCAAGCACTCCACCCCTTACCCCGCTCTACTACTCAGCGATCATGACTTCGTTGATTTTTGCCTTCGCAGCATCAACGGTAGCCTGATCCGGAATCATTACGTAGAGGTTCTGGGCGCCCATACTATAGGTTGGCAAAGATGCGCCATAACCATCCACCGCAATACGCTCTACCGTCCAGCCCTGCAAGGTGCCGAGCTGATGCTTGGCAAAATTCGTAATCTCGTCATAAGACATCGTCGTCTCGAAGGAACCACCAGCATTCTCGAGAATCTTTGGGTACTTCGCAAGATAGTGCGGATCAGACAACTTGTTCATAATCGCAATCGTAACGTCCTGCTGATTCTGAATACGATGACGGTCACCGCTCTCATAAGCATAGCGTTCGCGCGCATAAGCCAAGGCGCAGGCGCTATTCAAAATCTGCTTGCCCTGCTTAATATGGCAGCTCTTATTCGTATGGGTCGTAAGCTCGCGATCAGAATCAATCTCAATGCCGCCAAGCGTATCGACCACAGAGATCACCGTGCCGAAGCTAACCTTAGTCGTATAGTTAATCTCAACATCAAACAGATCTTCAATCGTCGTCTTGCTCATATTAACACCGTAAATACCAGCGTGCGTGAGCTTATCCTTCGTGCCGGTCGTGCCATGCAACTGAACATAATAATCACGCGGAATCGAAACGAGCAAAATCTTGCGGGTCTTCGGGTTAACTACTGCGAGCATATTTACGTCGCTACGCGCAACCGCATTCAAGCCACTGCGCGAATCCGTACCAGAGATATACATGATGAATGGCTCAGTCTTAATATCGACTGCCACCGGCTCATCTGGCGAATCAATGCGCACGTCAAAGCTATACAAAACCGTCGTACGGTTCTCGAAATCAAGATTCGTCTCCGCAAGCACATCAAGATAGCTATCATTTAGTACGATCGCAGCAACCTTAGTATCAAAGAGCGCAGTCGCAATCTCGCCGACGTTATCATAATCAGCAGCCTTATGCTCAACCACATTCTGAAGCCGCGTCTCCGTCTCGGCGCGGTTTGGATTGATACTAATATAGCCGACCGACTGGCGCTGCAAGTTCTTTAGTTCCCTGTAACCACCATTCTTAAGAACGTAAACCGAATAAGTCTCCGTCTGAACATGCTCGCCCGTCATCCCCTCAACAAAGCTAATCACATGAGAGGCATAATGTGCGCCGTAGCAATAAACCACGCCGAGCAGGAAGGCCAAAACTAGCAAAATCGCCTTGAGCGCTTTGCCTGTCTTCTTGCTAAAAATGATATTGTAGACACTAAATGCAAAAATTGCCGCCACCACTACAACGAGCAATAGGAGCTGCCAAACCTGCAAAAGATTAAGCTTCTGAACCTTTGTCAAAAGCGAAACGCCCATTGCAGCTTCAAATGCAAGCACTGGAACAAATAGCGCGAGCAACCACGAGAAGCGAGATCTTTTCGCAGTCTTCTTTACAGGCTTAACTGGTGCAGCCTTCTTAGCTGGAGCCACCTTAGTCTTTACCTTGTGTTCTGTCATTGCTTACTTCCTACCTTCTTCAAAACCACCTTGAAAGTCCTGATAAGAATCTTCAAATCGAAGCCAAGAGAAGCCTTTTCGCCATACTCCGCCTCAAGGACAAGACGCTGGCCAAAGGTCAAATTATTACGGCCGCAAACCTGCCACCAACCAGTCAAACCCGGTTTAACAGACAAAATCGTTTTCTTTTGCTTGCCCATATGGCTTCCTTCGGAGACCATGTATGGACGGTTGCCGATCAAAGACATATCGCCAAGCAAAATATTGAAGAACTGTGGCAGCTCATCAATACTCGTAGCACGAATTAGCTTGCCCATCTTCGTAATGCGCGGATCGTTATCTAGCTTGTGATTCTTCTCGTATTCCTTGCGAAGCTCTGGCTGCTTCTCGAACAATTCATCAAGAAGAGCGTCAGCCTGACGGCCATCATCGAGCATCACCATACTGCGGAACTTAACCAACTTAAAGACCTTGCCGTCCTTGCCGAGGCGTTCCTGCTTTAAGAACATCGGCTTGAAATCGCCAGTAATCATGTTACCGATCTTAACAACCAAGATAACTGGAAGCGTACAAATACAGCCAATCAAAGCAGCCACAAAGTCAAAACTACGCTTAGTGACGCGATAAGCCGCCTGCTCTAGACGCCTTTCTCTGCGTGCCAAAGCCGTAACGGTAGACTCATCAAGACGGCAATCGGCGGTCAATTCAGCGGCCGCGACATAAAAATCCGACCGCCCAATCGTATTTACACCTCTTGCTATCTCTCTTGCCATTTCTCTCTGTCTTTCCTCTGTTACGGACGCCCACCAAATACCGATTTACATAAAAATCACCCCGGTTACCGGAGTGTTGCGTTGTCTCTTTTACCTTGAGAGATAAAATAGCATAACAGAGGCGAAGTGTCAAACAGTAGCGGAATCGTCAAGGCATGACAAAACCCGCACTTGTCCGTGCGGGTTTGTGTTAAAGTGCTAAAGCCTTTTACTGTCCGAAAAACTTACTTACCGATCTTCTCTGCCATTCTGTTAATAGCATCACCGACTGCTGCGTAGTTTCCCTTCAGCTCCTTGTACGGATTTCCGATCAGTCGATCGAAGATCTCCTTCTGGTCGCTAGGAACGATCCAGCGGTCGATAGGGTTGCCTTCCTTTGCGTCGGTTCTAGCAGTTGCCAGATCAATACAGATCATTGTTACCTGCTTACCGTCAGCCTCGATAGCGATACGCTGAGCGTCAAGGGTGTCGTCACAGCTTTCCTCAAATGTAGCCGGGTCAATATAGCCGAAGCTCTTGCCGTCACTTGTGAAAGCCTCGTACCAAGGAATCTCTTTCGGAACTCTTGTAGGAAGCTTCTTAACATAGAGTGCTTCGCCCTTTGAGTTCAGAAGAATTGAATCGCTCTTAGAGAGAAGCTCATCGAAAGCGTTCAGCTGGGTCTTGAGCTCTGCTCTTACCTCGAATGCATCCTCGATAGTCTCGAAGCGCATAGGAAGTACGGGTGAGGTGCTGATGGGTGCCTGTGTCTTAGCGACAGTATCAGCTGCGATAATGTTGCAAGCATTTGCGGGTGCGGGTGTGGAAGAATTTCTCTTGTTAGCCATATCTGGCTCCTTTCTGAGGCGAGTCGCCTCTGTCGAAGATGAAATCCTTAGGCTTTATATAACCTAAAGGAACGTTTACGTGCGGCTTTGCGCCTAACACCGTAATGTATTATATTATATCACAAAATGACCTAAAAGTCAATGCGGCTTAAGCTTTCTTCCTCGTTCGTCGCCAATCGATTACTTCAACACAAAACATCAAGAACGCCATCACGACCGCCGCTAGCGCCCTATAAGTAAAGAAATAATGGCGCGCCTCGTGTTCGGCTAGCAGGAATAGCCTCAAAAACGGCAAAAGCGAAATTATTAAAACCGCATCAATCCAGAACCAATTAAGGCCGCGCTTCCGCTTCAGGCATACTATTACCATCAGTACAATTACAATAACAGCCGAAACTAAAGCCCAAATCTTTCCCAAACAAAGCGGGAACAAACTACCCACATTCATTTCAATTGCGTAACAAAGCAGCTGAATAAAACTATACTCCTCGGTCGTGCCAAGACTGCGCGCACCAATCTGCGAGCCAACATCGCTCCATACGCTATTCCCGAGCACTATCCAAGCAATTAGCCACTTCGCCAACCACATCAAAACATAGCCAACCAACCACAACAAAGGTAGCTTCATAATCTTCTTAAACCTACGCGTCGTCTTAATTCGCTTTCGATCAAGCCACATAACCAGCAATAATGGCACCGTCAGTGCCAAAGTCTCGGCAGTCAAGAAATCCAGATAATTCACTAGGATTCCAGAAGCAAAGAACAGGTACAGCAACTGTTTGCGCTTCCCTCTCCAAACCATCCTCATTGCCAGAATGCTCGTTATCCCCATCACGAGGAAGACCGGCATATATTCCAGCGAAATACTCCCAAAGAACGCGCCGCCAACAATCATCGATGCGGCAAAAATCCCAACCGCTGCCAGCTCGCGATGCCAACAAAGCATCAAAATTATCACAACAAACAAAGCAATTAGAATAATTCCATTCAAAAGATAAATCTGCGAAACATTCAAAACCATCAAAAGCGGACGAATCAGCACGAGCGAACCGTGCCAATACCTAAAATATGGCTGATTTGCCGACAATTCGCCGCTTAGCTGCGCGCGTAAATTATCATCCTGCGGCACATTCTCAACATAGGCATACTTATCCTCGATCACCGAGCGCAGACTCCCATCGAAGCCATAAGCGATCGAAAGCCAAATACTATCTGCATAAAAATCCACCTTGGTATTGTCGAGATCCTCAACCAAGTTCGGCTTCAATTCATTAAAGCCATCATAATAATCGGCCGACTCAGTTACGTTCTGCTCGATTGCCAAACGCGGAATTTGCGCGACCGCCCATAGCAAGCCCAGACCAAAGCCAATACTTACAAACAAAATTGTCGTCAAGCGCCAAAACTCTCGCCAGAAAGGCTTAAGCGTTCCCAATAAGATATAGTCTAGATGGCGGAGACCATCCCGAACCGTATTTAGCTTCGGGCGACGACCTTTTACGCTTTTGAGATAATCCACCGGAATCTGCTTAATTCGCAGGCCTTTCCGCGCGGCGAGCGCAATCATCTCGGTTGCAAACTCCATGCCGGTCGTCCTAAAGTGCAGCTTCTCGATCGCCGCGCGGCGCATTCCTCTAATACCGCAATGAAAATCATAAACATCAGTCTTGAAGCGCCTCCGCCCGAGCCAAGACAAAACCTTCACGCCTATCTTGTGCGCCAAAGACATCGCACCCTGCTCTTGGTAAGCCTTAAAGCGATCGCCTACAACCATGTCGCAAGTCTGCATCTTCTTCCAGAGGCGCGTCATATGCGCAAAATCATAAGTGCGGTCACAATCGCCCATAATAATAAACTCGCCCCGCGCAGCCTTAAAACCAGCACGCAAAGCACGACCATAGCCGCGACGCTTCTCTTTTATGACTCTAGCACCACATTTTTTCGCGATTTCCGCAGACTTATCCGTAGAACCGTTATCTACCACGATAATTTCGCCAGTTATGCCCTTGCGGCGCAAAAATCCCTGCGCATCTTTAATGCAGCGCTTAAGCGTGCGCTCCTCATTGAGGCACGGCATAACAATAGATAACTCTACGACCTCCTTCATTAAGGCTATTTTAGCATTAGATAAGAATTGCCAAAAACACAAGCGTTATTGACTACATTAGCGTTTTATGATATAATTAAACACATATTTGCACTTTAACCAAACTCCTGCCGTTATAGTCAGGTTCCTGCCATCCGAGCCTTCAGGTGGCAAGAATCTGGCTATAGCAATCCCCTTCCCCGAATAGCTGGAAATTTTATATATCTCCGATACGGGATCGGAAAAGGAGTTAATTATGAACAACAACGAAGAGCTTATCCGCGAGCAGATTGCCGCAATGAATGCAAATACCGCTGCTATGCAAGAACACGCAAGAGCCCTCCGCGAGCACACTGCTGCCCTGCAGAATGAAGCGGAGACAATCAAAAGTTTCCATCACCTCATCGACCGCCTTACCGAAAACTACAAGAGTGGCGGACATATCGGCGTAATGGAAGCCACTGACAGACTGGGCAAAATCGCCCAGATGTTCCGCGAGTCTGCCGATAAAATCGAAAACGCATCAAAGCGTTTTTCCGATTCCTCTTCTGGTCGCCGCGGCTATTAATCTCACGAATACGCACATTCCCACAAAAACCGCCCCTGTTTCAGAGGCGGTTTTTTCTGCTCAATTAATTCTTGCGAGCGCGTTTGCGCATAACAGGATCAAGCTCCTTCTTGCGGAGACGGAGGCTCTTTGGCGTAACCTCGAGCAACTCATCTTCCATCAAGAAATCCAAACACTGTTCAAGCGAAAGCTGCGTGTATGGCGTAAGCTGAATTGCACCATCCGAAGCGTGCGTACGCATATTCGTAAGCTGCTTTTCGCGGCAGACATTGATATCAAGCTCATCCTTCTTGGACAAACCGACAATCATGCCCTTGTAAACATCGACCTGAGGTGGAATATAAAGAATACCACGAGCCTGAGCCATATCGAGCGCATAAGCTGTGCTCTGGCCAGTTTCGCTAGCAACCAAAGCACCGTTGCGTGCCTGGCGATAGTGTGAAGTAACTGGCTGGTAACCCTTTGGCAAAGTGTTCATAATAGCCGTACCCTTCGTATCAGTCAAAAGACTGTTGCGAAGACCAATCAAAGCCTCAGTCGTAATCGTGTAGCGGAAGCGAGTTGCGCCAGTAGTCGTAAGTTCCTGAGAGACAAGCTCTGCCTTGCGGACACCAAGCTCCTGAGAGACAGCGCCGACAAACTCGGAAGCAACCTCGACGGTCAATTCCTCAACTGGCTCATATTCCTTGCCATCTTCAATCTTGTAGACAACCTCTGGGCGGCCAACTTCCATTTCGTAGCCTTCGCGGCGCATCGTCTCGATCAAAACCGAGAGATGAAGCTCGCCACGGCCGGAAACCTTATAGCCAAGACCCTGTGGTTCGAGACGCAAAGCAATGTTAATCTCGAGCTCGCGCTTGAGGCGGTCGCCAATCTGGCGGGAGGTCGTAAATTCACCTTCGCGACCCTTGAGTGGCGAAGTATTTGGGCCAATATAGATACTAAGAGTTGGAGCCTCGAGCTCAATCGTTGGCAAAGCTTCTGGATTGTCGCCAGTAGCAACCGTATCGCCGATGCTTGCCTCGCCGAGACCAGCCAAAGCGACGATATCGCCAGCGATAGCAACGTCGGCTTCCTCGCGGCCAAGACCACGATAAGTAAACAAGCGGTCAATCTTGCCACGAACAGTCGAACCGTCGACCTTCATAATCGTGACATTCTCGTTCTTCTTGAGCTTGCCGCGGAAGATCTTACCGATAGCATACTTACCAAGATAGCTATCAGCAGCAAGCGCAGCAACGAGGAGCTGTGCGCCCTTCGAAGAATCTGGGTCTACGTTTGGCTCTGGAATTTCGTTAATAATTGCATCAAAGACAGCATGCAAATCGTTGTCGAGCTCTGGGGTCTTACCAGCCTTACCGTCGCGGGCAATTGCGTAGTAGACTGGATACTTTAGCTGCTCTTCGCTCGTTGCAAGCTCGAGGAACAAATCAGCAATTTCATCCTCAACTTCGCCAATACGTGCAGCTGGCTTATCAATCTTGTTAACAACAACGATAGGCTTCAAATCGAGCTCAAGCGCCTTCTGGAGCACAAACTTAGTCTGTGGCATTGGGCCTTCCTGAGCGTCAACGACCAAAATAACACCGTCAGCCATGTTAAGCGTACGCTCAACCTCGCCAGAAAAGTCGGCGTGGCCTGGGGTATCGATAATATTAATCTTGTAGCCGCCATAATAGATTGCGGTCTGCTTTGCCGTAATGGTAATACCGCGCTCATGCTCCTGATCGCCAGAGTCCATAATGAGAGTCTGACCCATCTCAGCCTGGTTGTCGCGGAAGGTATTACTCTGCTTCAAAAGCGCATCAACCAAGGTAGTTTTACCGTGGTCAACGTGCGCAATAATCGCTACGTTGCGAATTTTACTCTTGTCTTGCATATTGCCCTTCTTTGAATAAATATAGACGAGCCTTAGCGGCGCCGTTCATAGCAACCAGCTCGTCCCTCTTATATCTTAAAATCTATCGGATATTATAACAGATATCGCCAAAATAGTAAAGCTTTGACCGCTATCTCTAGGACGAGAAAAAGCCGCCCCCTCAAAGGGCGGCAAATTCAATCCCAAAAAACGTTTTTCATGCCGGACCAAGCGTCATTGCCAATCTCTGCTGCTTCGAGCGCAGAATCAATATCTTTGAAATACAGCTTTATATCGCTCATTATTTCTCGATAATCATCAGGCCTGATTTTCTTCACGTCTAATAATTTCAGCGGCGGACGATTTAGCCTTTCGGTTATTTCATGAAGTATTTTGATTATTTCATCCTTCGTAAAGTGACATAATTCCTCGTCCTGCTCTTCTACTGAAGCTTCTTTGAGCCCAGCTGCAATCAACGCCTCGTCAAAAGAACCAAAATGCTTAGCATAGTAGCAACATCTTGGATAAGCCTTCTCCTGGCCCCTCCGGTAGTCTCTGTATTCTTTTTCGGAAGGAATACATGACAACCTTTCGCATACCTCACGCAAAGCATCCAACAGTTCCTGGTCGGTATAATGATCTCCGTATGTGCAATCTAGACCGGCAGCCAATAATGCCTCTCTCCAAGAACCAAAATGGAGCTTGTAATAAGATGCACAATGGACCTGATTCTGAGACACCATTTCTTCTCTGCGTGGAGGACGCCCCAACCTTTCGGCGAGCTCACGAATCTCTCTAATCAGTAATTCCGTTCCGTTATCATGACGAAAAACTTTCTTACGATAGACTGAACTAGCGTCTAAGCCAGCAGCCCTAATAGCCGCAAACCAGCTTCCGAAGCGCCTCAGATAGGTTTCGTAACGATGAACCTCTCTGCTTGCACGCATGTCGGCTGCCGTCGGAATGTAGCCTAATTTTTCTGCATATGCACGTAATTCAGCAATCAATACGTCTGTTGGTATTTTTCTCATATAGATCCCCCCTGGAAAATGGAAAGTTGCGAGTGTCTGAACTATGAGATTAATTATAACATATTTATGCTTATCCGTCAATTTACTACAGGGGACGCCAACTTGACACGACTCAATAATGCTTGTATAATAGTTACAAGGCAAAGCCTGCCTTTTTTGTACTTTACGATAGGAGGAATACCAATGAAGACGACCGAAACTATGGACGTGATGCATTTGCTCATTGCAGAAAATGCATTCGCCCCGGCGAATCTCAAAACCCTGTTTTGGCAGGGTCAGCTTGACGAGAACACCGTTCTGAGCCAGCGTCTCAAAGCAATTCACGCGAAGTTCATCAAGTCAGACAAGGATTCGCTCATCGACAAGAAGACCCTTCTTCCCCTTTTCCCCGGCGAGCATGACACTTGCACTGCAAAAGGTAAGCCCAAGCAGCTCAATGCAGTCGATTACGCCCGCTATCTGACCAAATGCGGCAAAGCTGCCCCATACGGCGTGCAGCAGGTCGCAGAAAAGCTCGGACACATAATTACGAAGAGCTACAACCTCGAAGACCAAATTAAAGAAGATGTCTTAGCGAACGCCATTCAGAATTCCGATCTTTATGTACTCGGCGAGCTCGATACATATCTGAAAAGAATTCACGAAAAACAGGACTTCACGAAGCAGACCATTCAGCTCATCCACTGTATCGAGGCCGAACTGAAGTATGTCAAACGAGAAGTCAACGGCACCGTCTACCGCCCAAATCGCCTGCCTCAGCACGAGATTGAACGCAAGAAAGAGCGCGCTTATCGCTTTAGTGAATACACGCGCTATTCCCTGCAGAATCTCGGCGAAGCACTCGCGATTCTTACACCTGTCTTCATTATGGCTCACGCCGATAAGGATATCGATTTCGAACGTTTTATGGATGAATTCGATATCGTTGGCATTATTGCCGGATACGTCCAGGAAGCTCGCCAGAAATATGGCATGTACGACAATTCCCAGGCAATCTGGAAGACTATGATGAGTAACTCTGAGCCATTCTATGATCCGCAGGAAGAACCAAAGAACGCGAATATTGATTGCGCAATTGGCGCTATTCGTAAGGATTTTCCGCAGATCGCCTCTATTCTGTTCGACGATTTTTACGCCATCGCCGGATAAAAAAGATCCCCCGCAACTTACGTTGCGGGGGTGTTTTTGTGGTGTGGTTTTTGAAGTGTGCTTATGGACGATTGGATTTCATCGGCTCCGGTTTCCAAAACAAATCACAGATGCCATCGAAAAGGTCGGCAATAATAAGAATTGGGAAAAAGATGTTTTCCAATATCCTCGACAAGGTGCTGTCGGGATATGAACGCGGAGCTGTTACGGGACGAGAATAATAGCCTTTTCCGCTATTTACCTTTATATTGCCGCCGCCGTAATATGTTCTGCCGTTTTCTACGCCCAGCTGAGCATAGACACTACCGATAGAACCGTCACCGCAATAGCCAGGACCAGCGCCGTAGCCGTAGCCATAACCATAGCCAGTGCTGCAGCCGTAGCCGTAACCAGAGCCAGCACCGTAGCCATAACCGGAACCGTAACCGGAGCCGCCATAGGATGAGCCGTAGCTTCCGCCGTAACCGCCAGATCCGTAGCCACCGGAGCCATATCCGCCCGAACCTGAGCCCGAACCATAGCCGCCGCTAGCTCCGCCTGAACCGCCAAAGCCAAAACCACCAAAGGTACCTTGCATACAAAACCCTCCTTTCGGGTATATGTAGGGGTGTATATACGAACAAGTATATTATACAATGATTTGGCTAGAGATGCAAAAGTTAAGATATAATAGGCGCGTCGCTTTCCCTGTTTTTGAAACATAATACAGCTTCTTGATGGGCGCATTTTTATTAAGTTGTTTCCTGACTGCTGCTACTGCTATAATTTAAGAAAAGTGGAGTTAATATGTCTAAAAAAGTTCTGTTGTTTTTTTGCAGGAGCCGCGCTTTCTGTAACATGCATTATTGGGATTATTCTCGCCAGGAGCGCTTCTTCTTCGGCTCCCGATACTGCGCCAAAAACTCATTCGTATAGCTCAAGCTCCAACAAAAGCGCTTCCGAAGCTCAGTCTTCCCCGTCCGAGACCAAGCAAAACGATCAGAACAAGAGCAAAGACACCAAGAGTCAGGATGGCAGCCAAACAGCAAATACCAGCCAAAGCAACGGCACCCCAAGCGCTGCCACCAACTCCAGCAACAACGAAGTTGCGACAGAAGCAGAAGCTCCTGCCACTCAACCGAAGCAAACAGAAACTCCACAAAATCAGCCAGCCGAGCCAGCAAAGACTCAGCCGACAGAAACCCAGCCAGCAGAAACTCCAAATAATACACAAGAAGCAGTCGCCCAAACCACCGAAGACAAAGAATTAGAACAAATGCTTGCCGCCATGGAAGCAGCAAGAAGCGCTTCCTTATATCAAGGCGCAGTCATCACGCCAGACCCAGACAAAGGCGGCTACCCATACAAAGAACGCTGCCCTGCCGCCCAGAAAGACGCTTTCGTAGATCCATGGGGAATGTACATCTGCGAATGCGTAAGCTATACAGCCTGGAAGGTCTACCAAACTTACGGCTACATGCCATATTGGGGCGGTATCGGCAACGCTAATCAGTGGCCATCAAACGCCAGATCCATGGGCATTCCAGTATCTACTATTCCTAAACCACAAAGCGTCGGCATTTCGAATAGTAGTTATTATGGGCACTCGGTCTGGATTGAAGAAGTTAGCGAAGATGGCAAGCGGGTGCACGTTTCTCAATACAATGAACGTAACGCCATGACAAATTATCTGGGCGGCGAGTATTCCGAGCAATGGATACCGGCAGACTCGTTGACTTATATTTACTTTGGAGAATAACTTACAGTATAATCCGCAATAATAAGCCGCCGAAGCTTATGCTTGGCGGATTATTTGTATTCGGCATTTTTGCAAACGTCTTCTAAATCCCTTCTTGGACTATAATATTTGAATGGATATGCCTGAATTGATTGATTGCGATGAAAGAAGGAAATTCGTTAAGGATTTTTGGCACTACTATACTATGCTCGAAGATGACTGCATTACGATTAGACGTTTTGTAGATTTTCGCGAAGAAAACTTCAGCGCGTGCTCCGACGAAATTATCAAGACGCTTCTCTCTGTTTGCGCAGAATTCGACAATGTGTGTAAAAGAATTACCGGCTCATACAGAATTCCGCTTAAAAACAAACCGACAAGAACTAGAATGCCTAAGCTTGACGATTACGCCAAGGTCTTTTTCGATAAAAGCAACCTGGATTTTAAAAGCGTAACTGTCGTTCTACGAGATTCCGACATTAAACTGCGTCCGTTTTCGGATTGGAGCAAGAAACATGTTCCGTTTTGGTGGGAAGATTACAATGCCGTGAAGCATTATAGAGAAAAATACTATTCTAGCGGCAATCTTAAGAGCCTTCTCAATGCTTTTGCTGGACTATATTTTCTAATTAGATATGAATTCTATGTGATTTCCCAGAGAAATTCTTCTACAAATGCTACTGTTTTTGATTTTCCCCCGGACCAATCAAAGCTATTTTATTTAGAACGGCCTTAGTGTATTGCTCGCAATAATATTCGCGACCGACATAACGCACATTATAATCGTACGGAAGCGGAATTTATTCATCGCCTACATAATGCTTAGGCTGAGGCTCTGAATTAATGGAGTTGCTGGAGCATCGGGTAAATAATCAAGCAGCCGGCTATTATTTTGTAGTTTTATCCTTAGGTGTGGACCTGAAGGCTTCCGAATCAAGAAACTGCCTCTCATCCCATAGTTTTTCGGTGACTATTTTAATGACCGCAATTAGTTCTATGAAGAATGATACTCCCACAGTGCTTAGCACTGCGTCAGAAAAGACTGGTGGCTTTTCTGACGCATTAAACTGGATATTTACGTACAGCATTACTGCGAATACGATCGCAATCAAACTCGTGAGTATTATTATGAACCATAGTAGTATTTTTCTTTGATTCAGCCTCTGGTTATTGATTTGCTCCAACATCTTCTGCTGTCGCTCAACAACACCCAGATCAGGAACAGGAATAGTCGGCTCACTGCTCATCACCTGAATGTTTTTGTTACTATCTTTGAACAATTCTAATTGACCTGATTTTTCTTCCTCTCTACGAGAAAGCCTGCTCAGGCGCTCAATGAATTCGTTATCCGATAGTCTTAGTTTGCCATTATCCATGTTTTTCGAGCTCTTACTGCCGCTATAGATACACCGAAATACTCAGCTGTCAATCTTTCACTTTTTAGAAGGTTATACGTTTCAATAAACCGTTTTTTGGGCATCAAAATCGAGGCAGCAAAATAATTGGCCTCCGTTTCATCCTCTGAGCCCTTAGAATAATCCTGCCTGTCTAGGCGATAATTCTCTTTGCCTTCATGATTCATTATGAAGTGCCCAAGCTCATGCGCCATAGTGAATACTTTTCTTCGTTCGCTTTGATTTTCGTTAATAAAAATTACGGGCTTTTCGTTTTCTCGTCGAATTATAACACCCGATACGTCAGCCATGCCCATAGCATCAAAATCAGCCTGCAATACATCGATATTCAGACTTTTGATTATGTCCAAAATAGTATTTTCGGGGCAAGTTTTACCAATCTCAGCCAAAATGCAATCTATAATGCTATCGATGTTTTCTTGTTTTGCTTTGCTCAGCCTCGACATATCTATGGCCATTATACTATAGAACTTGCGCTTATCTCGAAGAATAATTTAATCTAAACCACACTAGCGGCGGATAAGTATTTCACCTTGCCACAAACAGCGCTAAGCGCCGTGCAAATAAAGCCCAAATTCATAATGATTGTAATAGTCACCATGATAGCAAAGTTGGCAATATTGAGCATGAAATTCTTCTGCATAAACAGCGCAATAATGAATAAAACCCTTCCAGTCCGTTTTGATCTGGGCTGCCTTTTAAATATTGTTGAGGCGTAAGAATGAAACAATCGTATAGGCGGCGAGCGCCATATATCTGCATCGTATTGCGGACTAAGCTATCTCTTCCCGAAAACTATTTAACCCGAAGCACCCTATCCTCTGCCTTTGCCAACTTCTTGCAAATCGGCTCATAGGCGATGAGGACAAGCTTATTAACAATCTTATTAATAGTCACTGAATAAACAATACTAATCAATAACGACACGACAAATAGCGCAATCGAGAACAGCGCAATCGCAGTATACGGATAAGCCCATTTAACATTTTCATATAGCCAAACCCAAACCGCCGGGCGGAACAAACGCCTCACGATAATGTTCTCATGAATCAAATAGATCCAAAGCGACATGCCAGCAACATAATTAATTGCCCTGCTCGTAAACGTTTTCCGTCTAACAAGATTAAAGATTCCAAATACTAGCATCAAGATAAATGGATTATTATTAATTGCCCAATGCTGTAATTTGTCCGACATAAATCCAAAATGCTGTCCTGCAATATTTGTTGCTGCCAACAAGCCAATCGTGCCCACAATACCCGCAACAGACAAAACAATATTTGTCTTTTTGCTATCTATAAACTTCGGTGCATAAAGCTTTAAATAAGTAATTACAAAATAAATTGCAATCCAAATCGTAAGCTTAGTGCAAAATAGCAAATCAGACTTCAATGTAGCCATCCCGAGATACGCGACCGCTAAACTAGTGGCAATGCGAAGATGCTGCTTCTGTGTAGTATTGCGAATAATTAGATTGAGGAATGGATGAATTGCATAGAAAATAACATAGCAAGTAAGATACCAGTTAGACTCAAGAATGGTTGGAAACACAGACTTAAGAAACATTTCCTTATTTAAATCTGCGCCTATCATAATGGAAACTACCAGAATAATTGCCGAAATAATCCAAGCATTAGCTATCATCGAAAGCCACTTCTTGCAATTGAAGCCTTTGCTATTGATCAAAAACCAAGCAGTACATATAAAGAAAATTGAGTTACCAAAAACGCCGAGATATCTCAAGAAATTCAAAGCCAATACCGTAAAATCATTAGAAGAATGACTGACATTAATTAAATAATCCATATCGCTTCCCGTTGTCAGAGTCTGCACGACATGATTAATTACGATAGCAAAAATACCGACAATCTTTAAAAGTTCAATGGATGAATTTCGTTCTTTGTTTACAAGTTTATTTATCATTTTTACTCCTTAAATGTGAAAACATTTTCTTGATCGCGATATCATAAATTGAGCTTAAGAAACCAAAATTCAATACTATAGCCACAATTACAGCAAATGCCAATGTAATTACGTTTAACCATAGTATGTTCAGGTAATAACTTGCACATACCACACTAGCAAAGAGCGCCATGCCTAGAATCATTCCTTTATTGAGTTTGATTTTGACATATTTCTGCACATCGACGTAGCGATAGATGGACATAGCCAAAAATGCAACTAGCGTTGAAATCGAAGCAGCATACAGACCGATAAACCTTACAAGTGCAATATTTACAGCCAAGTTAATAATCGCAGCATAGGTTGAAGTTTTTGCGATTTCTTTAGACTTCTTCAGTGCTACGTAGATGCTGCCCATAAGAGAAACAAAAATACTAAAGATCGTGGAGAGCAACAAGATTGGAATTTGATAATAAGCATCTGCAAACTTCTCGCCACGAATCAAAATCGGAAATACAAACGGCATACACGCAATCACGCCAAGGCACAATGAACTAAACAACTTCACCGTATTTGCGGTAATCTTCGTAAAGAATTCATCAGCGTCGCCATCCCTAATATGAAGCGCGGCGGATTCGGCCCAAGTCAAATTGAAGATATTGAAAACCGTAGTGATAATCGACGAGAACTTATTTGCCGCAGAATAAATACCATTGAACGCCTCGCCGAGTGCCACGTAAATAACCGTGCGATCCGATGCGTTAATAATCCACCAGGAAAGCTGGTTCGGAATAAGCGGAATCGAGTACTTCCAAAGCTCCTTGACAGTCGCCCTGCTGAGATATTTCGGACTAAAATATCGATAAATCTTCTTAGCAAAGAAGACGAATAGGATTGAGGCCACATTACCAATCAACGACGCAGTAAGCATACCGTACGCACCCCAATGCCAGCCCGCAATAAATAACACGTTCAACAAAATGGTCGTAATACCAGATACAACGCTCGCAATTGAATACTTCAAGTTATCGCCAAGACCACGACATATTTGTAATAGTAAGTTTGAAATTGCCATCACAACCACGTTAGCGGCCAAGAAATGCTTATATGGCGAATCGATCAAAAAGTTAACCAGGATATAAATAGCTGAAAATATTAGCGACTGAGCGCCTACTGTAGCAATAGCATTGCTGATATACTTCTTCTGACTCTCCTTATCCTTGCGAACATCGATAAGATGACGAAAGATTGCCTGCTCCATCTGAAAGAAACAAATCGGAATCAAAAGTGAGGTATAGGTATTAAGCAAATCTACGGAACCATATTCCTCAGTCGAAAGATAACTCGTATAGAGCGGGAGCATCAAAAAGCTGGCAAACTGAGTGCAGATCTTGCCTATTGCTACTATTAACGTATTTTTGGCTAGTTGTTTTTCGCGTTTCATTTTTGTAAATTATTTTAGTATTTTATCCAAAGCATCAAAATGATGTTCCGACTCTTTTCTGAGATACTCAATCTGTTTTTTTGGAAGCGGCTTATTATTTAACAACTCTTTAACATCGGGATAAATGTCGTTCTCGATATCAATATATTTACCCTTAAAATCAAGATCCTTCAAAAGATTCCTAGTTTTATCATTATAAATAATAGGAACTACTTTCTTTTCGAACAAAAAGCCTAGAATATTAGCATGGAAACGCGAGCCAATGACCACCTCAGACTCTCCTACTAGATTCAAGGCTTCTTCAATATTGCCGTTATAACAATAAATACCCGCTTTACTATCTAATCGTTCGTTTATAGCCTTTATTTCTTCTTCATCACCTTCTTCTTTGCAGAATGAATATAATACTACTTTGTAGCCGTTTTTCTGAAGAGTGTTTATTGTCGAAACTATGCATTCTCGATATTTATTAGCATTAAAGCTTCGCATCTGCGATGCCTTCTTGCTGCAATTAATAATGGAAACGATCGCTTGTTTTTTAATACGACTTTCCGCGCTCCTCTCGCAACCCCAAATAATATCTGGCGCATATGAAGCCACAGGACTATCAGCCAACTTTAGGGATTCTTTGTCTCGTAAACTAATAGACTTTGCATTCGAAAATATTACTCGCCTAAGACTATCGAGATATTGTGCAGTATATATAGGACCTATATTCGAACCAAGTATATATAAATCCTTATTTAGCCCAGAATACCAATCGAATATTTTTTGACGCTTTCGATTTTTTAATTCAGTGAACATAGAGCCACCCAGCGTTACGACTATATCCGATTTCTTTATGTAATATGAATCTATAATATTTCTTCTGCGAAATAAACGTCCAATCTTTCTAATAAAATCATACAACCGAAATCCATACCGGTGATCTTTTAAGTTATTCGGTTTATTCTTCAAAGATGCTCCGCGATAATTTATAACATCAAAAATAGTGTCGGGATATCTTCGACAAATCTCATAAACGAACAAATCGTCACCTAAATTATTCTTATATACACAATTTAAAAATACTCTCATTTTTATATTCCTATTCTGTACGGGAGCGTACTATCGTAATTTGATAATATAAACCTATTTATCCAATATCCAACAAGAAGCAAAAGAACTACCATCCTGAATAACAATTTATTTTTCTTGGATAGCATAGCATCTATTCTCGGAATGAAGATCAGATCGTGAACTAGGAAGAAATACGAGATTCTATAGCCAAACATAACAAAACCAGATAAGGCATAAAATACGATATCATACGCAGAAAAAGCCGCTAAAATCGCATTATTATTTTCTTTTTTATTCATCGCACTAATATAAAACGCGAGTATCGATACTCCCATAATTACTTTGTATAACAAGTATCTACCGCTCAACCTGGCACCTTCGTTATTCAGATACGCCGCGTATTTACTAAAGGACGGAATATAATTCATTAAAACAGTTATTATCTCACCGATAAATAAGAATGAACCCACAATAACCATACAGCTCACTACAATTTGCGCAATTCCTCTCTTTTTATTGAAGAACTTGTACAATACGGGAACTACTAAAAATAGCGCTGAGCTTAGATGGAATAACATTGCTAATAGCGTAGCGATAACATATTTTCCAGACTTATTTTTTTCAAGAAACTGAAAAGAATACAGCTGAATAAACAGCGCAATTGATTGCCTTAAAATGTTTAATGACGTATTGAACCATAAAAACAAATAACAAGTAACATATAGCCATATAGGCGAGCCCTTCGCCTCTTTGTCTCTATAGGCAAGAATATGAATTATTGTCGATAAGAATAATTGGTGAATAAATAAGAATACATGATAATCTCTAGTAAATCGCGACACGACATAATTCGCAAAATAATATCCATATTCTGGCTGCGAATAATTCCCCAACCTATTAAAAAATGATTTGCTGCTCAATTCAGACTCAAAACGACTCAAGCCATATACGCTAATATCTTTACCAACAGAGAAAGATCTAATTCCAGCAAATACTGAGAGCATTAGTACATTTAATACTGATATTGCAATGCTTATTTTCTTATTTTTACGATATACTTTATCTGCAAAAATAGATAACAATATCGATACTGCGAACAACGAAAAATAAAACAACATCTACTATGCCTCCCTTTCGAATTTTGATTTTTTGCAGTACTTTCCCTCAAAAGCCTTCACTATGCCGTCTACGCTATCAGTACCCGCTTCGCTATCATTTATACAAATTATCAGATGTTTTCCATTCTTAATATCATTGGAAATCATCTCGCTATTACCATAAAGCTGATAATACTTTGCGAAACGATAATTCCTAGGTACCGTCACTCCGATCGCTTGCTGATAAAACTCAATAGCCCATTGGCTAATATTGTTATCTTTTCTGAACCTGCTCTCATTCGTATCTTGCACAACATCAGGATTTAGGCGACAAAAGTCCGCATATGTACTCTTCGTAAAAGATGCCGGCATATGCTTAGAATTGTATCTGTGTTTTGACGCATAACTTACAATATTTCTCAAAGACATAAGAAGGCCATTTCTTAATGAAATTTTCTTTATACTAAAAGAATCAAAGCTATCCACCGAACGATTACAATTATAGTTAATCTTCTGTGCTTGCGTCATTGGTTTATTCTGCCCGGTTATCACGTAACTGTCCCTAGGCGATTCACCCTCAAAGAAAAAATCCTGTTTTACTGGCTTATTCAAAAACATATCATCATTAAAATAAACAAACTTTTCAGAAAGTCCCGGGATCTTATGAAGATTCATCTCGATCGCGCAAGAATTAAATGTTGGCAGGTATTTCTTATCAATAAAATCTTCGTGCTTCACAATATGAAGCTTTGGATTGGAAGTATCTAGCCATTCTGGAATATGACCATAGGTAACAAAATGAATTTTGCGAACCCATGGAGCATTTGCTTCGACTGCCCTAAACCAGTAGCGCAAAAAGCCCCAGTCACGATAGCGCGACTCATCAATCTTCTCACCCTTTGGTGCATACTTAGCACGGTCAGCTAACCACTTCGGATCAGAGCCGTCTACCCAAGTAATTACAAAATCGATATCACTACTCACGGCACAACTCCTTTTCGTAGTAATTCTTGAGCACTGGCGCTTGTTCAGAAATCTCATAAGCCTTCTTCTTTGTATCGGCTCTTCCAGAAAGGAATTTTCTGACATCTAACGGGCGATACTGGAATAGCCCCATATCAGCTTCAAGCGGTACATACTCGCTAGCCACAACTCTGACACCGGCCACCTGCGCCTCAATTGCAACCATGCCAAGTCCTTCATAAATACTCGGAAATGCAAAAACATCCATTACTGAATAGCACTTATTTGCATCTTCTCTGCGCTTTTCGATGCGGACAGAATCCTCAAGTCCAAGCTCTGCAATTTTCTGATCAATATCTTTACGAAGTTCGCCATCGCCAATCAATAACAACTTTGCCTTTGGCTCGCGCTTCTTAAGCTCAGCAAAAGCATCAATCAAGAATAGCTGGTTCTTCTGCGGAATCATGCGGCCAATATTACCAACCACATAATCATCCTCGCCAAAGTCAAACTCTTTACGCAGACGCTTGCGGGCCTCTGAATCAAACTTGAACTTCTCAATATCAATAGCGTTGTTGATGATTTTGACCTTGCCCTGTTTTACGGCTTTCTTGCCAAACTGGTAAGCACCAGCATGGCTCGTCTGGATATGCTGAATTTCTTTGCTGTTTTTACGAGCAAGGGAACATATCCACAGCCTTTTTCACACTTTTTCCGTTTGCGTAAATATGTCCATAAGATTAGATTTGCTTTCTACTTATTGCTCTCATCATTACTATAACTTCAATATCCAAAACTTGAATGGGGAAACTATATCAATAAATAGTCATGCTGCTCATATTCTATAAACTTAATCAAATCATCAAATGTAAGTGAAATTGATTTTTCATTTGTATTCGGATGAAAAACCAGAGTTTTTCCTTCTAATTCTTTATCAATCAGCAGAAGAACTTTACATTCTCTATCATTGATAATGCCAAAGGGACTAACACTACCCGCAGTTAAATTAAGCACCTCGCTTAATTCCTGCTCAGATGCAAATGTAAGACCTGAAACAGACAACTCTTTTGCAAGCATCTTAAAATTCAATTTCTTATTTTCCTCTAAAATCACTAAATAGTATTGAGACTTCTTGCTTTTTAAGAATAAATTCTTGCTCCCAGTCCCTTCTATTTTGTATGAGATATTTTTTGCCTGTTCCACAGTAAACACTGGCTCGTGATGGATTTTTGAATTGGTATGAATATAGATTCGGCAAGCAAAAAACCCAAAAACTTAGAGCCGAATCAGAAAAAGAGCATAAATCACCATTCCTATATAGCAACCCTAAAATACAGTTACTATATCTAGACTCCGAACATTCAGGCGGTGCTTGGCTTAGATACAAAAACCAAGACTAAAGCCATCCGGCATTATTAGCCCAGATATCAATCGAAGAAACAGCACTCCCGTCCAAATTAGGATTAGTCGCAAACTTCTTCATATCTGGGCAAATATCGAACATATTATAAAAACGAATTTCCTCGTTACTATAATAGTGACTCATTCTATTATAGAAATCACCGAATTTTTCGTAGCTCTTAAAATAATCCCTAAGACCCTCATCAGGAAACGACTCGACTGCAGCTTTCCAGATTCTAGCAAATGTCGGGTCTTTTTCCTTCATAAATTCATATTTTTCTTCATCAAACATACTTATCCTTTTTTAGACTATTTTATTTTCAATGAGGTTTTCGTTGGTGAATTTGAAGTTATTCTATAAATCCCAAAATGTCTTTATAAATGTACTGTCTTTCTTTTTCGTTAAGTAGTTCGTGCCGTTTGTTTTCATAGAGCCTGCAGATAATATTTTTGTATCCCACATCATTCAAAAATTTTTCCAATGCATGGAATTTTTTTTACTTTGGATGACAGGATCATCTGCTCCGGCTATCAAAAGAATAGGTAGCCGACTGTTTTGAGGCGTCCAGTCTTTGCTGTTAAAGGCTGACTTTAGTAATTTATATAGATTGATAAATCCGTTTGTTGTGAAAACAAAGCCACACAGAGGGTCTTCATTATATGCAGACACAATATCAGAATCTGTACAAATCCAGTTGTTTTTTTCTGTATATCCTTTATTATAAGGACCTAATGATAGCGTATCCAAAAAATGATTGGGAGCATACTTGCAATAAAACAACTTTGATATCTTGGCCAACAACAGGGCAAGGTTTACCAGTCCGTTTTTTGTAGGAGGCCCGCATAATACAAGCCGATCGATTTGATTATCAAATTTTTTCAGATAATTTCTTGATACAAGTGTCCCCATACTGTGACTGAAAAGATAAACCTTTAATGATCCATACTTGTTTTTTATGTATTCGGTCACTTGAAATGCATCATCGACGATAACAGAACTATCTTCTGTATAAAAATACCCCAAGTGAGAAGTATCTCTAATGCTGGCTCCGTGACCTCTATGGTCATGAATCACACAAACATATCCATTATCTGCCAGATATTGCATAAAATCATAGTATCGTTCCTTATGCTCAGCCATGCCATGAATAAGCTGAACAATACCAACAGGCATACCTACAGGTTCGATAACTGTCAATTCAATCGGTAATTGGTCTCTTTTGGATTTAATTTTTTCAATTAACATAATTTATCACCTTCTTGATATCATTGCTATTTTATAGATTTTACACAGGAATGTAGCTTGATAATATAAATAACATCAAAAACAAAGCAAAGTATGCCAATCACAAATGCAAGCTTATATCCTGCCAACCATCCACCATAACCTGTTGCACATAACGTTCCTATGCATTTGGCATACGCAATGGTCAATGTTTGACCTTTTGCAGATTTTCTTTCATGCAACATATAAATATAGAGTACTGACATTAGCAGATTTTGCAGAAAAGCAGCGTATAATGGTCCTACCATATCAAATTCTGCTTTGAAAGAAATTTGAATGGTCATCGCCATAACAAAAATCAATGTTACCCAAGGATAAAAGTACTTCTTACCGGAATAATTTTCAAAGTCGTTTCTGCCAAATTTAAAAAATGTATATAGGATAACAACGTCAAATAATGCCCATACCAAGGTAATCCAACCTTGTATATCTGCAATATTTCTGTTTAGGTACACATAAGCATACAAACTCTCCCAGCATAAATTAAATGCCAAGGCAACAATAGGCATCGCATAAGTTCTTTCTTTGAAGCCAATTCGGATTGAGTCCAGATAAACAATCGTCCAGCAAATACCGCTTGCCACAACAAGTGTCAAAAACAAAGGGTCTTCATAATTCATTGCACAAACACCTCATTTCGTTTCATTATACCATTTTTATTTGCATTTGATAGCCTTTCCCATCTCTCCGGCCGCCTTAAATCCCTGACGGGCTAAGAAAACAGCTATAATTTCATTAATGACTGCCGCAGCCGCAATTGTACCTCGAACAATGTTTCCATATTGTCCGAAATCTCCCGTTAATGCCGAAATAGCAATACCTGTCATGACAAGAGATACGCCGGAATGAGGCAAAATGACCAGCCCAAGATATTTTTTTACCGTAGCAGGGGCGTGCGAAAGCTGTGCACCGAGAGCCGCTCCGCCTATTTTTCCTGCTGCGCGGGCAATAATGTATACTGCTGTAAAAATTCCTGCCCCTAAAATGAGATGATAATCCAGCGGAGCACCCAGATTCAGAATAATCAATGCAAAGCAAGCGCTGATGCTCGGAGTGCAATATTTCATAATATCTTCCAGCTTTTTTTCATCCAGGATATTTGCAAAGGTTGCGGAATAAACCATACCGCTCAGCATGAAATTAAGGACTGGAACGGGCATAAGGTATTGGTTGGCAAGTGTAGTCATAGCCGCTGTAACGAGCACACCAGCAAACACCGTGATTGCACAGACTTTTGCTGACCTGATTTTTTTCATAATAAAGGCTGTGATGCCTCCAGTTATAAGACCAATCAAAACCGGGAAAATAACGATCAGTATAATCAGATATTTTGGTACAGAGCCTCCCGAAGTAATCGGAAGGATGAAACTCATAACAAGCAAAAATACGCAGATTGCAATCACATCGTCAATTACCGCCAAAGGTATCAGTGTTCTTGTAACAGGTCCGTCTGTTTTATATTCTGACACAATGGATAATGCCGGTGCAGGTGCGGTAGCTAAGGCAATACCGCCAAAAATCAAGCCAAGGAAGACAGGGATGTCCATAAAATAAAAAATAGCAGAAAACGCAAGACTGACAACAGCAAAAGTCATGAGTGACTGCGCCAAAGTAATCACAACAATCTGTTTACCGGAAGAACGCATCTTTCGCCAGATCATTTCACTGCCCAGCATCAGCCCCATACCGCATTCCATGAGCGCAATCAGTGTATGATACATCGAGTTATCTAAAATATTCTGTGTCAGCAGATTTACTGCATAGGGTCCTAACAGCATTCCTGCAATTAAAAAACCTAAAACAGCGGGGATTTTTAATTTTACTGCCACCTTCCCAGCGATTACTGACAGCAGCACAACCGTCAATAAACGAATTAACATTTCAAACATTTAAATAGCCTCCTTCTTCACAACGCCAAACAAAAAAATATCCATAATCACTTGTCCTCTTTGTTCGTATTCCTGCAAATCTAAAACATGATTCTCTGTTGTTCTTGACTGCAAATCCATAAAATTCAGGAACTGGACAAATAGTTTTGCCACTTCCGATTGCTGAAACTGGTCACGCAGAGAAATTTTAGACAAGAATTGCTCTAAAATCTGTATATTCATATTTTCCAGTGCCTTCCTTCGGTGTGTTATTTCCGATTTCAGATGTGCAGGAGACACAATCACAGCTTCACAGAAAATTTTCTGATACAGCGGATTTTCATGAAAAAATATCATTCTGGTCTTATAGTACTGTGTAAGACATTCCTTCAAAGAGCTTGATTCTGTTTTAATGAATATATGATTTTGGATGTATTCTTTTAACTGTTCAAAGCATTCCTCCACACAAGCAAGGAACAACTCATCTTTTGATTTGAAATAATGATAGATCAGTCCCTTGGAAATTCCCTGTTCAGAATCATAAATGTTGTTCACAGAGCTTGCACTATATCCTCGTGTAGCAAATTCAAGCAACGCATTATCCATAATTTTTCTTTTTGCTTGTATTTTTCTTTCTTCCTGTCTCATCTTATACCTCCATAATTGACCAACAAATCAATTATATAAGTTACTGACCACAAAGTCAATAGCTTGTTTGTAAATTATTTTTGTTCTGCTCTAAATGCAAAAACACCTATTACACTTTATAGAATCAAAAAGGAGCCATTGTTTGTATGGATGAAAAATCATCTACACAAACAATGCTCCTCACGTTTTATTATAGTTGATTTGACAGAACACAAAAATCCTGCCTTTTTACCAAGCAAACCGTTCCTCTATTTCTCACTGTTATCTTCTAACATCCACGCTTGTACCGGATTTGAATTCAACCGTAAACCTATCTTCGTATACGGTTATCTTTTCAATCATTCTTCTGACTAATGTTTCATCGTATTCTTCAATCTCATCCGTCTGCTCGGCAAGGAACTGCTGCATTTCGCTGATTCGCTGTTTCATACCTTCCCGTTCAGCGTTATCCACCAAGGCATTCTGCCTGACTTCTCGAAGTCGGTAAATCTCATCTGCGATGGCATCGTAATTGCCCTTGGAGTTTGCTACCTTGAGCAGTTCCTTTTGCAATTCCTCCAATCGGCTGTCAATCTCACTAAGGGGAACTCCGTCTGCTCCGATCAGCACTGCCTCCACATTCTTCTGCAAGGTTTCATTCATCGTATCCTTTTTTGCAAGTGCCATGTTGATGGCTCTGACTGTAAGGTTTTGAAGTTCCGACTCATGGATGGCATCGGCATTGCAGGCTCCCGGACCGTGTTCCATCCTGGTGCAGCAACGCCACACGATGGACTGCTTGCCTCGGTTGTTCCAAACAACCCTACGGTAAATGTCACCGCATTTAGGACAGTACACGATGCTGGATAATGCATATTTGCTACTGTAAACACGCTTTTTTCGATTCTTCCCACTGTGCAGATTGGCTCGTCTGACCATCTCTTCCTGCACCTGCATATAAAGGTCTCGGGGGATAATGGCTTCGTGGCTGTTCTCTACATAATACTGAGGAACAATGCCGTTATTCGGCACACGCTTTTTCTCCAAGAAATCCACTGTATAGGTTT
>Ga0255347_1000223_pt1 | contig 108976 bp, 98 predicted proteins | sample wastewater_treat_2_FD_192479 | JGI IMG/M metagenome (GOLD analysis project Ga0255347, IMG submission 192479) | Wastewater microbial communities from Lulu Island WWTP, Vancouver, Canada - plant24 | ecosystem: Engineered > WWTP > Wastewater > Unclassified | place: Canada: Vancouver, British... | reverse complement strand
TCTGATAATTGTTGATAATGCCTCATAGATCGCTCCATTTGAATTTGTGTTTCGTCGACAAAAATCCTAATGGATGTCTTTCTATGAGGCTACTTTATTTTTCGCACTTCATCCTTGAATTCACATATTATGAAGCCGGACGATATCTCTTTGTGTTGACAAAATCGCAGCCGGTATTTTTATTGCCTCAATTCCCGCAGCGGCGGCAAACCATGAGCATTTTCTGCATGGAACTGCCGGGGAATATGTGAGCGAAAAGAAGTTTCATAAAACTGTTGTTATTACCTTTTCATACAATGGTATAAGAAAAATAAAATATCATCAGACATGTTGCTTTCTCGCTTTTAATCAGGGGCAGGGCGAAGCCCCGGAAAACGCCAGCAGCGTTGCACTGGGCCGTTGTCGAAGTGGGATCTCCTGCTGTCGCAAAACGAAGTATTGCAATGGATCTATTAAATATTCAGGGAAAAAGATAATATAGCTGGTTGCCTTTAAAACGGCAACAAACGCTAAACGGGGGAAGGTTATGAGTTTTTTAATACAAAAAAAAGGTATAGCCGGCAAATTGCGCTGCAGTTGCCTGGCCGTAATTCTGGTTTCTGTTCTGTGTCTTGTGAACACGCAAAACCTGTTTGCGCAGGAACTTGTTGTACCTGTGGATAACGGTCAGAGTTCAGACCTCTCTGAAGACCAGGGAAGCGATACTGCAAAAAGCGTGGTCAGGTATGGTATTCTTTATGGCACTGTCCCGATAGTGTTCCTCTTCGGTGCCAAGGCATGGCACTGGGGCGATAACCACGATTTTTCTTCCAAGAGGGAAGGATGGCTGGGGAAGGATACTGACTATGCGGGTGCCGATAAGGTGGGACATCTTTACGCGCATTATGTGATACAGCGTAGCGTGTATGACATATTTAACTGGACCGAAAACGGCGGCGACAGGAAATGGATTTATTCCATCGGAGTAACCGCGGGTACCGGCCTTCTCATTGAACTTGGTGACGGCTTCTCGTCAAAGTACGGCTTCTCCTACGAAGACCTGGTAGCGGATTATGCCGGAATAATCTGCGGGGCGCTGCTTGATTATTCCCCCATGCTGAATGGGTTTATCGGCATCAGCGTGAATTACTGGCCTTCTGATAATTTTGCAGACAATTATAACAGGAATAATTTCGGCAAGGCATTCCTTGACTTCGTAACAGACTACAGCGGTTTTACATATCTGGTAAATTTCAAGCTTGCGGGATTTTCAAACCTGGGGATTCATCTTCCGCTGGTGCTTCGCTTAATCCAGTTCGACGTAGGATATGAAACACGCGGTTATGGAAATGCGGATACCCATGCAGGTGTTACGCATCGTGAAAGGAATCTGCGTTTCGGAATTTCGCTTAATTCGGCACAGCTTCTCGATGAAAGCTGGGAGTGGAAACGCGGAGGCGGATACCACGTGGCTCATCGTTTCCTGGAATTCTACGAAATACCAGTGCATAAAACCAAAAAGGTCGGGATATAATAAAATCCCCGGCATGGGTTTAAGGGTGGATTGTTACCGGCTGCCTGCATGACAAACTTTATGATGTATGGGCAGCCGTTCAGTATATTTTAATGTGCCCGGGTATGGTCCGGGCGCAGTTTGTAACGGGGTTGGTAATAATAATCATTCCCCGGCGACGGTGGATTTCTGCCGTCATATCTTATTGAGTATTGAGGTGTATAATGGCTGAAACACTGATACTGGTGCTCGGATTTACCGGGCAGGCCGTATTCGGGATGAGATTTATAGTTCAGTGGCTGTATTCTGAAAAGAAGAAACGGAGCGTTATTCCAATGGCTTTCTGGTATTTAAGCCTTACTGGAAGTATTCTCCTTATGATCTATGCCATGCTTCGACATGATCCGGTATTTATTCTTGGCCAGAGTACGGGTTTCCTGGTGTATCTGCGTAATATAAGGCTGATTCAGGTTGAGAACAGGAAAAAGAGAGATGATCAGTCTGGAATGGCTGCGGCAAACTGAGAAAAAGGTCAGATATTTTTTTGTTTAGAATAAACCATCTTTAAAACTAATGCCTGATAATGTGTGGTTCCGCCGCGCCGGACAACCTTCAGGAAGGGGCAGTAACACAGGTTTGGCTTGCATCGGGTAAAGATGCCGCGTTCACCGGTAAATACTTCTTTCACCTTAAAGCGGCTAAATACTCTTCCCTTGTTGATGATGTAAGCGCGCAGGAACTGCTCCTTAAGCGTTGTATGCAATGCCCGTTATTTATTTTTTTATATTTTTTACAAAAAACAATATCTATAGAAAAAAGATTAAGAACTAATTTGTAAGTTAAGTATACATGAAAATAAAAAAATTGCTTTAATCATATAAACCACATTATATTTTCCGGTCTCCGTGTGTGGAATCTTTTTCATAACAAAATACATTCTCGAAACTATGCGGCGGCCGTATTCAAATACTTATTAATTTATTAGGTGTATGTCTCCGGCATTCAACACGACATGTCATACAACGTTTTGCTTATGCGAAGTCGCGGCAGTATTTTAGCCGCGATTTGGCGTAGCCCGAACGAGCGACAGCGAGTGAAGCGCATAAGCTTTGTTGTACGCAGTTGTCTCGCCATTATCACAGTAAGTTTGCCGACGCCAAGGAAGGCAAAGGCATCACTGGTATAAGAATCATACATAAACAATACTTTACAGAAGTTTTAAACCATAAAGATCAGATGTTTTCCAATTAAAAACATAACAGAGGTTATTAAAATAACCTATCAATACAGGTCTCTCGAATTCTTTACCAAGCTTGACCATTGTGAATTTATTTTTTTCCATATTATATTTAACTATAAACAAATTTAATATTTTACCACAGGTAGAGAAATCAGAATATTCCCATATATCAAAAACTACATTTTTATCATTATTGCTATAATAAAAATCCCAAATGAATAATAAATTTTCATTGTTCATATCTTTATTAAATTTTCTATAGTTATAGCGAACCATGTCAGTCAGGTCATGTTTTTTTTCCATCCTTTTTTTTTCAGGTATGAGAAGGTAAATACTTATATTATTTTGTAATTTACCCCATATCTCTTTTGATGATGCATTAAAATTTTTTTTATTAAATAAATCTCGATTAGTTATTGCTATAAATTCATTTTTACTAAAAATTTTAATATTTCCAGTTTCGAGTACGGATGTCAATAAATCAGTTGTTTTATCATTCATATCTATTTCTTGATAAATTGAACCTGATTGATCTATTTTAATAATATAGGAATGTCCGTTTATTAAAACACTCAAAGTCCCCTTCACCGCCACGGATTCAGGGGACATACTGGTACTTATGGGAAGTAAAATATTGATTTATTCTTGACTTTAAGTCCTGTTAATGGTTCTGTAAATTAAAATTTGCGCCGCGAAAAATTTCGCGAACATACCAATCCCTGTGGCTTAAATTTTTAAGCCTTTCATAAAAAACACAAGCTTTTTTAGAACGATAAATAAAATAAATGAATTGTTACGGCGGCTTTAACTGCCTGTGATATGGTTTAAAATAGCCACCTCTTATGCCATGGGTTTTAACCAGCTTTTTTATCTCTGCATCTGCCATAAATGAATATACCGTGTCTTTTATCATCAACGCCATGCAGTCCGGGCAGATTTCAGGGTTTACGTTGAACGATTTTTCTATTGCTTTTGCCCATGTTCTCCTGTCAATCTCTGCCAGCTTAGCCTTAATCCCATGAGTATAGATGCCGTAATAACGGATCATCTTCCTGTGTTTGTCGGGCAGAAAATAAAGCATCTTTGCCATGAATTCATAGATATCCATTGTTTTAGTCTTAAAGCTTTTTTCACGGGTGTTTTTATCGACCCAGTTTTTGTATTTGAAAGTTATTGTCTTCTTCCAGTGATCAACTGCGGTTATCTGGCTGTTATGAAAATAGCCGGTTGCAATATATTCAGCTGTCCTGAACAGCACGTCGTTTTCGTTTCCTGTTATGGGCTGAAAATAAACATGAAATCCATTTGCATATTTTTCAGTAAGACAGTTACGTTCCACGTCTGTTATAATCTTCTTTTTAACAAGGTGGTTCAGAAAAGCTTTTTGCCATACATAACGTATGGTTTTATACGGCATATAGACGTTTTCAAAGACCTCACCTGTTTTAATATCAACAACCTCCATTGTACCAATCAGGTGAACGTGCGGGTTGTAGTTAAGCCCGTTGCCGCTTTTGTGAAGCGTGGCAAGTATTCCGGGCTGGCACTCCATTCCTTTCAGCTTTGCAGATGAAAGCAGCATGTTTCTGAAAACATTAGCCGCAAGATTTATCATCTGTTCCGGCTCATACTTTCTCTCAAAGAGCATTTTAGAAACAGTTCCGGGAACGGTAAATGTAACGTGGCTGTGTTTAAGCGAAGAGTTCATTATAAACGACAGGTTTAAAGTCCAGCCGAACAGGCGTTTACGGGCGCAGGATAAACATAGTCTTGATTTACACGTAAATGGCACAATCAGGACTGTGCCGCAGTCAGGGCATGTATGGCGCTGGAAACCGTTGCTGAATTTCCCGCATGCTATAAGTTTTTTAACTTCGTCGAGTTTTTCGTCATCAAACGGGCCGTACATGGCCTCAAATTTGTGCTGGTAAATCGCCTTAAATTCAGGCCAGTGCCTTATCCATACAGACCTGTACATGTTCCAGCGTTCAAGTGCAGGGGTGTAACCGGTTTTTTCTTCGCATGCAGAAGCACAGTACATGCATTGTATACGACGCAGATTTAATAAAAATAAAAATTTTTTATCTCCGGAATTACAATCCCCCACGTAACCATTCCCAAAAACTTTATTCATACTTAAAATATTTCTCGCACTTCATTCTGAATATGTATAAAATGGCATATATCCGGTTGAAAATGAATTTTTAGAGGCAAAACAATGGCTGACATAAAAAAGAAGCCCGCAATCATATTTACAAAGTACTCACCCTATACGGTAACAGACCTTGAGAACCTTGAAAACAGCCTGGGGAACAGTCTTGACGTGAAACCTGTTATGTCGCTCTGCAGATGCGGCGAATCAAAACACAAACCGTACTGCGATGGATCGCACTGCGAACACCCCATCAACGGCGAAAAGAGCCCTGAACGCGACCCGTACAAATGGAAGGACTATAGGGGCGAAAAGATAACCGTTCACTTTAACCTGGGCGTCTGCTCTCACGACGGTTCATGCATAAGGATGCTCCCGGCTGTCTTTAACGTTAACAGGCGGCCCTGGATTTTTCCCGACGCCGGCTCTGTTGATGAACTGATCTCTGTAATACACAAGTGCCCTTCGGGCGCCCTTGCATACACCATTGACGGTGTACTTCATAAACGCCTGTACAACGGTGAACCGAAAATCAAAACCCTTGCAAAAGGCCCCATTGAAGTTTATGGCGACATTGAACTTAAAGATGACCAGGGTACTCAGCCCGAAACGCCGGACCACTATGTTCTTTGCGGATGCGGCTGTACAAAAAACACCCCCTTCTGCAGCGGCGAACACTTAAGGAAAAAGCGTAAGGCGGATTGATTGGATAATCTTTTAATACATGCGGAGAATGTTTCTGCCAGGTTCGGCAATGTTACTGTTTTTAAAAACATTTCGTTCAGGCTTGAAACCGGCAGTTCCATGGCAATAACAGGCCCTAACGGTTCTGGCAAATCGACACTGCTGCAGATAGTCGCGGGGCTGCAGCGGACAGTTTCAGGCACTGTGACACGCAGGGTTAATGACGCTGAAATCACAGTAGAAAATTTCTCCGCGCACGCAGGCTATACGGGGCCGCTGGTTAACCCGTACGACATGCTCACTGCAGCAGAAAATCTTGCCTTCACAGTTAAAGATTCTGCCGCAAAAGAACGGGTCATCCACCTGCTCGATTATTTTGATCTTTACAAGGAGCGCAATAAAATTGTAAAACATTTCTCGTCGGGAATGAAGCAGCGGCTTAAACTGATACATGCATTCATCAATGACCCCGTAATAATCATGCTCGATGAGCCGGGCAGCAACCTTGACTCAACAGGCAAAGATAAACTCTTTGCAAAAATTGAAGAACTTAAAGCAGGCCGTATTGTAATTATTGCATCTAACGAACAGGACGAAATTAATCTCTGCGGCGAACGGGTCGAACTTGGAAAACAGAATATATAAACACCTTAAAAAGGATATCCTGGTTGAATTCCGCAACAGGTCTGCCGTGAACATAAGCTTCGCGTTTGCGGGTATCACCACAATCGCCGTAAGCCTTGCCTCTGGCGGAATAAGGCTGGACGCGAACATCCAGTCTATCCTTTTCTGGATAATCATATTCTTCAGCGGAATGAGCGGGCTTGCTCACACATTCATACGCGAAGAGGAGGAGAGAACAGCCCTCTTCCTGGCTATACATTCCATTCCCGAAGAGGTCTACATATCCAAGCTGCTTTTCAACCTGGTATTTTTTATATTCATCGCGCTCGTTGTCAGCCCGCTCTACATCTTTTTTATGCACGCTATTCCGGTCCACTTTACTCACTTCTGTCTTACGGTGCTTTTCGGCAGCATCGCAATAGCATCGGTCTCAACAATACTGGGCGCCATAGTGTCAAAGGCAGAAAACCGCGGGACCCTTTTTACTGTGATATCGTTCCCCCTTATGCTCCCGGTGTTATGGATTGCCATAATGAACACAACAGCAAGCCTTGAGCCGGGCGCGGCCCCGGGATTTCAGAGCATCCTTTTTTTACTTGCCTTTTCAGGGGTCATCATCTCCGCATCATACCTGTCATTTAAATTTATCTGGATGGAATAGAATGAAAGCTTTGCGGTTTATTTTTTATATACTGCTCGTTGTTATGATGCCTGTGGTCTTTTACATGGCGCTGGTGTGGGTGCCCCCCGCAATGGGGCTTGGCGACGCAAGCAGGATACTCTACTTTCACGTACCCGTGGCATGGAGCAGCGTCCTGGCATTCCTCGCAGCCGGTTACTACTCGGTACGTTACCTTGCCAAAGAGGATTACAGGTACGAGCTTTACGCATGGAACGCCGCGTTCACGGGCCTTGTCTATTCCACACTTACGGTTGTCACTGGTTCAATATGGGCGCACATCAGCTGGAATATATGGTGGAACTGGGACCCGCGCGAAACATCGGCGGTTATACTTCTTCTTATCTACATCGCGTACATAAGCCTCTACTCTTCACTTAAAGAGAGGCCGGGGCGCGGAAAGATCAGCGCGGTTTACCTTATCATTGCTGCTGTGGTTATGCCGTTCCTGGTCTTCATAATCCCGCGCATATACTGGTCGCTCCACCCGGACATGATCTTTAACACAAAAAATAAATTCGACATGGAATCCTCCATGCGCATCACTCTCTTTACATCAATGGGCGTGTTCACCCTGCTCTATTTCTTCATTATAAATCTTATGAACCGCACAGCTGTTCTTGAAAAAAAGATCCAGGAGAAAATTCATGATAACTGAAGTTATAGTTTCACTCTGCGTAATATGGGCGGGCATTGCTTTTCTGATCTTCAGGGTTGACCGCAGAATATCTTCACTCGAAAGGAAAATAAATGAATAACAAAAAGATCTTTGCCTTCGTTATATTTATCTCGCTTGTGGTGGCTTCTATCCTGCTCCTTGGAAAGGACATGTTTTCACCCTATGTTTCATTCGAATACGCACAGGCGCATCCTGACAAATATGTTCAGGTTATAGGCAGGTTGGGGAACAATGTCCCTGCCAACACTGAAGGTAAGGGCTACACCTTCACCATGACCGGTGAATCGGACGAACAGATGGCCGCATGGACCGCTGAGGCAAAGCCCGCGAACTTTGAGCATGCCGAAGAACTCGTGGTTATCGGCAAATTCTCCAGAGAGAAGAACATATTCGTGGCAGACAAGGTGCTGACCAAATGCCCGTCAAAATACAAAAAGGAAAATAATTAATATGACCATCGGAACAATACTGATTGCAATTGCGATGATACTCTCTGCTTCGTCTGCGATTTTCTTTATGCGCAGCAGAAACGGAACAGTCCCGCTGCAGATAAACGCGGGCCGCAGGATATACTTTGCATCAACCCTGCTGATTCTGTTTGCCGTTTTAATGCTCCTTAACAGCCTGCTTAACAACGAATTTCAGTACGCTTATGTTTATGGCAATTCATCGGCAGATATGGGTATAGCCTACAAAATAGCCGCGCTCTGGGCAGGGAGTGAGGGTAGCTACCTTATCTGGACGCTAATGCTTAACCTGATGGGACTCTTTTTAATATACCGGAAGTCCGAGAACGAAGACCTGCTCCTTGCTGTTACCTCGCTGGTGCAGGCGCTAATGCTTGTAATTGTTCTGGTAAAAAGCCCTTTTGTGAAAGTTTGGGTTGAAAATCCTTCATTTCACCCGGGAATGGTCCCGACCGATGGCCAGGGGATGAATCCGCTACTTATGGACCCCTGGATGATTGCGCACCCGCCGGTTCTTTTTCTGGGTTACGCGTCGGCCACAATAATATTCGCATATTCAGTTACTGCGCTTTTAAGAAAAAATTTTAACAGCTGGATTGAACCTGCGTACAGGTGGCTCATGTTCAGCGTCCTGACCCTGGGCCTGGGAATATTCATGGGAGGGTACTGGGCATACACAGTTCTCGGCTGGGGCGGGTACTGGGGCTGGGACCCAGTAGAAAATTCATCGCTCATTCCATGGATCATCAGCATCGCTCTCATTCACTCAATGCTGCTTCAGAAACGAAAGTCTGTCTTAAAGAAAACAAACATCGGGCTTGCGCTTCTATACTTTGTTCTTGTATTCTACAGCACATTCCTTACGAGAAGCGGTATACTTTCAGACTTTTCAGTTCACTCGTTCCAGGAATCGAACCTTAAAATATATCTTAGTATCATGCTCATACTCCTGGTCATTGCTTCACTATTTATTTTTCTGAGACACTTCAGAAGCATCAAGTCTGAACCCCTTAAAGAAGAGCTCTTCAACCTTGACAACATGACCGTATTCGGCATAATAGTTCTGCTGTTCTATTCGTTTATAATTCTTGCGGGAACCTCCATGCCCATACTCACAGGGCTTACGGGAAAAGATCCTGTGCCTGTAACTTCTAATTTCTACAATAACATATCAGTTCCCATGGGAATCATGATACTCCTTTTCATAATTCTCTCGGCAGTTACATCTATAAAATACCAGCGCAAAATACTTGTTCCTGCCGGCTTAATTGCCGTAATTCTCTCAGCCCTGGTTACTTTCTTATCCGGTTTTAACCCGGTTGTTATTGCATTTCTTGCTGTATCATTTTTTCTGATGCAGCTTATGGTTTATGACATGTTCACTAAAGGCCGCGGCATAATCCTTTCTTCGCGTACTGCCCATCTTGGTATCGCGGTAATGGTCACTGGCATTATAATTTCGGGCTTCTATTCATGGACCGAACAGGTCAGGGTGAATGCCGGCCAAACGGTAAAAGCCGGCGGCATCTCGCTCAGGGTTAACGGTTTTATTGATGGTCCGGACCAGGGGATAGGACTTACCATTTTCGAAAACGACTCAAGTCGCGATGTTAAACTGGCATACAGGCTTAACGAAGAGATGCAGGCCTTCTACAAGGAGCCGTACCTTGTTCCGGGTGTTACCGGGGATTATTATATCGCACCCGAGGAGTATATCTTCTCGGCTGCGGAATATGGTACAGAATTATTCCACAAGGGCGAGGTAAAAGATGTTACGGGCCTTAAGGTCAGGTTCAGTAAATTCGACATCAGGAATATGGGTAAACCGGACATGTCAATCTACGCTGAACTCTCTATCAATGGAAAACAGTATAAACCGGGACTCTACCTGCACAACAACGAAGTTAAAAGCGCAAATATAACCATTGCAGGCACTGACCGCGTAGTCTCCCTTGAAAAAATACTCGTGGATCACGAAATAGCCATAATAAGGATTTCACCCTCAGCAAAAGATGCCTTACCTCCCGATTATGCGGTACTGAGCGTGTCTTACAAGCGTATGATCTGGCTTGTGTGGCTTGGAACACTTTTAATAAGTGCGGGATTTGCCCTTTCAATGACGAGACTTTACAGGATGAAAAAACCCCCAGCTTCATGATTCAGCAGCTTCCGCTTAATATCCACGCCCCCGGAAAAATTCCCCACAGCACCGCCGCTTTTAATCACCCTGTGGCATGGAACTATTACCGGAAAACGGTTGCCTGCCATTGCATTACCGGCAAACCTGCCCCCCCGGGGTATTCCGCTTTTTGCTGCAAGAGCCCCGTAACTTATTGTCTCCCCTGCCGGAACATTTAACAGTTCAGTGTAAACGCGCAGTTGCCTGTCTGTATATCCCGACGCATCAAGAACTATTCTGTTTGCGGCCATAGACAAAGGGTAATCCGCTGAACCGTCAGTTCTGAAGATTATTGAGTACTTATTTTCTTTTCTGACGGAATAATCATCAAGCCAGTTAAAAAGCATACTGACATTAAGGGGCAGCGAGGTTGATTTTAGCGATCGCGCGGAAATAAAATCGATGGATTTAATAGTTTCATGGTCTGCAGTAATCCTGAGGCAGAACAGATGGCTGCTGTAAAAAAAATCAGTGGTTTCAGATAAAGCTTTCATGCGTTAAAAATCTTTCCGGCCTCTTTCCGGTCCGATTCAAGCTGCTTTACAAGCGCGTCGACAGATTCAAACTTCCTCTCGTCGCGGATTTTGCCGTAAAAACTCAGTGTAAGCTCCTCGCCGTATATATCTTCGTTGAATCCGAATATGTTTACCTCAATACTCATGGCAGCGCCGTTAAACGTGGGTTTAAAACCTATATTGAGCATCCCTCCGTATTCCTTTCCCCGGATCTTTACATACACGGCGTATACACCGACCGCGGGGATTATCTTGTCAGGCGAAGACGGCTTCACATTGGCCGTGGGATAACCCAGCAGCTTTCCGCGGCCGTCTCCCCTTATTACCCTGCCCGATATGGTATACTTTCTGCCCAGGAGTTGTTCGACCCTCTCCATGTTTCCGCTGTCAAGCTCCCTGCGGAGCATGGTCGATGACACAGCGCTCCCCCCTATTGCTTCAACCGGGACCTGTGTTATAAGTATGCCCGTGCGCCTCGCAAGACCTTTAAGGTAATCAACGTTCCCCTCGCGATTTTTGCCGAATGCGTGGTCATAACCTATAACGATCTCGCGCGCTCCAAGTCTGCCTATAAGCAGTTCATGATAGAATTCTTCGGCAGTAAGATCCGCCACCTCGCGGGTAAACTCAAGCATTATAATATTCTTTACCCCGAGCTCTGCGAGGGCCTGCTGTTTCTCATCCACCGTGGTGATCATGCGGCAAACAGATCCGGGATGAATAACTGTCCTGGGGTGGTTCCTGAATGTAATGACAAAGGGTTCGCCTGAATGTTCCCGCGATTTTAAAAGAAGAGTTTCGATAATCTTTCTGTGGCCGGTATGTACTCCGTCAAAGTTGCCTATTGTTACGACAGGATTGATTATGCTGCCGTCATTTTCAGGTATTTCGTGATATATTCTTATGCTTTCGCAGCTCATAACCGGTCCCGCCAGAAGTTAAGCCATTCTGCAATTCTATCGGCTCTTTTCAAGATATTTTTTATCCCTCCTTTTTGCCAGCACTCCGTTCAGGGTAAAAGATATTCCGGCAAAGATACCCTGAACACCGGCTCCCTGACAACTAATTCACCGCTCTTACCCTGCGGCATGTCGGATTACAGCAAATTTAAGATGCCAACGCAAATTAGTGGAAAAAAAGTATACACGCGCGCGCCTTCTCTGTATACTATCAAAAAAGAACAGCAGCGGTTTTGATCCGAATGATAAAAAAACATATAGCCATTATGCTCATCTTCATCTCTGCAGCTCTGAATGTTCCGGCAACCGCAGCGATCCCCGATGTGATCTATCACCTGAACGACAAGGGCGAGGCGATCGGACGCTTCAGCATTTACTCAAAAAATGACATACTCTTCTGCACTGGAGATGACCCCGCGGGTACCGAAAACAATCGCGCCGCAGAGCTTATGCTTCAGGGGGAATTTGCCGCGGCATCAAAGCTGCTGGAGAACGCGCTCATACACGCGCCGCTCTTTCTTCCGTTCCGCTATAACCTCGGAATATGCTTCCTCTACCTGAAAAGGCTGGACGAGGCAATGATGCATTTCACAAAGGCAAAGCAGCTTGTGCCCGAATACGACAAAATTTACCTTCAGACAGGATACATCCATGACCGTAAAAACGACGAAGCCCGCGCGCTAGAAGATTTCCGTACTGCGCTGAGGCTTAATCCGGCGGAACTTAACACATACATCCTGATAGGCGATATCTATTACAAAAGGAACCAGGCCAGCCTTGCCCGCAGATATTACGAACATGCTCTGAAGATAAATCCCTCATACCCCAACGGCCTGCTGGGTCTTGCCAAGATACATTTTCAAAAAGAGGAATACATAAAGGCCATAGTTCTTTTAAAATCTATTGATACAAGCGGTGAATATGACAAATCGCTGCATTTTTACTACGCGGAATCATCCTTCAAGCTTAGAGATTACCGCAGGGCGGCAGAGGAATATGAAATGCTTTTAAGCTTCAGGACTGACCGTTTCTTTCTTGTGAACTCCGCGCATCTCATAAAGCACAAGCTTGATCTGTCGCGAAGGTTCATAGAATAGAAAGACGGCCTATTTTATGGTCAGCTTTGAAATTTCAATTCTGTATAGATTGTAGGCATTGGTAAGCATCATCTTTATGTTCCTGTTGAGCTCACGATCGGTAGACCTTCTGTTTATATACTTTTCAACTTCATCGAACTGTTTTTTTAGCTTTATACCTATATTTTCAAGCTCGCCTGCGATTGCGATTGACGTGGTAGACCTGTTTTCCGATGACACTGTCTTTATCTGCGCTTCAATCTGCTCCCTGAGCTCCTTCTGCCGGTCAATCTCCTCTTCTTTGCTGTCGAGCAGGGAGATTGCTGCCTGGCTGAAATTAACAGGTGATATATACTCATAATGTGATTTCTCGTAAACGATTTCAGAAACGAGCATTTCGGGAAGTATAACCGAATAGAACCGGTCCCTTATAAGTTCCTCTGTCTTATCGTCCATAAAAATCCTGCCTGCAACAGGAAGCCTGCCTTCTGCCCTGTTAACAAGTCCCGGGTACCCGAAAAGTTCATCGCCGGATACCATAAATTCATCCGTCACAAGGTTTATCCCCACATGTATGTTTTTGTTTACGGCATTTGAATTGTTATAGTTTCGTATTCCGTCGCGTATTGACACTGCGGCTGCAAGCGCTTCAAATGGGCTGTCGTAACATATAGTTATGCCGTTGCTCTCTTTATGCGAAATGTTTCCTGACGTACCCTTAAGTTCGGGTATCATCAACAGGTCGCAGAGCAGATGGAGTTCAATAAGTTCATAGTAGTTTAACCCCTTTTCAAGCTCGCCAGAATTAAGTATATCAACTGTGAGCACGGTTATCTTTTTCCGGTCTATTCCCGTAAACCTGTTGCTCTCCTTTGAATGCGTTCCCGGCTGTGGAAATTCATATTTTCTGAAAATATTTATGATAAAACTTTCTATTTCTTTCAGTTCCTCTTCGGGCAGTTTGCGCAGTATATCTATTATATCCCTGCTCATCCCGTACTTCTCCCGCAGAAGCGAAACCAGAAAGAAATTAAAATCGGGTGTATGAATATCTCTAAGTACAGAAAGAATTTCGCGCTGAATGGTCCTGTTTTTAATTATGAGCATCTCACGCACAGACCTGAATGCGTCCTTGTTGCCAAGCCTTATGAGTATCATGCACGAGAAAATCCTTACCCTTATGCCTGGGTCATTAAGATATTCCTGCACCTGACGGGAAAGCTGCTGCTTGCTGTAATCATCCCGCACTGCTATTATCGAACATATCGATTTAACTATGGCCTCTTTAAGAACCTGGTTCTTCTCGTTTATATAAAGTTCATGCAGATATTCAATATCCTCGGTAAATGCGCAGTGCCCAAGGCCGGCAATCGCTTTCTCTCTTATTATTCCATCGCTGTTGTTTTCAAGAATCTGCTTGAACACATTGGCGACGTTAATGTTTGACTTTACGTCCCGGGTCATCAGTATTCCGGCAATGCCCGCGACAATTTCACTGTTTGACGCATAATTGATTTTAAGATATTCCACAAGTATGTTAAGAAGACGCTTCTCGGTAAAAAAGGGCAGAAGCTGAATCGCTTTAAGCTGTTCCTCCGCAGACCCGGCGGTGAGCATAATCTCTACTTCACTGAGCATATACGAATAATTTATTCTGCTCAGGGCAAAAATGGCGGACTCATATATCTCTGCATCAGGATACTTTTTAAGATAGTTATATATGTAGACCAGGTTTTTGGCCGCGCCCTCAATCTGAAGCGCTTCGATTATACCGCATAACCTGACAATCCTTGATTGCAGATACCTTTTGTCAAAATTAACCGTTTCGAGCCTGGCCACGCTGTTGTCCCTGGAAACTCTGTCATCGTCCAGCATAAGGTCAATCAGCAAGGAGAGCGATTCTTTATCTTCAGGCGCAACGTACTTAATCCATTCTGCCATCACCGGGATTATTCTGCGCGCAAAATCCTTACCCTCACCGGCAAATCCCCCCAGAAGTTTTCTCTTCTGTTCAGGATTCATTTTTCTTAGCATGTAATTCCTTATATGACGGAAATTTTCGGGCAACGAGTTATCCACCACATCAGGTATCATGAACTCCCGTCTGTATGTCTCAAAAAAAGCCTCAAGCGTAACAGCTATGTAACTGAACATCTTATCCCTGAAGAGTGTATATGTCCTGGACTTTTCCTCTGCGCTGAAATATTTTCTGAAAATATGTACAACCAGTTCATTCTCCCTATCCTGTTCCGCGTCCATGGAAATAAGGCCCCTGAGGAGTCTTTCCGGGAACCGTATCAGAGTAATATTGCTGTAAATAGAATAGAGAACCATGCGCCTTAGACTCTCATCCCTTGATTCAAGAGCCTGCATGGCATATATGGCGGATTCGCGGTGGTTGCACGAAAGCATTGCATTGATGAATGCGGCTTTTGTTTTTAAGGAATAGTTTTCGTACTTAGATGTAATCTTGCCTAGCAGTACCTTGACATTAAGAAGCAGTTCCTGGTCTGGAGTCATCTGTTGCTCGACAAATTCCCCGTGATGCGGATTATCGTCGGGCTCATCTGCTGTATCCTCTGTATATATGTCTTTGTTCAGATTATATATTGAAAGAAAAACATAATATGAAATTTCATCATCATTGCGCTTTAAAAGTTCTTCATATATTTCTATCTCTCTTACAATTGAAAGGGCATTTATTGCGCTGTATAAATACCTGGCATTTTCACTGCTGCGAACCGATGACACAATAAATGAAAGAGCTTCATCCTTACCTGCTCCGATTTTTCTTAAAACTTCAAATGCCTTTCTGACAAGCCTGCCCGACTCTTTATTATCTTTATTCAATTCAATAAAATTAATTACTGTCTTTATGTCATCGGCACCGCCGTTTCTGCTGATGAAATCAAGAATTATATCCTTTTCAGGCAAAGATATTTTTTTTTCGAGCAAAGGGGAAAGCACGGGAAGCAGTGATTGATCATCAAAACCGGAAAGCGTATTAATGGCGCTGGCTGTAATATCCCCTCCTTTTTCTATTTCTCTGAGCAGAAGATTTTTACCCTCTTCAGACTTCAGGATACCCAGTATACTGTGAAAAGCGACCCTTTCATAAGGTTCCAGCTTAAAACTTCTGCTTATATCCAGCTTAATGGACTGGAGAAAATTTTTTTCTTCGCTCAAGGAATTCACCTGCTTATATTGAGTTTTCTTATAACAGAGAGCTATTCTATTCGTTAACTATTATAATAAAATATATTAAAAATACCTGCTATTCACCCTTTATTTAATGTCGGTTTATTTACTGACATGGAAAAGAGAAAATCTCAGAGTATATCATCTTTAATAACTGTTCTAAAACACCCGGTTCCCAAAATCCGGGATCATCAATGTGCCAAAAAAGTTAAAGATTTCCTCTTGAAAATAAATTGACTCAGATGCGGTATTTATGTTAAATTCAGTCTGATTTAACATGGGCAACCAATTCTATAAAGCGAAGGAGCATTATAATGAAAAAAGTATTCAAAGTCTCATTATCCTGTATTCTTCTTGCTGCTATGGTATCCTGCGGCGGCGGTAAAAGCGTCAAGGATGACAAAACATCAGGAAAAGGCAAGCCTAACAGAGGCCAGGAGACCGGGTATGCAACAATATTCGATAACGATACAGCGCTTGCAAGGGACAGGGCAACCGACGATGCGAAAAGAAAACTGGTAATAAAGATACTCGGCGAATCGATCAGGGGCCAGAGTATCATAGAAAATTACGAGCTGGTATCAAATATAGTAGAGGCAAAATCTTACGGCCTTGTAAAACAGGTTAACGTGATCAAGCAGGGCAAATCGGGCGATACCGAGTATTTTGTAACTATTGAAGGGACTGTTGAGCCAGGCGTTGTTGAGGACGCTATCGAAGATGCCCTTGAAAGATACGGAAGGCCTAAATTCATGGTGCTCGTCAATGAGAATATCGAAGGAACAAAAAATGCTCCGGGCATGACTATAACCGAACTTACCATCATGAACATTATGGGCAATTCGGGCTTCGAATTTGTCGATGCTGCCATGACCCAGGAGTTAATGAAAAAAGAAAGATCAAAAATGCAGCAAGCAGTTTCAGGAAAAGTTTCTGATGATGTTCAGGATCTTCTGCTTGATGATGCAGGCGCCGAGGTTATAATTTTCGGCACAGTCGTGGTAACAGACCAGTCTTCGGCAATGAGCGAATACACAAAGAACATGAAATCAAAACAGGCTAACATTAACCTTAAAGCGGTCGATGTTTACACTGGAAGCATCATTGCCACGGCAGTTGGAAACGCCGCAAGCGTTCACATTGATGGAACCACCGCGGCAAAAGATGCTATTCAAAAATGTCTCGGCCAGAGCAGGCTTCTTGGTAAAAACGACGATGACAACAAGTTCCAGGCCGGCCTCTTCATGGAAACCATTATAAAAAAATTCGTGAAAGCCGCAAACAACAGGGAGATTAAAATTATAATCGCGGGCCTTAGCGCAGCCGAACTGAAGGATTTTAAAGACCAGGTCTCTAACAGAGTCCGCGGTGTGCAGAAGGTAATTGAAAAAGGAAGGGATGGCAAAGCTGCCAGGCTTGAAGTTTACTTCGCAGGAAAAACAAATGATTTTGAGGACGAGCTTTCAGCCAAGGCATCGGCAATGGGCTATGAAATCAGTGTAACCGCATCCAGACCTAACAAACTTATAATGACCGCGAAAAAAATCGACTGATAACGAACACCAGTTTTAATAAAGAAGGCTGCCCCCGGCAGCCTTCTTCAGCTACAGAGTCCTTCCTGAAAACTCCTGTGCAGCATTATCAATACTGCCGTAAGTTCTTACAAGCCTTTCCCTGAGTTCCGAAAACTCACCCTTGCCTCTGTAATCTGCAAGAAATCTTATATTGCCAGTACGTCTTGCGGCAATGAAGCACTCTCTCTCTTCTGTATCCATTTTTATAAAACGCTCAAGCGGCGCAAGAACAGCTTCCCTGTCATGGGGCAGTTTCCCGTTTGCGTCTTCTATAAGATTCATCATGTGATCGCTCTGAATAAAACTTGTTATCCCTTCAAGCGCGCTGATCATATTATAGATCTCCTGCACCTTCTCCGTTTCTGTCATTGGCAGCCATTCGCCCCTCTGCATCATTTTATACAGCTCTGTTCCGGGAACGGGCGTGGCGGTTCTTATTCTTATGAACGATGGATTTATTGCATTCAGAACACGCGCAGTCTCAATAGCGTTCTCTTCAGCATACTCCCTCCCTCCAATGCCGGGCATGTAGTATTCAGACAGTTCAAATCCTGCATCAATCACCTTTTTCCCGGAACTTATGTGCTCGTCGGCTTTAACGCCCTTATTAATCATCCTGAGAACACTATCAGAACCGGATTCCATCCCTATATGAATTCTGTTCAATCCCGCTTCACGTATCGCGCGCAAATCCTCCGGCGAACGCGCAATCAGGGTCTTTGACCTTGTGTAGCAGGTAATCCTCTCGATTGTGGGGAACTTTGACCTTATATAGTTGAGTACGTCCACGAGGTCCGCGGGCTTGAGTACCATTGAATCAGCATCCTGCAGAAAAAGGCTTCTCATACCATAATACATCCAGAAAATAATCTGCTGCAGGTAGTGGGGATTAATACCATCCTCAGAGACAAGTTTTTCAACAATATCCTCGGTTATATAAGCCGTGCCGTCGGCCAGGTGGGCCCTGCTCTCTATTCTCTGCACAATATAGTGCATTGAATCAATATCGGCTTTTATCTCTTCAACACTGCGCAGGGAAAATTTATTCCCTTTATACACAGGGCAGAACGCGCATTTGTTCCAGGGGCAATTTCTGGTAACTCGCAGCAGCACGCTGTATGCTTCACTCGGCGGCCTTATTGGGCCCAGTTCAAATTCATGCATCTGTTTCATCCTCATTTTTCTTTTGTATACGCAGGGGCTTAAAAGTTAAAAACAAATCACATTAATTGCGACTCCGGTTAAAACCTCTATAACCTGTCATAAAAAGCAGGTATAAGGCCCGCGATCAAAAATTAATTTGACACAAATCTTCATAAAAAAAATGATTAATTACTACGATTACAGGATAACCCGATGGATGACACAAACAGCCTGATACAGATACGCAAAGACAAGATAAACGAAATCAGAGAAAATTTTGGAATAAACCCATTCCCATACAGATATGATGTTACTCATTACAGCAGCGAAATAACCGCTGGGTTTGAAAAATTTTTTGAAACCGCAGAGAAAGTCTCTATTGCCGGCCGTATAATGGCAATCAGAATAATGGGCAAAGCCAGTTTTTTCACCATACAGGACAAAGACGGCCGAATACAGGTTTACCTCGCGGAAAACAGTATAGGCGAAGATCATTATAATCTCTTTAAAAAACTGGACCTGGGCGATATTGTCGGAGTCCGGGGTGTGGTCAAAAAATCAAAAACCGGCGAGATCACGGTTTTCGCGGATCAATTTACACTGCTTGCAAAAAACATCCGTCCGCTGCCCGTGGTAAAAGAAAAAGACGGAGAAACATTCGACCTGTTTGCAGACAAGGAACTTCGCTACAGGAACAGGCAGGTTGACCTGATCGTGACTCCCGGGGTAAAAGAAATTTTTGTAAAAAGAATACAAATTATCCGCAACATAAAACGCATTCTCGACAGCAAGGGTTTTTTAGAAGTCGAAACCCCCGTTCTTCAGCCTGTTTACGGCGGCGCTGCCGCTTCACCCTTCATATCGCATCACAAGGCCCTGAACATTAACCTTTACCTGAGGATATCTCTTGAACCCTATCTTAAACGCCTCATCGTAGGAGGATTCGACAGGGTGTACGAAATTGGAAAATGTTTCCGCAACGAGGGCATAGACAGAACACACAATCCCGAATTCACAATGCTCGAACTTTACCAGGCTTACGCAGACTATAACGATATGATGAACCTGGCAGAGGAGCTTATCGTCAGCACAGCCATCGCTGTAAACGGCTCAACAAAGGTACGTTTTGACGGCAAAGAGATAGATATTAAAACTCCGTGGAAACGCATAAAACTAACTGATGCCATTAAGGAATATGCCGGGCTAAACATCATGTCACTGAGCGACGATGAAATCAGGGATCTGCTTAAAAAATACGGCGGAGAGGTCAAGGGCGACTATATACGGGGTCTTGCAATTGACGAACTCTTCAAGGTGCTTGTCGAGGATAAACTTATAGAGCCCACATTCATTACGCACCAACCCGTTGAAACAACACCGCTGTGCAAACCGGACATTGAAGACGAAAGGTTTCTTCAGCGTTTTGAACTTTTTATCAATGGCACAGAATTTGCCAACGCATACAGCGAATCCAATGACCCGGTTTTTCAGCGCAAAACGCTCTACGAGCAGTCTCTGCGGCGCGATATCGATGATGAGGCTCCGCCTATGGATGAAAACTTTGTCCAGGCAATCGAGGCCGGCATGCCCCCCACCGGAGGTATGGGGATCGGCATAGACAGGCTGGTTATGCTTCTAACGGGCGAGATGTCTATCAGGGATGTTCTGTTATTTCCCACCATGAAGCCTGAATAGGTATGCGGACGGCAAAGGTTTACAAAACCTTAATTTTATTACTGCTGCAGCCTTCTTAAACAGTTCTCAAAATGGCTTTTTGTCCATTCCTTCAGCCTGTCCATTGGCAGATTTTTAACCAGTCCCGGATTATTTATAAGCTCTCTGTTTCCGCTTGCCTGGGCTATGTACGAAATATAATTTAATGCGGCAATCCTGTGAGGATTCATCTGGCCGTAATTAAGGTAGCTGTACATTACAGAAAGCCCTAAATACTGATTTGAATATATTGTACTTGAAAGTGAAATTTCTTCACCTGTTATCTGGTCAAAACTCCGGAACTTCTTGTCAAGGAACTTGTGCGTCAATTCGTGGATAACAAACATCCTCCAGATCTCAGCTTTAATTTTTGACGCATCGCTGAACGATCTTTGCAGACAGAACTTTATATCATCCGTTACCCTTGATCCGACAAAAAACCTTGACCTGATCTCCTTGCCTGAAAGTACGCCCTTTGCAATGATATAATCATTATTGACCTCATCCGGGCTTATATAAATCAGGTCATAATAAAGAGTAGTATTGCTTGTTGAAAACTCGTCGTAATAGATATACGGCTTTATATAGAACATCTCCTCTTCCAGCTCAAGAAGCGGATGCTTAATGTCAATGCGGATCTTTTCGCCGTATATTATGTAATCAAGACTCAGCGGTATATTGTGCCCGGTTTTATCTGAATAAAATTTAAGTACGATATTTCTTTTAAGCAGATGTTTTTCGATCGCTTTCAGGTCCGAGTCAGAAAACAGCCGGGGTTCCAGATAGGCTTTAAGCAGCAACTGCGCCTCTTCAAGTAGTGCCTGATCCTGGATTGTTCCAAGGTAATTTTTATAAGCCTTTATATTAAATCCGTAATTACCCATCTCTTTAAGGGGGATTGCCCCTTTTTGTATAAGATTTACAAAATGCTGGTTTTCATTATAAAGAAGTACAATATATGCGTAAAACTTGCCGTTAACCGTATTAAGGCTTACTGATGAATAATAGTTTTCGTCAGAATACTCCGCCCTGTACTTGTCAGCGTATGCCGCAGTATAATCAGATAAACAGAGCAGGGAAATAGCCGGTAAAAAAAACAGCAGTTTTTTTAAGCTGATCTTCATATTGCACAATCAGATGATTATATATGTCAGAAGAAAATCGACATATGTATAGATAATTATTACACCCGTCATAATAATAACAGCCATAGCAATTTTCGGATACCTGTAAACAAGTTGATAAAAAACAGAATCCTTGAATTTCATTATAATAAACCTTAAGATTCTTATAGATAATCCATGTTTCACTTTTTTTTCTATAAATCTGAATTGCTGCATTAAGGTCTGTCCTGTTTATATTATGTTTAAAGTCCTCTCCGGACTTTTGGTTGAATAAATAACATTACTAATAATTGACAAAAATGTAAATTAATTTTTTTCTGTCAAGATCATTAAGTTTATTCTGCTTCCAGATGCTCTAACGCTGAGTGAAGCCTTTTTAAGGTATAAATCCATGACTCAATTACTTATCATCATGTCCGCAGGCATAGTAGCGGGTTTTTTATTAAGGGGCAGACAACGGCTGATTTTCATTCTTGAAAAAACCACCGGTTTTTCCATATACATCCTGCTTTTTCTTCTGGGAATATCAGTTGGCGCCAACGACAAAGTTATTTCAAATTTCGCAAATATAGGATTTAATGCGGTTGTCATTGCCCTCTGTTCAGTTGCGGGAAGTGTGCTTCTTTCGTCTATTTTATATAAAACTCTTTTCAACGGTAAAAAAAACTGATGAAAGGAAGTATCATTATCGTACTGTTTTTTATAGCGGGCATGATTCTTGGTGTTAACAGATTGCTGCCTCCATTTTTAACCGGAACAGATCCCGGTTTATACGCGCTCTATTTTCTAATGTTTCTTGTAGGCGCGGGAATTGGCTCAGACAAAAATGTATGGAGAATACTTGCGGATCTCAATGTTAAAATACTCCTGATACCCGTGGTGATAATCCTGGGTACACTCGGAGGCAGCGCGCTCTCGTCTGTTATTCTACCTCAAATATCTACTGCCGACTGCCTTGCCGTGGGGTCCGGTTTCGGTTACTACAGTCTCTCAAGTATTATTATTTCACAGATCCGCAACGAGACCTTGGGCGTAACAGCGCTCCTTGCAAATATATCGCGTGAAATATTTACACTTGTCGCCGCGCCAATTCTGGTTAAACTTTTCGGAAGGCTTGCTCCTGTTGCTTCTGGAGGCTCAACATCAATGGATACTACTCTGCCGGTCATCCTGAGATATTCAGGCAGGGAATACGCTGTCCTTGCCGTTTTCAGCGGAATGATTATTACTCTACTGGTGCCTTTTATTATAACAACTGTTTATAAAACAGCCTCCCTGTTCAATTAAACTCATGACGGCAGGATTTTCATTTTTCAAGATTACCGCTGTTAAGAATTCCAAGCAGCGCGTAAATTGTCTTCATATGCGGCACAGGAATCATGTTTAACTCCGCAATCCGGATCGCGTTCCCAAGGATTGCCTCAATCTCAACCGGCCTGTGCGCTTCATAATCGAGCAGCATGCTCGTTTTATACGGCTTCATTTTTAATGTATCTTCAATATTTTTAAGAATAAATTCTTCCGCCACAGGATGCCCGTGCGCAGCAGAAATCTGTACAACCTCGCGCATGATCGATTCTGCGAGTTCCCTGACATGCTCATCGTTCATCATCTGCAGGGTATCTGCTCCGCCGCACAATACCGATAGAGGATTAAAGGGAGCGTTCCAGAGAAGCTTTCTCCACCTTGCCGCAATAATATCGCTATCTGCCTCTGCGGGAACCTGTACTGACCTGAACAGCTCCAAAAGAAGTTTAACCTTTTCACTTATTCCGCGAGGGTAGGTGCCCAGTACAATTCGGCCGAAATCTGCATGATCAATTCTTCCATAAGCGATTCTTGTAGCGCAGACAAATGCAAGCCCGCTGATTATTTCATTCTCCCTGAATATACCGGCCACTGCCGGTTCAATGTCAATGCCATTCTGCAGCAGAACTATTGAAGTTCCCGGATGCACCGAATCTTTGATCATTTCTGCAACATTAATTTCGGGCAGGCACTTTGTGGCTACGATAATAAAATCGGGCTTATCTTTGTATTCACTCCCCGCTTTTAATACCGATACAGGAGTAAAATGATAGTCACCGTAGACACTTTTAATAAATATGCCATCTGCAGATACCTCGTTAAAATCGGACCTGCATACAGTTGATACGGAGGCGCCGGCCTCGGCAAGTTTAGCGCCGTAAAGGCTGCCCACCGCACCTGTTCCATATAAAAGAATTTTTACATCGCTGAAATTTTTCATCAGGTTTTCCGGAAAGTTGAAACTGCTGCACGAACGGCCGGTTCATGCAGCAGAGAGTGACTTTTAGAAGTCAAATTTGAGGCCAAGAAGAATTGAATTGGTTTTATACTTCGCATCATACTTACTGTGGTCAGAAACATCATAGTTATATTCACCAAAGAGTCTGAAAAATGGTATAACTGTAAGCTCAATACCAGCCCCCAGACCCCATGCTTTATAATTTTCTGAATCACCATCGAATTTATCCCAGAAGCCGTATGTAAAGCGTCCATATGGATGAATTATCGGCAGGTCTAAAATCAGGTTCATATCAAGGCCGAATGTCTGCCTTTTAACGTCCCAGTCGCTACCGGGATAATCAAACTTAACCTTCATCCCCTGGTAATATACGCCAAGTCCCAGTTCAAGCATTGGAACAAGAGATGTATTATAATGCGCTTTGAGTCCGTATGGGAGAGCCTGATAATCCATACCAGCTACTTCGCCTTTAAATCCGAATCCGCCGTAAGCGCTTATGTCAACAAGGGCATAACTGTTGCTGTTGATAAAGAGAATCAGTCCGCCTGTAAAAAGCAATACTCTGATAAAATTTTTCACTTTTTTCCTCCTGAATTATGTGATAGTCTTAATGCTTTATACTCTTAAAAAAAATCAAGTTTATTTCCTTCTGCATCATAAATAATAAAAATAAAATCTCTGCTTGACATCTTTTTTTTTCGTAAAGAGAATTCCTGAAAGATAAATAGAGATAAAAAAATTTCAATTCTTAAATATCAGGCTTCAAAAATAATGAAAGCCTATTTTTCTGCTTTCCGGGCCTTATAACAAACAGAGAGACCCGGTACACAAAATTCGGGAAACAAAGCCAAAAACGATGAGAATACTTCTGACAAACGACGACGGAATCGAAGCTGAAGGCATTCAGAGCCTTTACAGAGAATTCAGATCAAAACATGAAACATACATAATTGCCCCGGACAGGGAGAGGAGTGCGTGTTCAAATATTTTTACAGTGCGGGATCCGGTCCAAATCAACAGAATAAGCGAAAACACCTACTCCATAAGCGGTTATCCCGCGGACTGCGTAAGTCTTGCCCTGCATTCAGGGCTTATTCCCCCCATAGACCTTGTTATTTCGGGCATAAATCATGGCCCTAACTTAGGGGACGATGTACATTTTTCAGGTACTGTCGCAGCAGCGAGAACAGCTGTAATTTTCGGCAAACCGGGCATCGCAATATCTGCCTGCACACAACACTCTGCATCTGTATATTTTGATGAAATGAGCAAATTTCTCGCTGAATTCATCGAAAAAAATTTTCCCTTCAACGGCCATTACCTTAATATAAACTATCCCGATCTTCCGCAAAAGGATATCGGTGGATTAAAGTACACATTCCTGTCAAAAAGGTATTACGTTGACAGCTACAAAAAAGTTAAACAGAATTCCGGCTCAGAACTTACAATGCAGCTTAATGGTAAAATAGAAACACGCGATGACAGTGGGAGCGACAGTGACAGTGTGGATAAAGGTTATATATCCATAACACCTCTGACAATTGACACAACAGACTACCAGGCGCTGCAGGAATTGATAAACAGATAATATGAAAAATACCGGACGAAACATTCAAAACATATTAAGCAGCGCCCTTCAAGCGCTGGCTGACAGTAATTTTGAAAAAGCGCTCGACGAGTTCCGCGCGGCTGAGATAGCAGACAGGGATAATCCGGTTATACTTTTCAACATAGGAATAACATACACACGCCTTGGACTTTTCAAAACAGCGATAGACTACTATCAGCGAATAATCTCGCTTAAATCAGGGTTTATCGATATTCACTCTGTCAAAAAAAACATGGCCTACTGTTACATACGGACCGGTAATTATTCTGAAGCAGTCAAACTTCTTGATGATGTACTCTCTCTTTTCAGCGAAGATACAGATGCGCTTAACATGAAGGCTTATTGTTTTCAGCAGCTCAACATGCCGGAAAAATCTCTGGAAATATACATGAATGTAATACAGAAAGACCGTAAAAATATAACCGGTATAAACTCAACGGCCTATCTGATGGCACTTAACAATACTCAGCTTGAGAGCGCATATAAACTTGCAAGACACGTTGCCGGGAAATTCTCTCATAATCCTGCATACCTTGACACCCTGGGCTATATCTGCATTAAAACTGGAAGGCTTGCAGAAGCTGAAAAACATCTCTCTAAAGCTCTGGGTATTCTCCCTTTTGAAAAAGAGATAATTGAACATTATGAAGAACTTATAAAAATCAAAAAAAGCAGAGCTTCAAACTCTTAAGTTTCAGCTCCCACGACATTTTGCGTTTAATTTCAGAAAACCTTTTTTTATGCTCTCTGTACGTTTTACTGTCAGGTGTATAAAGGCTATCCGGTATTTTTATCATTCAGTTTATCTCTCCACAAAAAATAAAAGTTTATTAACATTAATAGAGAATGTTATCAACAAAGAAATAAGGTTATCAACAGGCTATAAATACATTATCAAGAAAATAAAATTTTTTTCGCCTCTTTTGTATTAATCGGAATTAATTTGTTGCCAAATTGATTCTTCAATACCTACAATTCTTAATACTTTCTGACCGTGAAAAACACATTCAATTTCTTAAACGAATCGGTTGCAGTAAATCCTGCATAAAAAGGTATTCAGAATACGCAAAAAAGTATATTTATAAACAAACTTATCAACAATTGTTGATAATTATCCGGGGTATGATTTTGGCACAGAAGATATGGCATATTGTTCTCTCCGACTTAGAGAAGAGAATTAATAAACAATCATTCAATATGTGGCTCAGCGATACTGAACCTCAGGCTATAAACGGCGATGTGCTGGTAATCAGGGTGAAAGATGATGTTGCAGTCAGGCACCTGAAGGACCAGTATCAGAAGGATATTGAAGATATAATCGAAACAAAAACCGGTAAAAAATACAATTGTGATTTTGTAACTACAGAGATTACTACAACCTCATCAAATGATATATTTACCAGCGATGCTGAAAAAAAAGATGCACGAAAAGAGAGCAGCCAGGCTATCCCTCTTAATCCGAATTATACTTTTGACAACTTTGTTATAGGTCCGAATAATCAGCTTGCGCATGCAGCAGCAAAATCGGTATCCAGGTCTCCCGCAACCCAGTTTAATCCGCTTTTTATATATGGCGGTACGGGGCTTGGTAAAACCCACCTGATCCAGGCCATTGGCCATTACATACAGCGGGAAAGACCCTACCTTAAGGTATTGTATATACCCACTGAGCAGTTTATTAATGAATTTATTTATTCTATTCAGACAAATACACAACAGAGTTTTAAAATCAAATACCGTAATGTTGATATTCTGCTTATTGACGACATACAGTTCCTTGAAAAGAAAGAAGAGACGCAGAATGAATTTTTTCATACATTCAACACACTTTATGAAAACAAAAAACAGATAGTAATATCCAGCGACCGCCCACCCAAACAGATTGCAACTCTTGCGGACAGGCTCAGGACAAGATTTGAATGGGGGATGATAACGGACATCCAGATTCCAAACCTTGAAACAAGAGAGGCGATACTAAGAAATAAAGCGTCTAAAGAGCATATCGAAATTTCTGACGAGGCATTCAATTATATAGCGAGGCGTATAACATCAAGTATTCGTGCCCTTGAATCTGCCCTCGCGAACCTTAGAATGGTTTACGATATACACAATGAAACAATAAGCATCAAACATGTAAAAGAGCATCTCAGACATCTTTTTGACGAAGAGACAAGCCGCAAGGTAACTCCTAATGATATTATAACAAAAATTTCAAATCTTTATGACGTATCAGTTGAAGATCTTATTTCCAAAAGCAGACAGAGCAGAGTTGTCACACCAAGATTTGTAGCAATGTATCTGATAAGAAAACTCACGGATATGACCACAACGGATATTGGTAAACAGTTTGGCGACAGAGATCATTCAACAGTAGTGAACGCAATAAACAAAATTGAAGAAGATATGAAAAATGATGTTGAATTTCGCGAGCAAATGGATGAATTAAAGGTCGAATTACGAAGTTAATAATGTGTTAATAATTACGGGAGTCTCTGCTGATTAAATATAATAAGTATTGATATTTGTCATACAAAAATATAAAATTGTTCGATCACAAAAAAATAAAAAGAAAAAGAAATCCATAAACGGACTTATAAACATTTTTTTATTTAACTAATAGCTGATTAAATCAGGCTTAACAATGTTTATCAACATAATTCGCAACCTGCTGCAACTGCTGATTAATAATATAATTTTATAATTAATTATATAGATATAGAAAGGAGAATTAAATGAAATTCACGGTAAACAGAGATATTATGCTCAAAGCAATAGGTATTGCAGATTCTGTTATTTCATCTAAAAATATTAACACAATATTATCTAACTGCCTTTTTAAAATCGAAAAAGATTCAATACAGATCATTGCAACTGACAACGAAATAGGTGTAAAAACAATAATAGACGCGCAATCTGACTCAGTCTTTTCTTTCACTGCTAACAGTAAAAAATTTTCAAGTATTATGAAAGAGCTTCCTGATGATGAAATCATCATAACAGTAGATGAATCAATGATGATTAACCTTAAATCAAAAAATGTTAAGGGAAATTATATTCTTTATGGTACTTCATCTGAAGAATACCCTGAATTTCCTGAAGTCAAAATTGAAAACTCAATCGATATTGAACAATCCGTATTTAGAGAGATGATAAAAAAAGTTATTTACGCAGCTGCTACGGATACAATAAAACCTGTATTTAACAGCATCTACTTAGTATCCGAAAAGCCTGGAACACTTACGGCAGTAGCAACCGATTCACGACGTCTGTGCATGATTACCAGGAGTATTCAGAATGAGTCAATTGTAGGTGGGGGAATAATCCTTCCGCTTAAAACAGTTAATGAAGTATTCAGACTACTCGGCAATTCAGGTATCTGCAAATTCTCATTTGACAGTAACCAGTGTTACTTCAGGATAGATGAAACAGAAATAATTTCCCGGGTCGTTGACGGACAGTTTCCCAATTACAAACAGATAATTCCTAAAGAATACAGTCATAAGGTAATAATTGAAACCGGGAAAATACTTGATTCAGTAAAAAGAGCCATGATTTTTACGCGTGAACCTGCCAACAAAATAGTTATGACAATCGATAAAGATACGCTGCTTATAGAAGCGAATACACCGGAACTTGGAAAAGCTGAAGAGGAAGTGCCCGTAGAATCGGAAAACAGGGAAAAAATATTTCTTGGTATAAATTCTCAGTTTCTGCTTGATACCATAAAGCAGATCGATTCATTTTCTTTCGTCTGCGGAATAACCGGTCAGATGAGCCCTGTAACTATTATACCTGAAGATGATAAAAGCTATATATCTGTTATAATGCCCATACAGATAAGAACAGCTTCAGAATAAAATGATACTTAGAAGTATTCTGCTTAATAATTTCAGAAATTATGAAAAAAAAGAGATCGAATTCTCGCCTGAAATTAATCTGATATACGGAAACAACGGTTCCGGCAAGACTAATATACTGGAAGCAATTTCCGTAATATCAAATCTGAAATCATTCAGAAATTCAAATGACCGTAATATGTTAAAATGGAATTCTGAATTTTATTACTGCAGAGGTGAAGTTTCAGAAGCAGACTATTCAAAATTTGAAGTCGGATATTTTAATGAGAATAATCAGTCGCGAAAAAAAATTAAAATTGATGATCAGGAGATCAGAAAGATATCTGAATATTACGGGAAATTGATGACAGTTTCATTCGTTCCCACTGATATAAACATTCTTGGAAGTACACCCGATATCAGGAGGAAATATTTTGATTCAGTAATATCAAAATTATGCCCCGATTATATAAATGAACTTAACAGATTTAGAGATATTCTGAATTCACGTAATGTTCTTTTAAAAAAAGTTAAAGATGGGAAGTCTTCAATAACTCATCTTGACGTCTGGAACAGGCTTATTGCAGAAAAAACCTTGACTATTGTAAAAAAACGTTATAATTTTATTAATACATTCAGTACAATTTTTAATAAAACCTATTCTATTATCAGCGGAGAAGAGGATCCGCCTTATCTTTTTTATAAACCATCAATTAAAACTGAAAGTGTTGATGAAATATACAACGTATTTTTATCTGATATTAAAAGCGACATAAGAAGGGGGAATACGTCTCGGGGTCCTCAGAGAGATGATTATATATTCTTAAACAGAGAAGGTATTAATTTTTTAGGCTATTCTTCACAGGGTCAAAAAAGGACTGCAGCTGTAAGTCTGAAAATTGCAGAATATGAAATAATTAAAAAGTTAGGTAATAAAAAAAGCATAATTCTGATTGACGATATATTTTCAGAACTTGACGAAATAAGGCGTTTTAATATGATTGATCTATTAACGAACGAAGGACAGCTTATTTTTACAATGGTCAACAGAGAAAACTTTCCCATTCATAAAGATGGAAAGATCAAGTATTTCAAGATTGATAATGGTCAGATCAGTTAAGCCCGAAGGGATTTTAAATAAATGAAATTCAGAATAGGATGTGAAAGGAATAACAGGATTGTCCTTTTCAGCGATATCCTTCCTGATGTAATTGATGAGCTTGATGTTGGAGATTCTTTCTTTATTGAAAATATCCGCGATAGATGGGAGTCATATGTAGGAAAAATTCTCTCCGCTCACAGCAACCCCGACAGACTGTTCATGAAAATTCTTTTTGTGAAGGTTGATCATTCTGCGTATGCTAATGAACTTTCACTTTATTCGGGAAATATACTTAATAAAATTAAAAATGATTTTGGCCCTCATCTGATTAATGCAGTCCGGTTTGAAGTAATAAAAAAAAGCAGGTACAGAAAATAGTGTTCATACATATTGGCAATAACCTTACGATAAGCGATCGTATTTGTGTAGGTATTTTTAATGTCGAGACTCTATCTTTAAGCGAGGATAATAAATGGATTGTTGATAATTTTAAAGTAGAAGACAGAGTTGTTGTTGTTGATATAAAAAACAGAATTAGAGCGACTAATGTAAGTCCTTTTACAATAATAAAAAGAGAACCGGTTGATAGAGAAGAATTAATATGGAGCAGACAGAATGATAAAGAATTATAACGCAGATAATATTCAGGTGCTGGAAGGCCTTGATGCTGTAAGAAAAAGGCCCGCAATGTACATAGGTTCAACCGATGCCTACGGCCTTCATCACCTGGTTTATGAAGTTGTAGATAACTCGATTGACGAAGCACTGGCAGGATATTGTGATAATATTTCAGTCATAATACACAAAGATAATTCCATAGAGGTTGTAGATAATGGACGCGGTATTCCCGTTGATATGCATCCGGTATATAAAAAACCTGCACTCGAGATTGTTCTTACAAAACTGCATGCGGGCGGAAAGTTCAACAACGACTCATATAAAGTATCTGGAGGTCTGCATGGAGTAGGTGTGTCTGTTGTAAATGGCCTTTCAAAAAAATTCAATGTTGAAGTTTATCGTGATAATAAAAAATATACACAGACATTTGCCAGAGGAATTCCATTGGACAAACTTAAGACCGCTGGTGAGACAAAAAATAGCGGCACAAAAATTCATTTCTGGCCTGATGATGAAATTTTTGAAGTAACAGAGTTTAATTTTGACACGCTTGCAAAACGACTGCGGGAACTGGCCTTTTTGAATGGCGGGATTAAAATAACACTCCGCGATGAAAGAGATGTAAAAGATAAAACATCAAAGGGCAATGAGCATATATTTCAGTTTAAGGGTGGCATTGTTTCATTTGTTCAATTTCTTAATGAGAATAAAACACCGGTGATAAAAAAACCTATTTTCTTTCACACCGTTAAGGATAATATTGATGTTGAGGTTGCTCTTCAGTACATAGATACATATAACGAAAATGTTTATACATACGCGAATAATATTAATACAAAAGAGGGCGGAACACATCTTATTGGATTCAGATCAGCATTAACCCGCGTACTCAATGATTATCTTAAAAAAGGCAAATATGATAAAAATATAACGCAGCTATCGGGTGACGATGTACGGGAAGGCCTTGTTGCAATAATCAGTGTAAAAATTCCTGAACCTCAATTTGAAGGACAGACCAAAATGAAGCTTGGTAATAGTGAGGTTAAAGGAATAGTTGAATCAGTAACATATGAAAATCTTTCACTGTTTTTTGATGAGAATCCTCAGGATGTAAAAAAAATAATTGATAAGTGCATCCTCGGAGCAAGAGCCAGGATTGCGGCTAAAAAGGCGCGCGATCTTACCAGGAGAAAAAGCGCGCTTGAAAACGACACCCTGCCCGGCAAACTTTCTGACTGTTCAGAACGTGATGCGTCAAAATGTGAACTCTATATAGTTGAGGGGGATTCTGCTGGAGGTTCGGCAAAATCCGGCCGTGACAGACTTTTTCAGGCAATTCTTCCTTTACGGGGAAAAATTCTGAATGTTGAAAAAGCCAGACTTGACAGGATTCTTTCGAACGAAGAGATTAAGAATCTTATAACAGCCATAGGTACAGGTATAGGTGGCGAAGAGTTTGACATCAGCAAGGCGAGATACCATAAAATAGTAATAATGACAGATGCTGATGTTGACGGATCCCACATAAGAACTCTTCTGCTTACTTTTTTCTTCCGTTACATGCCGGAGCTTATTAGAAGCGGATATATCTATATAGCGCAGCCACCACTGTATAGTATCAAATCAGGTAAGGATCTTAATTATGTTTATACCGATGATGAAAAAGACCGTTTATTAAAAAAATATAAAGACCAGAAAGTAACAGTACAGCGATACAAAGGACTTGGTGAAATGAACCCCGAGCAACTCTGGGAAACCACAATGGATCCCCGGAATAGAACAATGCTCCAGGTCAGGATTGACGATGATATTGAAGCCGAGTCTGTTGTTTCCGTACTCATGGGCGATGCGGTGGAACCAAGAAGAAAATTTATCGAGGAAAATGCCCATAATGTACAGAATCTTGACCTGTAAAATAATCTGTAAACCGGAGAGCTTCAAGTGACAAAGCATGAAAAGAAAGATAGTATCGCAGACCGCATAGTTGATGTAGAAATAGAAGATCAGATGAAAACCGCGTACTTAGATTATGCCATGAGCGTAATAGTGGGACGCGCTTTACCCGATGTCAGGGATGGTCTTAAGCCGGTTCACCGCAGAATTCTGCACGCCATGAACGAAAGAGCATGGAGGAGCGACCGCCCATACGTAAAGTCTGCAAAAATTGTCGGCGAGGTTATTGGTAACTTTCACCCTCATGGTGATACCGCTGTTTATGAAACAATGGTAAGGATGGCGCAGGATTTTTCCATGCGTTTGCCCATAATCGACGGGCAGGGTAATTTCGGATCAGTAGACGGCGATCCTGCTGCAGCGTACAGGTACACAGAGGCCCGCCTGGAGAAAGCAGCAGAAGAACTATTAAGCGACATCGACAAAGAAACAGTTGATTTTATCCCCAACTTTGATGACACGCGAAAAGAACCAGTGGTGCTCCCGGCAGCATTTCCAAATCTGCTTGTAAATGGATCTGAAGGAATTGCTGTAGGTATGGCTACAAAAATCCCGCCAAATAATTTAGGGGAAATTATTGATGCCACTGTCCAGATAATAGATAATCCTGAAATCACTTCAAAGCAACTGTTGAAGTATATTAAGGGGCCCGATTTTCCAACAGGCGGGTCTATAATGGGCAATGACGGTATTTATAAAGCCTATACAACCGGTCGTGGAAGCATCATAGTCAGAGGTAAATACACAATTGAAGAGAACAAAAAAGGGCGTGAAGAGATAATTATTTCAGAAATACCGTATCAGGTAAATAAAGCAGCGCTTGTTGCAAAAATAGCCGAACTGGTCAACGAAAAGGTGATCGAAGGCATATCAGAATTGAGAGATGAGTCGGACCGCCATGGTATGAGAATTTATATAGGATTAAAAAGAGATGCAAACAGCAGTGTAATAATAAATCAACTGCTTAAACATACTCAGCTGCAAACTTCATTTGGAGTTATACTTCTCTCTATAGTTGACGGTGTGCCAAGAATTCTTGATATCAAGGCAATGCTGGCACACTACATAAATCATAGACGTGAAGTTGTAATCAGACGAACAAAGTATGATCTTAAAAAAGCCGAAGAAAGGGCCCATGTTTTAGAAGGATTGAAAATTGCCCTTGAAAACATTGATGAAGTAATAGCAATCATCAAAGCATCCAAAAATCCTGATGAAGCTTCTGTCAGATTAATGAAGAGGTTTGCATTGTCAGAGATTCAGGCAAAAGCCATACTTGACATGCGACTTCAGCGCCTCACCAGCCTTGAAATAAAAAAGATAATCGATGAATTGAAAGAACTTCTTAAGCTCATCGCGGAACTCAAGGCTCTTCTCGCGAGTGAAGCAAAGATGAATAAGCTCATAAAAACAGAACTTCTTGCCATTAAAGAAAAATACTCTGATAAACGGAGAACTGAAATTGTTGCAGGCGGTGAAACATCTGCAGACTTTGATATTGAGGATCTGATAGCCGATGAAGAGATGGTAGTCTCAATCACCAATGACGGATTTATAAGGCGTATGCCCATAGATACTTTCAAAAAACAGCGCAGGGGCGGTAAAGGCGTCATAGGCATGTCTTCAAAACGCGAGGATTTTGTCAGGATGATGACTGTTGCATCCGCGCATGACACCGTCTTTCTTTTTTCAAATAAAGGTAAAATTTTCGCATTTAAAACATACGAGATACCTGTTTCAAGCAGGACAAGCAGAGGTAAATCTCTGAAGGGAATAATAAACCTTGCTACAGGTGAGAATATTACAGCTATATGCAACATCAAAACTTTTGAAACCGAGGATTTCCTCTGCATGGCCACAAGGCGCGGCATACTTAAAAAGACCGGTATAGCCGAGTTCTCGAATGCCAAAAAGGGTGGAATTATATGTATTAATCTTAAAAAGGATGATGAACTTGTAGATGTAAAAGTTGTTGAAAAGGCGAGCGATCTTGTAATCGCATCACGCAAGGGTTTATTGCTCCGTACAAACCTTCAGAAGATGAGATCCATGGGGCGTTCAGCTGCCGGAATAATAGGCATGCGTCTTGATAAAGATGATCATATCATAGGTATGGATATTGTAAAAGCTGGGTCTTCATTATTTGTAATAACAGAAAAAGGATTTGGAAAACGCGTTTCATATAATAATTTTGCAAATAAAGGACGCGGCGGTAAGGGTATGGCTTACCTTAAAATTACTGATAAGAATGGTTCAGCAGCAGGTATTCGTTCAGTATTACCTGATGATGAAATTATTATAACAGCAATGTCTGGAATGACGATCAGGCTTGTGGCAAAGGATGTTTCGTCCCAGGGCAGATCAACCGTAGGCATAAAACTTCTTGAACTGACGGATCCGGATATAGTGTCAGATTTTGCTGTAATTACAGAAGATGACGAGAAATAGGAGTTAAATATTTATGCAATAGTAACAGTAAGAAGCAAAAAAAGCTGCCCACCTCAGGGCAGCTTTTTTTGTACTCTGAAAAAAGTTACTGCCAGTCAGCAGCCTGAACTTTTTTCTTCAGCCCTTTTGCTTTTACTTCATAGATAATTTCACAGGCATCTGTATCGGGATCAAATGTTGCTTTTTTAACTGATCCGCCTTTTACTACACCCTGAATCTCCTGGGCAATAGCAATACCGGTACTTTCAAAGTCTGACATTCCCGCCGCACCTTCGATTTTAGAACCTTTGAACTTTTCAAGAACCTGGTACTGTGCGTTTAATATAGCTGCCCTTTTTGCACTTTCTCTTCTAGCTGTCTTGTCTTTAAGCTTTGAGTTTGCCACACCTGAAGCAGCAAGTTGGAATGTATTATCATCAACCCATCTTTCAGTAAAGAATTCATCACCCTGAACCTGGCCGCCTATTTTGCTGCCTCCACAGGATGTAAAAGCAAAAGTTGTACCCATTGTCAAAACAAGAGCCATTAGAAATAACTTCTTCATTTCGAAGAACCTCCAGAAATTTTAAAAATATTCTCATAAATCACAATATTTATAAGAATTATTAATCTCAGTAACAATAGGAAAAAATTTTAATTAAGTCAACAGAAAATTGAGATATTTTATATAATTAATAATCTTAAATTCGTAATTATTTTTGAAAATATTAGTGCGACGATTCGTTTTAATTCCCTTTGTTGCCTCTGTAGCGGAGGGAATGGAGAGTTTTTTGCTGCAAAATAGTCAGGGGATTAACTCTGATATTAAATATAATGGATAATAAAAACTTTACAAATTATGAAATATATCATCCCGTAATATCAGAATTGAGAGAGCTGTTATGATAAAAACATTAATTACCTGCCAGGGAAATGAAATAATCTCTAAAACTGCCCAGTTATACATAATTTTAGAGGCATATCCCGAATTAAATCCCACAAGAATGTAGCGATAATAACGGGCAAAAATGTTCTGAATATTGTCGAGCGCATTATCAGAAATAGTCACGCGGGTCTGCTCAAAGTAAACAGCAAGCCTTGGTACGGTAAAATAGAATATTAAACAAAGCAGGCATGAGTTTATTATTGCAGATGGCGATATTGAAGGAATCAGAATTCCAATAATACCTGAAAAAACCATTATACCGGTCAGTCCCGGGAGCGAATAATTGGAGTAGATTTTGCTGATCATACTTCCGAGTTGTGGAATTATGTTGCTTAATTCACTTCTGGTGTACTCAGTTTTTGAAGCAAAGAGGTTAAAATAGTAGGTTAAAACAAACACCAGTACGGTATATATTATAAATGTCGAAATTATGTATAAATTCAATCTGCTGCCTCCTGAGCCTAAAATTTAATCAATAATATTTTTTACACAATAATTATTCCTGAAAATATTAGTGTAACGATTCGTTTTATTCCCTCCGCTGCCAGAGGCTGCGGAGGGAATAGAGCATTTATGTTATAAGCTTTTAATGGATTATAACATGCCGGCCTCTGACTTCGACTTTATCGTCGCACAATAATTTTATGCTTTTAACCAGAATTTTATGCTCCTCTTTTAATATCCTGTTAGAGAGGGTATGAAGCGTATCGTTTTTGTTAACATTAATTGCCCTTTGCAGTATAATTGGTCCTGTGTCAGTCCCTTCATCAATAAAATGAGTTGTGCATCCGGTTATTTTTACGCCATATTCAAGAGCCTGATTCTGCGCATCCTTCCCCTGAAACGCAGGAAGAAGCGAAGGATGAATATTTATAATCCGGTTTTTATAATGCTGAATCATTTCCTTTGAAAGTATTCTCATATAACCTGCGGCAACAATATAATCAGTTTTATACCTATCAAAATATTTAATCATCTCCTTTTCATAATCTGCTTTAGACGCAAAAGATTTAGGGTCAATAAAAATTGAATCAATTCCCAGTTTTGCCGCTTTTTCAAATGCCCCGGCATCGGGTTTATCACAGATGAGTATTCCGGGTTTAGCGTTTATCTTACCTGAAATAATTTTGTCAGCAACTGCTTTAAAATTGCTCCCCCTGCCGGATGCCAGAAAAGAGACTGTTTTTCTGGTTTTTTTATTCAGCATATTACAATCTCCATGAATCGATCTCCTCATCTGTTAACGGAGGTATGGCCGGCATTTCCCCCGTAATCGTATCACCTGCATATATTATAATTCTTTTTGAGGGATCAGACAATTTACTGTACCGGGAAATTATGCCTGAAATTTTAATTTTATCAGTTTCATAAATTTTTCCTTTTACAAATACCGATGGGCCCGGGAAGTCAGGGAGAAAAAAGTAATCAGCATGCATCTTGTATTGTTCAAGCTGCTCAGATTCGTGCTGGTTCCTTGCCACAATAATTTTAAGCTTTTCATTAAGTCTGAAGTGTCTTCCGAATCTAAGAAGATACAGGTCAAGGGGGGTGATTTTTGTATAATACAAAAACGCATCGCGTATCCTGGATGCAATATGACTGTCAGTAAAGAGGCAGCCTCCAGCGGGAGATTCAAAATCAGTTATTCCATAATATTCAGCAAGTTCTAACTGTCTTTTACGTCCGCGGCCATTAATATCAAGCAGCATGTCTCTGTTCACTCTGCCGTCAGTTTCAACAATTGTCGGTTTAAGCAGTTTTGCCGACAATGGCCTTAACAATCTTCCGGCAAGGCCGGATTCCTTTTCTATGTGATTAAGCATATGCTTAAGTTGCGACATTGGCCTCTGCCCGACCACTTCGCCTGTTGCAACAAAATCAGCATTCAGTTTTTTCATAAGCTCTGCTGCTTTTTTGATGAAAAAAAGTTTGCAGTCTATGCAGGGATTCATTCCGCGGCCATAGCCATGATAGGGCTTGCGCAGCATTTCAATATATTCCTCTTCGCATCTGTATTCAACAAGCTTTAAACCTATCTGCTTTGCAAGTATTGATGATTTTAGATTTTCTGTGTTTAGGTCTGGAGGGAAATAGGGGAGTATGCAATGCAGCCCGGCAACATCTATACCCATATCCATGAGAATTTTTGCAGTTAGCAGACTGTCAAGTCCTCCTGAATAAAGCAGAACGCATTTAACCTGCGGCATCAATCTCTCCATGCTTTATAAGCTGGATATCTACAACTGTATTTTTTTCAACAGTTTCAACTTCTTCAGGTATAATAATCAGGCAGTTTGCATCTCTCAATGAGTTTATCATGTCTGATCTCTGGTTTCCCGTTGTTACTACGTTGAACAGGCCGTTGACTATTGTGAATCTTCCACGAATAAAATGTTTTCTTCCGGCCTGCTTGTGGATTTTTTCTTTAAGAACCGCCTTGACAACCGGCTTTTGATACAACAGTGAGCCTGACATTTTTAATATGGCGGGGCGTACAAATTCGATAAACGATACCATTGTAGATACGGGATTACCAGGGAGTCCGAAAAAAAAGCATTTACCAATCCTGCTGAAAAGAAGCGGCTTACCCGGTTTTACTGAAATGTTATGAAAGAGTATTTCAGCTCCCAGGCTTTTAAGTACATCGGGAATAAGATCATATCGGCCCATTGATACGCCGCCAGTACATACAACCATATCACCGGAAAGAGCTTTTTCAATTATTTTCTTCAGGTCTTCAAAACTGTCTTTGACTATACCAGCATTTGAAGGTATGCCTCCGGTATTCTTTATTTCATTCATAAGAACATAGGCATTGCTGTTGATTATTTTGTCTCCAGGCGCTGCAGGACCCGGTTCTGTAAGTTCATCTCCGCTTGATATAATAGTAACCATCGGTTTTTTAAAGACAGTCACCTCTGTTTTATTTAATGATGCCAGTAATGCAATGTGTGCTGATTCAATTTTACTACCCTTCACCATGACAGTATCTCCGGTTAAAAAACTCTCCCCGGCAAACCGTATATTTTCTGTCTTTTTAACGGCGTTGAATATTTTGACACGGTCAGCTGTTTCTTCAGTATCCTCAAATGGAATAACTGCGTCAGCGCCCTGTGGAATATGAGCGCCTGTCATAATTCTTACCGCATAACCGTGCGGTAGCGGTTGAGAATGATTTGTTCCGCCGGCCCTGTTCTCTCCCGCTATTTTCAGTTCAATCGGGCTTGATGCAGTGGACCCTTCAGTGTCGCCGCTTATTACTGCATAACCATCCATTGCCGAATTATCTGCTGGAGGAACATTAAATCCGGCGATTATATCCTGCGCAAGAACACGTCCATCGCTTTCAATAAAACTGATCGTCTCTATTTCTTCTTTCACAGAAATTGAAGAGAGGATAATTTTGAGGGCATCATCAGCAGAGATCATTAAAAAACCACATAGTTCAGTTGTTGTATATTCTGTCCTGAATTTAAAGAATTGTATTAAATGCTCTATCCCCTGCGCCGCCTCTGGCGGAGGGAATTGAAACGATCATATTGCAAATTACTGAAAATATTTTAAGAATCAGCAATCGAATGATTTTTTAAAATTACAAATATGGTTTTATTGTAAAGTAAATTTTACCTATGTGCGATTAGATTATTAATCCCGGTGCGATCTGTATCGCCGGTTGAGATGGCTATTATATTTAATAACACTGTATTATAACACGATTTTTTCAAAAAAGATATTATCTGATTAATTTATACTAACAATTATGATGTTGAGTGTCATATTTTATGATTTAATAGCGTATTTTTGCTGTTTTTTGCAGTTCTGTTGGTAATTTTTTCGTTGAAAAAAAAGCACGTGAATTTATTTTGAAGAAAATATAAATAAAAATATAAATGAAGAGGGAATATGAATACAACTGTTACTAATCAAAGCAAGTATCGTGATAGATACAATGATCACCAGTTTCTTTCAGAGAATGTACTTGATGACGACAAGGAATCTGAATTTTTCAAACAAATCAGACTTCGTCTTAAAGAGGTACGCAAGGATCTTAAAATTACTCAGAGAGAATTCGGCGAATCAGCCGCAATAGACAGAAGATATGTAGCCAAAGTGGAATGCGGCTCGCAGAATCCTTCATTCAAGTTTCTTCGAAATGTATCTATAAGGCACAAAATTTCTCTTGACTGGCTTCTTTATGGAGTTGGTGAAAAATTTGTACAGGCAAACGAAAAGAACTATGGTGATGAAATGGTCTTATTTAAAAAGCTTCTTGATAAAGGATCTGCCGAAGACATAGATGTGGTTGTTAAAATGATAAACAAAATACTTGGATAATAAAAACATTCATTCTCCAAACAAAATCAGCCGGATAAACCGGCTGATTTTGTTTATTCGCGGCTATCTTTCCAGCAGGGGGGGATAATTAGTAATGGATCTGATGTTTTCATAAAGCGGTTTCATCTGCTTATAAATTTTCATGTATACATCGTTGAATAAATCATTATAGATACGGCTATTCGCGGGTATGGGATCAAAAACTTCACCAATTCTTGTCATTGAATTAATAGCTGATTTAAAATCGCTGTATATCTTAAGGCCAACGGCAGCGTCAATTGCCGCACCGAGAGCTGAGGTTTCGTAGGTATGCGGCTTCTCTGCCGACATGTTAAAGATATCGGCTGTAAGTTGCATGGCTGTGCGGCTCTGGGATCCGCCTCCGGAAACGCGTAATTTCTCTATTTTAATTTTATTTCTTTTTTCAGTTCTTATTGCTCCTTCCTTCAGCGCGTATGACAATCCTTCAAGAATTGCCCTGTATACGTGGGCCTTTGTGTGTACATCTCCGAAGCCGATAATTGATCCCTTGGCTTCAGACCCTGGAACCTTTACGCCAGGAGACCAGAATGGCTGCAGCATAAGACCCATTGATCCCGGTGGAATTGATCCGGCCATTTTATCAAGAAGTGTCTCAGGAGCAATGGTCTTCTTGCGGGCCAGGTCTATTTCGTTATGGCAGAATTCCTGCTTAAACCAGCTTACCATCCAGTAACCACGGTAAATCATGACTTCAGTATTATATGACCCTGGAATTGCACTGGGGTATGAGGGTAAAAACGGGATAATCTCGACATAATTTTGGTTCGTTGTTTCAATCGTTGCTGTAGTACCGAAACTCAGGCATGCAATATTGGGCGACATACAGCCTGATCCAAGCACTTCGCATGCTTTATCCGCGGCTGCTGCAATCAACGGAAGCCCTTCGGGGAGTCCGGTCTCTTTTGATGCCTGCTTTGAAATAGTGCCCAGCCATTCTGAAGGTTTTACAAGACGCGGAAGATGACGTTTCTCTATGTGAAAAATTTTCCATTTAAAATCACTGTCCGATGCCCACTCATGTTTTTTAAAATTGAATGGAACATAACCAACCTGGTTACCCGTTGAATCGACATAATCCCCGCAAAGCCTCCAGGTGAGATAACCTGACAAAAAAAGGAATTTTTCAGTTCTGTCCCAGATATCTCTCTGGTTCTGATAAATCCAGTTTGCTTCGGATTCCATTATACCGTAAAGCGCTATCTCGTAAAGACCTACAGCCTGCATGGGTAATCGCAAATATAGCGGAGGCCACTTTTCAGGTTTTGCCTTTCTTCTGTCTAACCATATAAATGCGGGACGAAGCGGTTTTCCATCGGAATCAAGATTGATCATGGTATTGCGCTGAGATGTCAGAGTTACACCACGTATTGAATCTTTTTTTACAGTCAGGGATGACATGAGTTTTTTACAGGTTCGGGCAAGTACTTTCCAGAAATATTCAGGATCCTGTTCTGCCCACCCGGGATTGACTGAAAAGTATGGGTCGATATTATTTTTAACTATCTGTATTATATTGCCACGAAAGTCAATAAGGCAGGCGCGGATTGATTGTGTTCCTGCGTCAATAGAGATAACACATTCGTCTTTTATTCGGGAAGGCATGTTTCCTCCGAAAAGTTATATTTCATCGGTTATTGTAATGTAATCAGCTAATCCGACTATATCAATTACTTTTTTGAGGTGATCAGACATGCCTGTAAATATAAATTTTCCATTGATATCGTTGTGCTGCCGGAGCACCTTAATAAAGGCGGAGATGCCGGCTGAGTTTATATAGTGCGCATTATCAAAATTAAAAACTATTGTGACAGCATTTGTTTTTTTCATTATTTCATTGTAGGCAGAAAAAAGTAACGGGCTGGCATCTGATGTAATATCTCCGCTGAGATAGACTGATGGTATCTTATTATCAAGGTCGATTCTAAGACTGAAACCTTTCATCACTGCCTCTTTATTTTGTCAGGGCTTTATATGAGACTGAATAATCAGCTTTAGCGTTCCATAAAGTATATCCACTGCATCCGCTATCTTTTGCGGCTTTAATCTGGCTGCTTATATAATCGGGGCCCCATGAAGGGGACATCAGATTAAAAGCCTGCAGATATGGTCTTATGCTGACAGACCTGTCTGCCATTAATATTGCCCGTAATCCGCCATCATAAACAATTCTATAAGGCCTTAATTCGCTGTTGATTTTTGAATAAAATCTGTTTCCAAAATGAGATGGATAGACCATCGGACAGATCACATCAACAACATGGGAAAATTCCTCCATATCCTGGCCGATCTGGTTTCCAAAATAATACCATGAGTTAAAGCCATAGATATCAACAGAAACAGGTATATTTAAAATACTCACGGCTTTTTTTAAAAAATCAATTAAAATTTCTGATTTATAGGTATCTGCATCTTTTTTATACGTAAAATTACAAAGGTTAATGGCTCCGTCTGAAGGGAACCTTATATAATCAAATTGAATTTCGTTAAAACCCGCTTTTTCCAGATCCCCGGCAAGTTCTATGTTATAATTCTGCACAAATTCTGAATGCGGATCAACCCAGTACTCTGCCTCGGTGCCTTTCCAGGATTTCCCTGTGTTCCTGTTTTTTATCGCATATAGTCCGCTATATGCGTTGTACATTTTCTGGTCTTTAAATGTTACAATACGGGCTATGGCATATATATTGTTATCTTTAAGCTTAGCAAGAATGGATTTAATGTCCTGAGGTGTCTTCTGCGCTTTTATCTCTGTTGCGGTGCGCGCGCTTGCTTTAAAGTAGATATTTCCGAAGTCATCCTTCATGTCTATGACTACGGCATTTATTTCGGTTTTTTTTATTTTATCGAGATGTTTATCGAGAAATTTTAAAGAGGGTACGCTCAGATACAGAGCGTTACGGTCCGCAGATACGATCGACCGTCTTGTTTTTTCCGGGTGAGCTGTTCTGAGGCTAAGAGAGGGTAATTCCCCTGTTTCGTCAATAATGGTTACCGAATAGATATTTTTTTGGCCTGCGATTCTCGCCATAATTTCCTGGTAACCGGAATACTCCGCGACCGCGGAATCAGGTTTTTTTCTGTATATTACGGAATTTTCAGTGAAAAAGAGATCTTTACCGCTGAATTGAATATCATAAATAAAAGCATCGATGTTTTTACTAAGATTAAAAATAACCGGAGAAAATTTTTTTTCATTATGCTTTTTTGCGTATAAACCTCTGCCAAAAGAGAACCCGGCATACAGGTACATACTGTTTACCGCAAGCATGGATATCTGTTCTGTGAATTTCAGGGTGTCAGAATATGGTTCACTCGGGAGCCCGCTGCCGCAGCTGCTGAATGATTTTCCCCCTGATACAAATATTCCGTTAAAGGATGTCGCGGCATAAATTTTTTTATCCGAGACAGTTAGAGCCGTGATGTAATTACGCCTGTTTAATCCATTTAACGCTACCTCTGTCCAGTTAAGGCCGCCATCCCTGGACCTGTATATTGAATGCTTGGTTGCTATGACGATGTTATTTTCATCTGCGGTATCTGCGGCAAATGCCGAGATCTTCCTGTAACCCGGTTCTTTGTCGTATATGCTCCTTCGTTTAAACAGATCTGAATTAATAGCTTCCCATTCATGGTTTTTGAGCCTGAAAAGTCCTGATGAGAATGTTGCCAGATAGATTTTTTCACCCGCAGTATATATCCTCAGGGGAATGCAGTCCGCAGGAAGCCCCCGCATACAGGATGTCCATGATCTGCCTCCGCTGTTGGATAACATTATCCGGTTATCAGAGGTTAACGCGTAGACCTTAATGCCCGAAGCCGGTGAAAGGTAGTCAGGAGTTACTGAAAGAGTGAGCAAAACATACAGCAGCATAAATTTTTTTCTGAACATAGGATTGATCAACCGAATCTTTTATTGAACATCTCTTCGTTCATTATGGAATAAGTGTAGCCCTGTTCCGTGAGAAACAACTGCCTGTTGTGCGCGAATTTTTCTTCAACCGAATTTGAAGTTATTATCGTGTAAAAATAGGCCGTGTTGTCATTTTTTTTGGGCCTTAAAATGCGTCCAAGCCGCTGAGCCTCTTCCTGCCTTGATCCGAATGTTCCGGAAATCTGAACAGCCACATTCGCATCCGGCAGATCAATAGAGAAATTAGCCACTTTTGAAACAATGAGACACTTGATCTCGCCATTTCTGAATCTTTTGTATAGATCTTCCCTTTCCTGAAGCGGGGTTGTTCCGGTAATCAGGTGGAATCCGAAGATCCGCTGGAATTCTTCTAACTGCGAAATATACTGGCCGATGATCAGGATGTTCGAGTCAGAATGATAATCGAGAATTTTTCGCGCGAATTCTATTTTTCGCGCGTTTTCCGAGGCTATCCGGAATTTTTCCCTGTCACGGGATACAGAATACTGCATCCGGATATCTTCAGGAAGTTCAACGCGTACTTCGTAACATAGAGCTGTGGCAATCCAGCTTGATTTTTCGAGCAGCTTCCAGGGCATGTCATATTTTTTGGGACCTATAAGGCTGAAGACATCAGATTCCAGACCGTCCTCCCTGATAAGAGTGGCGGTCAGCCCAAGCCGTCTTTTAGTCTGTATCTCTGAAGTAAGTCTGAAAACCGGCGCGGGAAGAAGATGTACTTCGTCATATATTATGAGTCCCCAGTTTTTTGAATTGAAAAGTTCAAAATGCAGGAAGCCCTCTTTTTTATTTTTTCTGTAGGTAAGTATATTATACGTCGCGATAGTGATGGGTTTTATTTCTTTTTTATCACCGGAGTATTCACCGATCATATCCTCTGTAAGTGTTGTTTTATCAAGAAGTTCATCACGCCATTGCCTGAGCGCGATTGTGTTTGTCACAAGAATAAGTGTTTCTGTCTGCAGGACATCCATTACACCGATACCTATTATTGTTTTTCCCGCGCCGCATGGCAGAACCACTACTCCACTACCCCCTTCGGGCCCTCCACCCTGATGGAACGCGTCAACCGCGCTGAGCTGGTAGTCCCTGAATTCAAGGCCAGCCCCGGACGGTTCAGGCTGGCGAATGCTTATACTGCACGGGTCGCCTTCTTCATAACCGGCAAGATCTTCTACCGGGAATCCTATTTTAATTAATGCCTGTTTAATGTGCCCGCGGAAATTTTTTTTAACAATTAGATTATTTTCGCCGCTTTTTTCTATTACATAGTTCTGCAGTTTTTTGTTATAGAGTATTTCATTAATAAGCGCGGGGTCCTGGGATGTAAGCAGAAGGTCATCTCCGGACATTACAAGTTTAAGCAGGCCATAACGCTGCATCTGTTCCTTTATTGTCGTATGCACAGTATCCGGTATATCGTACTTTGAGTACTGTGAAAGATTTTCAATTATTTTGTCCGCGTCAAGTCCCGAGGCAGCCGCATTCCACAGAGAAAGAGGGGTTATTCTGTATGTATGAATATGTTCCGGGCTTTTTTCAAGCTCTGAAAACGGGGATATGGCATTTCGGGCATTTTCGAACTGCGGATTGTTCACTTCCAGAAGCAGTGTTTTATCGCTTTGTACTATTACGGGTTTTGACATAATCTCTCATTTTTTAAGGATTAAATAAGTCAGAGGGTGAAGCCTTTTTTGTCAAGAACAAAACTCAAATAACGCGCAGGTTGCGTGAGATTTAGAGGGCTTTAATTCTGTTGATAAGTTGTAACAACACTCAATGCCCCCGGCTGATTAACATTTACTGTTGTATTGCCTGAACTTAACGCCCCCGGCAGAAATATAATTACTGATTCATTTCTACAGCAGCTGCCGCCCCCACAAGGGGCTTATAAACTTAACATTGTCTCACACAGAGCACACAGAGAAAAGATTAAAAGAATCTGATACCCTACGCCCCCGGCGGATTTACTTAAGTCATGAATCAACTTAAATCCGCCGCCCCCGTAAGGGGCTTTATAAACGTATTTTTTCACCCAGCCGATCATAACATTTACTACTGTATTGCCTCATGTTACCTATATGCTCGTTTCTACAAAATTAGATTTGGGGGTAAGTTTTATTTCCGGATTATTAGCTAAGGAACAGGTTGGTTTGAAAGAAATCGCAGATGGATTATTTCAAATAAACTTTGGACTGCATAGATTAGGATATATTGATTTACACAGAAAAAGAGTTATTAAATATTTAAAAAAAGTGTAACCCATGCGCCCGGTCTAAAGTGTAACCTATGTGCCCGTTTCTACAAGTGTTTTAACCCCTTCCGGGGGTGGCGGCTTAATATTCATGAGATAGATAACAGGTTTATACCGCCGGGGGCGAAGACTCAAGGCTTCAGCCCGTACCATGCGTAACATTAAAATCCCGGCACTCCGGCCGGGGGCATGAAGTCAAAAACCATCTTCAGTTAATTGCCCCTTTATTGAACAGGAACTTTTCTGTCGCCAATACCGCCAGCAGATGCTCCAGGGGATTATCATTCTCTGTCAATTCATTGCCTATCTTTAATCCTGAATCTGAAGGAATTTCAATAAGGCTGCATCCGTAAAAAATCCCCTGGATAAGAAGCTGAAAATGCACGCCATGCGTCAGTTCCGTAAGAATTACATGTTCCAGCGCCCGTACATTGAATCCCTTGTTTCCTGAAAGCGGATCAGTTAAGCAAAGGCCTGTTTCATCGTTAAACGGTGAAGCAAGCTCTTCGTAAAACCGGACCATGTCAGGGTCAATATCTCTGAACTCATAGTTTTCAAGCATTCTGCTGCAGTTGACAATATCGTAGCCGTAATCGAGATTTTTTACTATTTCAGTCACATCATTTGTAATGTTCTTCGCGTCGCATTCCAGCATTATCAGATAATCATAATCAAGATCCCTTGAATAATTCAGAGCTGCGTCAATGCACGCGCCGTAACCCTGTTGAAACTCATGTTGAATACATTTAACTCCGTGATAACGGCTGATTATCTTTATAATATCATATTCAGATCCATCATCAACAATCAGAAGGTCCGCGTTGTCAACATTGTCAATTTCAATAATCGCTTTTTTTACAGACTCAATGTTATTATCTGAGACAATGGTTATGAGAATTTTTTTTTGCATATTTACTCCAGAAATTTATTCTTCTCTGAACTATGCTTTCATGTAAAGCGGATTATTAATCTTTCAGAAAGTTAAATTCCGGCTTTTTTATTGACCCTGAAAGCGATCAATGTTTAATTGATATTCAGCAGTCAGCCGCTTGTTTAATAGTCTCCTGAAAAAGTCCATCGTGGACTTTTTCAGGGTCGGTTTTGCGGAATTATTAATCATATACAAAAATTTTTATCGATTATTGAGGTGAAAAACGTGGGCATTCTTATAAAAGATATTCAGCGTAATGCTAACGAGATTATACGTATTGAAGTTTCAGAATTCAAAGGCAAGGAACTTATAAATATACGAATATGGTACGTAGCCGCAAGGGATAATGACGGAAATGAAATTTATAAACCCACACAGAAGGGTGTAGCGCTCGACATCGCGGAATTTGATGAACTTCGTAAAGGAATTGATAAACTTGAAGCTTATATAAAGGACCGTAAAACCGGCACCGTTCCGGACCAGCCTCTTCCTAAAAATAAGGCTGATTATTCTGAAGGCCTTCCTGGCCAGGACGAAGAAGCTGAAACCGGTGAATAATCAGAATCCGATATTCAAAAAAGCTATATCGTCATTAACCTCCTGAGCCCTGAAAACATGTCAGAGTGTTCAACGGCATATTATTATGAAGATTCTTTTTATACAGTTTCCGCTTATTGATCACTCCTTCAGTTATGTTAACGGGAATATCAATTACGCGTCAGCTTCCCTTTCAGGTTATATACGCGGCCGCTATCCTCATATTCTTTGTGAAACACTGCCTTCAGTTCTTTCAAACTTCTGCTCAGATGATCTTATACTGAAATATATTCTTAATATAAAGCCCGATCTTCTATCCTTCACATCATATTTATGGAATGTAGAGCGGAATCTTTTTCTTGCGGAAAAGGTAAAGGAATATTTACCGGACACTCAGATTATTTTCGGCGGGCCTGAAATTGCGGAAGGGTCGTACGCGCTCTCTGAATATCGTCCCTGTGTTGATTATTTTATAACCGGCGAGGGTGAATGGTTCTTAAGCATGTTTTTGGATCATCGCGATATTCCGCTAACCGATGCGCGTAAAAACCGTGTTGCTGTACAGCCCGATGACGCTCTTGTGGACGTATCAACTTTATGTGAGCCATTAACCTCAAGACGGCTGGATTCGAACAATGATTCTTCTGTTTTTATTGAACTTACACGGGGCTGCCCTTACAGATGCAGTTACTGCTACTATTCAAGGAATTACCGCAAGGTAAGGGAGCTTTCATTTGATTTACTTGTTCAGAGCATTAAATCAACGATTAACTATAAAGAGATTTACATACTCAGCCCCACATTTGACAGGTCATCTGATTTCAGGGATAAGCTGAAGCTTCTGAAAGGGCTTAATCATAACGTGAAACTGCATACAGAGATACGCGCGGACCGGATTGACGCTTCCACCGCGAAATTGATGTTTGACGCGGGATTCAGGAGCCTTGAGGTCGGACTCCAGTCCATGAATAAAAGAGCTCTCGATTTGATCAACAGAGAGAGCAATACAGAAAAAGAATTAGCTGGCATGCGGAACCTTAAAGATGCGGGTATAGAACTGCAGATAGGCATTATACCGGGACTTCCGGGTGATTCTCCTGAAAATTTTTTGAATACAGTTGATACGCTCATAAATAACGGGCTTGGTAATTATATTGAACTCTACCCTCTTATGATATTACCCGGCACACAGATCAGGGCAAAGGCTGTTGAACATAAAACTGAGTTTCAACAGAAACCCCCTTATTATTTTCAGAGCGGATGGGGTTTTACGCCTGATGATATTACGCGCGTTTGCGATTATGTGGAGGATAAAACCGGGCTTTCACGAAGCATTTTTTTTCTTCCGGATTTCACAGAACCTTCTGATGCGCTTTTTATCAGGGGAGTAAAATTTAACGGAGATCAACCCGGCGCGTGGGATCTTGAACGATTCGCGCGTTTAACAGAGCGTTTTGTAATTGATCTGCATGCTGAATGTTCTAAGCAGGAGACACTCTATTCAGGCATCGCGGGTCTGTTCAGATCATTTTCACAGAACAGTAGCAGACTGGTTAACCTGATTATCTATTCAGATATTATTATTGATGAGACTTTTTTACTCAGGCTCATCAATGAATATGAAGCCGATACCCTTCATAAAAGAATGAATGTTTTTCACAGTGTACCGGAAGCATCGTCGTTCAGATTTTTTCAGGTATCGCGGAATATTGTCTCGCATGACAGAATGGATAAAAGCTACAGGCTGATTACTCCTGTTTACATGATCTCAGAAGATTCACGCAATTTTACCAGGATACTTCACAGTGAGTCGGCGGTACTTGTTGAGTCCGGCGTTTACGGCGGTGTATCGTCATACCTGAAAAAAGTCTACAGGCAAAACCCGCAGTTTGTCGCGTTCCAGAGCGAGGAGGAAATGCAGCAGTTTTATAACGACACGGGGAATGAGTACATAAAGCTCCCCTATAATTTTTGCCTTGTAAATATGTGATTCTACCCGCCGCTGCGGATAAATGGATTATTTGATATTTTTAATTTCAAGGTTCATGTCACTTAGAGCCTGAACTGCCGCGTCGCCATAGTTCATGCCTGTATATTTTTTATACGCGTAGTTAAGGGAACTGGACGCGTTAATTCTGTGAATGGTTTTATCCGGATAACGGTTAAGTACTGACATTACATCAGATATACTTCCTCCCTGCGTGCCCACTCCCGGTATCAGATAGGGTATCTCTTTACCCGATGCGAGAAATATTTCAGAAATTTTTTTCAGTTGTTCAGGGTAGGTTGCTCCGGCTACAGACCCAATTCCCGGATGATACCACTCAACAAGTTTTTCAGCAATATGCAGATAAAATTCCCTGTCGCGTGTTTTTACATCCTGTATTTCCCCTGAGCTTTTATTTGAAGTCTTTGTCAGTATGTAGTATCCTTTGTCTGGATAGTTTTTTATATAGGGTTCAATTGAATCATATCCAAGGTAGGGAGATAATGTAACAGCATCCGCTCTGAAAAAATCGAAAGCCTCTTTCGCGTATGCCTGCGCTGTTTTTCCGATGTCTCCCCGTTTATAATCAAGGATAACGGGAATGCCGGTCTCCCGGTAGATTCTTATAACTTTTTCCAGAGCGGCAATGCCGTCAATTCCATACTGGGCGTAAAAGGCATAATTAGGCTTAACAGCGCCGGGATATATCTTTTTTTTAACAAGGGCGTTAAGAATATTTTCATAAAATTTAAAAATAATTTCACCGGGAGTCCCCTTTTTTTCCGGTATATCTTCAATAACCGGGTCAAGGCCCATACATACTATGCTTGAAAATTTTTTTGCCGTATATTTCAGGAGTTCAATATAGTTCATTAATTGAACCCTTTGAGATAGTTTTCATAAAGCCGAAGGTTTTCATCGTCAAAAAGAACGAATACAACTTTTATTTTGTAGTTTTCTTTAACCATGAATTCTATCACTGTATCAACCGCGATTTTTGCGGCTTCATCTTTGGGATAGTTATATACACCTGTTGAAATCGCGGGGAAGGCGATAGATTTCAGCTTTTTTTCTTTAGCAAGATTAAGTGAATTAATATATGAGTTCCGCAGAATAACCGGCTCATCCTGTCTGCCATTAACATATACAGGCCCTGGAGTGTGAATGACATATCTTGCGTCGAGTTTATAGCCTCCGGTTATTCGGGCTTCGCCAGGCCTGCATCCGCCCAGCGTTCTGCATTCCGCGAGCAGTTCCGGGCCTGCGGCTCTGTGTATGGCTCCGTCAACTCCTCCGCCTCCAAGCAGAGAGGTATTGGCAGCGTTGACAATCGCGTCAACCGGCTCCTTTGTTATATCGCCTTTTTTTGCAGTGATAAGATGTATTGCTTCAGATTTTTCCATAGTAACCTCAATTTGATCCGCAATCTTTTACTTCATTCCGGAGCAGCATTATTGCGTGGGGAATTGCCTTTTCAATAAATCCAAGATTTTCCCGTACTGCTTTAGGACTGCCCGGAAGGTTTATAATAAGGCTCTGCCTGCAAATTCCTGAAACAGCCCGTGATAGCATGGCATGAGGTGTTATCTCCAGAGATTTTGCCCGCATAGCTTCCGCGAAACCCGGAGCTTCCCGGTCAATAACAGCGCGGGTTGCTTCGGGAGTCACATCTCTGTGTGTAAATCCCGTGCCCCCGGTTGTCAGGATAAGATCAAAGCCTTTTTCAACAAAATCTGTAAGACTTTTTTTTATATCGGGGATCTCATCGGGAACAGTGGTTTCTTCAACAATCTCAATATCCATTTTTTCTGCCCATCTGACAATTTCGGGCCCTGAAACATCGCCTCGTTCACCTCGGGATGTTCTGTCGCTTACTGTAATTATTCCGGCTCTGATCTTTCTCATGAATACCATCTTTTTATAATTGAATTATATTCAGGTAGTCACGATAATACACATTGTATTATAAAATCAAACAAATTATATGGAAAATTACTGATGATAATCGCGGCAATTCTTGCGGGCGGCAGGGGTGAAAGGGCAGGGGGATCTGTCCCCAAGCAGCTATTAATGCTGAAAGACAGGCCTGTAATACAGTGGTCTGTTGACACTTTTCACAGACACGGGCAGATTGATAAAATTATAATAGTATCCGAAAAGGAATCAATTTCCACGATATGCGGTATTTTCCCTGAAAGCCGGTACCCTAAGATTTCAGCCATAATTGAAGGGGGTAAAGAAAGGGTTGATTCATCAGCAAAAGCTGTTTTTTCGGGCGATTATAATCCTGATGATATTTTTATGATTCACGATGCTGCCAGGCCCTTTATAAGCAGCAGGATCATCGATGAACTTATTGATAAGGCAATCAGACATGATGCTTCGGCGGTATATGTACCGGTAAAAGACACAATAGCTGTTGTTGAAAATGATATTATAGTTTCCACCCCTGAACGTAATAAAATGTTCTGCGCGCAGACTCCGCAGGTTTTCCGATACTGCCTTATTAAGAATGCGCATAAAAATTTTGCGCGCCACGCTACAGATGGAATTACCGATGATGTTTCTCTTGTCAAAGCCACCGGGCACGATGTATATATTGTCACCGGATCAGATCTGAATTTCAAGATTACAACCGAACTCGATTATAAAATAGCAGGACTTCTTGCTGCTGGCGGACTTGTATGATCAGCAGATATCTTAACGCCGATCCTTTTCCCTGGCTTACAGACGGATCCGACCCTGTCGCAACCTATTTTGCGCAAATTGAATTCAATGAAAAATGCGACACAGAGAAAGCTTATACCGAGCTTGAAAATTCCTCATTGAATAATTTTTTCAATAACAGCTTAAAACAGAATATTCTGGGGGATAGAAACAATCCTGATCTTGTAAATCGCGGATCTGTCTGGTTTTTTCTTCTTGCGGTTGAATATGGCTTTGATTCAAGGACCCGGTTTATAAATGACACGGTCCGGTTTATCATCGACAGATTGTTCACAGAACATGGCGGATTTTCACTATCCATAACTCCGGGTATACCGCTGGCCTGCAGGACTGGAGATATTACCCGGGCAATGCTCAGGGCGGGAATAGACTCTGATGAAATCCTTTTATCGCTGGACTGGATTACCGCCCATCAGCGGCATGACGGCAGTTGGCTGCATTGCCCTTTTAACGGGTTCTGTGATGTGATGAAAATGTTCCTGATAAAAAAACCGGGCTCAGGCATTAAGAGAGAAAGTGACACAACCATACCGGGATGTCCCGTCGCGACACTTTCATGTATAAGGGCCTTAGCCGCCTCGGGTAATTCAGATTATTCCGCCAGCATAGAAGCCGGCATTAAGTTTCTTCTGCAAAATCAAATCCTTACATTAACATCCCGTGTTCTTTACTGCGGATTGAATATTCAGCCTCAAAAAAACGGTTATCCTGTCATGACACAGTTTGATTCAGTAACTGCGCTCATAGAAATATTTAAAACCAGCCTGTGGAATGATCCGGCATGCGCGGTGCCCTTTAACAACATAATGAAAAAGCAGACAGCAAAGGGCACATGGAAGATAGAAACTGTTTCACGCGGCATGATCAATGCCGACAAAGGGGAGAATCGTCTGTTCACTCTGAACGTACTGCGAATGCTCAGACTTCTGACTGAAAAAGAATCTCAGTTTAAAAAAGCGTAACCCACTGATATGTTCAGGCTTATAGTCTGTAGCGATCCGCCTGAATCTGCGGTATAGGTTTTACCGTTACCTGTATCAGGCGGGGGTTGTGTAAGAGGATTCGATATACTGAATGATAAAGGATAATATGTATATTCTGCGCCAAGTGACATGAATAGACCGCCGCTGAAATATATAGTAAGGTTAAGTTCTGAAGCGAAAAAAAAACATGATATATCCACAGCACCAGTATTATCATAGTTCTCTATCAGTCTCGCTGCGATCGGTGTGGGCTCATAACTGCCGAGTCCATATCCCAGTTCGGGGGTCAGTGTTATATCCCACTGTTTTCGCTTAGTCAGATGAAATGATGGTCCCAGGGTGATCGAGAACAGCCTGAATAGTCTTTCGTTCCAGTTTTCATTTTCCCGGCCGAATGCTGTTCTCTGAACTATAGAGGTATATCGAAGCCTGCCTTTTGCGCCTAAATGGTCAATCGGCATATATTCAAAAGATATTCCCATGTCAAACGCGAGGTGATTAACAATAAGTTCCTTCCAGGTTCCAGAACTGAGTTCGTAAATGTTGCCCGCAAGAAAATCGTCCTCGGCCGTTATCAGTTCACCAAAGGGAATTCCTGCGCACACAAATCCGCCCAGAAGCATCTGACCTTTGTAGGCTCCTTCCGGAGGTTTATCCAGCTCTTCAAATTCAGAGGCCATTATCGAATTTGCTGAAAAGAAAGTTAATAGTATTATAATCAGTTTTTTCATATCTTCTCAGTAGATATAAAATCCCCGTTTTGTTTTTTTGCCAAGATACCCCGATGCGACATATTTGCGAAGAAGGGGGCAGGGCCTGTATTTGTTATCAGCATATCCCCTGAGCATTTCTTCACCAATTGCAAGAATAACGTCAAGGCCTACCATATCTGCAATTTCCAGAGGGCCCATGGGAAGATTAAGTCCTTTTTTCATTGCCTTGTCAATCACTTCAGGTTTTGTGCCGCCTTCGTACAGAAGAAACGTCGCCTCGTTGATCATAGGGTAGAGTATTCTGTTCAGATAAAAACCGGGATAATCTTTTGCCTCAATAAAATCTTTTTTTAATTTTTTTAAAAACGACTTGGACATCTCGACAGTTTCTATGGTCGTTGAGAATCTGGGTACAATTTCCACAAGCGGCATTACCCGGGCCGGGTTAAGAAAATGCAAGCCTATTACTGATTCCGGGCGGACTGTTGCCGATGCTATTTCGGTTATCGATATGGACGATGTTATAGATGCCAGAACGCTTACGGGAGAACATGTTTTATCAAGTTGTGCAAAAACCTCTTTTTTAACCGAAAGATCTTCATAAACTGCTTCAAGAATTATATCTGAATCTGAAAATTCAGATATATCATTTACTGTTTTTATCTGAGCAATAATTGATTCCCTTTCTGCGGAAGTAATTCTTTGTTTTTTTTCATACCTGCGAAGCCTGGACTCTATGGTTGACAATGCCTCTTTCAGTTTTTTTTCACTGCTGTCATAAAGCTTTATGCTGAACCCCGATTCCGCAGTCATCTGGGCCAGGTCTGTACCCATCACTCCTGCTCCGATGATACCTATTTTATTCATTTTCATTTTTCTGTGTCCCCTCAGACATATCCGCTCATCTCAGTTTTTACAATATATTCCGGCATGTAATTAACTACAATAAAATTATTGACTTAACTTTATATTTTTGTACCGATATTATAAGCAGTAAACATAAAATTCCAGTCATATCTTGAAATTTAATTAAAATTGCAGATTCATCATGGGCATTTCTGTTCGCAGCAGCAATGAACCGGACAAACAGGCTGAATAATGAAAGAAATAGATAAAACCAAAGATAATATTAAAGTCAACCAGCTTGATGATTCGCAGCGGAAAAAACTTTTCCAGCAGTTTGTCGATGCCGGTGGACAGGTTCAGACCCCAAGACAGGCCAGAAGAAGCCTGATGATAGACCGGAACAAACAGAAAGAGTATCAGAAAAAATTAGATGCCCACTACTCACGGCAGAAGGAGCCTGCAAAGACACAAAAATCAGCCAATACATCCGAGGCTGTACTCCAGGGCAAAATGTCCGTCAGATCTGAAGGTGTGCCTTTCGAAAAATTCAGAATCCGCATGAGACTACGGTTTAAGGGAATAACGCGTTTTAATACTCTTTTTTTCAAAACCCGCTTTCTGAATAATATGAGCCATAAATACAAACCTGCACTGATGGAACTTCAGAATGCATATCTTTCACTTTTCAAGCAGAATCCAGGGCGCGGCAACCAGATTATAATGCGCCTGGACAAGATTTCTCCCATTTATTATGAACTTCTGATGAAAACCGGAGACATATATGATCCAATCTATCTGGGTGAATTTTCAGATAATATCTCCAATTTTCCTGATATGCCCAGGCAGCTTCCCGAGTTGAAAAGCCTGTTCAATTCAATCTTCAGAAAGCTTTATATTATCAAGAATTATGAAAATACAATTAATAAAGCATTTGATAGAGCGATAGAAATATGTCACAATATAACAGAAGATAAGGAGTATCCGGGTTTAAACAAACGCAATATCCGCAATGCGTTATATACTGTTTTTTATGTGCTTTACCCTAAGCTTCATACTCTTTTCTGCCAGTACAATCTGACGCTTTTTAATGATCCTGATAGCCGTATAGATGATCTTCTTGAAATCATACCTGCTGAACGGCCTGGGAACCGTGTCCGGTATGATTTATCCAGGATTCAGCAGGATAAGGATTCCCCCGAGGCGGTCAGGCAGGATAAAGAAGTATCCGAAACAGGCATAGAGCCCATGGTTGCTGACGGGCTTAAAATTATGAACAAACTTGATTTTTCCGTATTGCGGAAAAAATACGATAAATCGGAGACGTATGAAATTCTGGAAGATAATGACAAGGTATTCCTTGCATATCTGCTCTATCTCGAATTTGACAGTGAGTATGCAATGATTCTTACAACAAATAAGATAAAATATAACATGGAATACTCAGGATCAAACATGGTTGATTACCGCAGGAATATGCAGGAACTATACAATTCCATGAGAAAACCTCAGCAGGCATTCAGTATTTATCACGAAGCCTTTATTAATTACAGCAGATTAAAAAAACAGAAGCCCCTGACACAGGAACATTATATAAATTATTCCAAGCAGGTAGATGAGCTCATTAAAAAAAAGGACATAGTAGGCAGCGATGCCCGCATGGCTATAAGATTATTTATGGAAAAAACCGCTTCCGAACTTGATACTCTCGTAAGCGACATGAATGACCGGCAAATGTATATAAACAATCCCCAGGATGTTATTGAGCTTAATCCTGAAATTGAGGGTGAAAAAAAACTTCATGGCCTTAAAATTTATCAGGCCATCCAGACAGTCCGCGATTTTGCTGCGGCTCTTGCGTACAGGCTTGGGCCGGATGGAGACCTATACGGCAGACGTGAGTATATGGAGAAGGAGCCTGCCGATAGCCAGTCTGAAAGCAGCCCGGATAGTGCATCAGGGCAGGCAGATGAAACAAATCAGTCTATACTTGATGAACTTGATGATATCCTTTAAGTTTTTTATTGCTGATTGATTCAGTTCTGTTTTTAATTATTTCCTCCCTTGTCAGGTTAAGCTCCGGATCCCTGTAGGGTTCAGATTTAGGGTTGTTCCTGATTTCTTCCAGTCTGTCTTTTTCAAGTGCGGGGACAGAATTACCATGCGAAGCCAGAGTCCCTTCACGTTTTTGTCCGACCGATGGCCCCTTTCCGACAACGAGTCCGGCTTCGATCATGGCCTTTCTTATATGATCAGCGCTGGAATAGGTTGTCAGCACCGCGTCATGCTTCATTAATCGGGCTATAAGTTTAAAGTACTCGACACTCCATAGTTCGGGATTTTTTGCCGGAGAAAAAGGGTCATGGAAAACAGCATCAAATCGGTATCCTTTTAGGTTTTTAAGCGATTCCCTCGCATCGCCAAAAAGTATCCTGAGGCTGCAATCTTCCCACTGGACAGAGCCTTCAGTGTAAGCCTTTTTTATTATGCCATACAATGAATCCCTTTCATCGTTGAACACAATGGAATCCATATAAAACGAAAAACTTTTATCTTTTTCAAGGGATATAATATTCAGTTTGAATCTGCTTCCGGAAAACGCATGCAACTGTAAAAGAGCCAGCACATTATATCCCAGCCCGAAACCCACATCCAGAACATAAACCTCTTTTTTTTCTTTTAAAAGAATCCCTGAAGGAATAACGTGTTTAAGCACAGCCTCTTCGTATGCTCCTGAACTTGAATGCATTGCCTGTTCATATTCGTCCAGAAAAAGCGTGGCGCTTCCGTCACCGGTTTCTATTAATCCTGTCATTTTAATCCTGTTTATTATATGAATTTTCTTTTTTTCTGTTGTTAATTACTTAATTTTTTTATAAGTATAAAAAATGCTCTATTCCCTCCCGCCAGAGGCGGCTGAGGGAATAAAAACGAGTCGTTGCACTAATAAGTATTTTCAGGAATACTTCCGGGAAAATTTTCTTTTATAATATATCTGTCTGTTTACAGGAGAGTATGGCAACAAAAATTATTCTTAAAGGCCGTGTTCAAGGTGTGGGATGCAGAGGTTACTGTGCCCGATACGCGCGCAGCTATGGACTTCGCGGCGGAGTGACCAATCTTTCTGATGGGTCAGTCTGTGTAATAATTGATACTGATGACAAGGTAATCATAAATTCATTAATGAAATCAATTATAACAAATCCTGCAGGATATGCTTTTTTCGGCCGAATATCTGACTATAAAATAGAGCGATATAATGGAAGAATTGACGGGGATTATGTTTTCTGAGAAACCCTGAGTTCAACCGGCTTGATACTCTTCATTCTGCGGAATTGAATTTTTTTGAAATTTTTATGCAAATCCTCTGTACTCATCTGGAGAAATGCGTGGTAGGGTGTGTGTCTGATATATTCATAAAAGTTGTGGGCATACCCGATGTATCTTTCTTCAAACGCCTTTCGTGAATGACCATGAGCTTTTTTTACTTTACCCATACGCCTGATATCTCCGTTGAATAACGGGTTGATATGATAAAGCTCATGGAACATTACGTTGATTTTTTCCCTGGCAGAAAGGTTAAAAAATTTCGGTAAATAGAAGTACATCAGGTAAAGGATTTCAGTCTCGTTTACTATGAGTTTGGGAATTGTGTAGAACCGGTTATTATGTTTTATAAACTTCGCGCCGTTTTCGAATCTCAGGGGGAGCAGTTTGCCGTAAATACCACCGCCGGTTTTTTTTCTGTTAGTTGAGCAGCACAGAAGTATGCGGTTCACATCGAAGAGTTTAAATTCCTCTGTGCGCCGAACCATTTCGTGAAGCAAAAGAGTGAGGGTATCTGAAAGATTGATTGTATCAGGCACTTATTTTGATCCGGCTTTTGCGATCATCTCTTCGGCATGTTTAAGCGAAAGTTCTGTTATCTCTTCACCGGCGAGCATTCTCGCTACTTCGCGAACCTTTTCCCGCTCGTTTAGATTTTTGACTATTGTTGTGACCCTGCCGTCGTTTCTGCCCTTTTGCACAAGATAATGGCTGTCAGACATCGAAGCAATCTGCGGCAGGTGGGTAATAAGTAATACCTGGCGGTCCCGGGATAGATTTTTCAATTTTTTCCCGACAATTTCTGCCGTTCTTCCGCCTATACCCGCATCGACCTCGTCAAAGATGAGTGTATCAACGATATCCGCTGACTGGATGACATTTTTTATTGCCAGCATTATTCTTGACATCTCACCGCCTGAGGCAACTTTGCGTAGCTGGCGCAGATCCTCACCTTCATTTGCAGAGATAAGAAATTCAATTCTGTCCAGGCCATGGGGGTAGAGTATATATCTTTTGTCATCGCTTTCAATGTCGCCATCCGGGCTTGTTTCCCGTTTAATTGATATTTTAAAAACTGTTCCCGACATGCCCAGATCAGCAAGCTCCTTCATTACAAGCTCTTCAAGTTTTTTAGCTGCGGATTTTCTTTTTTCTGAAAGAGCAAGGGCTATAGTTTTAGCTTCGGCTACTATTTTTTTCTCGGCTGCTTTCAGGTTTTCAAGCAGTTCATCGCCGGATGTTATGGATTCCAGTTCCTGCTTTGCTTTTTCGGCATAGGTTAGTATCTCTTCAACTGAATCGCCATATTTCTTTTTCAGTCCCTGGATAAGACTGAGCCTTTCTTCGACAATATTTATTCTTTCCGGTGAAAAATCTATACTGTTCCTGTAATCGCGTAGTGTGGATGATGAATCTTCAAGAGAGTAGAGGGCCTCTCTTATAGCGTCAAGGGTTGACGAAAGGTTCTGGTCTATATCGCAGATTCTGGCAAGGCTGTTCTCTGCTTTCTTAAGATTTCTGATGACCCCGGCTTCGCCTGAGATCAGGTCTGCACTGGCATTTATTTCAGTAAAGAGCTTCTCGGCATTCTGCAGAAGATTTGCCTCGCTTTTTAGTTCTTCTTCTTCGCCAGCCTTGAGTTTAGCGGAATTGATCTCCTTTATTGAGAAGGTATTGAATTCAATTCTTCTGGCCTTCTCCTTTTCGTCAATCTGGAACGAGCTGATCCTGTCCCTTATGTTTCCGAGCCGTTTATGTACATCTTTGACTTTGGCGACGTCATTTGAAAGTGAACCGAAACTGTCCAGCAGTTCCCTGTGCTTGGCGATGTTAACAATATTCTGGTGCTCGTTCTGCCCGTGAATATCAATCAGGTATTCCGATATCTCCTTGAGCCTGTTCAGGGGGATCTGTGTAGCATTGGCAAAACAACGTCCCTTTCCGTTTGCAAAAAATTCCCTCTGAATGATCAGCGTGTCATCATCTGATGCGATTCCCGATTCATCAAGCAGTGCTTTCACTTCAGGCATTTTTGAAGTATCAAAAGTTGCTTCAATAGAAGCCCTGTCAAAGCCTGTGCGTATCATGTCAGTGGTGACCTTTTCACCAAGTATACCTGAAATTGCATCAATGAGTATGGATTTACCTGCGCCTGTTTCTCCGGTAAGAATGTTCAGGCCAGTGGTAAAACTGACAGAGAGAGAATCTATGATAACAAAGTTTTTGATGCGAAGTTCAAGAAGCATAGAAGCACCTTCTAAGAATTAGATACTCGGCCCCAGTTAAGTTTTTCTTTCAGGATTGAGTAGTAGTTGTTTTCCGGATGAAGGATAAGTTTCATTTTCTTTTCAGATTTCATAAATTGAATTTCATCGTTGCCATATAATTCGATATCCACCTGACCATCGATTGTCAATAATAAATTTGTGCGGTCTGAAAGGGGCCTGGCCTTTGTAACTGATGTTACAGGCAGAACGACAGGCCGGATAGAGAGAGAATGGGGACACACGGCATTGACTATATAAACATCATTTACCATGGGGGTAATAACAGGTCCCCCCGCGGAAAGAGAATATGCGGTTGAGCCCGTTGCAGTTGCAATAATAAGTCCGTCCCCTGAATATTTGTTCATGAAGATGCCGTCAATATAGAGTTCAATTTCTATTGCCCTTGAAATTGCTCCTTTTGAAATGACTGCGTCATTAAAAAAGAATAATACAGTCTCTGCTCCGTTCCTGCTGTGTACAGCCTTCATGACTGTTTTTTCAGTCACTACATATTCACCGGCAAGTATTCTCAGAAGATATTTTTCGTATTCATCGGGGCTGAATTCCGTAAGGAAGCCCATTTTGCCCCTGTTTATGCCGAATATTGGAGCGCCGCTGTCAATAAACATTCTGGCTGTTTTAAGAAAGGTTCCATCACCGCCGATTGCTATGACCAGATCCGGAGGGAGTAGATTATTATTTGCTGACAGGTACCTTGATATTGAGGGATGGGTATCAGTGTCATAATCTGGCAGATTAATATTAATTTTTTTTTCAGCAAGAAGTCTGCAGATTTTTTCAATTATTGATATTGATAAACTGTCATCAGGCCTGTAGTTAATTGAAACAGTTGCAATTTTTTTATTCTGTGAGGTCATAGCTGAACTTCATAAGTAATCCGGGATTTCTGTCAATAAACTGAACGATATCTTTTCGTTTTAGTTCAAAAAGAGAGACGCTGCCTCTGTTTCTGAATGTATATTTCGCATCCAGATTACTATACAGCCGGGTTAAGGAACCGACAAATTCACCTCTTCCAAGCCTGCTCACCGGCCTGCCGTTAATCAAAACATCAACTTCACCGGAACGGATAAGATATATTGATTTCAGTTTTTCACCCTGGCTGATAATGTTTTCCGGCGATGCGATTTCAAGCGGAATAAAAATCGATTCAATCCATGTCCTCTGCGTCGATGTGCAGTATCTGAAGAAAGAGTTAAGAGACATAAGATTCCATGTTTCGCTGCTTCTTATTGCGGCAACCTTATTCAGGATTTTTTTAAATTCAGTTCCAGCTATAAAATTAATGAATTTATTTTTTTCGATTGTGAAAAGAACAACATCGGTTGCGGCATAAACATCTGCAGCCCTGTCCTGGCCCGTAATGAGTGCGACCTCACCAAAATAGTCATAGGGGCCGTATATTTTATGATTATCGAGCCCTTCATTTTCAACAGAAATATTACCTGCATAAATTATATAGAATTCGTTACCCGTTGTCCCTTTTTCAATAAGACGCTCACCCTTGGAATATTTTCTGATATCAACAATGTCGAGGAGTTCCTGGGCTTTCCACACGGGCATATCCCGCATAAAATCGAGCCTTTTAAAAACACTCAGTATCTGGTAAGCCTCTTCGTGCGGCGGAGCCTGGGCAGGAAAATACAGCGTGTTCTCCATGCCGAATCGCGCAAGCGTTAACGAAGTCTTTGCGGGAAAATCTTTTCTGGCTATATGGTACACTACGGTTTTTTTCTTCAGTTCCCCGGGGAGTGAGTCAAGGTATTTTATTGGCGTGTGAAGAGGCGGAACGCCCGATTCATGGTATATTACATCCGAATCCCAGGGGAAATCTGAAAGTTCTTTGTAGCGTTCCCGGCTGATAATCTTTTCTTCATATAGCTTTTTATGAAGATCCGGATCATTATTATGATCCGAGGTATAGACAAAAGACTGGTTCTGAAACTCCAGTCTGAACCCAATAGTGGGAATAGAATGAAGAGTATAGAATAATTCAAACTTACCGCCATTGATATATACAGGTGAACCAATCTTTACAGGATTAAAATTGAAGAGCTTTGCAAGGTAACCGGTTCCAACCCCGCTGAGCGCTGAATATTTCTCCAGAAAACTTTTCATGACTGTTTCGGTTGTATATACTGAAATACGCCCTTCTTCAAGAATTTTCTGGAAGGTTCCCGCATCGTGATCCGCGTGGCAGTGAGTAAGAATTATACTGTCGATAAACTTGGGGCTTACATTTGAGGCTTCAAGCCATTCAGTTGAATTTACCGGCGGGTCAATCATTACTCCCTGGTGATTAAGCCATACAATAAAACCTGAAGTGTTCTCTTCGGGGTCAAAACCATGGCTCGGCCCAAGGCAGGTAACGCCAAAAAGGGGAGGCAGGTATGGATCCTTTAAACGTTCCCCGATTATATATTTGGGGGTGTATTCAATATCACCCGGAACTATGGCGATATGTTCTTCTCCGGCAGATACGGAATAATCACCATTCCCGTCGATGCTTATAGAGACACCCTTAAATCTGAAACTGTTGTTTTTAAATATACCGAAGCGCACCATGTTTGAGAGACGGTTCCCTTTTCTGAAATAATTCATTTCAGCCCTGATATCAGGCACATGTGTGCTGCTGGTTGCATAGTCTTCCGCAATGTCAAAAACTTCAGGCCCGAAGAGAGATTCCTCCAGAACTCTTCTGATTTTATGATACTGCTCATCTCTGCAGATAATGAGTGTTTTTTTGTTTCTGAGGAAAAAGTTATAATACAGGGGAAATTCTATTTCTGCGACACTGATCCCCTTAATCCAACTGAACATGTTTTTAGGCAGGACAAAAATATCGGGAACTCCCCCTGGCAGAGACATTGTGTCCTTAATGGTTTCCGGAGGGGAGCCGAATTGTATATAACCGGCGGGTGTTTCCACCAGAAACCCGCCTCTCTGCAGCCTGTTAACAGGATTATGTTTAGATGTTACGTTATTAAGTCCCATATCAGTCTTTGTATATCTCCTCGGGATCAAATACTCTTTCACGGTCCGTGACCAGCCTATTCTCTTCAATATGTCTGAAAAAGCAGCTCCTGTATCCTCTGTGACAGGCTGCTCCTTCTTTCTGAATAACCTTTATCAGCAGAGTATCGTTGTCGCAATCTATGCGGATCTCCTTTACAAGCTGAAAATGTCCCGATGTTTCACCCTTGAGCCAGATTCGTTTTTTTGACCTGCTCCAGTAATGCACCTGACCTGTTTTCCGGGTAAGCTCAAAGGCTTCGCTGTTCATAAAACCCAGCATCAGCACTTCGTTATCTTCATAATCCTGGATGATAACCGGTATCAGCCCGTTACCTTTATTAAAATCAATAATACTATTCATTGTATAACCTTGCATTTAAAAAATATGGTATCAAATGATTTTTTTTGATAATTAAAATGCTCACCCATGGAAAACATCCCATTTTTTTCTTTAAACAGGCCCGCCTGAGCGGCAGAATAATGCCCTGTATATTTGAATATCGTCTTTATTATGGCCAATTGATGAATAAAATATCCAGACCTGAAAAGTTATTATATGACGCATCTGTCTTATGTCGCCACCGCAGAATTTTTTACCATTATCGCCGTTTTTCAACGGATTATGCCCGAACCCCGCCTGATCGCCTTTATACTTCTGGGGAAGCGCATATCCGTGCTTTGTTTCTTGGCGAGAAGTATTCCATCGCATTCGGAGTTCATAATTTTTTGCTTTGCATTGCCCCTGATCTCTTCAAGGCCCAGTTCTGACATGTGGTTTATCCATTCCAATGGCAGATTCCCCTGTCTGCCGCTCGTATAGAGGTATATAAATCCCCCCGGTTTAACCAGAGGAGCCCCCAGCTCCGAAGCCATATAGGGATCAGCCATTGCCCTTGTAGTTGCCCAGTTGAATTTTTCACGAAAAGAGACTGTTCTTCCAAGCTCTTCAATCCTTCCGCATACTGCCTCGGCGTTGTTTAGTTCCAGCACCCGTATAATTTTTTTTATGAATTCAGTTTTTTTTAATGTTGCATCAAAAAGAGTAAATTCAGCATCCTCCAGCATGATACAGAGAGGAATTCCTGGTATTCCGGCGCCTGTGCCGATGTCTGCAATCAATGTTCCACGTGGAACATTGATTGCAGAGAAAGGGATAAGGCTTTCTTTGATTAAAACCGAGCGTATTTCTTCAACGGTCTTCAGGCCTGTAAGATTAAATTTTTTGTTTGATTCGTGTATCAGTTCTGAATAGAGGTTCAGTTTTTCGGCCTTTTCGGGCGGCAGGCCCGGCAGGTATTGCATTTGTGCCTCCTCGTTTTGATGTTCCACGTGGAACATTGATCAGCCGCGGGGCTGGCTTTCGATATAAAGCAGCAGCAGTGTTATCTCGCCAGGATCAACACCGACTATCCTTGATGCCTGGCCAAGCGTCTGGGGCCTGTACTTAATAAGTTTTTCGCGGGCTTCATTTTTCAGTCCCTTGATAAGCGAGTAGTCAATATTCTCTGGAATTTTTCTGTTTTCCATTTTCTCCATACGGGAGATACGCTCCATGTCGCGTTTGATATATCCTTCGTATTTAATCTCCATTTCTATGAACGGAGAGGATGATTCGGAGTAGGTTTCGTCAAGGATTTCGTGAATCTCTTTAATCCCAATTTTGGGCCTTTTTAGGAGTTTGTCGGCTGTAATACTGCCGCGAACCTGAATTTCGGGGTCTGCGTGTTTCAGGATTGAAAGTGTTTTTTCATTTATATTAAGGGAGGTTTTTTTGTACCGGTTGATTTCAGACTCAATTCGGTTATAACGATCCTCCATGTGCCTGAATTTTTCATCATTAACAAGTCCAATCATGTGGCCGAATTTCATTAGCCGTCTGTCTGCATTATCCTGTCTCAGGAGAAGCCTGTGTTCAGCCCTTGAAGTAAACATTCTGTATGGCTCAAGGATAGGCTTGGTGATCAGGTCGTCAATTAATACTCCGATGTAGGCCTCTGATCTGGAGAGTATTAGTTGCGGCATGTTCAGGTGTTTACAGACTGCATTGATTGCCGCCATGAGTCCCTGTGCGGCAGCCTCCTCGTAGCCGGATGTGCCGTTTATCTGGCCTGCAAGGAAAAGACCAGAAATTTTTTTTGTTTCAAGTGTGGGTTTTATTTCGTCGGGCGGAACAAAATCATATTCAACCGCATATCCAGGCCGCATTACGTGGACATCTTCAAGGCCGGGGACAGTTTTAATCATTTCAAGCTGTACATCTTCGGGAAGTGAAGACGCAAATCCGCTCAGATAATACTCGTTCGTAAAGGCGCCCTCGGGTTCAAGAAAAAGCTGATGTTTTGGCTTGTCGGAAAACCGCACGACTTTATCTTCGATTGACGGGCAATACCTCGTGCCTATGCCTTTAATTTGACCTCCGTATAAAGGCGAGCGATGGATATTTTTTTTTATGATAGAGTGTGTTTTGTCCGAAGTATAGGTCATCCAGCAGGGAATCTGATCCGCAATAATCTTTTCTGTTGAATAAGAAAAGGGGGTGGGGACTTCGTCAGGATGCTGTATTGCACATTTGCTGAAATCTACAGTGTTGGAATTGATTCGCGGCGGAGTGCCGGTTTTAAGGCGCTGAACATTAATGCCGGCATTTCTGAGTGAATCGGATAGTTCTTCTGCGGAGAAATCAGTAAGTCTTCCGCCTGACTGCCGGGATTCGCCTATATGGATAAGTCCCTTTAAAAAAGTGCCGGTGCAGAGAATTACAGCTTCTGCATAATGTTCAACGTTTCGAAGAGTTCGTACGCCAAGAACCTTTCCCGATTCGATAAGCAGCTCTTCGCCTATATCCTGAATGATGTAAAGATTCTCCTGGTTTTCAAGCACCTGTTTCATTCTGAACTGATAGGCTTTTTTATCGGCCTGTGCCCGGGGGGACCAGACAGCAGGCCCCTTGCTTTTATTCAGCATTTTAAAATGTATGCCGGTCATATCAATGTTAATACCCATTTCACCGCCGAGGGCGTCTATTTCGCGAACCAGTGTGCCTTTAGCAAGTCCGCCTATTGAGGGATTACAGCTCATCTGCGCAATTGTATCAAGGTTGCCTGTGAGCATCAGTGTCTTTAAACCGCACCTTGCAGATGCAAGCGCTGCTTCAGTTCCCGCATGACCCGCTCCGATAACGATTATGTCGTATTGTGAGTACATTATAAAGTCCAGATTAATCAGAAGTTTTGTTCAGTAAAAACAACTGATTCTTATGAGCAAGAACAAATCTTTTTTTACATTTATTGCTGGATGATTTTTTGCCGGGAAAAGTGAAGTTTATATGCTGAATCAGCTTTTAGCGCTCAGCGTTTATATATTTCTTGACTTGAATTATCTGGTAATATTTAGTCAGGCATCATGAATTATGAGATAAAATTGGAAATGATAAAATTATGACAGCAGCAGAAGGAATAGCCTGATGTACCAGAAAAATGTCCGTATCAGATTTGGCGGCCCGCTGACTCCGGGTGTAAAAAAAATTCTCATAATCAACGCGTCAGTTTTTCTTATACAGCAAATATCGGGCCTTATTTCAAATAAGGGTCTGCTGGAAATCCTTTTCGGGCTGAGTCATGAAGGATTTGTAAATGGATTGATGCTCTGGCAGCCGCTTACATATATGTTTCTGCATGGCGGATGGATGCATATTATGTTTAATCTGCTGGGTCTGTGGATGTTCGCCGGTGAAGTCGAACTTTTTCTTGGCGAAAAAAGATTTATAAGATTTTACGTTCTTTCAGGACTGGGGGCAGGTTTGTTTATTGCTCTGATGAATTACTATGTTTACCTGAGCTACGGTTTGTCGGCGGTGACAATAGGCGCCTCAGGCGCTCTTTACGCGGTGCTGATTGCATACGCAATTTTGTGGCCGGAGCGGGAGGTTTTTCTCTATTTTCTCTTTCCCATAAAGATTAAGTACCTGCTGCTCGCGTACGGGGTTTTTGAATTTTTCAGCACCCTTTCCACTGCAGCAGGAAAGGCTGGCAATATAAGTCATATAGGACATCTTGGCGGCCTTGTAGCTGGTTTTTTCCTTATGAAATTTTATATGAATTCTCCGGCTAAAGAGAAACCCGGTATCTCCTTTATAGAGAGTCTGAAGAAAAAATACCGGCTCAAAAAAAAGCGCAGTGAAATTGAAGAGAGAATAGAGGCAAAAAAAATTATAGATGATCTTCTGATGAAGATTGCCCGCGAAGGCATGAGCTCATTGACTGCTGATGAAAAAAAGAAACTTGAATGGGCAAGAAATCACTATTCCCCCGGTAATGATACGGTGCATTAAATTTATGAAAAATACGGTTGTCTCCCTTATAAAAGCAGATTCTTACGATGTTAAAGTAATTGAAAAATCAATAGAGAAAATTTTTCTGCACCTGGACTTTGATCCGGGCTCTTTCAGTGGGAAAAAAATCGCGATAAAACCCAATCTGCTTACATCTGTATTGCCTGAAAGTGGCATAATCACGCATCCTGCAATTATTGAATCTGTTATTCGTATTATAAAGAAAAATAACGGCATTCCTGTTCTGATTGAATCCCCTGCTTTTCACCCGCTTGAACGTGTGCTGAAAAAAGCAGGGATTAACGTAATTATTGAACGCGAAGGGGTCTGGGTTGCAGATACAAAACGGACCATGTTGATACACAATGAGTCCGGCCGAAGATTTAAAAGTTTTCACGTAGCAGAGGAGCTTGGCTCCTGCGATATGATTATAAATCTGCCCAAGCTGAAGACTCACGGACTGACGTATTATACAGGAGCAGTTAAAAATCTGTTCGGGACAATAAACGGGCTTGAAAAATCGAAGTGGCACCTCAGAGCCTCTACAAAAGAGGATTTTGTCTCCTTTCTTCTTGATCTCTACGGCGCTATTACTGCTGTAACAGACAACAGGATAATACATATTATTGACGGTATAATCGGGCTTGAGGGTGAAGGGCCCGGGGCAGGCGGAACCGCGGTTAAGGGGAATGCTCTTATCGGAGGTACGGATGCGATTGCCGTTGATTCAGTTGCTGTCGCAGTCGCAGGCCTTAATCCGGCCAGGGTGCTTACCTGCATAGAGGGTGATAAAAGGGATTATGGAGTTTCAGCGCTTGAGCGCATCTTCATCAAAGGAGAGAGCCTCCAGTCTTTTAATAATAAATTCAAGGAGCCGGCACCCAAGTCAATACTGACCAGATGGCCCATGAATTCCCCTCTTATGAAAAACCTCATAGTGGAAAAACCGCTCCCGCAAAAAGAGAAATGTACACTCTGTTATCAGTGTAAGACAATCTGTCCGGCCGGGGCTATATCAAAAACATTAAATAATTTAACCCCGTCATTTAATTATAGCAGGTGCATAAGATGCTACTGCTGCATGGAAATTTGTCCGGAAAATGCCATAATGCTCAAGAAGACTTTGATCGGCAGGTTTATAAGTTAGTCCTCAGAGACCATTTGTTCTATTCAGGGTATTCATAAAATCACCAATATCATATTCGCCAAAGGCTTCACAAAGACCGTTTTCATTGAAAGAATATTTAATGATTTTACCCCTTGAAACCGTTTCCTCGATTGTTTTATTCAATATCGCGTCATTTGCTGCTGAAATTTTTGAACGCTCAATATTAAGTGAGACATAACATGCAAGTATTATGGATGCCCTTTCATTCAGGCTGCTCATAAGTATTTCGGTTATCTGAGCAGGCGTATTTTCACGAGGTACAAACCGGGTAATAAATACCGTAAGTCTGTTGCCGTTAAATCCTTCATATAAAATGCTTTTGTTCTGATTTAAACTGCATGAAATAACAGCAATGGCAGGTATGATAAGTAGTATTTTTTTCAGCATGAAATAAGTAGCAGATATACAGGTCAGATTTCAAAACAAAAAACCCCCAAAAAATTTGGGGGTGAGAGAAAATCATGAATATGATACAACTTAAATGGTGGTTGTAGTATATACCTGAAGAATAAAAAGTCAATCAGGGGAAAATCTTAATTTGTGTTAAGGGAATCTCTTATATCGGTAAAAGAGCAGGATGCGTTTATTGTCCTGTTTTTTCAAAAAAAGATTTTATGCGGGAATGGTTCGGGTTCGAAAGAATTTTATCAGGCGTATCATCCGCAAGAATAATGCCGTTGTCCATAAATATTATTCTGTCTGCAATGTCTGCAGCGAAACGCATTTCGTGTGTAACTACTAACATGGTCATTTTTTCCCGGGCCAGATCTATTATGGTTTTAAGAACTTCTTCTGTGAGCTCCGGGTCCAGCGCCGAGGTAGGTTCATCAAAGAGCATTATGTCCGGATCCATACCCAGGGCTCGCGCAATTGCAACGCGCTGTTTTTGTCCTCCGGAAATTTTTGAAGGGTAAGAGTCTCTTTTGTCTGCAAGTCCTACTTTTTCAAGCAGAAGTTCAGCCATCTGTATAGCTTCTTTTTTAGCCATTTTATTCACTGTCATCGGCGCTTCAATAATATTTTCAAGAACGGTCCGGTGGGGAAAGAGGTTAAAATGCTGAAAAACCATGCCGATTTTTTTCTGAATAGCCCTTTTGGCACTATGCTTTACCGTATCTTTCATATTAGGTTCTCTGTATGCGAATGTTTCGTTCTCGATAAGTATTATGCCGGAGTCAATCTCCTCAAGCCCGTTAAAGCAGCGAAGTAATGAGCTTTTTCCTGCGCCTGAAGGTCCAATGATGGCTACGACCTCACCTTTGTTTATTTCAAGAGATACACTGTTCAGGACGCGGTGTGATCCGAAAGATTTTATAATATTTTCAGCTTTAAGCATCTGCATGATTTGCTTTCCATTTATTCATAAATAGAGTACTTGTTTTCAATTTTTCTGAAAAAATATACGATCACCGTTGTCATAAGGAGATAAATGACAGCCGCTATTAAGAAGGGGGTTATGACAAAATCTCTGGCAAAGATCTCTTTGGCGGAGATAAGCAGATCGCTCATGCCGATAACTGATACCAGGGCCGTATCTTTTACAAGGGTTATGGCCTCATTACATGTGGGCGGAATGGTACGTCTTATAGCCTGTGGAAGTATTATTCTGCGCATTGTCTGAACGTAGTTCATATTCAACGCGCGCGCTGCTTCATACTGTCCTTTGTCGATCGACTCTATTCCGGCCCGGTAGATTTCCGTGAGGTATGCAGTATAATTTACTACGAATGTAATTGCCGCAGCGCTGAAAGGCTGCAGGGTTATTCCTACAACAGCGAGGCCGTAATATGTGAAGAAAAGCTGCAAAAGCAGCGGGGTTCCCCTGAAAACCCAGGTATAAAAACCTGTTAAATTCCGCAATAATCTATATTTTGAGATTTTTATCAGGGCAAATAATATCCCGAGGGGGATCGAGAAAAGTATTGTTACAAAATACAATTTTAATGTCAGGATCCCCCCTTTCAGGATAAATAATGCAGAATCGAGTATGTATTGAACCAGGGTATCCATTATTATTTAAGGAGTATGTTTGTCCCGAACCATTTTTTGGAAATCTCTTCGCCTGTACTGTCATTTTTAATCTGGTCAAGAACCCTGTCGAGTTCTTCTTTCAGATTCAGGTCCGTTTTGCGGATTCCAACTCCATACAGTTCTTTGCCGAGGTCCTCATCAAGAATTTTATAGCTTCCGGGTTTCATCGCCATACTCCATCTGCCGGCTATCTCGTCAATGACAACTGCGTCTACGCGTTTTGCAGTAAGGTCCATCAGCGCAAGGTTGTTGTTCTCATATTTTTTTATCTCTTTTACGGATTTTGAAACTGATTCATTTGAATTGAGAGCCTTTTCACTGCTGCTTCCTCTCTGAAGCCCAATAATCTTTCCTTTAAGATCGGATAGTTTGTTAACCGAACTGTCAAAGCGGACAATGACGATCTGCCTGTTGTTTAAATAGGGCTTTGAAAAGCCTATCTGCTTTTCACGCTCTTCTGTGATTGTAAGTCCGTTCCAGATGAGATCAACATCACCCCTGTCCAGACTCATTATGATGCCGTCCCATACAACCGGTTTAAACTGAACCTTTATGCCCATCCTTTTTGCAGCCTCATTTGCAAGGTCGATATCGAACCCCACGATTTCATTGTTGTCTTCACTGCGGAAACCCATTGGAGGGAAAGTGTCATCAAGGCCAACAATGAAGTAACCTTTTTCCTTGATTTTTTTAAGGGAATCATCTTTGGATTGTTCCCTGGTGCAACCTGCAAGGATAACAACAGTTGCAGTTAAAATTGAAAGAATTTTTACAAATTTTGAATTCATTATTCTACTCCTTTTATATGTTTTTCAGCAGGGTGCTGATCTTTTCATTTAACAGGGATATTGATAATTTATTCAATATTAATTCAGCAAATTTGAAATTTCTATGCGGTATTCTTCACAGGTATAATTTGATAGTTTCTGAATTAATACGTTGAAATAATGTGCGTAAAAGAGGATTGTTGATTGAATAACTATCATAATAAAGGAGCTTGTTTATGCCTCGTATAAGACTTAAAGAACTGGAAAACTACAGGTTCAGTTATGAAAAAATTATCAATATTGCTAACATCAACCTTGGGGGGCACGTAGGAAGTGTCGAGATGGCAGATATTATCCAGGAGGCAAGATACAGGATTATGAAGAGTATTGGGATGAATGACCTGAATCTGGGGGATAATTCAACGGGCAGCATTATGGCAGATATGGTTATTAATTTTAAAGGGACAATAACTCTCGATGATATTATATCTGTAGAAATGGACTTTTCTGAGTTTGATGAAAAAGAGTACAGAATTTTTTACAGGATACTTAAAGATGACAGGGTATGCGCGCTTGTCGAGACCGGTTTTGTTCCTTTCTCTTATAAAGAAAACAGGAGCGTTAATGTGCCATCTGTTTTTATCGACAGGCTGAACAGCATTACCGGTAAGCATAAATGCTGAATCAGCTATTATGATTTTTTTATTTACCGGTCAGCCAAAAAAGCGGCTAAAAGAGTAAAAAAGAGCTGTTTTATTATTTAATTAATTACTTGCCAGAAATTTTTACTGGTTAGAAGTGGTATAAGAGATTATTAAGCTGTATCAGTATTACTGAAGTGAAAAATACAGGTGGATAATATGAATTATTTCAAAGGAACTGAAGATTACGTAATATCAAAAGATTTAAGGGACAACGTCAATGTGTCCATTGCGCTCCAGAGACCGCTTATTGTCAAGGGTGAGCCGGGTACTGGTAAAACTCTTCTTGCTCATTCAATAGCAAAAGCTCTGGGTAAAGAACTGATTGTCTGGAATATAAAGTCTACAACCAAGGCGCAGGAAGGGCTTTATCTATATGATACGGTTCAGAGACTTAATGATGCAAGGTTTGGTGATAGTGATATTTCCGACATCAAGCAGTACATAAAGCTGGGTAAATTAGGTGAGGCTTTTGCATCTAAAGAACAGCTTGTTCTGCTTATTGACGAAATAGACAAGGCCGATATTGAGTTCCCCAATGACCTTCTTAATGAAATAGACGAAATGAGTTTTTACATACCTGAGACCAAGGAGACCATTAAGGCCAAAACCAGGCCCATAGTAATTATAACATCTAACAGTGAAAAGGAACTTCCCGATCCATTTCTTAGAAGGTGTATCTTTCATTACATTGAATTTCCCGGCCAGGAACTCATGGAGGAGATAGTACACGTGCATTTCCCCAGGATAGAAAAGAAGCTTCTACGGGAAGCGTTGAAAAAATTCTACTGGATAAGAGAATTTGACATGCTCCGTAAAAAGCCCTCTACCAGCGAACTTATTGACTGGCTGCAGGCATTGATTATCGGCGGGATAAGTGAAAAGGATGTGGAGAAAGAGATCCCTTTCCTTGGGACTCTTCTGAAGAATAAAGAGGATATGGACATAGTCCAGAAAACCGGAAAAACTCATTACGCGTATAACACGAGTATGAGGACAAGGAATGTTTATTAATTTCTTTTTCAACCTGAAATCAAGGGGAGTTCCGGTATCTCTGCATGAATGGATTACCCTCCATCACGCTCTGGCAATGAACCTTAATGACAGCAGCCTGACATCGTTTTACAATATTGCCAGAGCAATTCTGGTAAAGAATGAAATCTTTTTTGACAGGTACGACATGGCCTTTCTTGATACCTTCGACGGTATCGAAACTACTGATGAAATGCTGGAGCAGATACTTGCCGGGCTGAAAAAAGTAAAGGAGCTTCACCTCACAGAGGAAGAGAAAAGACAGATTGAACAGCTTAATCTTGATGAGGTACTCAAAAATTTTGAGGAGCAGCTCAAGCAGGGGCATTATAAAAACCACGTTGGCGGAAACAGGGCAATTGGAACCGGCGGCCGATCCACACAGGGTGCCTGGGGTTACAATCCTGCGGGCATACGCATAGGGCAGGGCGAATCAAGACACAGGAGCGCTGTCCAGATAGCCGAGAAGAGGACATTCAAAAATTATTCAAGCGACATTACTCTTGACACGAGACAGATGCGGGTAGCTCTGTCGCACCTGAGGTCACTGCTTCCAATCGGCGCCGGTGAAAGACTTGATTTAAAGAAGACTATTGATGAGACATGTAAAAATGCGGGTGAAATAGAGCTGGTCTGGGAGACTAAAGAAAAGAAGAGCTCAAAGGTCATGCTTATGATGGACGTTGGCGGTTCAATGACTCCGTTTTCCGAGCTGGTGGAGCGTCTTTTTTCTGCAGCATCAAGTCAGATAAGCAAATTTAAACATTTCTATTTTCATAATTGTTTTTACCAGGACCTCTGGACTGATATGGAAAGGAACAAGTCTATCCCGACTATGGATATGATTAAAAGTGAGGACAGCGATTACAAGGTAATAATTGTGGGAGACGCAGAGATGGCTCCATCTGAACTTACATGGGTCAATGGAGCGATTGATTACTGGTATTATAACGATACTCCCGGTATTGTCTGGATGCAGAGGATAAAGGAAAAGTTTAAAGATATTATCTGGGTTAATCCGCTCCCTAAAAGAAATTGGGAGTATGTCCATTCTATCAGGATGGTCAGGGATATTTTTCCGATGTTTGAACTGACCCTTGACGGGCTTGATGAAGGTGTAAAATTTCTGATGTCAGGAAAGTGCGCCCTGTACAGCAGAAAATAAAGAGGCAGGGCGCTATTTAATATTTCTCCATTTGTCTGTGACTATATCCAGTCCAAGTTGTCCGCCCGGATTCATTATGTTTGCGGGATCAAAGTGTTTTTTAAGCGTTCTTAGAACCGCCATCTGTTCTTTACCAAGATGTTTTTCCATCCACGGAGCTATCATCTTTCCCACACCATGGTGATGGCTGAGTGAGCCTCCGCTGGCATAGATCGCCTGGATTATACCCTCCTGGAATTTTATGTATTCTTCAACTCCGGGATCTTTTATTACAAAGATAAAATAAAGATTTGTTCCCTGCGGATAAAAATGCGAACTGTGCCCCATGCATATTGTCTGAGGCCTGGATTTTATGTATTCACGAACCTCACGGTGCACATTATGAAGATTGCTCCAGACAATTCCAGTTTCAAGGGTATCTATGAGAATTCCATAATCCTGAAGGTCCTCGCGCAGGTATGGGTCTGTGTAACGGCCCGGTTCCCACATTTTTACCGGAAGTCCTGTAATATACATACCTCCATGTTTGCGGCAGATTTTTTTTACCTGTTTTTTTATGTTCTTTGCAAAACGGATCTCGCCTTCAGACGAACCGAGAAATAGGCATCTCTGCATGGGTTTATAACCTCTGAGCTGGATAAGCCGGTCAAGAAGTGTTCCATCTATCCCGTAAAGTTTGAGCCCTATATGAGTTTCCTCTTCATCAGAAATACGGAATACTGCGGGCATGCCGAATTCACCCTGCGAAATTTCACGGCCGGCATTTATGGCATCACTGAACGAAGGGAAAATAAAACCGAATCTTTGCCTGTTTTTGGGCAAAAAACGGAAAATTTTAAAAGTAACTTCAACGAGAACACCAAAGGTTCCTTCGTTGCCTTTCATAATGTCGTTTACTTTGGGGCCTGTCGCGGTGCCGGGATAGGCATGTGTTTTGAAAGATCCAGCGGGTGTAATGTATTCCTGGCTGATTACCAGGTTATATGCATCACCGTAGTATGAAGAGCTCTGGCCTGAACCGAGTGTAACAACCCAGCCTCCGGCGGAGGAATATTCAAAGGACTGCGGAAAATGGCCGCAGGTATAGTTGTGTTCTGTTTTAAATTCATTTTTTGCATTGTTTAAAGATGCTTCAAGCGCGGGCCCCATTATGCCGGCCTGCACTGTTACGGTCTGATCAGTTTCATTCAACTCGATTATCCGGTTCATGTGCGTGTTCATTACAAGGGTTATACCGCCCTTTGAAGGGCGCAGTCCCATGTTGACAGACGATCCGCCGCCGTATACATACACCGGAATTTTATTGCGGTTGCAGTAAGTGATTATATCATGAATTTCTTTTTTATTGCGGGGATGCACAACCGCATCAGTCACACGGTTAGTTATCCCTTTTCGAAGATTGATTGCCTCTTCTATAGTTTTGCCATGGGAATATTTAACCCTCTGGAAGGGGTCAATACTGATATTTTCGTTTCCTGAGATACGCGCAATATCCGCAAGATTTTTTTTTGTCAGCCGCGTTCCCTGTTTAAGCTGCACAGGTTCATCTCCCTGGGTTACCGGATTTTTGAAGTCGGAATCGGTCATTTCGAATACCGATTTTATCTCTTCAAACAATTTGCGGTTAGGGTGCTTGAAACCGTCAGGGGCCCCCCATTTGAATATTGACCTGTAGCTTTTATCTGCGGGAGGGGTTTTTCTCCATGCCGGCTCAAAATTTTTTACTGATGACATATCTGTCTCCTATGACGGGATTTTGAATATTTTTTCTGCTTCTGCGATCTCCTGTTTAAGCCGCTTTGCGTCCCAGCGAAGCAGTTTTGCCGCAAAAGCCGCTATTTCAGTAAGCGTTTTTTTACCCGGATGGCCAAGGGTGCCTATGCCGGTCCTTCTGAAGAGTATATCGTTAAGTGTCAGGGCCATCTCGTTCCTGACAGCGTATTCAGTCTGAGCGAGCATTTCGCTGGTAACATTTGGACCGGCTTTTTTATGTTTCACAGCGAGTTTCATTAGCTCATCAATTTCTGTTCCATAAATGCGGCCAAGATAGTCCATGCTCTCTTTGTCAAAATGTCCATATTTAAGTATTACCCGCTGTATAAATTCCTCCATGTCTTCAATATCAGAACCGTAAAGATAGCGTTTAGTGGTTAAGCATCTGCTGTCTTTTATGCCGAGTATTTTGCAAACAAGCTTCATGACATTCTCTGCAAGATTGCGGCTGGTCGTGTACTTTCCACCTTCAACTGTAATGAGGCCGCTGAGATTTTCCGTACTGTGATCAAATATTTCATATTTACGTGAGGATTCGTACACATTCTCGGTCTGATCTTCAACAAGGGGCCGTAGTCCCCCATAGCAGAAGAGTACATCTTTGTAAGTAATATTCAGCGCAGGTCCGAAAGAGTGATTTACTTCGTTTATGAGTTCGTCGATACTCTGCTTTGTTATTTTCCAGTCATCTGGTCTGCCTGTGTATTCCTTATCAGTTGTTCCAATCAGAGTGTGGTTACGCCAGGGTATCATAAAGACATGTCTTCCCGATGGAGTCATGGCAGAGACAAGGTGACGGTTGACAAGTTTTTTTGTTATTATGTGTATTCCCTCGGATCTGCGCATTATTTCGCCATGAGTATGCCCGGGAAGTAATGTCAAAATATGATCAGCCCATGGGCCCGCGCAGTTTATTATAACGCGGCCTTTTATGGTGACATTTTTTTTTCTTATAATGTCGCGGGCGCGTATGCCGGTGATTGTATTGTTCTCTTTGATTAATCCGTTAACTTCCATATAATTTGCAGCATCAGTGCCGTTTGAGATTGCTGATTTAATAAACGCGAGAGTTAACCTTTCGGGGAAAATACTTGAGCAATCGTAAAAAACAATTGATCCGGTCAAACCTTCACGAGCTGCAGATGCCTCGGCTTCAAGTGTATCCTTCAGAGACAGCATTCTGTGACAGGGCAGGCGTTTACTTTTATCCCATGTAAAAATTTTATCAAAGGAAAGAATATCATAAAGGATCATTCCGGCTTTAAGAATAAATTTTTTGCTTTTAAGTGATGAATTGTCCGTAAGAATCATATTGGGTATGGGGTAGACATAATTTGGAGCAATATTTTCAAGTATCCGGCGCTCTCTAAGCGATTCGCGCACCAGGCCCAGTTCAAAGTTTGCCAGATACCGCAGGCCGCCATGTATCAGTTTTGAAGTAGCGGCGGATGTTTTTGAGCCAAAGTCGCTTCTTTCTACGAGGGCGACGGAAAGACCTCTTAAAGAAGCATCATAGGCTACAGCAGCCCCTGTTATCCCGCCCCCTATCACAATAATGTCATATTCTTTTTGTGTTGTAAAATCAGCTCTCTTCATGACCGTTCTCCGGCATGGGGTCTGAATATTTCATTGAAAAAATTGAGCAGAATGATGAAAAAAATATTTCCGCTTGTGCGCGCAATAAAATTATGAATGGCAAAGTCCCTGTCAATAACACTATTTACCTATTGGTTCACTGGCTGAACCAGTATAAAATTGGCCAATAGTCTCTGTAAAGTCAAGCATATGGACTGAAAAGGTACTGTTTTTTTGAGATTTACAAAGGGTGCGAATATAAGTTTTGTTAATTTACAATCTGTAAGGATAAGCGTAGTTAAATGTCGCAGCCGGTGAAAAAAAGGTACAAAAGGTGTAATTTTACTGTTTTGCTTTACAAATAATTGCACCGGGCGATTAATGCAAAGAACACCAGGAGTCATATATGAAATTTACAGAATTTGAACTGGACAGCAGAATCCTTAAGGGTATTGAAAAGGCCGGTTTTAAAAAATGTACAGACGTTCAGGCTGAAACACTTAAATACAGTCTGGAGGGAAAAGATGTTCTTGTTCAGTCGCAGACAGGTACGGGGAAAACAGCAGCATTTGTAATAACAATGTATCATTTAAAACTGACAAGAGATGATCTTAAGGATAAGAAAATTCTGATTCTTGCGCCGACACGTGAACTTGTGCTGCAGATTGAAAAGGAGACAAAACTTCTGGGATCGTTTCTTGATTTCAGAATAGGAAGTTTTTACGGAGGAGTGGGATACAATCAGCAGGAGAGTATACTGCACGATGGGGTCGACATACTTATAGGCACACCCGGCAGGCTGATAGATTTTGCAGGCAGCGGAAAAATCAAGTTCAGTGAAATAGGCATGCTTATAATTGATGAAGCAGACAGAATGTTCGATATGGGTTTTTATCCTGATATAAAGAGGATGATCAGACGAATGCCTTCTCCAACGACCAGAGTCTCTCTTCTTTTCAGCGCTACTCTCAGCACCCGTGTAAAAAATCTTGCATGGGAATATATGAACGATCCTACCGAGATTAACATGTCAGAGGAGCAGATAACCGTTGATAAAATTGAACAGGCATTGTACCACGTCGGGGCACATGAAAAAATCAATCTTCTGCTTGGCCTGCTGAAAAAAAGAGATCCTAAAAACGTATTGATTTTTACAAATACCAAGCATGATGCCATGAGGGTCGCAGGCAGGCTCTCGGGAAACGGCTATGAATGTGATTTTATTATTGGAGACCTTCCGCAGAAAAGAAGAACCAGAATTATAGATAATATCAAGTCCGGGAAACTTAAGTGCCTTGTTGCAACCGATGTTGCCGCAAGAGGACTTCACATAAACGATCTTGACCTGGTTATTAATTATGACATACCGGAAGACTATGAGAGCTATGTGCACAGGATTGGACGTACTGCGAGGGCTGGCAAGTCCGGCATGGCGGTGACTCTGGCATGTGAAAAATTTGTCTATGGGCTTGAAGCTATTGAATCATTCATAAAAATGAAGATCCCCGTACTATGGGCGGGAGAAGATCTTTACATGGAAGATGCCTGCTCTGAGGAATTTATCCGCGAATTTATGCGAAAAAACAGGAAGGGCAAAGAGATGCCGCAGAGAGGTGAAAGAGAGGCAAGGGGCGGGAAAAAACTCAGGCTGGAAAGAGCCAGGGCTGATAGACTCGGAACTGGCCGTGACAGGAAAGCTGCATCTTCAACCGGGCAGCAGGAAAAAGCAAAGACGGCTAAAATGGAACGCGCGGCGGGGTCTGAATCTATATATACAGGGAAAGAAGAGAAACCGAGAATCGGAATCAAATTTAAAGGTAAAGGGAAAGGTTCAGAAAGCAGAAAGCCCGTGAAGAAAAAAAGAGGGGCAGGGAAAAGAGCAAGTCTGGATGACAGGATGAAACTATATAAAGAAAAATATGGTGAAGACTTTAAAATAAGCCGCGAAATTGTTGCTGAAGGAAAACCGGAGAAAAAATCGTTTGTTAACCGTATAAAGTCGTTATTCAGAAAAAAATGACCCTCAACTGGCCATTGACCCTCTGGCTGCCATAAGATATTCAAGTGCGGAATCGGTATTTCCTGCAAAAAGGTGACACAGACTCAGCGATATCAGGTTGCGGGAATTTTTGTCAGCCTCAGATTTAAGCTTTTCAATCTTTTCGGTTATAGTGCCATACCTGTCAGTGAAAATTTCTACAGGTACAGATTGTATATATTTATCATATTCATCAAGCTTGCCAGAGTTATTATTTTTTGTTTTATAAATTCCATTTATGCTTTTTTTAATAAGACCGGTTTTAAGCTTAACAAGGTTTGTTCCTGGCTTGTAAAGCGTCGTGACTTTGTTGACAAGATTAAGCGATTCGTTTATCCGCCCCTGATTATGATATAGTATTGAAAGCGCTGTAAGCGCAGTGCGGTTGGTCGGGTCGGTCATTAATACATTAACAAAATTGACCTCTGCGGCCCTGATATTATTAAGACGGCTGTAGCATATTCCAGCAAGAATGGATATCATTGTAAAATCGGGCGCAAGTTTTCGCGCTTTTTCAAGGTGGATTAATGCTGTTTTGAAATCATTTTTTTTGTAGTACAGGCTTGCTGAGTTATAGAGCGATAGATGGTCTTCGCGGATGTTGTTAGCGCGCCTGAAACTCTGCAAAGCCTGGTCAATCATATTCAGTTTAACAAGTTCAATCCCAAGGTCAAGATAAGTCTCTCTTGAAGGAGAACCTGATCTTATGTCGTCTAGAAGAGATTTAATTTTTGAGGTTGTTTTTATCTGATTTGTCTGATGCACGTGTTTTCCCTTTTGTCAGTTATTTGTCGATGTTTGTTATTACTCTGTTACGGCCCTGAGCTTTTGCTGCATACAGGGCCGCATCTGAACGTTTTAGAAGCATCTCGCCATTTTTATCGATAGAGGGATTATATTGGGCAATACCCATGCTAATCGTAATTCGGATAGGTGTCGTTTCAGCGGGGAAATTATGTTCTTCAATTTTTTTCCGAAGTCGTTCTGCAATATGGTAAGCTGTATTTATATCTGAATCTGTCAGAATTATGGCAAATTCCTCTCCGCCATATCTTGATGCTATATCGAAACTACGTATATTCTGGTGAATAAGTGCGGCTATTTCTTTAATTATTATATCACCCTGCTGATGTCCATAAGTATCGTTTACATTTTTAAAATGGTCAATATCGGCCATTATTAGTGCAAGAGGCAGTTCGGAGCGTTCCGCCCTTTTAATCTCTTCAGAGAGGCGTTCTTTAAAATAATGGTGTATGTAGAGGCCGGTCATACGGTCAAGAGTTGCCATCCTGTACAAACGGGAATTTTCAACAGCTATGGATGCAAATTTCGCCAATTTATCGAGAAAAAGAAATTCCTGCTCGGTATAAGGGGTGCCCATAATTTTTTTGCCGAGAAATATAAGTCCATTCAGCGAATTTTTAGATTTAAGGGGAATAATTATTTCAGGAACTAAAACTTTGTAAAGATCAGCACAGTGATTATCATCGGACATTAAAACTTTTGCTTTTTCAGCATTCAAAATGCCATGATTTGCCCGGAGATACTCGGTTAGAAGAGATTTTTCGCTGATTTTAGTATCTTCAGGAAGCGTGTATCCTCTAGACATGTAGATTATCAGGTCATCATTTTCAAAATTTAAGTGCAGAAAAATTGCGACGTTATCAACAAGCATCTGTCCTATGCATGTATAGAGCAGAGATTCAACCAGGCTGTCGAATTGAAGGTTTGACGATAAACTTAGAGCAATTTCGATAAGATTATGCAGGTCAAAGACCATCTTTTCGAGCTCTTCGTTTGTCATTTTCTCTGATAACGGATTATATTCGCTTATCATTGTATATACATGTGTTTTTTTAATATATCGGTCATTACTTCAATCGAGAAGCGCAATTTTTTAAAGAAACAGGAGTCTGAAGAACATTCATTTTGTTTATAAAATTGATTTTTAAATGTCAATATTTAACTGCTTGGCATAATGAAAGACTCTATAGTATCGCATAAAATTATTTATTTTATTTTCAGATAAGTTGATATTTTTTTTAAAAGAGATACCGTATATATTGAATAAAAAAATTCTTTACATTTAAATACACGAAATATTCATCTTTAAATAATTGTTATTCATAAAATAGCAATTAATATTTCATTCGGCTGGCATGAATAGTTTATTTATATGATTCATCCCGTGGCCTTTTTTTAAAACAGGAATCTACGGTTCAGCCTTTTACTGTAAAAAAGCAACTGATAACAGTTTTTTACAGTTCTTAAGCCTGCCTGAAGCTCTTTTTGTAAAGGCGGCGTTGCATTCGCATTAATTCAGGCGTAAAATTGTTAAAGTCTTTTATAAGTAAGGAGAAAATTAAATGGCAAAAAGAGTTTATAGTTTTGGTGGTGGTTCCGGAGAAGGTTCTGCAGACATGAAAAACCTTCTGGGGGGTAAAGGTGCAGGCCTTGCTGAGATGTCAAATATCGGTGTGCCCGTTCCAGCGGGTTTCACGATTACTACTGAGGTATGTACGGAGTATTACAAGAATAACAAAAAATTTCCGGCAGGACTGGACAAAGAAGTTGATGCTGCGATGAAAAAGACAGAAAAAATAATGGGGCGCAAGTTCGGAGATCCTGAAAATCCTCTGCTTGTTTCAGTAAGATCAGGGGCAAGGGTTTCAATGCCTGGAATGATGGATACAGTTCTTAACCTTGGTCTTAATGATGTCACTGTAAAAGGAATAATAAAAAGAGCGGGCAATGAAAGGTTCGGCTGGGATTCATATAGAAGGTTTATCCAGATGTACGGCGATGTCGTAATGGGACTTAAGCCCGAAGGCAAAGATGTTGTGGATCCTTTTGAAGAGGTAATGGAAAAACTTAAACACTCCAGGGGCTATAAATCTGATCTTGAAATGACAGTTGATGATCTTAAAGAACTTGTTAAAAGATTCAAGGCTCTTATAAAAGAAAGACTGAAAAAATCCTTTCCCGATGATCCACAGGAACAACTCTGGGGCGCGATTGGAGCTGTTTTTGGTTCATGGAATAACGATAGGGCAATACTGTACAGAAAGATGAATGGTTTTGATGATTCATGGGGAACGGCCGTAAGTGTCGTTGCCATGGTTTATGGTAATATGGGGGACAAGAGCGGAACAGGTGTGGCATTTACACGAAATCCTTCTACAGGCGAAAAATTGTTTTTCGGTGAGTACCTGATTAATGCCCAGGGTGAGGATGTTGTTGCAGGTATACGTACCCCGCAGCAGATAACAATTCAGGGGTCAAAAAAATGGGCCAAAGAGAACGGTGTGTCTGAAAAAGAGAGAAAAGAGAAATTCCTTTCTCTTGAGGAATATATGCCCTCTGCGTACAGGGAACTTGTCGATGTATACATGAAACTGGAAAAACATTATAAAGACATGCAGGATATAGAGTTTACTATACAGGATGAAAAGCTCTGGATGCTGCAGACCAGGAACGGCAAAAGAACAGCAGCGGCTGCGGTAAAGATTGCCGTGGATATGGTTGAAGAGAAACTTATTGATAAAAAAACAGCCCTCCTTCGTATTGAACCGGATTCACTTGACCAGCTTCTTCACCCTGCTTTCGATCCGAAGGCAAAAAAGCATGTTATTGCCAAGGGTCTTCCGGCATCACCCGGTGCTGCGACAGGAAAGGTTGTATTTAATGCTGATGATGCTGATGAATGGAACAGCCGTGGCGAAAAGGTAATTCTGGTCAGGATCGAAACTTCACCTGAAGATCTTAAGGGTATGAATGCAGCCCAGGGAATACTTACGTCGCGCGGCGGAATGACCTCTCATGCAGCGGTTGTTGCAAGGGGTATGGGTAAATGCTGTGTTTCGGGATGCGGTACTCTGATAATTGATTACCTCAGCAGAACCATGAAAGTTGATGGCGAAGTAATTAAAGAAGGTGATTATATCTCTATTGACGGTTCAACCGGCGATGTGATGCTCGGCAAGGTGGATACCATTGATGCCAAGCTATCGGGTAATTTTGAGACAATAATGAAATGGGCGGATGAATTCAAAAAGTTGACAGTCAGAACTAATGCAGATGTTCCTAAAGATGCCCGTACGGCAAGGAGCTTTGGCGCACAGGGTATTGGTCTTACCAGAACGGAGCACATGTTCTTTGAAGGGGACAGGATCAAGGCTGTACGTGAAATGATTCTCGCGGACAATATTGACGGCAGAAAAAAAGCTCTTAAGAAACTGCTGCCGATGCAGAAAAAGGATTTCTTAGGAATTTTTAAGGCCATGGAGGGATATGGCGTTACCATAAGGCTTCTTGATCCACCTCTTCATGAATTTGTTCCTCACGATGATGCTGCACAACGTGAAATGGCACGTGAACTGGGTATTTCAATTGATACTGTTAAAAACCGCGTGGAATCTCTTCATGAATTTAATCCCATGCTTGGGCACAGGGGCTGCCGTCTTGGAATAACCTATCCAGAAATTACAGAGATGCAGGCTCAGGCTATCTTTGAAGCTGCATGTGAACTTAAAAAGAAAAATGTGAATGTTAAACCCGAAGTTATGGTACCCCTTGTTGGAACTGCAAAAGAGTTTATTGCGCAGAAAAAGATAATTGTTGATACGGCTGAAAAAGTAATGGCCAGGATGAAAGTCAAGGTAGACTACCAGGTTGGGACAATGATTGAAATTCCTAGGGCGTGTGTTACGGCGGATGAAATAGCTGCCGAAGCGGAATTTTTCTCTTTTGGAACAAATGACCTTACACAGATGACTTTCGGTTTTAGCAGAGATGATGCTGGCTCTTTTCTGCCGGAATATGTTGATAAAAAAATTCTTCCGGCAGATCCTTTCAGGACTATCGATATAGATGGTGTTGGAGTATTTGTAAAAATGGGTGTTGAAAAGGGCAGAAAGGTGCGCAAAAATCTGAAAATAGGTATATGCGGTGAACATGGAGGAGATCCTGCGTCAGTTGAATTCTGTCATGAAGCAGGACTTGATTACGTAAGCTGTTCACCCTTCAGAGTACCGATTGCCCGCCTGGCAGCGGCTCAGGCTGCGATAAAGGAGTCTAAAAAGTAATCAGTCGTTTTTTCTGATAAAAAAAGCGGCCTAAAGGCCGCTTTTTTTATTTCATCGTATAATCACAAAAAAATGTAATTGAAAATATGTTTTAATAATTCAAAGATTAACAATTATATAGGGCAGGTGAAGAATGAAAAAACTATTATTCTCTTTAACAATATGTTTAAATACTGTGGCAGCCTTTGCATCCTATGATCAGGCTCTTGCTCTGTATCAGGGGAAAAAATACCAGGAATCACTGGCAATGGTTGCAGATGAACTTGTAGTGGCAGATGATTATAAAGAAAATTCTCCGAATTATAAACTGCGTTATCTTGCAGCACATAATCACTGGAAATTAGGGAATGAACAATCGGCTGTTGCCCACTTCAGAAGATGTATGTCTATAAAAAAGACAGCAGTTGAACCCTATATTGACTGCGCTATGCTTCTTTTAGAAAAACATAAATTCAGAGATGCGGCCTCAATCGCAGAGGATGGACTGAAAGTCAAAGATGACCCGATGTTATACTGGGTTCTGGGAAGAGTGGCAATGGTGAGAAAGGATTTCTGGAGAGCTAAGGAACTATTAGAAAAGGCAAACAGCCTTGATCCTGAACTATATGTTTCATATAACGATTTAGGTATAGTCCTTATCCAGTTGAATAAAGCCGGTGATGCCAATACAGCTTTTTCAGTTGCACTGGCAATTTATCCAGATTCAGCGGAGGCCAACTACAACATGGCTTACAGTTGCTTTCTGCTTGGCAGAAAAAATGATGCTGTACTGTATTCAAAACGTGCCCTTGAATTATCTCCGGATAATGAGGCTGTAAAAAAACTGATTCAAAAAATCGAGAGCGACAGGTAAAAAGGAGGTAGAGGCGATGTCAATATCAGGATTAATAAAAGATTCAATTGAGAAATCTTCCTGGATCAGGAAAATGTTTGAAGAGGGGGCCAGGCTTAAAGCTCAGTTTGGTGTTGAGAATGTTTTTGATTTCAGCTTAGGTAATCCAGATGTTGAACCTCCTGCAGATTTTTTTAAAGTACTTCAGCAACTGGCTGCAGATCGAACCGCTGGCGTTCACGGTTATATGCCTAATGCCGGTTTCCCTTCAGTAAGAGATTCAATAGCAGAGAAGATCTCGGCACAACATGCGGTCAAATTAGACAAAGAATCGGTAATTATGACATGCGGCGCTGCTGGCGGTATGAATGTTGTAATGAAAACAATACTTGATCCTGGTGAAGAGGTAATTGTTGTAAAACCATATTTTGCTGAATATGGTTTTTATATATCGAATCATCAGGGTAAAATGGTTGAAGCTGATTCGGGGAGTGATTTTTCTCTTGATGCCGGGAAAATAAAAAAAGCGATAACATCCAAAACAAGAGCTGTTATTATCAATAATCCTAATAACCCGACGGGCAGGATTTATTCCGAAAAGGAGATTGAAGAACTCGCTGCTGTGCTTGAAGAGTCTGCAAATTCACGGCCGGTCTTTCTGATTGCTGACGAGCCGTACAGGGAGATTGTATATGATAACAGATATGTTTCACCTGTTTTATCAAAATATAAAAACGCATTTGTAATAAATTCATATTCAAAATCTCTCTCTCTGCCGGGCGAGAGGATAGGTTATATTGCAATTAATCCTGCGATGGATGGTCATGCTCTTATCATGGGGGGACTAAATCTTTGCAACAGGATTCTCGGTTTTGTTAATGCTCCAGCGTTGATGCAGCGGGTTGTTGCCCGGCTCAACAGCGCGACTGTTGATGTCGATTCGTATAAAAAGCGAAGGGATCTTTTAATGAACGGGTTGAAAAATGCAGGGTACGATTTTATCAATCCTGACGGGGCTTTTTATCTCTTCTGTAAAGCCCCTGGTGGTGATGATGTCGCGTTTGTTAAGCATCTTCAGTCGTTCAATATTCTTGCGGTTCCGGGTGTTGGTTTTGGCGGCCCGGGATATTTCAGGCTGGCGTATTGCGTTTCTGAAAATACGATCGTCAATTCATTGCCAAAATTTAAAGAGGCAATGGAAAAATTCCGCTGAAAATTTTATTCATCATCAAGAAGGCGTGCTTTAACCGCCTTCTTGTTTACAGGTATGGACATTTTCACGCCCTGTTCATCATCAAGCATATTGGTCTGTTTGTCCTGTTCCTCTATTGTCTGATTCTGCTGCATTTTTGATTCAACACCTGCAAGCAATGATCGCAACTTGGTGTCATTGGGATCCATCAGGATGGCTTTTCCATAATTTTCTTTTGCCTTTTCAAAATTTCCGCCCTGTTCATAAGAAAGGCCTAAGTACATGTACAATTGGGGTGTATCGAGTTTAAGGGTCCTGGCCTTTTCAAAATAATCGATTGCTTCCCTGATCTTGTTGCTTGAAAACATAAGAATACCCATCTGGTATAAGACCTGTGGATGTTCTCTGTTAAGCTTTAATGCAGCATCAAGATAGAGGAAGGCATTTGAAAGGTCCTGCATTGTAATATAAAGCATGCCAAAACGGTAAATTGCGTTAAAATTTTTATTATTAATATTAAGTATGGCCTTGTATAAAGTGGCTGCATCTTCCCATTTTTTATGCTTTTCCAGTCTTACTGCTTCGTCGTAATAAAATTCCTCTTTAAAAGACAGGACTTTGTCAATATATGTTTTCAGAGCAGTATTATATGCCCCATATCGCTTCAACTGGAAAAGGTAATCAGTTTCGGTTACATAGGAATTAATTGATTCTGCATACTCTGTTTTTTTAAGCAGGGACATTATGGTTTTCTCCCGGGCAAGAGAGGATAAAATCCTATCCTGCAACTGCCAGCCGATTTTTTCCCTGGATATTATTGTTTTATATTGAGTGTCAGCTTTAAGGTAAAGTTCTTCCAGTTCAGGGCTGATCTTATTTTTAGCGGCTTTTGTAATTATCAGCATTCCGGTATGAGCAGATGGCCGGATATATTGTTTTAAATCTGCAATATCGGAAAAAAGGTAATTATTCAATGGTTGAACAGGATTGTAGAATAATAACCCGAATTTATCTTCTTCAGCAATGACCGAGCCGATTCTTTCAATAGACTGTGCATCAAGCTGAATTGAATCGGAATCGTTGGACGCGACTATAAGCAGCATGTTTGAAAAAAGGAAGACGGCGTGTTTTTTGAACAGAGAAGAGATATTGTCAGTTAGAAGGTTCAGAATAGAAGGATCAATATTCTGGATATCAACAATCAGCGCGAATTTACCTGAAGGCGTGATTCTGTGTATTATTGACTTATAGTAGTCAAGGGAGAAGCGGAAGTTATGCGCAGTCTGATCGAGCAGATTAGGGTAATCAATTATAAAATCATATTGTTCGTTGTGATCGGCAAGGTAGTGAATCATTTCTGTTTCAACAGGTACATATAACTGCCGCCCGGATTCGGGCAGCCTGTTGTAGTCAACAAAATGTTCCGGAACATTATCAAGGCAGTATGAATTTTTATACACTGCGAAGAGAGGATTTCTGAAAAACTTTTGATTGCTGTCGAAGATAAGGCCTTTTGATTCAGGATTGATAAAAAGCAGAGTTGCCGCAACTGCACGCTTATGATTCCTTATGGTACTCTCTGAGAGATAAAAAGCGGGAATGCCTGAAGTATTAATTATTCCCTCTTCAGCGATGTATGGTCTGTTAAAGTTTGTTGCCTTGAGTATATCAAAATTTTGAGTATTTGTCAAAAAAGGTTTTCTATCAACAGGAATTTTGTAGTAGAGGTGGAACAGGACAATTGCGGGAATGAAAAGCAGGACTATTATTATAAATACGATTTTTTTAATATAGCTGATTTCCTGGTTCATCAGAAAAATGCCAGGGATAAAAATATTTATAAATGAGATAATATATAAAATCACAAAGAATACAATGTGAGAAAAAGTTAAGAAACCTGCAGCTACAATAACAGGGGGTGGAATAATAAAAAGAGCAAATTGTATAATATTGAATCTGCTCTGATGTTTATACCTGGAAGATATATTAAAAATAATGCTGCTTAATGAAAAACCGAAAATAAGTCCAGGTAAAGAGATAATTAATAAACCTGTACGAATTCCGGCAAGACCTTCAAGCTGATACATTAATATGAGGCTGCAGGTAAAGAAAACAGGGAAGAGCATTTCTGAATAAACATACCAGAATGATTGTCTGCTGAAACGTCCCAGAAAGTATCCAATGGATATGGTGAGGAACATAGCAGCCGTATATAAAAGTCCGTGATAATAAATATTTTCGTAAAACCGTATAAAAACTATATAACCCAGGAAATAATAAATAATCATAAACGAAAAGCCTGAATAACTGAAGAGAAGATCATCCCGCTGTGCATGGGGCTGCACTTCGTGAATATCTTCATCCAGATAGTGCTTTGCGAGTAATTCTTCAGGCAGATATGACATTTTGATGCGGATGCAGAAGAACAAAAGAATTAATGCAGGTATAATGATGATCAGGGGATAATAGAGAGGATTCAAACCCCAGTGTCTGATTATAAGGTTTATAGTTATAGACGATGTGATTGCTGCAAATACTGAAAGATGATAGTGATTCAGCAGATTTTTTTCATCGACAAAGTCACCGCAGCTCACTTTAAGCAGGTATGTATTGAGTATCCCTGAAATGAAGAGCGGCGCAACAAGTGCGATATAAACAATATAGCGGTTTTTTAAATAGAGGTTAAAATTGCTCAGTTCGCCGCTGAAAATATATTGCTTGTAATATAAAAGAATTATTGCTGAAGCCAGAGCAAGTGAGAGAAGAGAATTGAAAGTCCGCGGGCATTTGAGCCTGCTGTATATAAATCGGGCGGACAGACTGCCGATAAAAAGGGCAAAAAGCGAAAAACTGACCAGTATCCCGGTGAATTCGAAGTAAGGAAGAAACTGTTTGAATGTAAGTATAGCATCTGATACAATAAAAGTTGATATAAAAAAAACAAGATAAGCAGAGGCATAGATCATCCATCTTCCTGAAGTATCAGAATAACTGAACTTTTTTAGATTAGTCATTATAGTTCTCCTGCAGGTAGCATAAGAATTGATCAGAATAATTTTTATTTTTATGACAATTAAAGACAATCATTTTTTAAACACAATTATAAAAATTCGCCCGGATAGGCTGAAGGCGTAAAAATTTTTTTATCCTGCTTTGATGCGCATAATTTTACTGAACAGTACGAAACACTTTTTTAAAATGTTTATTTTGCCGATAATGTTGATCAGGGATAATGCGGTCGATGAGATTATTTATTAATATAAGAGTCTTGATTTTTATTTTTTTAATTGTCCTGATTACGCCTGCGTACAATCAGACCGATGATTCGTCGTATCGCTCATTATTTGAGCAGGGCAAATACAGAGAGGCTATGAATGCGATCGAAGTACGACTTAATGACATCTACAGTAAAAGGGCAAGCGATAAGAGGGTTCCATCGGATTTTGTTTCTATCGATAAAACAGGAGATGAGGCTGATCTGATTGCTCTTTTCAGAAACAGAAAAGAGAAAGGCTTTTTTATTGAGGATAATCCGGAACTGGCGGATCTTCATCTTTTCGCCGGCAATTGTTCAATGAAACTTGGGAAGAAAAGAGATTCCCTGAATCATTATGTCCAGTCGTTGAGATTCAGGCGGATTACCAGTGAAAGGGATGACGAGATATATTACCAGATATCACAGGTTTTTAAATCCATGAATAATGAAATGTACTTTAAGGGCTATGTCGATTCTCTGGAACAGGCATATTCGCTTAATAGCATGAAGTATGAATACTCCCATGAATTGGGTCTTGCTCTCTATCCTACGGCAGAAAAAAAGAAAGCAATTTATCATCTGGAAAGATACCTTGGTCTGTCGGACAGGACAGATGAGGATGTCTTTCTTAAATTAGGCAATCTGTATGAGAGCATCGGGAATTATCTGAACGCGGAAAAATACTATAACGAGTACCTGCGGCTCAAACCAGATGATGTTAACGTGATTTTTGGCGTGGGGTATATAGCCTGTTTCCGGACCGGTAATTACACACTGGCTGAGTTTATGTTTGAGGGTGTGCTTCAGAAAGCATCTAAAGATGACACCTACAGACTGGCTAAATCCAGCGAATATCTTGGAGATATGAGTTTCTCAAATTTAAAGTTTGATAAAGCCATACAGTACTACAACTATTCTGCGGAAATTCACAGGCAGGTTTCACAGGCAGTAATTGTCGGGGAGAAAGAAAAGGCTGAGATTGACAGCAGAGCAGACGAATTAAAAATTAATATTATCAATAATAAAGATTCTCTGAGATATGATGAATATAAAGACCTTCTGGATGAATATGAGGGCCTTCTTGTTGAGCAGGGAGAAAAAGAGAGTCAACTACAATTACTAAGGTATAATCTGAAACAACTCTGTCCAGGCAAGGTTCAATGGAATATCGCGATGTGTTATCATAAAAAAGGAGACAGAGCCGATGGGATGCAGCAAAAAAAGGATAATTATTCTGAAGCGATCAGGTATTACAGAGAAGCCATGAGAGAGGATTATAATACTGATCAGGCCCGGGAAATTATCCTGAAATTACAGTTGAAAATAAAAAGGGGATATTAGTATATTACATCAACAATATTATGATCAAGGGGTTGGTATGTCTGGACATAATAAATGGTCTACAATTAAGAGAAAAAAAGGCGCTGCTGATGCCAAACGCGGGGCTCTCTTCACAAAATTAATAAAAGAGATTACTGTTGCTGCAAGAAGCGGAGGTGCTGATGTTGATGCTAATCCAAGATTAAGAACGGCTGTCTTAAAAGCTAAAGCGGCAAATATGCCGAATGACAATATTGATCGTGCGATAAATAAAGGTGTCGGTAACCTGGAGGGTGTTACATATGAAGAGATCAGGTATGAAGGTTACGGACCTGGTGGAGTTGCGATCATGGTTGACTGTCTTACTGATAACCGTAACAGAACAACTCCGGAAATAAGGACAATCTTCAGCAAGAACGGCGGGAACCTTGGTGAAACAGGATCAGTTGGTTATCTTTTTGACAGGAAGGGATGTTTTGTCATAGAGGGTACTGATGTTTCTGAAGATGATGTTATAGAGCTGCTTATGGATTACGATGTTGATGATGTTAAAAGTGAAGATGGTAATATAATAGTCACAACAACTCCTGAAGGATATTATACAGTGTTAGACGTGCTGGAAAAAAAAGGATACAATCTTCTTGAAAATCAGCTGGATTATATTCCTCAGACAACAGTCACTCTTGATGAAAAGAGGGCGGGACAGTGTCTGAGAATAGCCGAACTTCTTGAGGACCACGATGATGTGCAGCAGGTATATTCAAATTTTGATATACCGGATGAAATTATGGAGAAACTCGGCGAATAAAGTGAAAATTCTGGGTATTGACCCCGGTTATGATATTGTCGGCTGGTCTGTCGTACGTGATGGGATGAAACTTGTTGATTACGGATTTATAAAAACATCCCCCTCATATCCTATAGATGAAAGGCTCCTGCAAATACACAGGAGCCTTGATTTTATTATCAAGGAATATGCCCCGGATGAAGCTGCGATTGAAAAATTATTCTTTAACAGCAATGCCAGGAGTGTGATAGATGTATCAAAGGCTATAGGTGTTATTGTTTTAACCTTAAAACTGAATGACCTTGTTTTCAGCGAGTATACTCCGGTGCAGGTGAAGCAGTCAGTCACCGGGTTTGGCCATGCTGATAAGAGTCAGGTGAAGTTTGTTATTGAAAAGCTGACCGGTACAGCTTTTCTGAAGGGTCCGGATGACGCAGTGGATTCAATTGGAATAGCCCTGTGTCATATGCTCAGGTCCGGTTTGAGATAATATTTGTTTTATAATTCGTCTATGATCATGGAAAGCATCTCTTTTGCATCGTTAATGTCGTCCTGAAGACGTTTGATAGAAGAGAGTCTGTTTTCTTTTTTCGCCTTGCTGTATTTTTCCATAAGAATGTTTACGGTGCTGGTAAGCGATTCAATCTGCTTGTCCACCGGAACAAATCTGTCATCAGCAGGCTGGCCATACGCTGCATATTCTGAGTGCATTGTGTCAAGGTCGATTATTTCACCCCAGTGAGGAGCATAGGCGCTGTAACCGAATTCTTTTATTAAATGCCGGGCAAAATGTTCCGCGGTCTCTTCTTCTCCGTGAACAACAAATACTTTGGTTTTTGGATTTTTATTGGTTTTAATCCAGTTATGAAGTCCGTCTTTATCAGCATGTGCCGAGAAACCGCCAAGTGTATGAATCGTTGCATTGACGGCTATATCTTCTCCGTAAATGCGAACCTGCTTTGCGCCGTCAACAAGGCGCCTTCCAAGGGTGCCCTCGGCCTGGTATCCGACAAAGATAATATTTGATTCGCTCCTGTAAAGGTTGTTCTGGAGGTGGAATTTTATGCGCCCGGCATTACACATGCCGCTTGCAGAAATTATTATGCATCCCTTTTCCTTTGAAAGCAGCTTCGATTCTTCTGTGGTTCTGGTAAACTTAAGGCTTGGAAAATCCAGAGGATTGTCTCCTGACATGATCAGTTTTTGCATATCTTCATCGAAGCACTGGTGGTTGGATCTGAAAATTTCTGTCGCAGATATTGCAAGCGGCGAGTCGATATAGACCGGTATTACTGGAATTTCTTTGTTTTTGAAAAGATTGTTAAGTGTATAAATAATCTCCTGGGTTCTTTCTACTGCGAATGCAGGAATAATTATATTGCCGTTTTTGTTAATGGATTCCAGAAGGATTTGCTTAAACTCTTCGAATGTATCAGGTTTGTTTTTATGAAGGCGATTGCCATAAGTGGATTCGATCAGAAGAAAATCAGCCTCATCGAGCGGTTCGGGATCCTTTATAATTGCCTGGTCCCGGGAACCTAAGTCGCCGGAAAAAACTATTTTTGTTTTTTTACCTTTTTCGGCAACCCACATTTCTATGAATGCAGAACCGAGAATGTGCCCTGCGTCGCGGAACCTTACCTCAACACGAGGGTGTATCTGGATAATTTCACCGTAATTGACCGGAACGAAGTTCTCAAGAGATTTCATGGCATCATCTTCTGTGTACAGCGGCTCAACTTCAGGGCGGCCAAGTTTTTTATTTCTCTTGTTTATCTGTTTAGCATCGAGTTCCTGTATGTGGGCGCTGTCAGGAAGCATGACGTTGCATAGATCAACCGTGGGTTTAGTTGTGTAGATATTCCCGAAAAATCCTTCTTTGACCAGTTTTGGTATGAGGCCGCTATGGTCAATGTGAGCATGGGTCAAAAGCATGCAGTCAATTTTAGGAGGAGCGTATATAAGGTGCAACTGGTTTCTCTGCTGAAGCTCCTGTCTGCCCTGGAACATGCCGCAGTCAACCATAATGGTAAAATCGTCATCCTTGATTATATATGATGAGCCGGTTACTGTTCTGGCTCCGCCGACAAATTCTATTTTCATTTAATCATCCTCCGGATATTACATCGCAGTTATATTATAGTGGTTGAAGAAGATGGTTTGTTTCACTTTGTTTTATCATTCATGATAAAACAAGCTTTTTTTAAACTAAGGCGGCGATTTGACTATCAGAACATTTCCATCTGGTTCGATTTTATCTGTGAGGATTTGGTCTTCCTGACTCTTATTGTTTCATCACCTGAAAGAGTTCCATAAAGCAGCTCCGAGGAGGAGTTGTGGGATTTAAAATTCCGCCATGCCTGGTCGTGATCGTAATTGGCGTAGCAGTATATACAGCCGTGCGAACAGGTGTTGTACGCGCCGATGTCAACAGATGCGGCACATCCGCAGAGTTCCCGCTGAGAGGGATCTCTGGAGTAAGATTTTTTATAGCCTGAAAGTTTATTAACAAGTTCAGGATCAACACAGCAGCCCGTACTGATGCCTGCGAGGCTGAAGTCGGCTGCCGAGGCGCAGCTTTTTAGTGTAATGTTATTTGCCTGCGCTATTGAAGATAATTTGAGCGCAAAACTTACAGCATCATCAATCTCCGGTACGAAATAGTCTATGTGTCGCATGTTTTTTTTGCATTTATTATAGGATGTAAGGTAGCTGAACATGCATGTGTTTGTATAACCTGAAAGTTTTCGCGCCATATACTCAAATACCTGAAGATGCGTTTCCATGTTAAACACAGGCGTAAAAAATACCGGGTCATAGCGCCAGATAATTCTTTCAGGGCCGATAATATCGCTCAGCCTTATAAAAGTTTCGATAATTTTTTCTCTGTGAGGTTTTTTTGTCTCAATTGATCTATCGTAGGCGGTAATAGTAAACTGAAAATAGTATGGATAATTATTCAGGCGATTTAATTTATCCATCATGGGTTCGGCATTTTTTGTCCAGAATACAATGCAGTCAACAGCTTCAGGCATAAGGTCAAGTCTGGTTACCTGCAATCTGTTCAGAGGATTTTTTACATACAAAAAACCTGCTTCAAGACGCTTAACGAGCCAGTCTGAATATAAAGCAGGTATGTCGGTTCTTCTGCTGGCAGAGATAATCAATCTGTGTGTTTTCCCCGTTTGTTTTTTCTGCCCAGCGCGCGGAAACCGATATCTTTTCTGAAAAAAGAACCTTCGAATGAAATATTATTAATTGAGGCATAGACATTGTTTCGCGCTTCAAGAAGTGTTTTTCCCATTGAGGTTATATTCAGAACCCTGCCGCCGTTTGTTACAGTTTTTCCTGAAACCGTATCAGTTCCGGCATGAAAAACCATTACCGGAGCGGATATTTTATTTATTCCCGAAATTATTTTACCCTTGGTGTAACTTCCGGGATAACCTCCGGCAGCAATGACTACGGTCATTGCGTGTGAGTTTTTAAATTTGATTTTAAAATCTGAAAGTTTTTCGTTTACCGCAGCCTGAATAAGATCGCCAAGTTTTACATCCAGAAGGGGAAGAATTACCTGTGTCTCGGGGTCGCCAAAGCGGGCATTAAATTCAAGCACTTTGATCCAGTCTTTTCCGATCATCACGCCGGCGTAAAGTATACCCTTAAACGGTATGCCTTCCTTTCTCATGCCGTCAATAACCGGCTGAAGGACTTTTTTTCTTATGAATTCAAGCCGTTCAGGCGTCACTACCGGCGCGGGAGCATAAGCGCCCATACCACCTGTGTTCGGGCCCTTATCTCCATCAAAGACGCGTTTGTGGTCCTGTGCTGCAATCAGGGGCAGAATGGTGTGTCCGTCCGATACTCCAAGAACTGAAGCCTCTTCTCCGTCAAGGAATTCCTCGACAAATACTCTTGAATCAGGTTTAACATTAGCTTGTACAAACTCAAGGGCCTCGGCGCGGTTTTGAGCAACGATAACGCCCTTGCCGGCCGCAAGGCCATCTAATTTTATAACAAGGGGGAAAGTACTCTGTTCATTTATAAAAGGTATAATTGTCTTAGATCCGGTGAAGTCCCAGTGCCCTGCTGTAGGCACACTGTATGTTTCCATAATGCGTTTGGCAAAAAGTTTACTCCCTTCGATCATTGCGGCCCGTTGTGTGGGCCCGAAGCAGGGGAAATTTTTTTCATTAAAAAAATCGACGATCCCATTGACCAGCGGAACTTCAGGCCCTACAATTACCATATCAATTTTTTTATCAACACAGAATTTATAGAGACCGCTAAAGTCATCTGCCTGAATGGGTACCCTGTAAGATGGATCGATTCCGCCGTTGCCCGGCGCAACAAAAACATGCTTAGCGCTGCCGTCGTTCATTAATCGCCAGGCTATTGCATGTTCCCTTCCGCCTGAACCTATTACAAGATATTTCATATAATGCCTCGTGTTGTATTGTTTGATTAAATCTATGTTAAATAATCACGCAGCGAATCATATCTGATATTGCTGAATGATTCTAAAAAATTCATGAGTATAAGACCAATCTGCTGTATTCCGCCATTGACTTCGGATTCGATATTCAGGGGAATAACCGGATCGTGCAGTGACATCCGCATCAGAAACCATCCGTTTCCGTGTTCCGGAGAGCAGGATACTCTTAATCCTTCATAATTGTCGGGTACAATTGACCAGCCGTTTTTTGATAGAACAAAATTTTCAAGGGACTCAATTATGTGCTTCCCCTGCGAGGTGAAGTCTTCATCAAGGAGCGCTATCCGGAATTCTTTTTCTTCTGCGGGCTGTTTCAGTTCACTGATCAGTGACGAAATGCCTCTGTTTTTTTCAAAGCGGAGTCTGGCCATTTCGGCAAGAATTTTAACCACGAGATAAGCGCCGTCATCAAGAAAAAAATTCTCTTTTATCGCGCCATGTCCCGATGTTTCAATGGCCAGATGACATTCAACGCCCGCAGAGTTTAACCTGATCGCTTCATTTATTACGTTCTTATATCCGCGCCTGAACCTGTGGTGTCTGCCGCCAAGTGTTTTGTTAATAAATTCAGTAAGCCCGTCCGAAGTTACAGAATCAGTTACAATCGTGCTGCCCGGGTATTCCCTGAGTATTATTGATGATATGAGCGCGATCAGGGAGTTCCGGTTTATTATGGTTCCGTCTGAGTCCACTATCGCGGCCCGGTCCACATCGGTATCGAAAATTATACCAAGATCAGCCTTAGCGTTAAGGACGGCTGACTGTATGGATTTCATCGCTTCAATATTTTCCGGATTGGGTTCATGGTTGGGGAACATCCCGTCAGGTTCAAGAAACTGACTGCCGGTTGTATCGGCGCCCAGCGGTATTAAGACTTTATCAACGAAGAATCCGCCTGCTCCATTGCCGGCATCGACTATTATTTTAAACCCGGAGAGGGGCTTGTCTGATTTTTTCGGTCCGATTCCTTCATGGATTTTTTCACGCAAAAATTTTGCATAAAGATCCATGAGTTCAGTATCCGGGGTCGCCTGTGAAGCATTTATGCCGGGAGGAACTATTTTGCCTGCGATAGAGATAAGGTCGGAAATATCCTTTTTTTCAAGCCCGCCTTCAGGCGTAAAGAACTTGAATCCGTTACGGTTGTATGGCAGGTGGCTCGCTGTAATCATGACAGATCCGCTGCAGCCTAATTCCTTCATTACAGTACTCATAAACATAGCCGGTGTTGACGCGAGGCCGCAGTTAAGGGCTGACGCGCCGGCAGATTGAATCCCGCTGATAATAGCGGTTCTGAGTGATTCGGCAGTAATCCGGGAATCGTTTCCTACGGCGATTACAAGTTTTTCAGGATTGCATTTATGTTTTTCAGCAAGCCACAGGGTAAAAGCTGAGCCGAAAAGCGCGGCGGTTTTGGGAGTAAGGTTTGCCTGCTCCTTTTCTGTTGAAATTGCAATGCCCCGTATATCAGAACCATTCTGCAGTTTTTTTAAATCAACACTCACTTTAAAGAGTTCCTCTGCTTTATGATTAAAACGTGTTGAAATATGTGTCAATGAAATTATGTCCGGGTCAATTTTTCAGCCCGTATATTAAAAAAGGGCTTAGTAAAATTATACTTTACATGACAGAGAGAATAAATGGTTATTAGAAACTATGGCATCATTTCCGGGAGGTAAAGGATTCTGCTATGACAATTACATATAAAGATTCCGGTGTCGATGTTGAGGGCGGGAACAGATTTGTAAAGAGGATTGCGCCCTTTGTCCGTGAAACCTTTACAAAAGAAGTGCTTACGGACATTGGCGGATTCGGCTCGCTGTATGCCGCTGGCTTCACTGAAATGGAGGAACCGGTGCTTGTTTCAGGTACTGACGGTGTTGGTACCAAGCTTAAGATAGCGCAGATGATGAATAAACATGACACGATCGGCATAGATGCTGTTGCGATGTGCGTGAATGATATAATAACAAGCGGAGCCAGGCCTCTTTTTTTTCTGGATTATATATCGTGCGGCAAGTTAAAAGAGGACACTCTTGTAGATGTGGTCAGGGGGATCGCACAGGGATGCCTTCTAAGCGGCTGTTCTCTTGTTGGCGGTGAGACCGCGGAGCATCCGGGACTTATGAATGATGACGAATATGATATAGCGGGTTTTGCCGTAGGTGTGGTTGATAAAAAAAAGATTATAAACGGTGAAAGAATATCGGCCGGAGACGTTATAATTGGCGTTTCTTCCAGTGGAGTACATTCAAACGGATTTTCACTGGTAAGAAAACTTCTTCTGGAAATAAAAAAATACAGCCTTGATCAGCACTTTGATTCGCTGGGAGGAAAGTTAGGCGAGGTTCTGCTGACTCCTACAAAACTTTACGCAAAGGCTTTGCTTGGATTAATTAGTGCAGGCGCAGATATTAAGGGCATTGTACACATAACCGGCGGCGGATTTTACGAAAACATACCCAGGATATTGCCGCCTGGCCTGTCAGCCAGCATAGAAAAAAAATCATATCCGATTCTCCCTGTTTTTGATCTGATTAAAAGTGAAGGCAATATTGCAGACCGCGAGATGTACACTACATTTAACATGGGCATAGGGCTGATGATTTTCTGCGGCAGGAATGATGCTGATCTTATTATCAATAGAATAATGGCTGAGGGGAATGAAGCATATATCATTGGAGAAACGGTTGCAACAGCGGGCGAAAGAGTTATCCTGTCATAAAAATGCAGATTTTTTTCAACTATTCTGCCGATAAGAGGAAGAGGGAGAATCCATAATCCGGGGGATCAGATGTGCAGAATTAATATAATACTTATGATTATCCTGCTGACCGCAGTCGGCTTCAGCCAGAATACTACAGATACAAATACTGCCGCAGGAAACACAACCGGTACGGCAGGCACAAATACTTCAACCAGGACCAACGCTGAAAGCGGGGGCGCTACGGCTAATAATGAATCCGGGATCGCGAAACTCCCTGTCGGGTACGGCGAGCTAACCTGGGAAACATATTTGTCTGACGCGAGGGAGAAGATTGCCGGTGTGCTTGTCTATACAGACGAAAAGAAAATTATAGTATCAAAAGATGGAAACTTAGAGTACAGATACGGTTTTTTCTATGTCGATCCGGTAGTTGCAGAGGATGAAGTTCCATCAACTGAAACAGCGGTAAGAACTGAAGGCACAGAAAATGTAACGGCCGACGGAACCGCCCCTGCTGCTGAAGACAGGAAAGATGAAGGAAAACTTTTTTATGTATCGTTGAATTTTCCATATCTTGACAGGGATTCAGTCTATAAAAAAATAGAGAAAAAATACGGCAAACATTCAGGTGAGAACATCAAGGATAATCAGGGCGCGATAGCATGGAGCAGTGATGATACCATTGTTATCATGTGGGTTGACAGATACAAAAAAAAGCCGTATTGCAGGCGTGTTGTGTACATCAGCAAAAAAATTTCGAAAGAACTTAATGATTATACCTACAGGCTGTTTAATAAAACAGAAATGGATCTTGTAAAAAAACTGAATCCGTAAAAAACTCTCCCCTTTAAAAGGGGAGTTTTAATTTTCAGCACTACCCTGGCCCACGTAAATCATTCACTCCCAAGGAGAAAGCGATGAAACTCAGGATAATAATCTGCCTTTTTATCGCAGCATCTGCCGCGGCAATACCGGGCTCTTATTACGCAACAGGATTATGGGCGGCACAGTATGTTAAAAAATACAGCGAGCTCTGTTATAGTATAGAGAGAGCCTACATAGAAAGCATCCCGATATACCGCGATTATATCACACCCGCGCTTAAAGCAGAACTGATGAAATATGATCTTCAGGCGCATAGGCTTCAGGTAATAAAAACCGGCATTAAACCGATGCATAATGAAAATGAAATTATGGAGAATGTCAGGCAGGGTAAACTTGAAGAGGTCAAAGCGGAGGATGAATTTTTTTATTTTCACAATGTACAAAAGCCCTTCAGATACCTGACACCGCGAACGATACGCGGTCTCAGGCTTGTCGCGGACAGGTTCCAGGATAAGATTAAGGCCCATCGCGACGGCATGCCTGTTGTTAAGTTCGCGGTTTCTTCAGTAATCAGGACAGTTGATTACCAGGAAAAGATTTTCGGTAAAAAATTCGTGTCAATACACAGTTTTGGAGGATGCTTTGATATTTTTTTTGATGACTATTTTGTAGTGATTCCTGATCCGGATAGCGGGAGTTGGAATCAGAAAAATATCGGTTCGATCCTTCACACCAGGTTCGGGTTTCTTATGGGTGACGCTCTCAGGGAACAGTTCAGGACTGTTCTTGCAGAGACTCTGGTTGAACTGCAGCGGGAAGGCCTGCTCTATGCTTTTCTGGAAGAGGATCGGCGCTGCTATCATATAACAATACTTCCGGTTAAGTAATGGGCTGACATTAAATTCCGGGCAGGCTGTATCTTGATTAATGTTTTCAGTATGAACAGCCGGTAATTACCTGGATAAAATAAAAACAGGTATCAGGTCGATTCCATCACTAAGACCAGAAAGAGCTTTTCCTATTACAGTCCCGGTCTTCTCAAAAGAATCGATTTTACCGCACATGCCGCATCCAGGGGTGTCTGAGGAAACGATCAGATCTCCGGGTTTGACAGAATTGTTTCTTGCGTCTATCCTGCAGAGAACTTTACCGGCCAGAGCCACAGGGTAAATTTTTTCTTTTTTTCCGCTGTTGTTGATTATGATAAGGGGGTTCCCGGAAACCACACCTATTACCGCAGGATTATATCTCTGCCTGGAGCGTGACAGCACTGAATTTCCTTCATCACTTACTGCAAGAATATCTCCGGGAGTAATATATTCAGTGTCGTCCACTTCAAAGTATTCAACAATGCCTCCGGGAAAATCTGCCGGATTTTTTCCATGACTGAATGCAACCTGGCCGTTAAACTCTGAATTTCCCAGTACAAACAGTCCCATTCCTTCACCTGAGAGGGATGTGTTTTCATCATACTGCTTCATTAAAGAGCCCGTACCATCCGCGATCAGAGAATATGAATGCTCGCTTGAAAAAATTCCTCCTGCGCCGAATCTTGAGATTCCAGCAACGCCCGCGCCTGTATCGGATTCACCGGATGATTGGCCGCGTACACCCACATGATTGCTGTGTCCCAGTATGCCGTATGAATTGACTTTTTCTTTTGATCCGCCTGCGGCAATACCTGTTATGCCGATGGAATATTTTTCACCTGATGTGTTGTTTCCATATATAACTGAAGATCCATCAGACGGCGGGGTAATGTCCCTGAATGGCTCAGACTTGCTCTCTTTTATAGAGAGGGTGCCGGTATGGCTGTTTAAATCATGTTTCAGGGGGGCATAGTCATGATTGTGAGGCAGCGGTTCCCTGCTGTCAGACAAACGGCTATCATTTGCCTGTACCGCAAGCTCAGGCAGGGCATCGCCATTGGCGGCAAAACGCATTATGCCGTAATCTTTTTCTGATGCATGTTTCAGCCTTTTATCATCTCCCTGTACGGCAACATTAGGTCTGTCTTCACCGTTTTCTGCCAGTTCAACTATACCTGCGCTGATTGTGCTGGCCGGTTTAAGACGTTTGTCATTCCCCTGTACGGCGGTAAGCTCTTCAATACTCCCATCCGCTGCAAATCTGACAATCCCCTTTGCAAGCTCAGTTGCATCTTTCAGTCTGCGGTCATTACCCTGCACTGCGACACCGGCCCTGTCTTCGCCGTCCTCTGCCAGTTCAACAATTCCTCTGGTCAGAGTTGTAGCATCTTTCAGTCTGTGGTCATTACCCTGCACTGCGACACCTGCTCTGTCTTCGCCATCCTCTGCCAGTTCAACAATTCCTCTGGTCAGAGTTGTAGCATCTTTCAGTCTGTGGTCATTACCCTGCACTGCGACACCAGCCCTGTCTTCGCCATCCTCTGCCAGTTCAACAATTCCTTTGGCCAGTGTTGTAGCATCTTTTAGTCTTTTATCATTAGCCTGCACAGCTGTGAGCGGCTCGATTCCGCCATCGGGAGCAAATTTTAAAATGCCCGGAATTGACTCAGTAGCATCTTTCAGTCTGCGGTCGTTGCCCTGAACCGCGACTCCAGCTTTATCTTCTCCGTCTTCTGCCAACTCTACAATCCCTCTGGTCTGTGTTGTAGCATCTTTCAGTCTGCGGTCGTTGCCCTGAACCGCGACTCCAGCTTTATCTTCTCCGTCTTCTGCCAGCTCTACAATCCCTCTGGCCTGTGTTGTAGCATCTTTCAGTCTGCGGTCGTTGCCTTGAACCGCAACTCCAGCTTTATCTTCTCCGTCTTCTGCCAGCTCTACAATCCCTCTGGTCTGTGTTGTAGCGTCTTTCAGTCTGCGGTCAGAAGACAGAACAACAGAATCACTTGAGGATTCTCCATCATTCGCTATTTTGACTATTCCTAGGCTAAATGAAGAGGCTTCTTTAAGCCTGTTATCGTTCGCCTGTACAACAGTTCCCGAATCCTGTCCTCCATTGGGCGCCAGTCTGCATATACCGGGCTTGTTGGTTGTTGCAGGTTGTATCCTGGAATCGTTTCCTGAAATGACAGAACGATCTATATATTCTCCATCAGCACATATTCTTACTATCCCGAAGTTTTCAGAAGTGGCATGCTGGAGCCTTGTATCGTTAGATTGCACAACTGCCCCTGGATTTGTTTCTCTGTTATGGGCAAGTTTAACTATACCGGGTCTGGTCTCTGTCGCGGGCTGGAGCCTCAAATCATCGGATTGAACAGCAAGCCCGGGTGTTGATTCATTATGATTGGCCAGTTGAACAATACCTTTAAATACAGTTGAAGCATCGCGGAGCCTGCTGTCGCTGGCCTGAACAACAGTGCCGGGGAGGTTTTCACCATCTCTGGCAAGGCGGACCATGCCCGTATGAAAAACCGACGCATGAGGAGTAATGTCTCCCATGTTGTGCGTATGCCTGTATTCCATTGGCGCTGCAGAAATTTCAATACCTGCAATCCGTAGTGCGTAGGAACCATTGGTCATTCTTCTTACCGGGGCTTCAATACGCACAAACCTGGCAGTTCGTATATCGGTTTGCCAGAAATATCTTTTTGCATTTTCTCCATCAAAATTTTTCTCCTGGAGAAGAGTTATCCAGATATCTTCATCGATAGAGGTCTCTACATGAAACTGTTCGGGAAATCCGTCATTTCCCGGAATCATAAGAAGCCTGTTTATGCAATATATCCTTCCAAGGTCGATAATGATCGATTCACGGGCAGAAGAATTTTTTGGCGCGGATTCCCAGTGGTCATTGATGTTACCCGTAAACATTTTTTCCGGGCCGCATCCTTCGGCAGAACTGGTTGACTTTACCGAGGTCAGGCCGTATAATCCAGCCTCGATTTTTCCGATTTCGGCATAGTAGTTTGAGTGCATAACTGCAGGATCGGTAATTACCAGTTTCAGGTAACGCAGAAAGATCAGGGGGATGAATATTTCGTGATCTTTTGAACTGAGAGAGGTATTTGATTCAGAATATAATATGCACCATTCATTTGCATCTGAGCTGCCTTCGAAACGGAAACCGTTAGGGAATGTAGAAGTCCCGTTTGGTGAGGATTCAAGCCGCAGGTAATCAACAGGGACATTTGCGCCGAAGTCGATGACAAGCGATTCCCTGACAGGAGCGGACCTTTTTTTTGTACACCAGAATCCACTGTCAGAAAGGACATTTGCCGCCTGGCAAGTGTCGTCTTCGCTGCTTGTGGATGCGTAAATTGTGCCGTTGTGAAGTGTTTTTTTGCAGATATCTATAAAATTCATTTTATCTCCGGTTGTTTTCATTATTGTACCGATCATAAGCGGTTGCCGGGAGATCTGATTATGCCACTGCTTGTGACGGAATAAAAGGTGTTATAACAGAAACCATAATCCGGATTTTATTTGTGTCAATTAAAAATCGGCGGATAAAGCGCATCATTGATGGAAGGATTTATACCATGCGACTATGCTTAAAATTCCGACAGCAATCCTTAAAAATGAATCAACATATACTATCATACGCAGATCCCGGGGCGTAAAATCCTTTTCAGCTGTCAGAAAAGCACTGCGGATTTTTTCAGGATATATCATAAGGAAGGGGCCTGTGAGAACCATAAAAACTCCTACCCAGAAGAGAATAGTCTGGAGACTTCCTTTGAAAACAATCAACGGGAAACCTGCCGCGATTAAAACAAAACCATGGACAGGGAATAACCGGGATAGGGCCCACGTCTTCCAGAGCCTGAACAATTTAGCAGGCAAAAATAGCTCCGAAAGGCCGGCAAAAAGCTGGAAGATACCGAATAAAAGTATGTATAATTCAAGCATTGAATTTACCGAGCCATTCAGTAATATTCCGGTCGATAATCTTAAGATCTTTATCATCAGTAAGGTTATGGTCTCCGCCGTTGATGGGAAGCGGCGTGCAATTTGTCTTGCAGTTCGCGGTAAACAGGGCGAGGTTGCTGAAATCAACAACAGCATCGTCCGTTCCATGTATAAGAAGAACGGGGCAATCTATTTTTTTGACAGCATCAACCATTGAAATTCCGATGATCTCCTTCAAAAAACTGTTATTGACCATAATCCCGGAAATTTCGCTGTATCCGCGGTCATCGAGTTCCGGCAGTTGATCTTTTATCCGGCCTGGGATAATAGCGCCCAGATCAAGGGGCGTGGCAATGAGCATCAGTGACTGTATAGATATGGCTGCTGAAGAGGCAAAAAGCAGGGTTACGGCAGAGCCCATGCTTGAGCCCATAAGATGCAGCCGCTCTACACCGCGTTTTATGAATTCATCTGCTGCACATTCAAGTTCACGCACCTGCCGCAGAATGGACAGATTCCGGGTGTTATTTTCAAAATTTTCGGCCGAAGAAAAATTGAATGTCATCAGGCTGTATCCGGAGGAAACTATACTCTGTGCCAGTCTGGTGATTTTATAACCGTCCATGCTGGAAAAAAGACCGTGGCTGAATATTACGCCGCTTTTATTTTCAGGGTTGTCGCAGTAGATTCGACCGGAAAGATCATGCCCTGCTATGCCGGGGAAAAGAAATTCTTCTGTATACATTATTTCCCCGAGTAATTGAGCTCAATCAACGGTTCAAAATAACCTTCAGAATCACTGCCGTCTATGGATATTGTGTCTGCCTTTAGTTCGAGTTTACGTGCGCGGGTGCTGCCGGTTATTCTGCCTTTGAATATAAAATATGATGATTTGACATTTAAAAAGTCTTCTTTAAAATTAAGGTTCTTCAGGCGTTCTTCCCTTTTCATAGCAGATATATTTATCCGGAGCGTATCAGGATCCTCGATGGTGTAAACACCTTTGAAAATAATAGAACTGTCGTGCAGGTAGAGCACTACAATTGCCTTGTAGTTTCTGTCAAACCTGAAGTAATAGCCGTAATTATCGCTGTAAATAAGTTCCCAGGTCCCGCGGAGATTGGTAAAATTCAGGCCTGTCCTGGCAGCGGCATCACTACCTGAAAGATTATTTATCGGTAAAATAAAAAGCAAAGCTGTAAATAAGGGCAGAATTTTTGTTTTCATGAATGTCTACCTGTAACATTTATTAGTTAAGTAATACTTATTTTTCAGTGGATGTCAATTATCATTTATTGTAATTGACAAATATTGGTCTTTTAAAACAGTTCGGGATACAGACCTTAACATGGGGACGACCTGGTTTCGACTGCATTGATGGGTCTGTAGTTGCATGCCGAGTGCGCTGTCACCTCGTAAATCCTGGCAGAATAAAGATAATCGCAAACGATAATTTTGCTCTTGCAGCCTAATTGGCTGCAATGTCTTTAATCATTCTTCTCCCCCGGGAGGATTAAAGGCATCAAATTACAGGGGATAGCCCGATTCTGTGTTCCCGGGATGAAGGCGAAATTTCAGGGAAATCGGCTTTCAGAACAATGCCTGTTTTTGGGCTGACAGCTTAAATTAAAGAAACAGGATAAGCATGTAGAAGCTGCAGATTTGTGATGTAGGACGCGGGTTCGAGTCCCGCCGTCTCCAATACTAAAGGAATGAATTCAGAACTTTACGGCCGCAATCATTGACAGTGATGAGCACCAGATCGTGTTCGCCTGTGACCTCGTATTCAATAATTCCAAAGTGCTTCAGCCAGGTAAGAATATAAAAATCTACGAATGATATCATGAAATAATCATTCGCTTCGCATATTCCGGTTACTGAAAAAAAGTCAGCGGCAATCTCTTCAATACTAACTTCAGTAAGTGTAGTCCGGATAATTTCAAGGAAAGCATCCCTGTTGTCGTAAGTTTTTTCGGCTGCTTCGGGTGATGACGGGAAAATTATCCTCCAGTCACATTCGTTCCAGAATGCCCTGAGCAGAACGGGATAGAGTTTTTCTTTTTCGGTAAAGATCTCTGTTATAAAGGCCTGGCCGTCACGGTCCGAGATAAGATCGGCTGATCTCATTATGTTTACCATCTGCTTGAGGTAGATTACAAGCAGATCAAGATCATTTATCTGTGATGTGTTTTTAAGAGATTCGGCTAACTGGTTATAAAAAGCTGTATTGAATGATTTGTCTCTGTTTATAATTATACGTTCGGTTGTAATTTTTTCCGTGATAACCTCTGCGAGCTGGAGAGCAAAGCATTCGTTAATCGGAATTGAGAAGGTTGAATCTGCATTGTGAAGCGAGGAATAGAATCTGGTTATTGAATCAAAATTATTTAAGGCGGAATTGGCACCGTTATTTTTCACAGGCTTTTCTGTGTTGCGGAATAAATATTTATTACAGATACGGGTGTTTTGTCTGGTTATGTTTTTATCGTAATAAATCATTATTATCAATCTGCGTTTTTTTTATCTCCGGCGAGCTGCCGGAGCCAAGCGTATGAGTAAAATACTTATGGTAAGAATTGATGATTATTAATTGTAAACAGGGTTAAGCTAAAATTAATTTTAGTCAAGATAAAAATTTTTATATTTCTCTATTTTTTATATCATAGTCAGCGCCTTAACAGCTTCAGGATTAATGTTTCCCTGAACTGTAAGCGACATTTCAGGATTGGTCACCAGAAGTTCTGCTGTGCGAGAAGCATCCACTTCATTGTTAATTGCGGCTTTATGCTTTTCAGAAAGACCCATACCTGAGGCAATCTCTGAGATTTTTTTATTATTATCTGCAGAAAATGCAGAAAGGTTGTTGTTGATTTGAGAAAAAGTTTCAGGATC